>SDBU01002183.1_pt1 | contig 26619 bp, 27 predicted proteins | sample 2277071 | NCBI WGS metagenome assembly SDBU01 (sample SAMN10397929, study PRJNA504765) | marine sediment metagenome | isolation source: marine sediment core GS08_GC12, 126 cmbsf | place: Arctic Ocean: Gakkel Ridge, Loki's castle | collected 2008 | reverse complement strand
TCTTGAGCGAACCCCAAACTGTGGTTTTACCCATATTGACCCTCGCCTTAATAAAAATAATAAAATATTCTACTCCTTCTAAAACACCTCATTACATTACTTTAATCATTGTCATGTAAAAAGCCCCAAAAACACCGGTCATTGGAGGAGTTATTGATAGGTTTGTTAACGAGTTTACAGCTGGGAAGATGCAGGATATTGATACCGTACCAGTAATAACGGAGTAGCCTGCTCCCCCTACAAGGGGTACGATAGATGTAGTGGAGTGCCCAGAAACAGTTCCTGCTATAGGAATTTCTAGGTGTATTCCGTATACCTTCCTTATCCCCATAAGCGTCTCAGCAAGATCAAAAGGCTGTGGAAGAGTTCCCACTCCGGCAATCTCGACAGAAGTGACGTAGCCATAAGATACTTGATACAAACCAGACACGGGAGGAATTACCTGAGTATCAGGACCACCCGGCTCAAAAAAAATCCATGCTCCTACACTTGAAACAATGTCAGTGAAAGGAACCTTGCTCCCAGGGAAAATCGTGAACCCGCTGGTTAAAGATGTTGTAACAGCTATTGAGACTGGTGAAAAAGTCCCAGCCGGTCCAGTAGGCCCTGTCACTCCAGCTCCAGTAGCCCCTGTAGCGCCCGTCGCACCTTTCATACCTGTCACTCCAGTATCTCCGGTATCACCTTGTATACCCTTTATTCCTTGGATTCCTTGTACTCCTTGTACCCCAGTATTACCTTGAGGTCCTTGTACACCTTGGATTCCTTGAGGGCCTAGAGGGCCTTGTGGTCCTGTAGGACCGATAGGTCCTATATCTCCAGTATCACCTTTCGGCCCAATATCGCCTTGTACCCCTTGGATTCCTTGTACTCCTTGGATTCCTTGGATTCCGGTATCTCCTTCAGGTCCTTGCACTCCTTGTACGCCTTGTATTCCTTGTGGCCCTTCCGGTCCAGTATCACCCTTCTCTCCTCGAAAGCCACGAGGTCCTCGTGGTCCTGTAGGACCGGTAGGTCCGGTAGGTCCTGTTAGGCCCCGGCCCCCAGTAGCTCCTGTCCCGCCTATCGCGCCATCAAGTCCTTGAGGTCCACCTGCTGGCCCTGCTGGGCCTGCCTCTCCTCGTTCTCCGTTTACCCCCTGTAGTCCAGGAGTACCTCGTTCTCCGTTTTGACCCTGTGGTCCAAGAGCACCTTGTTCTCCCTTTTGACCCTGTGGTCCAAGAGCACCTTGTTCTCCCTTTTCACCCTGTAGTCCAGGAGTACCTCGACGGACTGCAATTAAATCCGTTGCATGAGGTGATGAGAAATTTTTGCTAATCTGCGTTGGTTGCATTTCTGTGCTAAAAAAGTTAGCTGATGCCTCATTGCTAGCAGAGGAATAACCCTCAGAGACCGCTTCTGCATTTGCAAAAGATGCAAAGAGAAGGGAGAGGGAAAGTCCCGCTGTTAATAGTTTGAAATTTGATGTTTTCATAGACCACCTACGGGGTTGTTTTTGAATTGATAACCGGATCATACTTTCATTTGGCGCATACGTCAAGCAGTTATTATGAAAAATTCTTCTAGCAGTTTGACTAGAGACTCAGTTCGTAATCTTGGAGGATGGTCTGGGTAGAACGCTCTAAAGATAGCTGATGAACGTCGAGCCAACGGAAGAGAGGCTCTTTACGGAACCAGGTGAATTGTCTTTTAGCATAGCGTCTGGAGGCCCTTTTGAAGGAAGCGATGAAGGCTTCAAAGTTTTGGGGAGTTCCTTCGCTTTGTAAAAACTCTAGGCATTGGCGATAACCGATGGCGGTGGCTGCTGCTTTGTTTTTTGTGAAGCCTTGTTTCTCGAGTTCACGAACTTCGTCAATGAATCCAGCTGCGATCATCTCGTCGCAACGCATCTCTATGTGGGGGTAGAGTATTTCTTTGGGCATGTAGAGAAACCAACAGCGGAAGTCGTAGAGCTGCTGCTCTTCGGTTTTTTTGGGGAAGTCGGAGACTTTTTTATCGGTGAGGGAGATGATCTCAAGGGCACGGATGATCTTATGCCGATCAGCCCCTGTTATGGTATTGGCATAGTCGGGATCGATTTTTTTGAGTCGTTCGAACAGAGCATCTGCCCCTTTTTGTTCAATCTCTTCTTCGAGTTTTTTTCTCAGCTCGGGGACGGAGGGTGGCCCTTGGGGAGGGCCGTAAAGGAGGGCGTGGATATAGAAACCGGTCCCTCCAACGATGATGGGAACGCGGTCTCTGGCGAGGATACTGCGGATGGCTTTGGCCGCCTCTTGGTAGAAATCCATCACGTTGAATCCCTCATCGAGATTGCGAATGTCGATGAGGTGGTGAAGAATCCCCTCTTGGTTCTCTTCTTTTACTTTTGCAGTTCCGATATCCATCCCCCGATAGACTTGCATCGAGTCTGCTGAGATGATCTCTCCCCCAAGGGCTTTTGCGATGATGAGAGAGTGCTTGGTCTTGCCAACAGCGGTTGGTCCGGAGATGACGATGACTTTGCTTTTTTTATACCGGGTGGGAGCTCTCTGTTTTACGGGGAGAGTAATTTGAGAGAGAAGGCGGTTGAGCTCTTGTTCTTCTGCAGTCAGGCCAGGGGGCATTGTCTCGGGGCTCCTTTAGGAAAGCGCTTTGAGAGCCTCTTTTTTTGTATTGAAGATCCGGAGGATCCTCTCAAATCCTGCCATCTTAATGATCTCCATCACATCATCATTCATCCCAAAAAAGAGGATCTGTCCATCGCCGCTCTGAAGTCTCTTTGTCAGGGAGAGAAGGAGACGCATTCCCGCACTGCTGAGATAAGTGACTTTGGAGAAGTCGACGACAAGTTGCTTTGCTGTCTCTACAAGTTTTGCCAGTTTTTTTTCGATCACTGGGGTCGAGGAGGCATCCAACCGTCCATCTAGAGTGACGATGTGGATGTCACCCTCTTGCTCTATTGTAATCTCTACACCAATCGCCATACCCTTTTCCTCATTTTGACTTTGAGTTAGAAGCTAGTCATAACATGACTTAAGGTCACAATAACGCGGTAGAAAATTTCCTTCTAGAAAATTCAGACGCGTGTACTTTGTAAGCTAAGTTTTTCAGAGAATCTGCCCCCATCTTTTCCCGCTAGGCTTTGTGCTCGAGTTCGCTAACTTTCTGCAAGTTATCTTCAATCTGCGGCCATTTTCATATGAAAACTTAGCGTACAAAGTACTAGGTGGTTTTTGGATCAGACTAGGAAGATTAATCAATGAGCTCAAGACGTACTCTTTTTCCAAAACGGGCACCTACAGTCATAGCAAGTGTGCGAAGAGAGTTGATGATTCTTCCCTTTCTACCAACCACTTTTGCGATATCGTCTGGAGAGACTCGCACTTCAATCATGGTTCCATTTTCTCCTTCAATGATTTGGATGTCCACTGCGTCAGGTTCATCTACGAGATTCTTTACTAGGTAATCGAAAAATTCTTTCATAAGAGTTCACTTTAGGTTGCAATTCGGTATTCGTGATGCGAATCTACCATTTCTAGGGTTTTGCATCAACTCAAGTCTACAACTTTTTAGTTGGCAGATTGGGTTACACTTTCCTGAAGCCAGGTAGTATAGGCTGGATTGGCGCCTGTGATCTCAATTTTTGAGATCTCGGGAACGTCGTATGAAGCGTGCTCGAGAATATAGTCTCGAACTTTAAGGAAAAGGGAGTCCGTGGTTTTAAAAAAAACTTTCACTTCTGTGCTTTCTTCGATTTTTCCTTTCCATAGGTAGAGTGATTGTACTTCGGGAAGGATATTGGCGCAGGCGATGAGCCGCTTTTCGAGAAGGGCCCGGGCGATCGTTTTGGCCTCTTGGAGACTCTCCGTTGTCCATTGAATTTGTACATAGACCATCAATCGAGGTCCTCGATGAAAGCAAGCTGATCGATCCGAAAATCGATCACCTTTGTTGAAGCATGGGTAATGTTGCTACCTTCAGATGGACAATGCAACTCGCAATTCTCTTTTTCTAAGAGCTGCTCACGGAGTTTAAGATAGTGGCTGAGCTCTTGGGAATACTTCCGCGAGCTCAGCCGGAGTAAGCGAGGAAAGAGATAACGGCTGCTCCCTTCTTGGAGGCTGAGGTATATTTCGTCTTCAGTTCGAAGGACAATCTCTCTTTTACCGTAGCTGCTTGCAAAGGCGTTGGAGACATCGATCCGCCTAACGTTATAGAGATCCCGGACTATCGGTGCTGTTAAAAGTTTGAGCAGCTCGAAAGCTAGATCAATCTTCTCTCCTTGAATGGGTTTATTCCAAGCGATCTCTTCATCCATCCCAAGGTAAATCTCTGGGAGTTTTTTCGGTGTGAAAAAAGGAAAGATCGGGAAGGGATACCCCTGCTGATCAATGGCCATATTCTCATAGTCGCCAAGTAGGGCTACGGGTTGTCTTGTTGTGTAATCGATATAGAGGATACCCGGCTCTGCCAGTTTGATGTCGACAGCTTTGATCACGGGAGAACCGAGAAGGTGCTCTTCGGCCCTTTTGAGATCGAACTGGGAAGTGAGCACAGCTCTATCTGAAGAGAGGGTCAAGAGCTCCGCGATGTAGCTCGTTTTGAGGGCCTCTTTTTGAGGGCCGGTCTGTACGATGGCGCGTATGGGAACATTGAAGTCGATGTTTCTCACTCTTTTCCAGTACTGGTAACCTTTGATCCCCCCATAGGCGGCGAGGTTAACGAGGAGTGCAGAGCAAAAAATCCAGAGGAGGGAGCGAGGGAGCGACAGGGGTTTCTTCATTGCTTTTCAAGCGCCTCAAGTACGGCGGGACCCACAAAGGTGATGTCTCCAGCGCCCATCGTAACGAGAAGGTCTCCTTTTTTTAAGAATTTCGATAAATAGTGTGGAAGTTTTTTCCGTTCTACGTATGAGACTGGCTCAAAACCCCCTTCTTGGATTCTCTCTAGAAGAGCCTCTGCGGTGATGCCATAGAGGGGAGATTCCTGAGCAGCATAGATCTCTGTTAAAATCACCTCGTCGGCATACTCAAAGGCGTCGGCAAAGTCGTTCATGCAGTATTTGGTGCGGCTATAGCGGTGAGGCTGAAAGGCGACGACAATTCTCTTACCGTGCGCGATACTCTTCATCGCGCGGAGTGTGGAAAAGATCTCAGTGGGATGGTGGGCGTAGTCATCGTAGATCACTATACCTTGACACTCCCCTTTTTTCTCAAAACGCCTTCCCACTCCTTTGAAGCTTTTTAATCCGCTTCGGATCACGTTTTCTGAAATATCGAGCTTGAGGCCAAGGCCAAAGACAGATGAAGAGTTCATCACGTTGTGGGCACCGATGAGCGGGATCTCCACCTCTTGGTACTTTTTTCCTTCGAAGGATATGTCAAAGATGACTCCCCATTCCACTTGGCGAAAGTTATTGATCACGAGATCGGCTTTCTCATCGAAGCCAAAGCTGCTCCCTTTGATCTTTAGAGAGCGGAGACGGAGGTCATCGTAGCACCAAAAGAGGTGTTTCTTTGAGCCGACCTGAGAAGAGAACCGCTGAAAGGCTTTGAGTATCTTTGATTCTTCTTTCCAGTAGTCCATGTGATCGGGTTCGAGATTCGTGATGATCGCCCCAAAGCTGGGATAGTTGAGGAAGGTCCCATCGCTCTCATCAGCTTCTGCAGCAAAATAGAGACCAGTCCCATAGCGGGCATTTTGATGACCAATGAGATGCCCACCGATGGAAAAGGAGGGGTCTAGCCCTGCTTCAAGAAGCATATGGGCGAGGAGAGAGGCAGTGGTGGTTTTTCCGTGTGTTCCGGTGACAAGCAAGGGTGCATATCCACCCATCATTTGAGCAAGTAGCTCAGAACGGTGGAGCAATGGGATGCTCTTTTCTTCAGCTTTGCGATACTCTACATTTTCTTTGGCGATATCTGTCGAGTAGATCACCGCATGGGATCCTTTGATATTCTTAGCGGAATGCCCAATACTCACGAGCGCCCCTTCTCGCTTAAGATCGTCGACAAGTGCGCTTCTCTTGAGATCGCTGCCACTCACTTTTTCTCCTTTGCGCAAAAGGATGCGAGCGAGTCCGCTCATCCCGATCCCACCGATGCCGATGAAATGGTAGTGTTTTTGCATGGTAGACCTCTTTAATGATGAGAGGCTATTTTCGCAGATGGCGTTTTCATTTGCAATCCCTTGAGAATTTGGAAGGATAGATCCTCCGGTTTTTCACTGGTAGAGAGGGCCTCTCTCATCATCTCGAGCCTAAGCTGCGCCTCTTCGAGAGCTTGGGGAAGTCTGTGGATCTCACTCTGAAGCAGAAGGATAGCCCCTCCCCTTTTCGCAAAGATTTCGGCATTTTTTTGTTGGTGATTTTCAGCAGCGCCAGGCCACGGGATGAGAATCGATGGAATGCGGTAGGAGATGAGCTCAGCAAGGGTTCCCGCTCCTGACCTGCAGATGACAAGGTCTGCTGCAGCAAGGGCTTTATCCATCTCTTCTTCATAGCTCTTGACGTGGGCCCGTACGCCCTGCTCTTTGTATCGCTGTGACAAAAGGGGGGCCCGCTCCTCTGTGCCGCATATGTGAAGGAGTTGGAATGGTCTGTGAGATGGTAGAGTAGAAACAGCCTCATTGATTGGGTCTGCCCCTTGCGAACCTCCGAAAATGAGGAGTGTGAGGGCATCGGGGTCAAGACCATAATGCTTTTTTGCCGCTGGTTTGGAGAGTTTCTCTTTTCTTTTGGACCAAATAGGCATCTGCACAAGGCGGGTCTCCCCTTTGAGTCTCTCTGCCGTTTCTGGGAACTGAATGGCAGTGTATAGGGCTCCCAAAGAAAAGAGGCGATTGACTCTACCCGGATGGGCATTCGATTCGACGAGGATATAGGGAATTCCTTTTTTTCTCGCAGCCCATAGAAGAGGAAAGCTATAAAAGCTTCCAAAACCGACGACAAGGCTCGGAGAAAAGGAGTCTATGAGCTCCTCGCACTCACGCCTTCCCCGTCTTAAGGACAGCAGAGCTTTGAGGGGATTTCCCCTAAAGGGAGACTCAGCCTCGACCTCTCGATAGTCAAACTGATCCCTGTGGAAGTAGGGATTCATGGAGAGGCGTCCTCCGGCAAACAGAATTTCCACCTGAGGGTCCTCTTCGATGAGCATGTGGGCAAGAGCCTCTGCGGGTAGTATGTGACCTCCCGTCCCTCCGACAGCAAAAAGGATCTGTTTCTTATTTTCTTCTGACATAGACCCTCTTTTTCTGAATGACACTCAAGATGAGTCCTACGGAGAGAAAATTGACAAGTAGCGAAGAGCCTCCATGGCTGAAAAAAGGCAAGTTGGTCCCCTTGCTGGGGAGAAGTCCCGACACCACTCCTAAATTGAGGAAGGCTTGAAAACAGATCAAGAATGTCAAGATCGCCACTAGATAAAACCCTTCCAAAGTAGGGGCTTTTGTCGCCATGGTAAAACCAATCCCTCCGATGGTCATATAGAGCATGATCAGTCCGATCATCCCGATAAAGCCAAACTCTTCGGCAAAGATCGCAGCTATATAATCGCTTCTCGCTTCGGGTAAGTAGTCCATCTTTTGGAGGCTCTCTCCGATCCCCTTCCCAAAGAGTCCCCCTGAACCGGCAGCGATCCGCGCCTGGTGCGGTTGGTGGCCTTTCCCTTTGAGATCGAGTTCTGGGTTGAGATAAACCCTGATCCTATCGGGGACGTGACTCATCTGCGAGGCGGCAATCCCTCCTACGACCATACAGGTGCAAAGAGGTAGGGCCCAGTAGATCCATCTGATCCGCATCAAAATGAAGAGGACGAAAAGAGAGACAAGGATGATCGCGACGGTGCCGTTATCGGGCTCGACCAGGATCAGTGCAATTGGAATCAAGAGGGTGAGGGCGAGGCGGATGAATCTTTTCAAAGTCATCTCATCCTTATACCGACCGATGACGTGGATGGTGTAAAGAGGGAGGAGGATTTTTACAAACTCGGAGGGTTGGATCGAGTTACCGAGAATTTTCACCCACCGGTTAGCACCGTTGATCTGCATCCCAATTCCCGGGACAAAAACGAGAATGAGAAAAACAGTTCCCAGTAGAAGGAATATCCCCGATAAGCGAAGGACATTTTCATAGCCCAAAAAATAGACTCCAATCGCGCTAACGGTGGCAATGAGGGCGTATGCCATTTGTTTAAAAAAAACATGATGGGTACTGCGCTCAAGAGCTCGGTCGAGCACTTCTGCCGCAGTGGTGTTGAAGACCATCAAGATCCCCATACAGAAGAGTAGAAAGACGGCGATCACAAGACTCAGACTGTATTTTGCTTGCATGGCTTTTCTAATTGATTCTGAGCTGGTCCCCCGGCTTTAGGCGACGGGCTTTCTCTTCATCGAGATCGTTGAGCCTGATGAGCTCCTCAAGCTTGAGGTTGTTCTTTACGGCAATGGTCCAAGGGTTATCGCCGAGCTTCACAGTATAGAACTGGGAATCGCTGGAAGATTTGGCAACGGATGTGTTCCTAGAGCTTTTTGGTACTTTTAGGACCTGCCCAATACGCAAAAGGGTGCTCTTGAGATGGTTGATCTGCATGATCTCATCGACATTGGTCTTGTGATGACGGGCGATCTTTTCCAGGGCATCCCCTTTTTGCACGACAACTTCATCATACTGTTTCGCCTCTTTGGCCGTGGGTTTCACAGCGGGGCGCTGTGCCCTTGATAGAGCCTCAAGCTCTTTAGAAAAATCGACCTTGGTCTGGGTAGTCTTTTCATTTGACTGGGCCGCTATTTTTGCCTTCTTCTCTGAAAATTCTTTAAGGACTTGATCGATTTCATCCCCTTGCGCCACTTTGATCTCATTCTTTGCATGTCTTGGCAAAGCGAGTGGGTGAACTTCAGCTATCCCATGACCAGCAGGAGTGGAAATCGTAGAATCGCTCTTGATCGCCGTGACAAACAAAGCGATGAGCAGCGCCGCATTCACAAGAACTGCTACTTTTATCGTATCCTTACGATTCATGAACTATCTCCTAATCGCTTAACAAGTTGTTTAAACTCTTCCCCCCGCTCCTCGTACCCACTGTAGGCATCGAAGCTCGCGCATCCTGGGGAAAAGAGGATGGTCTCTCCTTTTTTGGCCTTTTCTCTCGCCAGCTCAAGGGCGTCAGAGAGTATCTCCTCCTGATGGACCTCAATCAAAGGTTTTAGCGCATCTGCTATTTTTTCTCTAGCGGCTCCAAAAGCAATCACAAAAGAAAGGCTCTCATTTGCATCGAGAAGAGGAGCAAACGATAGTCCCTTCTCCTGCCCTCCTAAGAGGAGGACAACCTTCCCAGAGATCGCACGCAGGCCATGCAATGTTGCGGCCACATTGGTCGCCTTGCTGTCGTTGTAATAGGAGACCCCATCGACCATTCTGACCCATTCTAACCGATGAGGTCGTTTAGAAAAAGAAAAACGGGCCTCCAAAAAGAGCTCTCGCTCAATCTGGAAATGGTCTGCAACATGGGAAAGGATCTCTATGATGGAATTTCCAGAGCGCAAAATAGAGCAAGAGGGAGTAAAGAGAGAACCAAAGCGTTTCCAAGCTGGCTCAGAGAGGTAGAACTCTCCCCCATCTTTCACACACCGCTCCAGTCGCGCCTTTGCTTTTGCATATTCTTCAAAGCTCTCATATCGATCGAGGTGATCTTCTTCGATATTGAGGATAAACGCGAGGTCAAAGGCCTTCACCTTCATTGTCTCCAGCTGAAAAGAGCTGAGCTCGACAACCAAAATTTCCTCTTCCCCAATGTGGCTCCCGATTGGTTCCCCAACATTGCCAACAGCTCTTGCAGGTCTGCCACATTTTTTTAGGCAGTGGGCGATCATCTCGACAATCGTTGTCTTTCCGTTGGTTCCCGTCACACCGATGCATGGCGCTCGCACCTCGCTGAGTGCGAGCTGGGCTTCTCCTGCAATCTCTATCTTTGCTTGTAAAGCTCTTTGATAAAGGGGATGACTCCGCGACACCCCTGGAGAGGGAACAAAGAGAGAAAACTCATGAAGAGTATCGATCTCCTTGGGGGCTTTCTCATCATCGACTCCCACCACTTCGTATCCCCTCTTTTCAAGAAGCTTTTGTGCACTTGTGCCACTGATGCCGAGTCCAAGAAGAAGTGCCTTCTTTTTCATTACTGAAACTTGAGTGAGATGATGGCGACCATCGCCAAAATAAAGCTAATGATCCAGAAGCGCAAGACCACTTTGGTTTCGGGCCACCCCTTATACTCGAAATGATGATGCAGGGGAGCACACAAAAAGATCCGCTTCTTATTCCGGTAGCGATAGCTTCCCACCTGCAAGATCACTGAGAGAGCTTCTACAACGAAAACACCCCCGCAAAGTGCGAGCAAAAATTCTCTTCGAAGCAGAACCGCTGATATCCCTAAAATCCCTCCCAAAGCAATCGAACCGGTATCTCCCATGAAGACCTGTGCTGGGTAACCATTGTACCACAAGAAGCCAAGAGCCGCGCCGATCATGGCGCAAAGATAAATTGCGATCTCCCCTGCTCCTTCGATGTAGAGAATATTGAGATAGCGGGACATCTCCAAATTGTTCGATAGAAAAGCAAACAGAGCCAAAACACCCGCAGCCATGACGAGAGTCCCGGCCGCGAGTCCATCGAGACCATCGGTCAGGTTGACCGCGTTCGAAGCACCCGTGATCACAAATGCGGTGATGAGAACACCGAAGATCAGAAGCCAGCCGCTAAGAGTGAAGAGAGGCCCTTTCTTAAAAGGAAAATAGTAGCTTCCCATATATGCACTTGTCTCGAGGGTCTCTGACCTCGTATCCACCCTGCCCTGCTCAATCGAATGGGTCTGCACCTTTGCTATCGGAGGCTTGAACCACCGTCCCTTTTCTAGAGCTGCAGGTGCCCAAACTAAAAAACCACCGATCACTGCAGCCAATAGAACTTGAAAGGCAAATTTCCTCCTCGCTCGAAGCCCCTTAGAGTTTTTGTGTTTCATTTTGAGGTAATCATCAAATGCACCAATAACGCCGAGAACGAGGGTCGACACAAAGAGGATCAATGTGAACAAACTGGTCCAGTCCATCCATAAAAAAAGGGCAATGAGCATAGAAAAAAGAATGAGGATCCCACCCATCGTCGGAGTATCCTTTTTCTTCTTATGGAGCTCTTCAAGCATTGGACAATCCTCAACCCGGATCGACTGCCCAGTCTTAAGTTCGTAGAGCCTGCGGATCACAAAAGGACCCGCAAAAATGGTGATGAGAAGCGTTGTGATCGCTGCGAGGAGCATCCGCGTCGAGGAGTAGGCAAAGACCGCTGGGACGTGTACTCCTCGCCGAAGAAGAAACTGCATAAAAAGAAGAAGCATGCTACCTCAAACCTCGCTTAAGACTTCCCATAACTTTAAGTAATTCCCCCCTTTGATCAAAACCACATCACCCGGTACTATTCGATCAAAGAGCTCTTTCTTTAGCGAGGAGAGCGTAGCAAAGTGATCGGAGGGCTTCCCTCCATTTGCAAATGACTGTGCAATCCCCTTTGCCTCTTCCCCGATGCAAAAAAGGGCATCGAAGTGCTTTTGTGCAAGATCCCCAATCTCTTCGTGAAAATCGGAAGAAGAAACCCCAAGATCGGGCATCGAACCCAGAACCCCAATCACCTTGCCCTTTCCTTTAGGAAGATTCTCAAAGGCTGCCCGCATCGAGTCGGGGTTTGCATTATAACTATCTTGAATAAAAGTGATACCGCCCCGCTGAAATTTTTCAAAACGATTAGAAAAGGGGCGCAGGAGAGAAGCCCTGGCACCGATATCAGCCCAAGATAGTCCCAACATCCTAGCAGCTGCTGCCGCTGCAAGAAAGTTCTCCCAAAGGTGGTGCCCCTCAAATGAAAGGGAGATTTCCGGGCTATGCGAGCCATCTTTCTCCCGGATCGTAAGAGCCCCTTTGCTTTCTTTCATCACGTAATCACCGACCCGCGCATCTAAAAAATCCCTCTCCCATCCATAGAGGACCTTCGAAGAAGAACCTCCATACAAGATCGGGGCATACCCGGCAGCCTGCGCGCTGATGATTCCCCATTTCGTTCTCCCCTGCGAAAAAATCTCTCCTTTGGCCTCAGCAATCGCCTCCAGCCCTCCTTTGAGACCCTCTATCCCAGCGGGAGCGATCCTAGTCACGATGGCCAGATCTGGAGGAGCAATGTCGACAAGTTTGGCGATTTGTCCTTTTTCGCTCATCGCCATTTCCAAAACGAGAAAGTCGTAGTCCTTCTGCAGGTTAAGGATAGTCAAAGGCAATGTGAGCTGGGAATTATGGCTCTTCTCTGTTTTCCCAACGCGGAATTTCCCTTCAAGCAGGCAAGCTAGAAACTCTTTGGTCGTCGTCTTTCCCATCGAGCCGGTGATCGCTATCACCTTTTCTTTTCTCAAAACATAGGCCTGTTTGGCCAAAAGATGAAGAGCCAAGCGGACATCCCCTACTCGCAAAAGCTCCAAGCCGAAGTCCTCTCCCTGGTACTCTTTAGAGACGATCGCTGCGATGGCTCCTCGCTTAGCAGCTTCTCTTAAGAACTGGTGGCCATCGACTTTTTCTCCCGGCAATGCAAAAAATAGTCCACCGGGTGCGACCTCGCGACTATCGATCGCGAAGTGCTGCAGTTTTTGCTCTTTGTCGCTAGCTAGACCCAGAGCATGGGCGATTTCTTTAATGTTCATGGTTGTGATTGTGGAAAAACAAAGGGAAAAATGCAAGAGATCGAATGATCGCAAGTTTTAAAATCGACTGCAGATCATTCTTGCTGTTGCTTTTGAAATACTATATAATAGTGTATACCAATGAGAAGAGAGGAAATCGTGTATCAAGTCCCAAAACTCCCTTTATCTCTTGAGCTGGAGACAAGATCAATTCTTAAACAGCTTGTACTTGCACATCGAGCGCTTGCTGAGCTCAAAGGGGTAGCAGGAACTATTCCAAATCAAAGTATCTTAATCAACACCCTTTCACTACAAGAGGCCAAAGAGAGTTCCGCTATTGAAAACATCATCACATCCCATGATGACCTCTACAGAAGTGACAATATCAACAAACAATTTCCTAATCATGCTGCGAAAGAGGTACACAACTATGCTGCTGCTCTGCGCAATGGCTATCGAAAAGTCAAGACACAGGGGTTAATCACCAACACTTCTATCCTAGAAATTCAGGCCACTATTGAGGAAAACAGTGCAGGCTTTAGGAAACTCCCTGGAACGGAGTTAAAAGACGAGAAGACTGGTCAGATTGTCTATATTCCTCCGCAACAGGCACAACAAGTAGAAGAGCTGATGTCAAATCTCGAAAAATATATCAATGACGACTCCTTAATTGATTTAGATCCTCTGATTAAAATGGCTGTGATCCACCATCAATTTGAAAGCATTCATCCCTTCTATGATGGCAATGGACGAACTGGTAGGATCATCAATGTTCTCTATCTTGTTAAACTAGGACTTCTCGATACCCCGACACTCTACCTCTCTCGCTATATCAACGAGAATAAGGGAGAATATTATCGACTTTTACAGGCAGTCCGTGATGAGAAAGCTTGGGAAGAGTGGATACTCTTTATCCTTGACGCTATCATGCATACTTCCTATGAAACTATTCGCCTCATCCAAGGGATATATGAATTAATGCTCCATCACAAAAACCTGATCCGAGAAGAGCTCCCAAAAATCTACTCCCCTGGCTTAGTTAATCACCTATTTCGGCATCCTTACACAAAAATTGAGTTCATAACCATAGAACTCGATATCCATCGCAACACTGGTATGAAATATCTCGATGCCCTCGTCGACCTCGGTTTGCTCGAAAAACACAAAATGGGAACCGAGAACTTCTATGTCAATACCGATTTGTTCGATCTTCTCCAAAAGGCCGGTGCAGTCCCACAAAAACAATAATGCGATGGCTTCCTGATCTCAGGAACTTCTAGAAAAACCCCTAAGTGCACAAGAAAACGCCATTTCGTGTGCACATACCCACCTATATGCACAAGAAATGGCGTTTTCTTGTGCATATCAAAATCTAATAGAAAAACCACCGATTCACCATTATGGCATTGAATCACAAAAGGTTAACCCTTGTTTTTTTTTACGAATCAACCTGCCATTGACGAATAATACCAACAGTTGGTATAATAGCATTAACTAAAGAGAAAGTCGTGAACTGGAAAGTAGAATTCACTAGCAGAGCTGCTAAGCAAAGAGGAAAGCTCCCAGATAAAGTGAGAGCTCTTCTGGATCTTCTGTCCAAGCAAATGGAGATTAGTGGCCCTATACGAAGAGACTGGAAGAACTTTAGCAGACTTACAGGCGATGATTATCATTGTCACCTGAAAAAAGGAAGACCCACCTATGTAGCATGTTGGCGGGTGGTTGATAAAAAGATTCAAATCATAGAGGTATATTATGCCGGTACACACGAAAACGCGCCGTACTAGAAGTTTTAAGTCAAAGAGCATTAAGAGAGAGAAAAACATCTCTTGGAGAGAGGCTGCTAAAAGAGATATCCGTAAGCACTCTGAAGGTGGACAAATGCTTAGAGGAGCTCGTTTCAAGGCAGAGGTTTCTCAGAAAGATCTTGCAGAAGCTATCGGCATTAGTCAGCATCACATCAGTGAGATGGAAAATGGAAGAAGACCCATCGGCAAAGAAATGGCTAAGAGGTTTGCTAAGTTTTTCAAAATGGATTACAGACTTTTTCTCTAGAACTTCATAAGAAGATTCAGAGAGATGCTAGTCACCTCTCTGCAAATTTTCGTTCGGAAAAAAAAATTTCCTCATGCCAAAGACATCACCAAAAGCTGGGCAAATAATCCCACCAGGAACTTGGTTCATGAACAACAAATGTGGAAATTCTCTCTTTAAAAATCGGCAACATTTCTTCAAAGATTTCTACAGGAGCAGTTGCAAAGATCATTCGTCCGTGGTTCACAACAACAAGTGTATTAATGGGAATTTCATTTTGAGATCCAACTCTAGTAGGGCCAACAATCACACCCTCAATCGACTCACCATTTGGTAAATTGATTTTTTCGTGGCGAATTAATTTACAAGATGCATCTTCTCTTTTGCGTAGCTCTACCATCCCATGTAAAATTTCATCTTCACTAAGATCTGACTCTAGTGGAGCACAAATTGATAGAGTCCCTTTTGAAGGTGGGACAATAAACAAAATACCACCAACATCATCTCTCTGCACTTCCCAATTCGAGGGGATCTCTATCGAAAAGGTTTTTTCAGGGTCAGTGAACACTCTGTTTTCTACTTTCGGAGATAAGTGAACAAGCTCATCCACATTTTTGATTGAACCAGACTTCAATCGAGCTTTCCGTAAATTTTTCTCCCATATCGGTCGGACTTTTTCTACTTCATGAATTTTCTTTGTGGTGTACCGCAGAATATAGATCCTGTCTTCACGTTTGAAAGCTCTGACCCATTCATGTTGTGCCTCAGGGCTATCCTCATGAATCCACCACTCGAAAAAAATCGATTTGCGTTCTTTCAAGATCAATCGTTTCTGAACCTCATGTTCAACGGCTGCATCCTTCAGATTTCGTATGAATTCTGAATAGTATTTTCTTAGAGAAGGGCTAGGGACAGAAATAGCCTGCACTGTGATGAGCTCTGACCAATCATTAACCGTCTCCCCCTCAAGTGTGAATTCAGCAATAAAAGATGAGCCTGATGAATTCTGATAATCAAGATGCCACTCACGATCATCCTTTGCGAATTTAATATAAAATTCATCCTGGGTCGCATGGAGGATACCTCCAAAAAACAGAACGGTTAAAATGCATTTCATTATGTTTTTCATTGTGCCCTCTCAGCAAGAAAAAAAGTTTGTGAATTTGTGATGTATTTTCCTTCTACTCTTAGATCGTAAAAGATCGGATGGATATTCACAAGAGAAGAACTGGCTATCGAGATTAAGGCGATATATACTTAGGAAATACAACGGAAAACATATGGAAAAACCTAGGGAATGATCCCATCTTGACCTGAAGAGAAATTTTGGGCATACTTCAAAAGTACATGGTGGCATGGCCAAGTGGTAAGGCAGGAGCCTGCAAAGCTCCCATTCCCCAGTTCGAATCTGGGTGCCACCTACTCTTTTTCTTATGCTATATTTAGTCTCTACACCCATTGGGAACCTCGCAGACATCACTTTGCGCGCCCTTGAAACCCTCAAGGCCGCTGATCTGATTCTTTGTGAAGATACCCGCACAAGTCAGGTTCTGCTCAAGCGCTACTCCATTCATACGCCACTAAAAAGCTACCACAAATTCAATGAGAAGCAGCTAGAGGGAGAAGTACTCTCCTTACTTAAGAAAGACAAAAAGATCGCACTGATCTCTGATGCCGGGACACCGGGCATCTCCGATCCGGGAGGAGCTCTTGTCAAGCTCTGTCAAGAGAAGAATGTCCCAGTCACTGTCATCCCAGGTCCCTCTGCTCCCATCGCTGCCCTGACCCTTTCTGGCATGGAGATGGACCGATTTCAGTTCGTGGGATTTCTTCCAAAGAAAGAAGGAGAAAGAACTAAACTCCTGCTAGAAGCCCTCCATTACCCCGGCGTGACCATTGCCTTTGAAAGTCCCAACCGGATTCACAAGACGCTAAGTGAGATTGCGTCTTTGAATCCCGACCAAGAGGTCGCCATTGCAAGGGAGCTCACGAAAATCTACGAAGAGCTCGTCCGCGGCAGGGTTAAAGACTTAGTGGAGCATCCCATCCGAGGGGAGGTTGTGCTCCTCATCTGGGGATACGCGGAGTGGGACTACACGCTCACGCCGGAAGAACATGTGCGCCTTCTGCAAGAAAAATTCTCCCTCTCCAAGCAAGAGGCGATCAAACTCGCCGCTACTTTGCGGGGCGTCTCCAAAAGAGAAATCTATTTTTAATTAGTACTTTGCAAAGTACTAGTTTCTTTTTTTTCCTCTTCGTTTATACTATCGCACTATGGATCTCGTCTTAGACATCGGAAACTTTCGAATCAAAGGGGCCCTCTTTGAAGAGGACAACATCGTCGAATTTTTCTCTTTTCCTCCCGAAAAAGAAGCTCTGAAAAATCAGCTCGATGGCAAACAGATCACCTCTTTACTCATCTCTTCTGTAACCCAAAAGGGAAGTAGTCTGATCTCAGAAGCTCTTAACGAGCTCGGCCTTCCCTTTCATTTGCTCGACTTCTCGACGGTCAACGTAAAGCTCGAGGTCGATGAACCCGAGGAAGTAGGACATGACCGGATCGCCAACGTCTACGGGGCGCTCTTCCGCTTTCCTCAAAATGACTGCATTGTTGTCGATCTCGGCACCGCTGTTACCTTCGATGTCATCGGCAAAGAAGGGATCTATTTAGGAGGAGCTATCTACCCAGGGGTTGATATCGGGGCAAAGGCTCTTGGAGAGTACACCGACAAGCTCCCCCACGTGACTCCAAAGGTCGCCCCTGATTCTGTCGCAAAAACGACTGCGGGGCATATCCAAAGTGGTCTCTACTGGGGTCTTCTTGGCGCTATTGAACGGATCACTTATGAGATGCGCAGCATCTCAGATAACCCCAACAATGTGAAAGTGATCGCTACGGGTGGGCTCCTGAAAACGTTCAACGATATAGACTTCACAAAGGCACTTAGCGATCTCGTTGATCTGATCGATCCAGCCCTCACACTCATAGGAATCCATGAAATCATGAAAGAACAGAAGGAGAAATACCATGTCTGATAAACCAAAAGAGCTGATCTTTGAAGAAGAAGCGCGCGAAGCACTGCGCAAAGGAATCGAAGAGCTCACCAAAGTCGTTGGAGTAACACTCGGCCCTAAAGGGCGCCACGTAGGACTCGATGCCAGCTGGGGATCCCCTAAAATCACCAATGACGGTGATAGCATTGCCAGCGATGTCGAGCTCAAAGACCAATATGCCAATATGGGCGTTAGCATTGGGAAAGAGGTCGCGACAAAAATGAAAGAGAAGTGCGGCGATGGGACCACATCGAGCCTCTTACTTCTCGGTGCCCTTGTAGAAAATGGGGTCAAAAATATCGCATCGGGTGCGAGTCCTATTCTCATTAAAAGAGGCATGGAAAAAGCTGTAGAACAAATTGTCAAGCACCTCGAAAAGGGAGCGACACCTGTAAAGAAAGACCAAGAGATCTGCGATATCGCCACTGCAGCAGCCTCTGGAATCAAAGAGATTGGTGAGTTGATCGCCGAGGCTTTCAAAAAAGTGGGCAAGTCTGGGGTTATCTCCATAGAAGAGGCGAAGGGAACAGAGACCACAATTGAGATGGTCGAGGGAATGCAATTTGATCGCGGGTATGCAAGTGCCTATTTCAGCACCGACCCAGAAAAAATGATCTGCGAGATGACAGCCCCTCGGATCCTCGTGACCGACAAAAAGATCACCTCGATCCAGGAGCTCCTCTCCTTACTCCAGGCGACAGCGCAGGGCGCTCAGGAACTTCTCATCATCGCCGATGAAATCGAAGGAGATGCCCTCTCCACTCTCGTCATCAACAAAATCAAAGGAACCATCAAAGTCTGCGCCGTGAAAGCCCCGGGGTTTGGAGATAGAAGAAAGGCTCTTCTTCAAGATATCGCTTGCCTAACGGGTGCTACCTTCATCTCTGAAGAGACCGGAACCTCGCTGAAAGATGCCGACAGCTCGATGCTTGGCGGAGCGGAAAAAATCGTCGTCACAAAAGAGTCGACAACGATCATAGGCGGCGAAGGGAAGAAAGAGGAGATCGAGAAGCGGATCAACCAGATCGAGAATGAAGCGAAGGATACCACAAGCTCCTACGACCTGGAAAAACTCGAAGAGAGAAAAGCCAAGCTCTCTGGCGGTGTCGCCGTCATCCGTGTCGGCGCTCCGACAGAACCAGCTATGAAGCAGAAGAAACAGGTCTTCGAAGACAGTCTCAACTCGACCAAGGCTGCGATCGAGGAGGGAATCGTTATCGGAGGCGGTGTCGCCCTTCTCAGAGCGAGCAAAGCAGCCGGAAAAGAGCTCATACTCGAAAGAGAAGAACAGATCGGTGCTAAAATCACGATTGCAGCCTGCTCGGCGCCTTTTCGTCAGATCGTCGAAAACTGCGGAAGGGAAAGCTCTCTTCTTCTAGAGGAGGTCCTAAGCCAAAAGGACTCTTTCGGCTTCAACGCCTTCACGGAAAAAGTGGAAGACCTCGGCGTGGCAGGGGTCTCTGACCCCCTCAAAGTGGTGAAAAATGCCCTCACTTTTGCCTCTTCGGCAGCTGGGGTCGTCCTCCTCTCCGAATGCCTCATTGGAGAAGCACCTGAAGACGGGGAAACCGGGTAACCAAAGTTACCGAGTAGTTTTTTTTTGAAAAAAATCTCCAATCTGCCTATCCTCTAGATTAGGAGGATAGGTAGATTATGAATAAGAATCGCAAGCCCGCCACCAGTCAGGCTCGGAAGAAACAGGCAAAAGCCGTCAGAAAGGGACAAAAAATCCTTGGAAAAAGAGAAAAGATCTCTAGGACCGACACCCTCACTCCCAAAAAAGCCCTAAAAAAATATCCACTAAAGCGGCAAAAAGTGGAAAAACCCTTGATGGATCAAGTAGTTAAGGAGATGAAAATCAAAAAAAACAAGAGGGAAACTGCCAAACACTCCAAGAGAACCACCCCTGGAGACGTGGATCATCGAGAATCCCCTCCTGCGAGCATCCACCCCGAGTCGACCCGCTGGAAAAAGACCATCGACATGCAAAACAAAGTTAAAAGAAAAATTTTAACCGCTAAGCTCCAGAAGAAAAAAGGGAAATAATTCCCCAATTTTGGTATAATCTAAGGGGTTATGACAACCCCTTTTCGTTTTGCACATATCTCCGATTTGCACTTTGGCTCGTTCAGCCTCAGTCCCCTGCAGTTTTTTTCTAAACGCTTTGTGGGGAATTTCAACTTTTTGCTGAATCGGCGAAAAGCTTTTGCCTATAACCGGCTCATCGATCTCATTGATCTCTTTAAAAAAGAGGGAGTGACACACATCTTCATTACGGGAGACTTCTCCGTTACCTCGAGGAAGATCGAATTCTCCATGGGGAAAAACTACCTCGACCTTTTAAGAAAAGAAGGCTTTACCCTCTTCACTGTCCCCGGCAACCACGATCATTACACCAAAAGATCCCACAGAAAAAAGACTTTTTACCGCTTTTTCGATAAGCAGTTCGACCCCGACTGTCCCTTAAGCCTTAAAAAGGACCTAGTGACCTATACCCAACTTGTGCAGGGTCTTTGGGTTGTGGCCCTCGACACAGCGACGGCAACTCCCCTCTACTCAGCAGAAGGGCATTTCTCGCCCGAAGCCGAAGAGAGCCTAGAGAAAGCATTTCAAGCGATCCCCAAAGAAGACACCATCCTCCTGATGAACCATTTCCCCCTCTTTACGACCGAAAAAGGGAAGAACTCATTAGTGAGAGCTCCCTTACTTAAATCACTCCTCGCAAAAAACCCCAATATTTTGCTCTATCTTCACGGACATAGCCATAGACAAGCCGTGGCAGATCTTCGCCCCAATCAGCTTCCCATTATCTCCGACTGCGGCTCAACTCCGCACCGCAAAGAGGGAGCATGCCACCTCTTCACCCTCGAGAAAACAGAGATTTCTCTCGATGTCTATCGCTTCGATGACGAATGGAAAAAAGATCACTCCCACACCTTTGAAAGAGCATGAGCAAACCCTGGTACAAAAAAGGTCTGCGTTTTGCCTGCACAGAGTGTGGAAAGTGCTGCACAGGAGAGCCGGGCTATGTCTGGATCATCCAAGAAGAGATCGAGGATATGGCCGCCTTTCTGAAGATCACAGTCCCCGAGTTCATCAAGAGCTACACCCGAGAAGTGAGTGGCCAGCTCTCACTCAAAGAATACCCGAGAACATACGACTGCATCTTTCTGAATGGTGGAAAGTGCTCTGTCTATGGAGCCCGCCCCAAACAATGTCGCACCTTCCCCTTCTGGTCTGATAACCTCAAATCCAAAGAAGCCTGGGAAGAGACTGCTCGTAAATGCGAGGGAATCAATCACGAACACGCTCCCCTCATCCCTTTAAGTCAAATCCAAAAACAACTAGACGAAATCGACGAATAACTCCCGCTCTGCTATCTTCCTAAAAAAGGCAAGAGAACATGAGCGAAGATCCCATTCTAGACAAAGCCAATCAATGGCTTTCAGGTCCCATCGATCAGGAAAGTAAACATGAGATCCTCGAGCTCATGAAAAGTCCTGATGAGCTGCGCGATGCCTTCTACAAAAATCTCTCGTTCGGAACAGGTGGGATGCGGGGGATCATGGGCGCGGGCACAAACCGGATCAACCGCTACACCATTCAAATGGCCACTCAGGGCCTTGCCAATTACCTCCTCAAGCATCCCCCTCTAAGAGAGAGACACGCCGTCTTCATCGGTTATGATTCCCGCCACAACTCTAAGGAGTATGCATGGGAAGCAGCCCGTGTCCTCGCGGGTAATGGGATCACCGCTTATCTCACCTGTGAGCTCCGCCCATCTCCTTTCATTTCCTTCGGAGTGAGAAACAAAAAATGCAGCGCAGGAATCATGATCACCGCCTCTCACAACCCCAAAGAGTACAATGGTTATAAAGTCTATTGGAGCGATGGGGCTCAGGTCGTGCCTCCCCATGACAATGGGATTGTCAAAGAGGTGGAAAAAATCGAGAGTTTAAATGATGTGAGACTTTCTCTGGAAAATTCCCCCCTCATCGAGATCATCGACCCGGAGCTCGACTTCGAGTACCTCGATGCCATTCATAAACTCCAATTCGATCCCAAAGAAGACGAGCAGGTAGGCGATCAACTCAAGATCACCTACTCCTCCCTGCACGGAACAGGAATCAAGCTCCTTCCCCGCGCACTAAAGAGTTGGGGATTTTCTAATATCAATCTCGTCGATCATCAGAGTGTCCCCGATGGTTCTTTCCCCACAATAAAAACCCCCAATCCCGAAAACCCCGAAGCCCTTGCCATGGGCATACAGCAAATGGTGGACACACAATCGGACCTCTTCATCGCAACCGATCCCGATGCCGATCGGATGGGAGTGGTCGTCCTCCATAAAGAAAAACCCTTCATCCTCACAGGCAATCAAATCGCCGCTGTCTGCCTTGAGTACATCTGCCAAATTCTCACCCAGCAAGAGCGCCTCCCTGAAAAAGGAGCCGTCATCTCCACCATTGTCTCAACAGATCTACTCGAGGTGATCTGCAAACACTACAACCTCGCCTACTTCGACGTCCTCACCGGCTTCAAATATATCGGGGAACTCATCCACAAGTGGGAAACCGAGCAGAGCCCATATACCTTTCTCTTCGGAGCAGAAGAGTCTTACGGTTACCTCATCGGCACCCACTGCCGGGACAAAGATGCCACTGTCATCAGCTGTCTCATCGCAGAAGCGGCCCTACTCATGAACGTTGAAGGGCGCACCCTCGTCGACTTTTTGGTGGAGATCTACAAGAAATACGGCCTCTTCTTCGAAGCGCAAAAAACACTCGACTTCCCTCCAGGAAAAAAGGGAATGGACCAGATGAATGCAATGATGGATAAACTCCGAAAAAACTCTCCCCAAAAGATCGCTGGGGTTCCTGTAGAGGTCTTTGAAGACTACCAGACCTCCCAAAGAGTCAACCTCCTATCAAAGGCAGTTGAGCCCATCTCTCTCCCCTCTTCGAACGTCCTCCTCTTCCGCCTCAAAGACCAAAGCAAAATCGTCGTTCGCCCCTCAGGAACAGAACCAAAACTAAAAATCTACATTGGAGTCTATGAGCCCACCTTCTCTGAACTTGATTCGGGCCTTAAGACTTGCCAAGATAAAATTGACACACTACTCCATGCCACAGAGAGCCTCCTACACTAAAGCGCTCGTAACCGGAGCCACCTCGGGCCTTGGTAAAGAGCTCGCCTCTTTACTCAAACAAAAAGGGATCGAGGTTCTCGAGACAGGGCGAACGGGAACCCCACCCTTAGATCTCACCAAACGCGAAGAAAGAGCCGCCCTCCTAGAGATCATCACCCATGAAGTTCCCGATCTTATCATCAATAGTGCGGGGTTTGGTCTTTACGGCTCTGCGATCGATCTCTCAACAAAAGAGCAACTTGAGATGATCGAGCTCAACTGCAGCGCCCTCGTAGAGATTTCCCTGCACAGCGCCCGCACCCTGATCAAAAACGGGAAAAAGGGAACCCTCCTCAACCTCTCTTCTTCGGGAGCCTTTTTCCCCTTCCCCACCTTCAACATCTACTGCGCCTCGAAAGCCTTCGTCAATTCTTTCTCCCTGGCTCTCGACACTGAACTCAAAGAAAAAGGAGTTCGCGTTCTCTGCGCATGCCCTGGACAAGTGGCAACAGATTTTCGCAATCGCTCTAGCAAAGGCCATCCACAAAAAAAAGACCGAAGAACCATGCCTGTAAAACAGGCCGCCCTACACATCTGGAAACAAATCGAAAAGGAAAAGACCCTCTACATCTTCGATTGGAGAACAAGGATGATGCTCACCCTTGCCAAATTCCTCCCTCGAGCACTTCTCGAAAAAATCATGATTCAGAGCATTGCCGATCGGTATTCATGACAGTGCGGATTCCTTCCATTTGCTCCTCAATAGAAATGGGCATCTCTGTAAGGACTTCATGGCTTCTGTCTTCAAAAATACTTCTTAAAGCCCCACTCTGCCGCCACTCTTCCAATGCTCGGTCTCTCTCTTTAAGGAGAGCGACAATCTGCGGGTAAAAGAGGATGAGCATTGCTCCCACCCACTGATTTGTAAGCCAAGAAGGTTCTGCGAGCTCTATCTTGAACTGATCGATCAGAGGAAGGAGATCTTCTGCTCCCAGTAGGGTCTCTGCCGTGACCCACTGATTGGTCGTGAAAATTCCCTTGGGCCTACCCTGACGGTCCATCGAAATGGCAACAAGATGTGTTGGAGTCTTTGGACCTTTTTGGTGAAGAGAAAACGTATGGAAATGACCATGCTCTTCAGCTCTGTGCGCGTGATAAAAGTACTGAGAGGAGTTCTCTTGATCGATCACATCGCCAGCCGGATATTTCTCAAACTCATAGAACGCCTCAAAGTGATCCAGAACCTCTTTCACTACATTGGAACAGCTTTTCTGTAGGATTCGATTCCACCGCATGATCTCCTCTCCAGCATCTCTCATCCGCTCAAGCCGCTCGGGAGAAATATCCGCAAGCCTTTTGAGAAGCTCTTCATGGTCCCACTGCATAATGGTTGCAGCGCAAACCTCCTCGCTTTCTTTTTGGGAAACCCTTGACAAGGGGTTCCCAGCCCATACTAAAAAAGCAATGAGTGGGAGAACAAAAAACCATTTTTTCCTTCTAGAAACCATGAGAGTAAAATTTTCTTTAAAAAAACTACTCCAACAGATAAGAGAAAACTAATAACAAGTCAAGGAGTCAACATGACAAAATCACGTTTCAATTTCTCATCAGTCCTTTGGGCCTCCATTTTTGCCACGGTTATGATGACAATCGTAATGTCGCTCTTCGGGATGAACATCATACTCTTTCTCGGGAAAACCGCTGGTATGACCGGTAACATGGCCTACCTCGTCGGTGGAGTGATCCATTTCGCCGTGGGTATCTTCTACGGCCTTCTCTACGCTTGGCTCTTCGAACCCTGGCTAAAAAGACTCCCTGGGTTCATCGCTGGAGCCCTTTACTCCCTCCTTCCCTTTGCCATCGCTATGATGTTCATGGCCCCGATGCTCAACATTGTCAAGACCGTCTTCGGCGTTGATACGAAACCTTCTGCAATGTGTGCTCCAAACCCCTGCATGCCAAATGCAAAACCTCATCCTTGCAAACCAAAGATGACAGATCCTTGCGCACCTGCGCAATCTGCAGGCCCCTCCACACGAAGAGGACCCAGACGCTATCCCAATAGACCCTACCCTTACAACCCTGAGCAAGCAGGAGCGATCACTCCCGATATGGGGCATCCACTCCCAACTGATCCAAAAGAGCAACCTGCACCCACTCCCGATGATCTGCATCCTTGCATGCCCAATGCAAAACCTCATCCTTGCAAACCGAACATGACAGGCCCTTGCGAACCTGCGCAGTCTGCAGGACCCTTCACACGTAGAGGCCCCAGACGCTACCCCCCTCGAAGACCCTACCCTTGCGAACCAACGCAGTTGGGAGCTGTCCCTACTGATATGAAGGACTCCGTTCCTAGTGACTCTTACATGCCGGATGCACAGTCCCATCCATGTAAGCCTCAAGCCATGGATCCTTGCTCTCCTAAAGGAAGCGATAGAGCTTGGCTCATCAGCCTGATCAACCACTTGGTTTATGGTGTGTTTCTAGGATGGCTCTACCGGCCAAGAAAGTCATAAAGACACAGCAAATATTTTTTTCAGGTCAACAAGAATTTATCACAAAAACTGATTGACAACTCTATCGGGTAGGGGTATGATCCGGTCATCAATTCAAAAACAACCCAATAGGTGTTCTATGAAACCATTCAATTTCAAAACATTTGCAACAGGACTTGTCTTCTCACTTTTCGTTGCATCTTTTGCAAATGCTGAATTAGCTACTGAGGGCTATTCTTCAAAAGCCAGCAACGAGTTCTCGACTGACTTTTTTAGCACAAGATTGCTCCCAACTAAGACCCTCAAAGACTCCTCATCACTTCTTGCAACACATTGTGTTTTACCTCATCGTGGCCCACCCGGCCCACAGGGGTCTATAGGACCTACCGGACCAACAGGACCACCTTATGGTCCAACAGGTCCTATGGGGTACACTGGATCAACTGGACCTACGGGTTCTACAGGCATGAAAGGGCCAACAGGTCCTACTGGTCCGACAGGGCCCACTGGACCGACTGGTCCCACAGGCATGAAAGGAATGATTGGCCCCACAGGTCCAACTGGCATGAAAGGTGATACCGGTGATACTGGCCCAACAGGCATGAAAGGTGATACCGGTGATACTGGCCCAACAGGCATGAAAGGTGATACCGGAGATACCGGGTCAACAGGTATGAAAGGTGATACTGGACCTGAAGGTGAAGAAGGACCGAAAGGTGATACCGGTGATACTGGACCCCAAGGAGTACAAGGAATACAAGGATCACAAGGAATACAAGGAGTTACCGGTCTTCAGGGACTGCAAGGGCCACAAGGAATACAAGGCCTAAAAGGTGATAAAGGTGATACAGGAGCGTCAGGTATGAAAGGTGATACTGGGGATACTGGAGTACCAGGACCGCAAGGGGATATTGGTGATAAAGGTGACACTGGAGATACCGGCGCTACTGGAGCAACCGGAGCTACTGGACCTACAGGTATGAAAGGTGATACTGGGGATACTGGAGTACCAGGACCGCAAGGGGATATTGGTGATAAAGGTGACACTGGAGATACCGGCGCAATTGGGGCAACCGGAGCTACTGGACCTACAGGTATGAAAGGTGATAAAGGTGACACTGGAGCTACTGGTGCGACAGGTAGTGCTGGAGCCACTGGAATGAAAGGAGTCACTGGAGTGACAGGGCCTACTGGAGCTACTGGTGCGACAGGTAGT
>SDBU01002182.1_pt1 | contig 26627 bp, 25 predicted proteins | sample 2277071 | NCBI WGS metagenome assembly SDBU01 (sample SAMN10397929, study PRJNA504765) | marine sediment metagenome | isolation source: marine sediment core GS08_GC12, 126 cmbsf | place: Arctic Ocean: Gakkel Ridge, Loki's castle | collected 2008 | reverse complement strand
CCGCTCAATAGAGTTCAATATGAAGCAAATAACAGATCGATGAATATAAATCCGCATGAACTGCTTGCGCAGTTTAATGCAGGAAAGAAAATGGACATAGCGCCACTGTACTTAGTTGATAATAAAGCGGCGCACATGGAGCATATACCGACATTTGTTAATCGTAGTTAGAAGGGAGAGCAATGAGACGTTTTTACTTTATAATTTGTTTCTTGTTTTTTAATTTTTCTTTTGCCAATGCATTCGATACTGATATTCGATTGGCAAATTCTGTTCCCAATCTGAATGGAGAAAAGCATATTGTTGTGGTAACGTGTAGCTATAATAATTCTAAATATTATCAATGGAATCTTGATTCTATTCTCGCTCAAAAATATAGTAACTTTCACATTATTTATGTTGATGATTGTTCGGGTGATGGACTTTATAACTTGGTTGAGCAATATGTTGCAGAGCATGATCTTGAAGAGCGGATAATTTTGCTTCATAACGAGGAACGACGTAGGGCGCTTGCAAATCTGTTTTATGCGATTATTACCTGCAAGCGTACGGATTTGATTGTTCTTTTAGATGGAGATGATCGATTTGCGCATGAAAATGTGCTTGCAACAGTTAATCATGTATATTCTGATCCGAATATTTGGCTTACCTATGGTCAATTTCGGGAATATCCAAGCGGAGTTAGGGGTTTTTGTGCACCGTATCCAAAGCACGTTGTAGATCGTAACGGATTTCGTTATTATCCAGATACGCCGTCCCATTTGCGAACGTTTTATGCCGGGCTGTTTCACAAAATGAGAAAAGAAGATCTCATGTTTCAGGGTGAGTTTTTTCCAACAACGTATGATCTTGCTATTATGTTTCCTATGATAGAAATGGCCAGAAGTCATTTTCGATTTATTCCTGAGGTGTTGGTTGAATATAATGGTGAAAATCCGCTCAATGATCATAAGGGAGAAAACGGTAAACTCCTGCAGAGAAAATTTGATTTGATTATTAGAGCTCGAACCTGCTATGACGAAATAGTCAGTCCATTTTAAAAAAGGGGTTTGTATGTATCATAAAAATCTTAGTTTGTTGTTTTGTGTGTTCTTACTGTACGGTTACAGTTTTTGTCATGATCAGGTGATAGTTCCGATATCAGAAAAAGGGGAGCGGCATATTGTTGTTGTGATAGCTAGTTACAATAATCGAAGTTATTGCAGGAGAAATCTTGAATCTGTTTTTTTGCAACAATATGACAATTATCATGTAGTATTTATTGATGATTATTCTTCTGATGAGAACTATTTTCTTTCTGAGAGACATGTGCGTAGAAAGGGCATGAAAGACAAAGTTATTTTCATACACAATCATGAAAGACGAGGCGCTCTTGCCAATCAATATCGAGCAATTCATGAGTACTGTTTGGATACGGATTTGGTTGTTATATTAGATGGAGACGATTGGTTGTTGGGTAGAGACGTTTTTTCGTATCTGAACAACAATGTGTATAGCGATTCGAATGTTTGGCTTACCTATGGTCAGTTCAAGCAATATCCTACACGGCACAGAGGTTGGTGTGTCGCAATGCCCTCAGACGTTGTTGCGAATAATACTTTTCGGGATTATGTACATTCCCCAGGACATTTGCGAACATTTTATGCGGGATTGTTTAAACAGATAAAAAAAGAAGATCTTATGTATGAAGGAGATTTTTTTCGTATGACGGGAGATTTGGCCTTTATGTTTCCTATGATTGAAATGGCTCGAAATGGTCACTTTAAATTTATACAGAAAGTACTTATGGCTTATAACATAGGAAATCCTCTCAATGACCATAAGGTGGTTAAAGGGCTGCAGCGTCAATTGGATTTGGTTATCCGTTCTCGTTCTCGTTATGATGTGATCGAAACGCCGTTCATATCAGCTGAGGCATAAAAATGAGTAGAAGCGTAAAAAAGGCAAGATTGATGAAGTATAAAGTACTTTTGATTGCAATTTTTTTAACAAGTTTTGGTGCAATTTTTTCTTCCGTTGCAGCGCAAAAAAAGAATGTTGGCTTGCTTATTGTTGCCACGGGCAAGTATATAGGTTTTGTCAGTGAACTTCTTGCCTCTGCAGAGCAACATTTTTGTACTAAGCATAATGTTACGTACTTTATATTCACCGATGGGAATTTTCCAACAAGAAATAATGTTGTAACTATTTATCAAGATCGCTTGGGGTGGCCCTATGACACGCTTATGCGATATTCGTTCTATGATACGCATCGAGAGAAATTAAAAAAAATGGATTATCTCTTTGCAACGGACGCAGACATGTTGTTTGTTGATACGATAGGCGATGAGATTCTTTCTGATCGCGTTGCAACGCAGCATCCGGGATTTTTCAGCAGAAGGGGAACGTATGAAAAGCGCGGTGTTTCAACTGCTTGTGTTGGTCCGGCAGAGGAAAAGTATTATTTTGCCGGAGGGTTTAATGGTGGTTCAAGGAAAGAGTTTTTGAAAATGGCGCGCGTGATTACACAGAATATTCAAAAAGATCTGCAGAATGGCATCATTGCGATATGGAACGATGAGAGTCATATCAATCGCTATTTTATCGATAATACTCCTACCTGTATTCTTTCACCTTCGTATTGTTACCCAGAAAATTGGGATACGCCGCAAACAAAACGGCAATTGGCCTATCCAGAGAATTGGAAAGTTCCATTTCAACCACGCTTAATCGCTCGTGATAAGGTTCATAGTCAGTATCAAGTGAAAGCATAGCTCGGATCGAGAAATTTTCTAAAAATAAAACTTAGCAGAATATTTTGGTGAGGTGTTTTTCAAAGTCTTTACACCACACTTGCCACATTTCTTCTTCACTTGCAGAAGTATTAACCATGTGTAAGCGAAGAAGATTTTTTGCTTTTTGTTGTAACACATCGAATTGATAATGTTGTTCCTTTTGTGCTCTTATCGTAATATTTGGGATGAGGGTGCTCCCGCCTGGTTGTGTTGCTAGGATCTTGAAGCCCAATGTTTGTAAAATATGTATAAATTTTTCTTTGTACCATCCGTCGTAATGCATGGCCCACGAGGCCTCGTGAGAACCAAAAATGTGACGAATAGACACTTGTTTTTGTTTATAGGTATAGGATGGATTTAAAAAGACTCTTATACTTGCTTCAAAATCTGGCGTTTCTATGACAAGTATACCTCCGTTTTTCAGTCCATGCTGCCAAGAACATAATAATGCAAGAGCGATTTGACGATTAAAATGTTCAAACACATGATGAGATCTAATTTCATCAACGGTTTGTGCGGGTAAGCAAAGTGTTGTAATGTCTGCAAAAACATCGGCAGTTTGCCTTGTCTGGACCGTATGTTGCTCGGAAGGAAAATCGATGTTGATATATCCCTCCAAGTATGATTCTCCACATCCAAGGTGTAAACGAAGCGGGGTATGTGGGTTCCAAATACTGAACCTGGTCAAGTTGGTCAGTAGATTGGTGTGGGGTTCTAGAGAGGGCATGGCGTGTATATTATGCATGGAACATAAAAGAGCAAAAGAACATAAGAACATAATTTTCATTACAGAATCCTTTTTTTATGTTTTTTGAATTTGTACGGTGAGGTATATAGAGCTAGAACTAACTTAGGGTAAATTTATGTTTATTTCAATGAAAAGGGTAGTGTTTGTCGTCGTTGGATTGCTTTTTTTGTTTCAGTTTGTTTGCTCGAATGGTATTACGATTTTGGCTGAGAATGGAGGTCATCCTGGGGTGACACGTAGTCTTTTATCTGGTTTAAGGATATTGGGAGTACCATTTGAATATAATATTTTTAGTAAAAAAAGTGACACAGTAATTGTTTTATCTGGAATCAATTATTTAAGAGAAGCGATACGACTAAAAAAGGAAGGAAAGATCAAAAAATTGATTGCAGGCCCAAACCTTGTTACTCGAGCAGATGAATATGGTGGAATTTGCTCGAGTCCAGAGGTTGACATATGTGTTGTGCCCTCTGAGTGGGTGAAGGTGGCCTATCAAGAAGAGGTTTCTGCGTTGCTAGGGAGAATTAAGGTTTGGGCAGCAGGTGTTAATGAAATTTTTTGGATTCCCTCCAAAAAGCAACGGTCAAAAATTATTATTTATTGGAAAACAGAGTCAGAGGAATTTATTAGGCAAATAGAGACCGTTTTGCGGAAATATCCTTTTGAGGTGGTGAGGGTGCGGTATGGCAAGTACGGTGTAGACGAATTTCGCAATTATTTAAATGAATCAGTATTTGCTATTTTTGTTAGTGTTTCAGAATCTCAGGGACTTGCTTTAGCTGAGGCTTGGTCAATGAATGTGCCTACCTTAGTGTGGAACCCAGAAAAATTAGTAGCCCATGGGCGAATATATTCCCAAGTATCATCTGCGCCATATCTTACTTCTTCAACTGGGTACTTTTGGAAGACCATAGATGAGCTATGGGAATTATTAAGTAGACTTATAAACAATAGTTTTCGGTTTAGGCCGCGTAACGATGTTTTAGAGCATTTTACAGATAAGCGTGTAGCGCAAAATATGCTCAATCTTATATCTTCGATTCGATAAATTAGAAAATTTGGGGTTTTTTTGATATATTTCATCAATTTCTATTTCGATTTATTCCTGAGGTATTGGTTGAATATAATGGTGAAAATCCGATCAATGACCATAAGGGGGAAAACGGTAACTTGTTGCAGAGAAAATTTGATTTGATTATTAGAGCTCGAACCTGCTATGAAGAAATAGGTTGTCTATTTTAAATGTCAGGAAGCTAGTGTATGGTATTATAAAAAGCTTATCTTGTTGTTTTGTGCGTTATTATACGGTTATGGTTTTTGTCGTGTTGTTTAACGAAATATGTGGAATATGATGAGAATATTGATTGGTGTACTTGCTGCACTTTCTGGCATAAATTTTGCACAAGCTGCGGTTATTGGGTATGACCCAAGGGATGCTGGTAGAACAGGTGATAAATTAATACAGGTGGCCAAAGCTCTGTGGGTTTCTCATTTGTTTAATCAGCCATTTGTTTCTTCGCCGTTTAAATATTCAGATAAATTAATGTTGCATTTGGTAGATGATGAGTTTGCAAAATCAGCGGTGGCGAGTCTTGCAAAAGTCAAAGTAATGAATGAGAAAACTTTGGATTTGCGGAGAAATGTTTTATACCAAGTTGGTTACAAATTTAAGGCGACATTTTGGGAAAAAGTGTTAGAGGTAACAACCTGGAAAGGCCTGTTTGACAATGAGGAGTTTTTGAAAAAATTGAGAACATATGTTGCCCCTTCGTTTTTTATCAAACCGATTGCTATTCCCAAGGATCACATTTCAGTTGCGGTGCACGTAAGAAAAGGAGGAGGAATAGATCATCCCCTTTACTCAGACAAAATAAGGAGAACATTTGCGGATCACCTATGGCCAGTAAAATTTCCACCAGAATCATATTATATAAAACAAATTCAGCAGATATCGGTATTGTTGCAAGACCAACCGCTTTATGTTCACATTTTTACCGATGATAGGAATCCAAGACAAATTGTTGAACGATTTAAAAAAGCTGTTACCAAGAATAATATAACGTATGGTTGTAGGGAAAATGCAAACTTTCATGATAGCAATGTTTTGGAAGATTTATTTAATATGACTCGATTTGATTGTTTGATTCGAGGTGGTTCCAATTATGGACAAGTAGTCCATCTTTTGGGGGATTATAAAATAGCTATTTATGCTAAAGATGCTCGCTGGCATGGCAATCAGATGCACGTTGATGTGGGAATAGTCAATAAGCTTGTTTCATAGTATTTTAGCATCTATCAATTTTTTAAACAATCTGTTTTTGAGTTTAACCACTGAGACTTTCCAAATTTATAGGCAACTTAGGTTTTAGCGTATAGTGTCAGCCCTGATTTTCCCTATATTTTTTTGTACTGTCCTTATTTTATTTAGCCAATAATCGGCGTATAATTTTTTCAAAATTATATGATTTGCTCATTATTTCATTAAACTTAACTTCAAGGAATTCCCTAGTAATTTCGTTCCAATTATCGACAATTAAGACTGGAAGGTTATCAAAGAGCTCACAAATGTGCGAGCGCTTGATAATAGGAATAGTTTTTACATAAAGCGCTTCCCATGTTCTATGACAATCTGGTCCCAATCCATGTGGGCTTGCAACAAATCTAAACTTTGCTAGTTCTTTTATAAAATCTTCGTTTGATTTTCTTGTACCTATGTAGCAGAATTCTTTATCCTTAAAAGCTTCCATAATTTTAGGTCTATCAGGATGAGTATGAGAAGTGTGATTAATATATAATAATTTGTCAGTACTTCTTTTTTCGGGTGGAGTTACTTGAGTAATAATTTTTTTTAAAAAACCATGAAAATCTGTTGGATAATTGGCCTTGCTACCAATTCCAATTGGAAGGCAAAACATTTTTTCATGTATGGAACTATCTCCATTTTTTGCAAACCAAGCAATTAGTTTGGGATCATTTAAATACTTTGCATACTGGCCAGGCATAGAAGGCCACCCCCCATGACTGATCAAAATATAGGGCACCCTAATTTTTGGGTGAATATGCGAAAAAAAGTTGTTTATACTCATATTACAATTATAGATTGCATCACCAGGGTGCATTTGGGCCAAATTAGGTACACCACAAAAATCACTAAAAATTATATAGCTTATAAAAGGGTAACTTGTATCCTTTGAAGCATTGATAACTCCTGAAACTATAATTAATAAGATTAACAAAATACTAAAATATCGATTCATTTTTGTCCCCATTGTAAATTAAATAAATTTTCCTTGGTTACTACATAAATAACTAACTCTGGTTTCTTTGAATCGCCTCATCAATCATCTCACAAAAAAGTTGAAATTTTTTGAAGTCTTTTAATGCCGTAGTAGATCCGCCTCGAAAATGGATGAAATATTGGTCCAAATAGAATTCAAACGTACTGGGACATTTAAGTAGGAAATTTATTTCATTATTTTTGAATCCGAGGAATTGATAACAGATTATTTTTTCTGCTTGAGATATAGAAGTATCAGCTTGCTTATTTATATGTGTATCAGCAAGATACAATTCATGACTATACAATACATTGATTTGTTTTACTTTTATATTGGGATTTTCAACCCAATAATAATGTATATAACCTCCAGAATCCACAATTGTTCCGTTAATCATTCCACAATTGAAATTCATCGATCGTACATTAGGCAATGTGTCCATTCTAAAAAAGGAAAGCACAGGACAAAAATAAAAACACCGAGGAGGCTCTCCTAAAGGTGACCTTCTTATAAGTGCCGCTATGTCATGATCAGCCATATATTTTTCTATTGAAAATGGACGAATAAGAAACATGTCAGAATCAAGGATAACCACAATGCCCTTATGATTAAAACCAAGCTTATCCAGGGAATATTGTATACAATTAACATGTCTTCGATTGTTTTGATTATGAGGCCCTGGTGTTATTGGGAGATAAGGTAGGTCATGAATTCTCTGGGGAATACGCACACATTCAATTTCCAATTCTTTACACACGTTTGAAATTTGACTACTTATATTATGATCACATGCATCATTAAATACCACAAATCTATAATCGTCTTCTAAAAAGGTTCTGAACGCTTTTGCTTGAAGTTTGATGAAATCGGGTCGATTATAACTATGCGTTATAATAAGAACTTCCGGATTACAACTATAAAACAAAAAGAGTACCATATATGTTAATTTTTTTAATTTGGATCTAAAGTGCAAGTAAGAAAACAGCATGTAATCTTCCTGTAAAAAGATGAACCCATATCGATAACCTATCCCAAAATTCATAAGTAATTCAAGATTTAGAATGTAGTGGCAATCTAAGCTTTAATTTTTAGGTTGTGATGGAGTCCAATCCTTCGAAAATTTTAGTCAGATTGTTTTTTGTGATAACCGCTTGCTTTGAGCTGAATTCTTGTGCTGATTTTGCGTTTAGACGTTGACCTTGTGTTATATAGATCGGGGGTGTTTGTTTATTTTTGTTTGGGGGATTGCATAATGTGGGGGTTATCACAAAGTAATCGCCAAATTTGTAGGTTCGCGGTAATTCATCGCTACTTATTAATACTTCGTGTATTTTTTCTCCAGGCCTGCGGCCAATGATGTTAATTTGGTTTGTTGCGCAAAACTTTTCCTTCAAAACATCTATTGCATCATCTACTTTTAATGAGGGTAGTTTTTTTACAAAAATTTCACCTCCTACACCATATAGAAGGGCATCAAATATTAACTGTATGGCATCTTCTTTGCTTATGATGAATCGTGTCATTTTTTTATCAGTGAGGGGGATATCTTCATTGCGTTTGATTGAATTGACAACAATGGGGATCAAAGATCCAGTACTTTCCAGCACATTTCCATATCGTGCTATGACAAACTTTGTGTGAGTCGTTTGTTTGTCATAATTGGAGAATAGTTTTTCACTAATAAATTTGCATGCACCGTAGGTGTTAATAGGGCAACAGGCCTTATCTGTCGATATAAATAATACTTTTGGTACATTATTTGAGATGCATGCATTGAACACATTGATTGACCCTAAAATGTTAGTTTTTATGGCCTCTTCTACGTTTTCCTCTAGTATATCCATTCTTTTTAGAGCAGCAGCATGAAAAACAATGTCGGCCGACATGGTTGCTTTAAATACGCTGTTGTAATCTCTGATGTTGCCAATCACATATTTTATTTTTGGATTTTTTTTGAAGAGTTGATAGCAATTAAAGTGTTTGACCTCATCTCTACTGAAAAGAAGTATTGTTTTAGGGTTGTATTCAAGTATTTTGGTGACGAGAGCTCTTCCCAAATAGCCGGTGCCACCTAAAATTACAATAGTTTTTTTTGCGAACAATCCCTTGTATAGACTTGAGCATGGGGATTGTTGAGTGATAAAAAAACATGACGTTAAAAGAAATCCTAACAGCTTAGAATAATACATCACTAGCCCTTTTCTTTTTAGTAACAAAATATTAGGAATGCTAGATTACAATTGGTTTTTTGTTTATCTCATTTATTATACTACCAGTAAGTCATTTCGATCTTTTATGGCTTGACCTTCAGGATTCTGAATATTCCGTACTGGTTGCAAGTCCTACTATATTAAAAACGGTCAAGGCAATTTTTACGGAAGTGAATTTTGTTGAGTTATACGACGAGTGTATTACTTACAAGTTTTTAAAGCAATGGTTTGAAAGTCAGGGATTCAAAGAACAATTTATGTATCCCGATCACCCGACGTTTGGAGACGCCCTTTTCATCAGAACATGAGTTCCAAAAGTTGCTCGGGTATTCATCGATAAACATTTCTTGATATGAGGTCTGGGCAAAAGTAATAAGAAAAGAAATTGTTTTTGGTTCCTCCGTTGCCAATTGTTTGGTATTCAAATCCATTTTCGATCAGATCTATCGGAGTGAGGATATTTCGACAATCGACAACTGTTTTGGCAAACATAAGCTTTCCAGCTTTTTTAAGATCAAGCGCTGAAAATTCTGACCAGTCGGTCAGAAAAATCGCAGCGTGCACACCCGTTAGGGCTTCATATGAGTCTGAGCAGTAGGATATTTGGGGGTAAAGTTTTTTCATATTTGCCATAGCTTGGGGGTCATATGTTTGTATCGTTGCCCCTTCTTGTTGTAGGGCACAGATAATGGCTATTGCGGGAGAATAGCGTACATCATCAGTATTTGATTTAAATGCTAGCCCAAGGATTGCGATTTTTTTACCGGCCAAGTTGCCTATAAGTGATTTTAGTTTGGTAAGAGGCACTGTTTTTTGAAAATCATTAGCTTGTAGTGCCGCCTGAACTGTAAGAAAGGGAACGTTGTGTTCTTTTGCCATGTGGACTAAAGCAAAAGAGTCTTTTGGAAAACATGATCCTCCAAAGCCTGGGCCAGGTTTGAGAAATTCTGGGCTTATTCTTTTGTCGAGTCCCATTGCATAGGCGATTGTGCTAGCATGTGCTCCTGTTGCATCACAAAGATTTGCAAGTTCATTCATAAAACTAATTTTTAATGCAAGAAACGTGTTGGACGCATATTTTATTGCTTCCGATGTAGTTGGATCAGTTACTACAATAGGAGTTTTTTCTGGAAGATTTTTGTATAGTTTTTTAATAATTTTTGTGGCTTTTTTATTTGTAGATCCGATAACAATCCTATCTGGATGAAGGCAATCATACAATGCGATACCTTCTCGTAAAAACTCGGGATTTGATATGAGGTCAAAAGATGATTTTGTGATTTCTAAGCTATCAAGTAGTATCTTTATCTGATTGCTTGTACCTATGGGTACGGTGCTTTTAATAACAATTAATTTATAGTTGTTGATGTGCTTTGCTATGGATGCGATTGCGCTTTCTAGCGCAGCAAGGTCTGCTTGGCCGTTTTCTTTGCTTGGAGTGTTAACGGCAATCATGATAATGTCCGATTTTTCAATTGATTCTGGTATATTGCTAGAGAAGTGAAGCCTGTTTTTTTTCATATTTTGGGTGACAAGATCTGAAAGGTCTGTTTCATAGATTGGAATTTCTCCCTGTGAAATCCGATTGATCTTGTCTTGATCAATATCAGCACAGATAACATTATGTCCTATCTGAGCAAGACAAGTTCCGCTTACCAGTCCCACATATCCGGTTCCAAGAACCGTAACATTGAATGAACCATGCAATTGCTGAGTCGATTCTATGAGAGTTAAAACGATCAAAGTATATTTTTTTATGTAATTCATAGTTTTTAACTTCTGTATTTTTGTTGAACTTTGCGGATTTGATCAAACCAGTAATCAGCATAAAGTTTTTTGAGATTGTAAGATTTGCTCGTTATTTCTTCGAATTTTTGCTCAAGAAATTCTCTGGTAACTTGGTTCCAATCGTCAATAATTAATACTGGAAGATCGTCAAAAAGCTTAGCTATGCTTGAGCGGGTTACAATGGGTATAGTTCCCACGAGCATAGCCTCCCATGTTCTGTGGCAATCTGTTCCAAGCCTATTTGGGCTTGCAACAAACCGAAATTGGGACAATTCCTTCATATACTGTGCGAATGGTTTTCGTTCACTAAATTGGCAGAATTCTTTATCCTTCAGCGCGTTTAGTGCGGCCCCACGTTCCTTTGGGTTGCAGCCGATTGTCATGTTCATGTATACAAGTTTATCCGTTCTTCTTGAGGTGGTAACGGGAGCATTTGTGATAGCTGTTCTGACTATATTTATATCGCCGTGCGAGGATCCTTTGTTGCCAAGACCGATAGGAAGTGGATGCAGTTTGGGATGCTCGCGATCAATATTTTTCCCAAACCAAGCAATGATTTTGGGATCGTTGAGATAATTTTCTAACTTGCCTGGAACCGATGGCCAGCCCCCGTGGCTTATTAAAATATATGGGGCATTTATCCTGGGATGTACATTTGCAAAAAATCCATCAATTGAAATATTATCGGCATAGACAGTGTCACCTGGCCTAATATTGCCAAAATTTCCGCTGTGGTTGGCAAAACAAGCAAAAGTAGAACTGGAAATGAATGGATAACTAGAAAGATGCGGAGGATGCCCCCCCCGTGTAAAGTAAGCTATAGATAAGAGATAGACAAGCATCAAGTATCGCATGACTTTCTCCCCCGGTTACGAGTCCCTATGCTGCTACTTTATTAAGATAAGAATAGAAAAATCAACATTAGAGGCGTTTTGAAGGGAGCGTTACTGTTTTGGCTTGAGAAATTGGTTAGAGAAGGATATAGAGGCATGAGCTATTGTTTAATTATTATTGAAATGACCTGAATACCCCATGGCTTTTTAAGCCTGGTGATGAAAGGCCATCATTATAATTGGTTGATGGCGTATGGCAAATTTCTGAAGTGGTTATAAAGCAAGACGGCAAGCCGCCGGTTATTAGAGAATTGTTATAGGCCTACTGGGCTTGATCCGAATATCAATAATAATCGGTATGATAGAAAATAGTGCGTATATTGACCGGATCCCAATAAAATTTGCGCAAATGTTCAATATTTAACTGTGGATTAAAGGAAATAGTTCTTTTTATAAATCTAATTTTTCTTTCGAGTCCATGTCTATCCTCGTAAGGTTTTTTTTCAAAATCTATGCATTTCAGGTTTGCACCGTCTACTATAAGATTTGCAGGGGAAAGATCGCTATGCCAATTAAATTTATAATCATCGCGCATCCCTTCAACTTTCTTTAGTAAGGTATCTTTTGATGGAAAAACACCATTAAAGAAGAGAAAGGTGAGAAGATTTATTCCTTTTGCCCAATCAGTTATAGATATCTTGTTGGGTTCTACATTTATAAATTTTTTAAGTGTTTTTTGGCTAAAATTACTCAAAATCGTATACGTTTTTGGTCTAAACTTGCGCGGGGCGGGGGGAGGCCAAACAAGACTGCGACGCTGCAATACCTTAGGAGCCAACGACTCTAAAATGCGACAATTCCCTTCTCTTTCATTACTTCCCTGGCACACAATTCTATACAATTGAGTATCTCCATGCGTTGCATCTGTCGCGGCGAGAGCCACGATATAATCGCTCATTTTTGCAAGTTCTGCTACTGTTTCTTTTGTTTGATCTTGTTCGTCAAAAAAAATCACATCAAAGTGTTCACATTCTCCCAACAATTGCAGAAGTCGAAGATTTGGCGTAAATGAAAGAACACAATAGTTGCTTTGCACCTGCTCAACTATCGGGGCTTTCTGTTTTACCATAACGACGCATGCATTGTTATACTGCTGGGCAATCTCAATACCACAGAGCAATGACTTTTTACCAATCATCAGAATAGTGATATCTCGTTGGTAGTGATCTAGAAAAGAGGTAATCTTTGATGGGAGGGCAGCACTATTTTGAATCACCCCTAGTGCCAAGAGTAAGAATATCTGCCTACTCATCTCAATTCCTTATCTTTGCTATCACTTTATCTATTGCAACAACATCCCTTCTATCCACCTCTCTGTTTTGGTGATATTTGAATTCTCTAATACGTTCAAGGCTTGTGTATTTTACTCCTTGAAAGTAGAAGTGATGATTTGGGTTAAAAATTGTCTCTATAGGATCAACACCTGCCCGTACCCAGGCGTTATTATGTACATCAAGAGGGCCTAGTTGATAATTCTTGTATGGATATTTAATTCTTGGCAATGAAAGATTTGGCTTGCTTGATAGAAAATCAAAGTCAACGTTAATATCACGTATGCCATGAATAGCTAAGATTGAACTTCCGTCCACGCAACAATATTCAGGATTGAGCACACGTTCTTTAATTATGCTTTTATATTTTGTAAGCATAAAATTGAATTTCTCAAATTTATTTGGCGCAATGCCAGAATTAAGATATTTGATACTATTCTGGTTGAAAAAAATTTGAGCAAGATCTATTGATTGGCTTTGATTATCAGAGACATGAAGCGCTACTACAGGATGAGGTTCAAGATTTAATTTCTGACGAATCCTTTTTTTACACGCACGAGCTGTGGCTAAATCCTGTAAGGTGCACAAGAGCACCGTAAAACTGGTTTCGGGTTGATTATTAAAATAGTAATAAAGATAGCGATTAACCTCACGTGATTTTTCTGGAATTGTCTTTAGCAAGTGGGATTGTGCCGCCCGTTTAAACGCTACCTGACGCTTATACATTATGGCCCCACACTTGGTGAGCTCTTGCGTGATAAAGGAAGTATGCTTATGTGCGCGAGGCCAAATGATAACGATAAATGAGTGTTGCGTGATCCGGCAAAATTGATACGCAATAAAATCAAGTTCTGTTTGTGAAAATCCGCGTTGCTTGAGCTTTGCCCATGATAAGTCATTGTTTTCTTGCTGTTCTAAAAGAGCAAATTTGTTGGCAATTCCTTCTAAAAAAGAGGAACGTGCGCCTTCTTTGGCCATCTTTTCCAACATTATCGGAATTATATGCCCAAAATCTTCCGATGCTATCGGTTTGGCGTACGTTAGTAAAAAGTTGTGGAATATAAGAACTATAAGAAAATAACGAATATTCATCCCGCTCCCCTTAATTTGAACGTTAGGCTATGTTGCCAGCCTAGACGATTACTGAGACTAAAAACAATACTTTTTAGTCTCAGGGCCTATATTTTAGGAAAATGATTGAACCAGAATTTTCCATCTGATACTATCACACTAAAATCTTTACTCGAGAGAATTAAATGATGAAGTTTCTACTTCTTAAACTGATTTTTTTAGTATGTATGTTGGGCTCGACCCTCACCATGAGATCTGATCAATCATATAAGCTCTACCTGATATATACGCCTTCGCATGAATATATGTACAAAACCTATTTTTTGCCGAGTATCAAGGATAATTTTCAACTATTTCCGCATTGCTTTGAACAAGATTGCCCACAAGGAGTCTTGAATGCGCCGGGCTTTTTAAAAACGGCTATGCACAAACTAGAAACGCTGGAACAAGCGGTGCTTGAGAATATTGATCAAGTCGTTTTTTTCTCAGATGTTGATATTATCTTTCTAAAACCAGTTATACCAATGGTATTACAGTATCTTGAAGGGCATGACTTGGTGTCGCAACAGGGTTGGCCATCGCAAGCGCTTTGTAGCGGATTTATGGCTATGCGAGCAAATCATAAAACATTAAAAATGATTCAAGATGCTATGGTAATTCTTGCCAAATATGGCGGGGACGGAGATCAAAGCGCCATTCGCGAGTCATTAGAAAGAAATACGCAACTAAAGTGGCGTTTGCTGCCACCTACCCATTTTCCCAATGGTGCGCGAGTTATTAAGTCAATGCGTAAAAACAGTGGTGAAATTGCTCGTTTTGAACCCGGTACAGAAATAGAGCTCGATCAGCAAATTTTACTTTTTCATGCAAATTGGTGCTTAAATCTAGAATATAAGTACGACTTTCTAGAGACTGTTCAAAGTTACTTTAATACGGTGCATGAAAAGGTATGAAAAATAATTTAGCTACGCTTATTTTATTAACCTCTCTACTACTTTTTACTAACGTTAAAGCGGACTATACGAACCTTAAGCAGCAAGCAATAGCTCGCTATGGCCTTTTGTCGCAGGTTCCCAAGGCACATGCGGTAAGAAAAGGTTCTTGGCCTTACCTTTGTCCCGATACTTTCAGAAATATGGCGGATCATATTTTCGATGAAACCGATGCACCGTTTAGCCCATCAGCAATCAAGAGAGGCGATGTTGTCTATGTGAGCCGCAGGTTTTTCGATGTTTTTTTTACGCATCTGCATAAACTGATCAAAAATTCTTACATTCTCATCAGTGGCAACTATTATCAATCCTCTCCACGAAATTTTGCATACCTGCTTAATGATCCGAAAATTTTGCACTGGTTTTCAGTCAATGGGGACATCGTCAATCATTCAAAATTTACCCATATACCACTTGGCCTTGCAAATCCTTATTGGAAGCATGGCAATAGCGATACCATTAGGCAGGTCCAAAAAGAGCAAGAGTCGGAGCAACTTGAAAAAAAATACTTAGTCAACCTTAATTTTGATATTGGATCAAGCAATGATAGAAAAGGGATTTTTTCATATTTTAAGCAAAAAACATTTGTTACGCTGACCCCTCGTAAATCGCATAAAGAATATTTACAAGATCTTGCCCTCTCTAAATTTGTTATCAGCCCTCCGGGAAGAGCTCTTGATTGTCATAGAACATGGGAAGCGCTTCTTGTTGGATGCATCCCTATACTATTTAAATCTACCCTTGATCTGCTGTATGCCGATTTGCCAGTTGTTATTGTCGGTAATTGGCATAACGTTTCTGCTGAATTTTTGGAAAAAGAGTATGCCCGAATACACAATCATTCATTCCAGCTCGAAAAACTTTATGCCCCATATTGGAAGCAAAAAATTAAAAATCTACAAGAAAATCTTTTAAAAAATGAGTGATTTTGCGCGCTATTTTTTCTTTAAGAAAGTCATATCCGTAAAATCTTTTTTATAAATCAAGGTATAACCCGCCTTATATAACGCATCAATTCGCTGCTGTACCCGGAGTGCACTTTCCGTCAAATCAGAGTTATTTTGTTTATTTGCACCGGCAAATTCATCAAATTCTACGCAGATACATCTGATATCAAGGTTATCCTCTAAAATAGAATCAATAACTGCATATTCTGCGCCTTCAATGTCGAGCTTAAGCAAATCAATGTGATCGTGCCCGAGTTCTTTCATCAACGTTGCAACTTTTTTGCATGGTGCCTCAAAATAATGGTCGGTTTTCTGTAAATTCAGAATCGAATGAGAAACATGAGTAGGGGTTTTTGGGGCATAAAACTTCATTATGGTATCCTCTTTCCATAATCCATTCGGGATGAAGATCAGATGGTGCAATTGGGACGGCTGTATATGATACGCATTATTACTATTTTTGTTAATATAAGCATTCTTTGACGCCGAAACCATTTGCTTTATATATGCAACATGGTTAATAGCGCGAGGGGTAGGATCTATCGTATAGACATCACATCCATAGCGATAAATAAGGCCAATATCAAAACTAATATCCTCTCCAGCCCCAGCACAATAACAAATTGAATTTTTATCAAGAAGGTTAACAGGAATTGTCCACCCACCATATTTAGTGCCTATTCTAATAAGGTCTACCCCATTTTGTTTACTAAAACTTTCAAATTTTTGGGCCTTCAATAACCCCAAATTAAAGAGCACCGTAATCATAATAACTATTTTTTTAACCATGTTCTCACTCTTTTATTTTTGTTTTTTTACTTTGAATGATTCAGTTACCTCTTTATCTATAAAAAACTCAATGAGAAATGCAATCTTTTTAAGAAGGCAAGAATATTTGTTTAAATAAGTCTGAACTTGGAGAGATAGATGTGAGTGGAGATTTAATTTTTTTGAGGTCAAATCCAATGTATAATATTTATTAGACCAAAAAGGAGTTGTTTCATGTTAAAATATTTTAGTATTAACAGGATCTTGCTTATTTTTTTAATTACTACTTTAGGGGGTAATATTATTTATGGCAATTCGCTTGCTCCGCATTTAAAATTTCATAAAAGTCGAGAGACCTTGAGCAATATAACTAATCTTATAGAAAGAAAGCAAAAAGGAGTATATTTCCGTTTTGGTGATGGAGATGTAAATCTTGCTGTTGGGAAAGCCGATATGCTTCAAAAGAGTAATTCATTATTGCAGCAAGAAATGCGCGAGGCTTTTTGTATTAATGGACCAGGGGTGATGAAGGCTCTTATTCTTAATTGTGAAGAGTTTGGGGGATATGAAGAGGGAATGTTGCCAGGTAAATTTCTTTCCTCGGATCAACTAGGTTTTGATATTTTGAGAAATGCAAAACTGCTTTGGGGTGTTGAAATAGCAGATGTTTACAGTTCAACAGCGTTACATTTTACAGCGACGGATTATCCAGACGAAGCAATTCGTTTTTTTCGTAGATTAAAACAATCCAATTGTACGGTTTTCGTTGGTAATGAAAATATTCCAAAGCATATCCGAGATGTAGTATTGGGGCCTCAGTGTCAATTTGTTCCTACACCACCATGCCAATCATATGAGCAGATAGGTCGCATTGAAAAAGAATGTCTTTTGGCTTTATCAAAGACTAGCAATTATCAGGTAGCGGTGATCGCTATGGGTTGTGCGGGAAGAGTTCTGCAAAAGCGATTATGGAATAAGGTTGATAATGTATTTCTATTTGATTTTGGTAGTTTGATGGATGCGCTGTGTGGTTGGGATACCCGTGCATGGATTCAACTGAGTAATTTTGATAAAGATAGATTTCTTTCGAAGCTTTCCAAAAATATTAAACTTGTTTATACGTCAGCGCTTATCGATAAGCAGTTTGAGAGTCGAAAAAGTGAGTATATTTATTCTATTAATACGCTTTCTAGTTTTTGGCATAAACCATATGTGATTGAATGTTGCTGTAAGAGTGAGACATCTTTTTTGAACGAATACTGTGACAACGTATGTTATACACAAACTAATGATGCTCGCTTAAAAAATAAAGGTGTTAATGAAGCTGTTTCATTGTTGAAAGGGCTTGAATATTTCAAGTTTTCTGATGATGATATGATTGTCAAGTTAACAGGTAGGTATTATTTTAAATCGGATAAATTTTTTCACCTAGTAGAAGCAAATCCAGCTGTTGATGCTTTTGTAAAACAGGATAGCAAGGGTCAAGTTATATCCGGATGCTTTGCAATGCGGTGTAAATATTTGAAAGATATGTTACGCAATATGGATTTCAATAAGATGGAGAAAGAGAGGATAAATATTGAGTTTGAAGTGGCGCAATATCTTAAAAAGATGAAGCAAGTAATGAAAATTAAGTATGTTAATAATTTGGGTGTAATTGCAGACATATTTGGCATAGGAGTAAGAGAACGAGTTTGTTGGTAGTCAAAAGATTCCGTGTTCTTTAGACCGGAATGTCTTTGTTTGACTGGCGCAATATTATATATTATGTTCTGGTCGTAATTTTAGTAGTGATGGATCAATTTCTTAGTTTTTTAGTATTTGGAGATAGTGATGAAAAAAAGGATATTGCATTTCGTGTTTTTTGTGGTTGTTTTTGGTGGTGAAATTGTTGGAAAAAGTTATGGGGGTTTAGCGAAAAAGTATCATGAATCTGCCGACAAGGTTGTTTTTTTAACTGGAGCAGCTGGTTTCATTGGAAGCAACTTTCTTCAATATATGTTTGATAAATATCCAACATATCATTTTCTTGTACTTGATGCGCTGACCTATGCTGGCAATATTGAAAATATACCTGATAACATAAGAAATTCCGATCGATTTGAGTTTTTCTATGGATCAGTAACGAATTATCACATTGTTGAAATGCTTATGAAGCATGCAGATTTTGTTGTTCATTTTGCTGCTGAATCACATGTTACGCGCAGTATTTGTGATGACACAACCTTTTTCGATACCGATGTGATGGGCACGCGAGTAATGATGACAGCGCTGGTAAAGCATAGGAAAAAAGTGAAACGATTCATTCATATTTCCACATCAGAGGTATTGGGAACTGCTGAAACAGAACCCATGGATGAAAATCATCCAATTAATCCTCGTTCACCATACGCTGCTGCCAAGGCAGGCGCAGATCGACTGGTGTATTCATATTGTTGTACGTATGGTGTTCCTGCAGTTATTGTGCGCCCATTTAATAATTATGGCCCTCGGCAGCATTTGGAAAAAGTAATTGCTCGGTTTATCACAAGTGCTATGCAAAAACATCCACTTACTATTCATGGTGATGGAATGCAAGAACGTGATTGGGTTCATACGAATGACGTAAGCAGAGCGCTCGATTGTATTCTGCATATGGAAGATTTTGCAAAGATACAACATCAAGCAATTCATATTGGTTCGGGTATTTCGACTTCAATTTTGCAGATAGCGAAAATTATATTGAGTGAGTTTGGTTTGCAAAAAGATTACATAACGTTTATTGGTGATCGTCCTGGCCAAGTCAGAAAGCATATATCATCTACAAAAAAGGCACATGATTTACTTGGTTGGAAAGCTGAAATTACACTCGAAGAGGGCCTGAAAAAAACAATAGAATGGTACAAACAAAATCAAAGCCATTGGCAAAAGATGGAGTCTATGCAATGTGTGCCAATTTACACCAACGATGAAGTTTTAGAAATCCATTAGTAAAAACTGCGTCTTTCATGTTTGATTAGTTGTTTTATATTTGCTAGGGTGCGCTAATAAAACATTCAAATCAAAGGGAGAAATGGAATGAATAAAAAATCGATAATTCTATTGTTTTTACTAGTAACTTTTGGCTCAAATCTATCAGCTAAGATTCTTCTTTTTACCTATAGCCATAACCGTCCCGACTTTATAAAAATCCAACATGATACATTCAAAAAATTTCTCAAAGATGATTATGAACTTGTTGTGTTCAACGATGCTCGGGATAGGTCAATGGAGCAGCAAATTAACAATATGTGTAGAGAGTGTGGCATTAGCTGTATTCGCATCCCGCAGGAAATTCACGATCGCCCTTATTTAACACGTTGGCCAGGAGAATCTAATCACGCTCCTGCTGTGCGTAATTGCAATGTTGTGCAATATTCGTTAAATGAAGTCGGCTTTAAGCATGATGATATTGTGGCATTGTTTGATTCTGATATGTTTTTGGTAAAAGATTTTAGTATACGGAAATATCTAGAAAACTATGATATTGCAGGGATTAGGCAAGGGATTGGATACTTGTGGATTGGTTTGGCCTTTCTTGATATGAGGACGATGCCAAATAAAACTACCATCAATTTCAACTGCGGAAGAGTGAATAATATACCGGTTGATGCAGGTGGACACACATATTGTTATTTGCGGGATAATCCAGATATTCGAGCAAGATATTTTGCGCAATGTGCACTATCTCAAGAGATGGTACAAAAAGCTCACCAAAGGACTATTAGTCTTGAATCGTATGGTTTTCGTGATAAAGATATCAAGTTCATTTTAGCTTGTCCTACCAATGTAAATATGGAATATATGCTTGATAACTACTTTTTACACTACAGAGGCGGAACCAATTGGGATAACAAATCTGGTAGTTATCACTCGTCTAAAACGAACTTGCTCAATGACTATATCAGTGATTTATTAACAAGTTAAAATATATTGATTATTGAAAAAAAGGAAGTTGTTATGTTTTGTCGGTCGCTGCGTCTGACTGCCGCTATTGTTGCTCTATTTTTAGTTGTAAATCTTCAAGCAAAAACATTTTTGGTATTTGGTGGGAAAACAGGGTGGATCGGCCAGAAACTTATGGTTATTTTACAGCAGGAAGGCCATCAGGCTATTGCCGCTGAAAGTCGTTTAGAAAATAGCGAATCGGTATCGTGGGAGATAGAGAAAATAGTGCCAGACTGTGTGATCAATGCGGCAGGGGTTACCGGAAGGCCAAATGTTGATTGGTGTGAAGAGCACAAACAAGAAGCGATTCGATCTAATATTCTTGGTGCGCTATGTTTGGCGGATATAACGTTTCTGTATAAGATTCACATGATTAATATTGGTACCGGGTGTATTTACGAATATGATGCGCAACATCCGATGGGTAGCGGTATTGGATTTAAGGAAGAGGAACCACCAAATTTTCGTGGTTCGTTTTATTCTCATACCAAATGTATGCTCGATGATCTTTTGTTGAATTATCCCAATGTGTTGAATTTACGTCTCCGTATGCCTATTTCATCTGATTTGCATCCACGAAACTTTATTACAAAGATAACCAGGTATAAAAAAGTGGTTAATATTTCAAATTCAATGAGCATTTTGGATGATTTGTTGCCGTTGATTCCTCAAATGGCTCAACGAAAACTGGTCGGGTGTTTCAATTTTGTTAATCCTGGTGTGATATCGCATAACGAAATTTTAGATCTATATAAAGAATATATTGATCCATCTTTTGTGTATGAAAATTTCAGCGTGGAAGAGCAAAATCAAATTTTGAAAGCGAAACGATCTAATAATGAACTTGATGCAAGTAAATTACTTGGAGAATTTCCTGAACTACCATCAATAAAAAAATCTATGGTATCTGTTTTTGAAAATATGCGAAAGAAATATGCGAAAGGAAGTGGTGCGTGAAGCGATTTAGTGTTATTTTGCCCATTTTTTCTATTTTATTCATGCTATCTGTGTTTGAGATAGCAGCAGCGGATGTTTTGTTGTTTACATATGCTTACAATCGCCCAGATTTTATAGAAATCCAATACAAAACCTTTAAAAAGTTTCTCAAAGATGATTATGAGTTTGTTGTTTTCAATGATGCACGAGATGGTGCGATGGAGCGGCAAATTAATACTATGTGCCAAAGGTATGGTATTCGATGTATACGTATTCCGCAAGAAATTCACGAACGTCCGTATTTAAAACGTTGGCCAGGAGAGAGTTATCATGCACCTGCGGTGAGGAATTGTAATGTTGTTATGTATTCTCTGAATGAAGTGGGATTTCATCATGACGGAATTGTAGCGCTTTTTGATTCCGATCTTTTTCTTGCCCGTGAATTTAGTCTCGAAGCATATATGAAAAATTATGATCTTGCCGGTTTGGAGCAACCAAGGCCAGGCGTGATCTATTTGTGGATTGGTCTTGCATTTTTGGATATGCGTACGATGCCGAATAAGAGAACAATTGATTTTAACTGTGGGAGAGCCGAAAATACGCCGGTTGACTCTGGAGGTCAGACCTATTATTACATGAAAAATAACCCGCAGGCCCAAGTTCGTTTTTTTGAGCCGGGATTTATTCATAATTTTCATTTTATTGACGGGCAGACACAAAACATTGATTTGCAAGACAGCAATGTGTTTGTACATTATTATGCTGGTACCAATTGGACGAATTATCCTGAGCAATATCATCGAAACAAAACGATTGTATTAAATAGATTTGTAGAGCAAATTTTAGCTTAAATTAAATAAAGCCTGGTCTGTCTTGTCATTAGTCGTAATAAATAGGGAGAAATATAGTTGAAGTGTATCAATTTAAAACTTATATTTTGTTGCATGTTTTTGTGGATTAGTTGTAATGGTGAAGTTCGTTTTGGACATGAAGTTATTTTTTTTAAAAATTTAGATTTGGGTGGAGTGAATTTTAAAACGTCATCTGAATTTGGCCCTTTGGATATGAGGGGTGTTTTTACTAGGAATGGCTTGGTTTACAAAGTGTGGAATGTGGAGAATTCAAGGGTTGAAACCTTTCTTAATGCGGTAAAATCTGGTTATTTTAACAACCTAACAAAAATTAAATATTTGATTTTTGATGATGATCAAAATTGCAGGGGGTATGTGATACCAGAAGGAAAATTGATAGACATACGGCTTTTATCATCTCGTGACGAAGCTTTTTATAAAATGAATGAACGAAATTGTTATAGTGCTTGGTACATAAAAAACAATAAGTTTGAAAAATTGTTGAATGAATTAATTATTGCGTTAGATAAATTTGGCTACATATTTCTGGATTTTTCTCCAGTTAACCTTATTGAGCTTGATGGAGGTTGTTACATAATAGATTTAGATTCGGTCTTTTTTGTTGATGAAATAATGGAGTTATACAAAAAAAAGCGCGGTTCTTTTGATTTTTTCTTATCGTGTTTTCCTATTGAATACAAAGAAGCAGTTAGTGAATATATTAAGTCAAAATAAGGATTCGATGAAACTAGCTTGTTATTTTTTACTATTATTGAGTTTTGCAAATACATTGTTACGCAGTGAAGATAAGCCAAAACATTTTTCCAAGTATTTTATTGCAGTTAAGAGAAATTTGGGAGATCTAGAATTTTTGCTTAATGATTTATCAAATTACACTCTTTTGGCAGCACCAAAAAACAGGTTTTATGCAGATCCCATGTTATTTCAGCATAATGGAGTTAATTATATTTTTTTTGAGGATTTTGATTATAAAAAAGGCCGCATAGTATATGTAACGGTTGATGAGCATTTAAATCTTTCCACGCCAAAAGTGGCTTTGGATTTGGCGCATCATTTATCCTTTCCATATATTTTTCAAGAAGGTGATAAAATCTATATGATTCCTGAAACAGCGGCTCAATCCGAAGTGGCCCTATTTGAAGCGGTGCAATTTCCCGATAAATGGAGGAAGGTTACAGTTCTTTTGCGACCCGGTTGGTACGGAGATTCTATTTTGTTCAAACATGGTGAGTATTACTGGATTTTTACGAGCAAAAATTCAGTTGCAGATTTGCACATTTACTATTCTAAAAATATGTTTTCAGGATTTCAGCCTCATCCGATAAATACGAGAAAAATACAGGGTAGAAATGCAGGAAAAATTTTTACATATAAAGGCGTGCTTATTCGGCCGGTTATGAATTGTGGCCCCAATGGTATTGCGTACGGAGATAGCATGACTTTAAAAGAAATCATAGAGCTAACGCCGTCAACTTTTATAGAACGCGAGATTGCCTCCATTAAGCCTACGTGGGCACCAGGGTTAAATGGTACGCATACATTTAACTTAAATAACAATCTTATTGTTTATGATGGCAGAAGGCTTGTAACTGAACCTTAGTTTTGTGATGCTGTCATAACTTAGTCTCTAATTTTTTTGCCCCACCATAGCATATTGCAAGAGCCCGTGGTATTTAGAATTACTGAATATTTATCTAGTGGATATTCTCTTAGTCGTCTATTCCAGTAAGCAGTGTTGAATTGAGGCATACTTATTTTGTTGGGACCAACTTGCAAGGTTCCACCAATTTTTAATAGTTTGGTTGCATTGACTAATGCCTGTGTAACAGCTTTTTCTTCTGATAAGTCACATTCCTGTCCCATTACTCCAAACAAGCATATGTGGTCATATTTATATCCGGGGTCAAATTGTAAGAAGTCTCCCACGTGATGTTTATACGGACTTCCAAATTTGGATCTTTCTGGCAGCAGGTCGATTGTTTCAAAGGTTTCGGGAGTTTTTACGTATTTGTAGTAGTCTTCGTTGTAATAATTAACACCTACAAATAAAATTGTTCCTTCCAAAGATGATAAGTATTCGTGTTTCAACCATTTTCTGTCGTTTGCTATATGGGCATTAACAGTAAAGTTAGCTATAAGAAAGACAAAAAAAACGATTGAAATTAGTTTAGAAGCTTTCATATAAGATCCTATATAAAAGAGTTAGTAGTGATATTATTGTTTCATAGATTCAACTAATAAGTGCAATATTCCGATATTCTAAACCATTAGTTTTGATTAGTCCAAAAAATACTTTTCTAGATTCTTTGATTTGAAGTTTGCACAATTTTTTGCTATAGATTGGTATGTGTTATAGTAATTTCTCGAATGGTTTACTAGTTGAAATCCCTCCAAAATCCACGATACAAGTTGGTAGTCAATAAAAGGAAAATAGTGAAAAAAAAGTTGGTGTTTATCAGTGTAATACTGTTAGCTAATTTTTCTTGTGTAGCGTTTCAATTTATAAACAACAAAACATCAGAAGGGGCGCTATGTCCATCTTTTATCGCAGAAATTGCACGCGTTTTTCAACCAGATATATTTGTAGAAACCGGAACATACGATGGACAAACCGCATTGAATGCAGCGCCCTTTTTCAAAGAAGTACATACCGTTGAGCTCGCCGAAGGTCTTTATCAAAAATGTAAAGAGAGGCTTTCTGATGTAAAAAATGTGCACGTCTATCACGGACAATCTCCTGCTTTTTTGAAAAAGATCATACCACAGTGTCAAGGCACTGTCGTTTTTTGGCTTGATGCTCACTATTCTGGTGGTAACACTGCGATGAGTTATGATAATTATGAAGATTCCGAGGCGATAACTCCAATACGGCAAGAGTTAACTGCGATAGCGTGTGCTGGTATCAAAAATTGTGCTGTCCTGATTGACGATGTAAGAAGTTTTGGTTCAATAGTTGACGGGATAAAATATGCAAGTTGCTGGGCATATCCTAATATACAAGAAATTTGTAAACTCGGATTGAATATTAATCCAAACTTTGCATTTGCCCTTTTGGGAGATACGTTACTGATGTACGATAAAAGGAAATACAATCCTACTTTTTCTAATATTGTAAAAGCTTGCACGAAAAATAGATTGTACGATGGTTTTAATATGACTGATCAAGACGTGTTAGATAATGAAAAAGCAATAACGTGTGCTACTAATAATGAGGAAAAAGCGTATATCAAATATTTATACGATAACATGACAGAATATAATGAACCGCTTTTTGTTTATGATCTCTGGTATGCGCTCACGTGCATGGGATCTGGCGATTGGAAAGAGGCAAGTGTAGCAATGAGTAAGGTGCCATCGAGAGTAGAAAAATATTCGAAAACAAGGCAGGAAATTAACAAATCTATCGTATACAAGCATTGGCGGATAGATCGATATCTTGATGAAATAAATAAACATATCTAGCCGAGATCATATGATTGAAATTTATATTTTCTGAGCGAGTTGTTTGAATGTTGTACATGTAATACTTCTTGTCTATACTTGATTTTCATGAAGCAAGTGTCATATATAAAAGAGTTCCCATTTACAGCAGCTATTTCAACTTCTGTTATTATTCCATGTCGTAACGAACAAGGTAATATCGAGGCGGCGATTAAAAGATGCCCTGATATGGGAATGCACACGGAGTTTATTTTTGTTGAAGGACATTCAACGGATGATACCTTGGACGAGATACAGCGTGTTGTAAAAAAGTACCCTGAAAAAGATATCAGTTGGTATGGGCAGGTAGGACAAGGCAAGGGGGATGCTGTGCGTGTAGGATTTGCAAAGGCCAAAGGAGATGTATTGATGATTTTAGATGCAGATTTGACGATGCCTCCTGAAGATTTGCCTAAATTTTTTGATGCGCTTGTTTCTGGGCGTGGTGATTGCATTAACGGTTCCCGATTAGTGTACGGAATGGAATCCGGTTCAATGGGGTGGTTGGCTTGGTTTGCCAACAGATTTTTCGGTTGGCTTGTCTCATGGATTATTGGTCAATCCATCACCGATACATTGTGTGGTACGAAAGTATTATGGAGAAAAGATTATGAACGCATCGTGCGCAATCGT
>SDBU01002181.1_pt1 | contig 26629 bp, 18 predicted proteins | sample 2277071 | NCBI WGS metagenome assembly SDBU01 (sample SAMN10397929, study PRJNA504765) | marine sediment metagenome | isolation source: marine sediment core GS08_GC12, 126 cmbsf | place: Arctic Ocean: Gakkel Ridge, Loki's castle | collected 2008 | reverse complement strand
GGATAATATTTCCCATCACTGAAGGAGGGTCTCTAAAGACAGTGTGATTTATTCGTTGTAGTATGTATCGGACCCCGATTTTATCGGGGTTCTTCTTAGTGGTCAGGACGTATGTGTCATTAATGTGACCACGGGGCAAAGGCCTTATTTCAGTTAACTCACCGCAGATACGAAAATGTTTTACGATTGACTTGATATCGCGTTTCACGATTGCTCCCAGAGGTTCTCCGGATAAAGACCTTGGTCTATCAGCTGACGGATACATCTTGTCGCTATAGCTGCATCCCGACGGTAAGTAACTCCAAAGCATTTGTCATTTGTGCACAGGACTTTCACTGTGACTTTTTCTTCTTCTACGAGCTCATCCATCACCGTTGGTATGAATAGTTCCGAATTCCTTTCATAGCCTCGCTCTTTGAGAAATCGCCTAAAATGCACTTTGAGATGATGAAAAATTGACGGCTGAAATCCCCACAGATTCCTCGAAACGATTTCATTGCCGGAGAGAAAACGTTCCGTTCCGTCTTCTTCAAAATAGCGGGCACCAGTGGCGGTTTTTTCGACGTTTCTGCATTCCGTAACTCTCCTTAAGAACATCTGTTCATCACACTGGCATATACCCCTGGAGACAGGTCCGCATTCACTTAAAGTATCTCTGAGCGTATAGCCGACCATTGCATAATCATTGCCGGAGAGGTCTCCCCGCTTTCGCGGGGACAAGCTTACCCCTGCGTAAGCAGGGGTTGCGAGAAATTGGGCCATTATCTTAAACGAATTGGGTCCGTAGTAGTCATCGGAATTAATGACTGCAAAAGGCTCGTGGATTACATCCCCGGCAACAAGTATGGCATGCCCTGTGCCCCAGGGTTTGTCGCGGTCTTTGGGTGGTTCAAAGTCACCAAGGCAGGTGTTCACTTCCTGGTACGCATAGGCTGTTTCCACGGCTCTACTGAGCTCGCCGAAGTCAAGATTATCAAACTTGCTGCCTATCTTTTCTTTGAAAGCACTTTCAAAATAGTGTCGAATCACAAAAACGAGTTTGCCAAATCCGGCATTTATGGCGTCATAGACAGCATAATCGATAATCATTTCGCCGTTGGGACCAACAGGATCAATTTGCTTAAGTCCACCGTAGCGAGTACCCAAACCTGCCGCCAAAATCAATAGAGTCGGCTTCATTCAAAATCCTCGTTTTTGATTCCAATACTATACCTACTATAACTTCTCGTGTCATAAGAGCTGGTGTTGAGGCATGTTTTTCGACCACCATACCTCATTTTACTGGGCCTCCGCACGGAAGCGCACGTTTTTGGTGTGCTTCCCGGTGCGCACTCGTCTGGATTCTTCCGTCAGTTTCAAACCCACGATTGAAACGTTCTCGAAGGTCACGTCGCGAACGTCATGTTCGTCGTCCGCCCCCTCTATCTGCACTAAGTAATCGCCGGACTGACCTTCCACCGTCACGTTTCTGAACCGCACCTTGCGGATGAATCCGGGCACCTTCTTGCGCATATACTGGTTCACCACCGGACGCAGGCGGACGAGCTGGCTTTGGCCTTCGCCGTGGATCCGGATGTCCTCGATGGTGATGTCCTCCAGCCGCATGTCCTCACCCGGCTCAAACAGAAATGGCGTCATGCTGAAGTGGATAATGTCGAGATTCCGAAGCGTTACGTTGCGCATGAACGTGGCACGGCTTTCATGTCCGAGCAGGAAGATGCGGGCCCGGTCGCACCAGAGAACCGAGTTCTCCACCGTGATTCGTTCAACGTTGCTGTTCGGCCCGCTGAAGTCGAGCCCCTTAAGGGCGACACAATCGTCATCGCTCCGGATGAAGCAATCGGTAATCAACACATCCTGGGAGTTGCACGGGTTAATGCCGTCATCGTTCTGGACACGGGAGTTGCAGAGCTTCACATTCCGGATAGTTACCCGCTGACTGTTCTTCGGTACGATGGTCCAATGGGACGAGCCGCGCAGTGTGATGCCACTCACTTCAACGTCGGTGCTGTTGCGAATCGCAATCAAATTACCCACCGGGCCTTTGCGCCACTGCCAGTCGGAGCCGTCCAGAATGCCGCGTCCACGAATCAGAATGTTAGACCCTTTCGCCAGCACCTCGGCCTTCACGACGGCACCGCCGGCAAGGTAAAGGGTCTGGTTGCTGTGCAAGACGATTTTTTCCGGCTTGTGCACTCCGGGGCCGAAGTACACAACACCCTTATCGCCGGGCTGCGGTGCATCCGTCTCCAGGGGGTTCGCAAACAGCAGCAGAGGGCCTTTCTTGCCGTCCGGCTCCACGCTGAGCTTTCGCGGTCGATCCAGCGTCAGGTTCAATGTATAGTCATCCTCCAGCGTTGGCTGAATCCCGGACGACAGGGGCCGGACAACTACGTTCCGAAGCGACTTCTTGGACACAATGCGGATCACCACGCGTCCTGACATGTCGAAGCTGGCAAACGAATACGAACCTCCATGGTCCCATCGCTTCTGCGCGAATGGCGGGTCGAGAACGCGGGCCATGTACACGTCAACCTGCCGGCCCGCCGCCTGCACTCTATAGTCGGCCGACAACGTTTCGCCGGCCGGAGCGGGATAAGTAACGACCTTCGCTGCACCCGCCATAGAGCCCCAGCATTGATCTGAAGCAATCGTTAAAGCTGAAAATAAAAAGCTAATCGCCAGTAGTTTACTTGCGCAGCCGGTCATTATTTTGAGAAATTTATATGGTGTTGTTTTAGTAGTTGTTTTCATAATGTTTGTTGCTCTTAAATTTCTCTCATCTTGGTTAAACGGTAATCTGATCCCACAAGCGGTCAAGCGATTCGATGGTCTTCTGTAATGCTGCATTGTCCTCCATCTTGCGCAGTTCTTGTTCAAAGGGTTCACACTCCACCGGACCATCGTAACCAATTTTCACTAAGGCGTTGATAAATCCTTTCAGATCGATCACGCCCGTGGTCACCGGTAGTCTGCGCCGGTTATCGATTTGCTTATCGACCGGGATGCCCGATGGAGCGTCGTTGACGTGAACATGAACCACGTCCTTGCTCGACAACTGAAGCAGTTCTTCCACTGTCCCATGTGAGGTGTACCAATGCCAGCTATCCAGCAAAAGCCCTACGTTTCCTGTGCCGATTGCCTCGGCCAGCTCCATCATGCCAAGCTGAGTGCAAATAAAGGGAAAACGACTTCGCGCCCGGGAGGTTCGAGGCCCAACGAATTCCAGACCCAGCCGGATGCCGTTGTCTTTAAGCACCTTCGCCACTTCGCGGAAGCGTCTTTTGTGCCGCTCGAAATTTTGCAGGTATGTGAGTTGCCTATGGCCGGGTGAAATCCAGGTCGCAATACGCTTGACGCCCAATTGCTTCAAAACGCCCGCCTGCTTGGGCAGCCGTGATAGCTCCTTCTGAAATCTATCTTCATCTCTGCGAAACTCGACCGGCAAGCCGGCAGTGCCATATTTGACGCCCTTTTCTTTCATTGTCTCCACCCATTGGCGAATCTCCGCGGAAGACTTGTTTTCAAATTCACCCAGATTGGGGGTGATGCTGTCAAAACCATATTTCACCGCATACTCCAGCGCCTGGCGCTGATTGGCCTTGACGCCGATGTGACCGGGTCCCAAGTTCTTATAGAATTTGACTCTATTCTTCACCCCCGCACCTTTAGCGGATGGCTTGGTAAAGTAGAGCGCGGCGGCCGCGGTAATCGCCGACCGGCAAAATGTGCGTCTTGATATCACCTTAGATTGTTTCCCTTTCAGCTCAGTCATGATCGTTTCTCCAATTCAATTTTTTAAAGTCGGATAAATCTGTAACCAGCCAACAAAACCTGCCTGCACCCCCGTGTTTTCTTGCCTGCACCTGTCGGTAACGCAGGCACAGGTGCGAAAGCATGAACAGGGGTAACGCAGGCACAGGTGCGTTTTCTTACCAAGGCAGCAAGAGAAGTGTAACATGGAAGACTGTTGGCGTCAAGCCGGCAGAACAATCAAGAAGCTTGAGGAAGTTTCCCATGAATTTTTGTATAAATAATATTGACACATCGCCCGGAGCGGACGAGAATGTAATAGACAAACCCGCAGCGGTATTCTGTTGCTGTGTGTGCAGCTCGGTGCGGGTTTCTCAGCAGGAATTGAAATGGAGGTTACAATGAAAAACACAAATCAATTGAGGGCCGTGATGGTGGGCTTTGTGATTATGCTCATCGCCAGTTGTGTTTTCGCGCAGGATTGGCCGCAGTGGCGAGGACCCAATCGTGATGGGAAGGTGAGCGGATTCACCGCGCCCCGGGAATGGCCGAAGGAGCTGACGCAGAAGTGGAAAACGACGGTGGGCTCGGGCAATGCGACGCCGGCCCTGGTCGGTAACAAGCTCTATGTCTTCACGCGGCAGGGCGACGAAGAGGTCACCCTATGCCTGAATGCAGGCAACGGAAAGGAGCTGTGGAAGGACAAATACGCGGCGCAAGCCGTGACTGGAGCGGCCAGACGGCACCCGGGGCCCAGAAGCTCACCCGCAGTGGCAAATGGAAAGGTCGTTACAATGGGTGTGGGCGGGATAGTTTCCTGCCTGGACGCCGCCACCGGCAAGGTCGTGTGGCGCAAGGACCCCTTCCCCAAGGTCGTGCCCAAGTTCTTCACGGCTATGTCGCCAATCATCGTCGATGGGATGGTCATCGCACATCCTGGTGGGCAGGGCAACGGAGCAATCATTGCCTATGACCTGGCCACCGGCAACGAGAGGTGGCGATGGGCCGATGAGGGTCCTGACTACGGCTCGCCCGCCCTGTTGACGATAGCGGGAACAAAGCAGATCGCCATGCCGACCGAGAAAAGCGTCGTGGGTATTGGCGTAGCCGATGGCAAACTCCTCTGGCAGCTTCCGTCCATACCCCCAAGGATGTCGTACAACGCCGCCACCCCGATAGTGGATGGCCAAACTGTGATCTATGCCGCGAAAGGCCGGGGTACCAAGGCCGTAAAGATCGAAAAGAAGGGAGATGGCTTTACCACCAAAGAGCTTTGGAGCAACGCTGAACTGGGCGTGCAGTTCAATACGCCGGTACTAAAAGATGGCTTGCTCTTTGGTCTCTCCGACAGCGGCAATCTCTTTTGTATCAACGCCAAAACCGGACAGACCGCCTGGACCGACGATACTGCACGCGGCAGCCGTGGTTTCGGGGCCATAGTCGATGCCGGCTCTTGTCTGGTCGTCTTAGCCAACGATTCCGAATTGATTGTCTTCAAGCCCAGTGACAGTGGTTATTCGGAGCTGGCCAAGATCAAGGTGGCCGAGGCGCCAACCTATGCCCATCCGGTAATCTCGGGCAACCGCGTGTTTGTCAAAGACCAGGAGTCCGTAACTCTCTGGACCATAGAATAAGCCAAGTCGAAGCCGATTGCCGATTGTCGAATGCTGATTGTCAATTGAAAATCGCAAATCGAAATTTGCGAATGGAGGTGGAAGTTCTATGCTATTGAAACAACTTGTCAAAACCGGCTTACTGCTGTCTATGATTCTCACGAGATTGGCTGTCACCCAGGCCGAAGAAATAACTTATGCCGAGCGCCTGGGTTGGCCGTCTGGGACAAAAGTGGTGATTTTTCACGTGGACGACGTAGGTATGTCACATAATTCTAACATGGGGGCAATCAAGGCTGTTGAAGAAGGCATCGCCACGTCATTGAGCATCATGATGCCGTGCTCCTGGGCGCCGGAGTATGCAAATTATCTAAAGGCAAATCCCAAAACTGACGCCGGTGTTCATCTCACACTTACATCGGAATGGAAGAATTATCGATGGGGGCCTGTCGCCGGCAAACCGGCTGTGCCGGGACTCACGGATACGGATGGATACCTATGGCACAACGTTTCCGATGTTGTCGCCCATGCTGCTGCTGATGAAGTCGAAACCGAAATTCGTGCCCAGATCGACAAGGCCCTGTCTATGGGAATTGTCCCCACGCATTTGGATGCCCACATGGGGACATGTTTCCATCCATTATTTATTGACCGCTATGTGAAAGTGGGCATTGAAAAGAAAATACCGGTCCTCATATTTGGAGGACACATGCAGCATATTGGTAATGAAGCTGGTCCTCTTAGACTGCTGGTACTTTCTATTGCCCAGAGGGTATGGGAAGCCGGGCTTCCGGTTATCGATGACCTTGTAACCCGGCCAACAAGTGCAAAGGATTATGAGAAGAAAAAGGCCGAGCTGATTAAATTGCTGCGTGATATGAAACCAGGCATCACTGAGATTATTGTCCACTGTACCGTACAGACAGAGGTATTCTCACACATTTCCGGCTCGGGCCCAAATCGTGAGGCCGAGCTTCGTCTTCTGACCGACCCTGATATAAAGGCTTTCATCGAAAGTGAAGGAATCGTCCTGACTACGTGGCGCGAATTGAAAAAACGCCGTGCCCTTACTCAGACACCGTTGGTGACGGTGGCAGACTTAAACGTGGGTGAATCACAAACCGTGCAGCTTCACGATGGCTCGGAAGGCACTATCAAGCTGCTCGATTTAAAGGAAACGCGAGATAATATCTGCAATGCTGTTCGCCAAGCGGTGGTAAAGGTTGAAGTCAACGGCCAGACTGTCTCGCTCGTATCCTCGACATATCACTTGCCTATTACCGTTGCCGGTGTACAGATCGATTGTCCGGTTACCAAGGGCTATCTACAGAGAAGTAGTAAAGAAAATCCCTGGGGGCTAACCAAAGACGCAAGGCTAAGACTCTGGCCCGCGGGCTCACCATGGATAAAACCAGGCACTTTTGTCTATCCGGTCAAACAGAAGTGGTTTGCCTCCGATACCCAAATGGCTAATGTGCCGGTCTTCGTGGATGGCGGGGAAATTCCCGGCAAAAAAAACATCTACTATCATTATGGGTTGGACTTTGGCGGCGCCGAGGGTTTGGTCGAGGTGATTGCCGCCACCAACGGTTTGGTGGTTTCAGCGGGGTTAGAGAAACTGCCCGGCTATGAAAATACACCCGTTACGCCCCGCTATGACGTGATTTATATCTTAGACGACCGAGGTTGGTTCTATCGCTACAGTCACCTATACGAAATCGATAGTTCTGTAAAGCCGGGACTGCACGTTAAGATGGGCCAGAAGATTGGCATTCTTGGAAAGGAAGGTGGTAGTGGTGGATGGTCCCATTTACATTTCGACATCAAATGCAGACAACCCTCGGGCATGTGGGGTATCCAAAATGGTTACGCCTTTATCTGGCAAGTGTACCAGCGTGAATACCAGCCCAAGATAATCGCCGTGGCCCGGCCTCATCACGTGGCCTGGGCCGGTGAAGTAGTTGAGCTTGATGCCACTCGTTCCTGGAGCCGATATGGCAAAATCAAGAAATTTGAATGGACGTTCTGCGATGGGACTTCGGCTACCGGCCCGAAAGTACGACGCACTTATGACAAAGCCGGGGAATATAACGAAATCTTAAAAGTTACCGACGCATCTGGTAACATTGACTACGACTTTGCTGTTGTCCAGATAATCGACAAGAACCCCGCCAACGGCGGGTTTAAATCGGAACCCAGCGTTGCTGGGCCTGACCAATTACCGCCCACTATCCACGCGGCCTATTACCCCACGTTCGATATTAAGCCCGGCGACGAAATCACCTTTAAGGTGCGTTCTTTCCGTACTACTTACGGCAGCGAGGTCTGGGACTTCGGGGATGGCAGTCCGAAAGTAACTGTACGGTCGGATGGCAACATTCAAGTACACAATCCACAGGGTTATGCTGTCACTACACACCGGTACAAGAAACCCGGACATTATATAGCTACGGTAAAACGCAGCAACGAACATGGTCACGAAGCCATTACTAGACTGCATATATGCGTGGGCAATAACAATTAGCGCCTTGGTATTTTTCTAAAGAGGAGTTGCTTCAGTTTTAAGGGATTGCCCACCCCTGGCGGTTTTGTTCGGAACCCAGCGTTGCTGGGCCAGAGTGAGCTGCCCGCCAACGGCGGGTTTGTATGTGACCCAGCGTTGCTGGGCTCAAGGCCTTTCGGTATCCGGTGATGGTGATGCTGCCGTCCGGATGGACTTCGGCAATTGCATAAGAATTGTTTTCAGGACCGGTGCCTTCAACGAGCGCCTTCAATGTATAGTAGTGAATTCCCGCAATGTTGCTGTAGCTCCCTGAATGATGATGGCCCTGAAATACGGCGAGCACTTTGCCGGAGGCTTGCAGAATTTGTCGGACATCGGCTGCATTTTTCACATAGACTGAACCGACTCCATCGAGTAATTGATGAATGAAAACGATAACGCAGCCAGGTGCCGCAGCGAGGTCCTGTCTGAGCCAGTCAAGTTCTTCTGGTGGTATATTGGCGTCGGTCCAGTCAAAATTGCCATGATCGTAGCCGGTACCGTCGGCCTTGTAGTTGGCGTCGAGCACAATACAGCGTAAACCGTTCAAGTCGAATGAGTAATAACCACGGCCAAATTCTATGTTCGTGTTCTCCACGCGTCTCAAAAACTGTATTTTCGAAATGCTATCCATGTCATGATTACCGAGGACATGATAAGTCGGCCCATCAAACCCCTGGAGCACTTTCTCGGCAATCTGAAGATAGGAAAGAGTCCTTTGTTCAACCGGCGGTCTGTTCTGGTCCTTGATATCACCGAGTTCGATGAGAAAGTCAACCCTTTCGGCGTTCATCAGTGTGACGCACTCGGTCAGCTTGTTCAGGGACTCGCGGTAGAAGCGCGTACCTAAGGTATCGGTATCAGCATAATGGCAATCTGTTACAATGCCGAAACGTACCGTACTTAGCTTGACACTCGAGGCGCTATTGAGAGCGCAGGAAAGGGGCAAGACAGTTAGTCCAGCCAGGGAGGCTGCGGTCGATCTCAAAAATACCCGGCGAGTGATTACCCAATTTTGACTGCCCGCCGTGTCGCGGACACGTTGCGACAGGCCCGGCTTAGCCCTATAAGAGTTACACTTGGAACCGCCTTTAGGCGGATTGAAAAATTTGCCCATCATATTGTCCGCAGGGAAATTATTTTAACAAAAGCCCCCGCCCCTTTTTCAATCCCGATTTTATCGGGATTGCCCACTTCACGAGAATTCAACATTTTCTTTTTCACAAAATCACCTCTTCCAATCCAAGGGAGGTCTAACTTTGTTTTTTTCAAGGGCTTTTATTATATAGGATAACCGACCTGATTTGGTAAAATACCTGGGAAGGAGCTAAAATATGAAAATCAATCCGCAGGACACCTTACGGTGGAACGTAATCGCAATAGCAATTATTGTACTACCAATCATTGGCTCTCTGACAACAAATGGGATTACTTACGGAGCAGGCAGCCTTGATAAATCGATAGAGATGTCTGCCGAGGTCCTTCGTGACAAGATTCGGGGTGGGCTTCTCGGCCAATTGCTGGGTAATCTCAACGGCCTTGAACACGAGATGCAATATATCAACGAGCCTGGTAATGTCGAAGAATATACTCCGGCCCTTCCGGAAGGGGCCCGGACGGATGACGACACAGACTTGGAGTGGGTCTATATTGTCGCGATGCAACACGATAATACAATTATGCTGCCTCCTCATCTCATCGTAAAATTATGGAGAGAACGAATCAACAAACGTATTTGGTGCTCTAATCAATATGCACGTCAGTTAATGGACATTGGTTTCGAGCCACCGCTGACAGGCAGCATTGTGTTTAATCCCTGGGCCAACTTTAATATCTCGGGGCAATTCATTTGCGAGTCGTTTGGTCTGCTTGCTCCGGGAATGCCCCAAACTGCGGCAAGAATTGGTTTGAATTACACCCGTGTTACTATTGATGCCGAGCCCGCCCAAACAACACAGTTGTTCACAAGCATGATAGCTACAGCTTTTGTAACAGATGAGATGGACAATATTCTTGAGGCCGGCCTTAAGGCCATTGATGAAAACTGCGCTATTCGACAAATCGTCATCGATGTTCGGCAGTGGCATCGCTTATATCCAAAAGATTGGCGTACTACCCGCCGGCTCGTCAAAGAAAAGTATAGCCGGCATGGCGGCGCAATGCGCGATAGAAACGGATATGAGCTTAATACCGCCTCGACCATTGCGGCCTTGCTTTACGGCGAAGGAGACTTTGTCAAAACCCTTATGACGGCGTTCAATTTCGGCTGGGACGCCGACAACAATGCAGCTACCGCCGGCACCATCATCGGCCTCATCAAGGGCTACCGTTGGATGATGAAGCAGAACTGGAAAATAGTTGACCGTTACCATAATACGACCCGAGATGATATGCCAATGGATGAAACGATTAGCAGTTTTGCCGACCGGATTATTGACCTGGCTGAGAAGGTGATTACTGAACAGGGGGGACGAAGGCAAAACATCAACGGCCAAATTGTTTATCACATACACTTGGAAAAGCCAACAAACATAGTCCCGTTATCCAATCTTGCTGAGCAGACCGCCCGCTTGCAGCTCGAAATGAAATCTGCGATCGAAACAACAATAGCAAATGAATCCAGCCCGTCAAAGACGGGACGGGATGAAAACGATGACCGAAAACTTGCCTTTACTGCTTATTCGGCAATCTGCCTTGATTTAGCCCAAAGCCTTAACCAAAAATACCCTGAACAATGGTCTAAAGCTCTGGAAGCGCTAAACCACTACTCTAAGGTAGTTCAGGTTCTGTTCTTTCACAGTCCTTTCCCTGCGGGCGACCGGCTTCGCAGAAAGGCCATCGCCGCCGGACTCAAGAAACCCGAACGAAAGCTCAAGATTTGGTAGATAAGGAGAGTATAAATGAAAACTGTCCCCATTTGTCTAACCGTTATATATTGCTTTGTTACCGTTATCTCCACAGGTTGCTCTCCATCTAATTTACAAGACAAAGGGCTATCTGCCTTAGAAGAACGGGAGGATTTTTCCTGGCCTGCAGGAAAGCGCGCAGCCATCAGTCTGACTTTTGACGATGCCCGATTTAGCCAGATTGACCGCGGCTTGCCGATCCTGGATGAATACGGCGCCAAGGCCACTTTTTATGTTTCGCTTCGCCCTTTGGAGGAACGGCTGGACGCCTGGAAAAAAGCAGCAGCCAACGGCCACGAAATAGGAAATCATACAATGACTCATCCCTGCTCGGGCAACTTCCCGTTCGCTCGTGAAAGGGCATTGGAAAATTACACTCTCGATAAGATGCGGTATGAACTCCAAGAGTCAAACAATATTATCGAGCGTTTGCTCGGCGTTAAGCCCGTTTCGTTCGCCTATCCCTGTGGACAGAAATTCGTAGGACGGGGACAAGGTCTCAAAAGCTATGTACCGCTGGTGGCGGAGGAATTTTTATCTGGACGCGGCTGGATGGACGAGTGGTCGAACGACCCGGCCTTTTGCGATATGGCACAACTGATGGGCGTGGAGCTGGACGGAAAGGATTTCGAGCAGGTAAAGCAATTGCTCGATAGAACACTGGCAAACGGTGGATGGCTGGTTTTTTGCGGCCATGAAATCGGCGAAGGGGGACGCCAGACCACCCTCTCGTCAACTCTCAAGGCTATTTGCGAATATGCTCAAGACCCGGCCAATGGTTTGTGGCTCGATACCGTAGAAGAGGTTGCCGGCTATATCCTTAAGCAACGCACCGGCACGGGAGGTTGATTACCACGGTAAAAAAATGATTTTAATACACACCTTACGAAGCTCTCGTCAAAATCCATTCCACATATTATGTGTATCCCAATCTTATACCTGCTGTCAGTCCTTTTTATGTTAATCCTTAATCTTTTTCCCTTGTATGCTCTTGGTATGCGGATTCTTCATATAATAAAGGAATCCATCTTCGGCACCCACCAAAAGATCAACAATGCCATCTTTATTCCAGTCCACAAGGGTTGGGCTGGTTGTATGACCGGCCAGGATACGACTATCGACCATTCCCATATCATTGAAAAGATGCTTGTTTCGGTCTGTAGAGATGTTTCTAAGGAAACTTATGTTTCGACTATTCACCAAAATATCTAATCGGCCGTCAATGTCCCAGTCCGCGAAACAAAACTTGCGTCTGCCGCTTTTGCCTGCAACGCCATCGTTCATTCTCAGCAGACCGCCGGTTTGATTCTTGGGACGGTGTATCGAATCGAATACCGAGGCATGTTCACTGGTAAATAGACGCTTACCCGGCAACAGGATCAACTCTTGGTTTCTTTTCGCACGCTGAAACATAGCCAGATATCCCTCATGATCCAGCATAATCAAATCGTTTAATCCATCTGAGTCATAGTCGATAACTACGGGCGTAGTTCGCCATTGGGCAGCGAGGTTTTTGCCTTTAGGCTCCCACCAGTTCCAGGCCGGTTTAGGAGGCTTGCCGGCCCACTCGACTTCAATGGGTCGTTCTGCTGTCAGTTTGGGATTTTTCCGAGTCCCTATGTTCCTGTACCAGAGGACTTTTCCCCATATCGAATTGATGACAATATCCGGCAGGCCGTCATGGTCCCAATCGGCCACATTCAATGTCGTATAGCCCCACTTGGCTTCACAGGGTCCCTGGATTGAACCGTTGGGACCGGCCATAATGCGGATGAACTTGCCATCGGCCCTGAGATATACCGGGGCGGCCCATTTTGGCGGATTGCCCTCGTCAAGGTTCTCGATAAATCCAACATAGCCGGCGCTGTTGCCACAAATTAGATCTTCGTCTCCATCATTGTCCCAGTCAAAACTATACGGCGTAACAAGCACACCGAATTTGACCTCATCCGCCTGCTGCTGAAAAAAACGCGGCGGTAAAAACTGAGGCATACCATCAATCACTTTGCCCGTATTTTCCACCAAAGCCACACGCCCATCCTCCTGGCCTACAACTAAGTCAACGTCTCGGTCCTTGTCCCAATCCAGCGCCACCGGTACGATCATGCACAGATCCATCTGAAGCGGTTTGCCCCTATAGGTCAGGTATCGGCCCGCAGCATACCTGGGACGCTTACGTGTGCCGATGTTTTCGAACCAGGTGAATTTGTCAACAAACTCACCGCAGATCAGGTCCAGGTCGCCATCTCCGTCGAAATCGGCAAAATTTGGAGAAGGCATACCATAGACGTCCACCGGTTTACCGGCAGCCAATATTTTTTCGGCCTTGTCATACTGCGGGCTTTCATTAGTCCCGGTGTTGTGAATCAGATACACATATCCATGCAATGGACCGCGTATCCAGCGTCCCTGGTTGTCGAATGCATTGTCCCACCCGTAGTCTCCCCAATCACCAACACCCACGATCAGGTCCAGAACTTCATCTCCATCGTAGTCACAATACTGCCATTGGTTGGCACGCACGCGTTCTTTTGAGCGATGCACGTTAGTTGAAGGATAAATTGTTCGGGTTTTTTTGAATCCGCCTGGGGCGGACTCACGGAAATCTACAATTTCCTTGGCCGGCAGCAGCAAACGGACCTTACCATCACTCGTACCCGTTTCACGAGTAACACGAGTACGGGCAACATAACTTGGCCGAATATTCCTATGTCCTACGCCAACCCGAACAGCCGGCTTAAATACCGGCATTTTTATATTGCCGCTTGTGTTCTCAAAGAAATACATTCCGTTGTATGGCTTGTCGAGACAGGAAACAACTATATCGTAGTCGCCATCTCTATCATAATCCATAGGCAGCGGCCATGCCCAAAGCCCTACCCCCAAATCCACAATCAACCCCGGATTGTTATACTTCACCCGTTCAATGGACTTGGCCATCCCTAACGGGAGAGCAGCACCGGAACCAGTAGAGATGACACTCACCAGGAAGATTATCAATAGAGAGACCGGATTCTTAGTTAAAGTAGCGGTCATATTGTATCGTTTAGGTATTCTTCAAGATTCGTATAACCGTCCCCGTCAGCATCGCCATTTCTATCAGCGGGATCATTGGAATCGAATCCATATCGTTTTTCCCAGTCATCCGGCATACCATCCCGGTCGGAATCTCCGCCAACGGCGGGTTTTTGTTCGGAACCCAGCGTTGCTGGGGGTGGTTCAGTGGATTTCAGCTCAGGCCAGCCCCCGACCTCTTCTTCATCGTTTATGATTCTTCCCGTTCTGTTCTTTACGTCGTTCACGATGCGGATGTCCACAGCGTCACGATTTGGGAGCGTCGCACCGGCCTCTGCCAGAACCCGCTCATAAGCCGTTATTGCATCCTCTGTTTGAACCGGTGGAACCGGTATCGGGCTTGATTGTTTATAAGCTTCTAAATCTTCCCGTGAAAAATTTCTGAAGGTCACCAGAGACCACGGATCGTCGGGACAATGGACTTGGCCATCCCTGTCGGGACTGCCATCCATGCAATTGCCGCTAAAATATGCTTTGGCAGACTTAGTACTCTCTGAAAAAGCAAGGCTTCCTTTTGAGTTGATACCTTTTTTGTAATAGTTGCTGACAAAATTCATTTTGGTAATGCTGTTCGTATTGTTCGAACCGTCAGCATTATACCCTGCGGCACGACCTGCCCAGTTGTAAATCACATTATTTCGAAAATCGAGGATGAAACCGTCCGGGTCCTTACTGCGGTCATTGTAATTCCCGGGACGAGGGAGTCGGGCATAATGATGAGCGTAAAGATTATGGTGAAAGGTGTATCCGTTACCCCACCCGCCGCGGATTAACGAGCCATAGCCGTGAGGACCCTTGTGGTGAGTTGAATCATGCAGGCTTTCGGAAATGATACACCATTGGACGGTAACATTGCCCAGTTGGCCGCCTGTTGAGGCCGAAAGTGTTTCATCAACGGACCAGCTTGTTGAACAGTGGTCCACGATAATGTTTCGACCGGATGATATAGATAGAGCATCGCTCTCAGACTTTGCATTGTCTCCGGGCCGACATCGAATATAGCGGACAATTACATGGTCAGCTGAGATAACGAAGGAACGGTCTTTCAAACAGATACCATCACCAGGAGCGGTTTGGCCTGCTATGGTAATATATGGCTTGGTAACAGCCAATTTTGATTTCAGCGCTATAGTGCCGGATACGCGAAAAATTATTGTTCTTGGGCCATCAGCTTCCACCGCCGCACGCAAGCTGCCTGGCCCACTGTCATTGAGATTTGTTACAAAAAGAACCTTGCCCCCCCGACCCCCAACCGACTCGGCGCCAAATCCCTCAGCCCCCGGAAAAGCAGGTATTGAAACCGCTGTTTGCGGGATGGAAAAGGTCATAAAAACAGCGAGAAGAGCGACTCGTGCACTGTGCATAATATGTATCCTCAGTTAATTTGATATTGCCGTTTCGGAGAAAGTAAACAAATTACTACGACTCCAACCATTGCTATGATTCGATATACGTTCCTGCTGTTACGGATGCGAAAACAGATCATTAAGGTACTCTTACTCTTCAATATTTCTATCACTAATTGCTTACATTCAGTCCGATTTGTATTTTTCCCTTGGATTGATTGATGATTCGTTCGGAGCCCGTGAATATATTTTCAGCGATTATAGCCCGGCTAATGTCTTTGCCGAGTAGAATCTGCGGCCGGTCCTGTCGGAATTCACATCCCCGGATTAGAACGGTACCGCTTTGGGCCTGGATTGCTGCGAGATTTCCTTTTTTGCCGCCCCATTGGACAAACGTACAATCTCCGAAACCAACGGTTCCGGTTCCCGCAATCTTTGCTATCTGATTACACGGGCCCCAGAATGCGCAGTTTACGAAACGGATACTTCCCCGGTTGCTGTTTGTGACTTCAATCATTGTGGGGTCCGGACCATGAAAAGACACAAACTCACCATTGGTTATCAGCAGCCCGTATGGGGCGCATTGTTCCACGACAAGGGCCGTATAACAATCATCGGCTCCGATACCAAGGAAGTTGCCATTGCATACGCCCGTTTTGCTTCTTATGAACTTATAGCCGATTTTGTAGCCGAAACAAAAGGTATTAAAAACATACTGCCAGTCGGACTTGCCGAAGATGAACGCTTCACCGTTTTCCATCTGCCATTGAAACAGCTTGGGTTTCATACTCCACCATGGATTGAAGTGAACATTTTCAATTCGTCCGATATCGTAGATGGCATCCACCATAATCCCTCGCCGGAGCGGCTGACCCTGTACGTCACGGATGAGGTGACGCTCGTTTCGCGCCGCGTCGATACCGTTGTATGGATTGAGCATCTCCACCGCAAGGACAGCCGGGTTTTTGCCTCGCATGGCGATTGCCCAGGGATACGGCTTGGGTATGTCATCAACATTTTGCTGAGGATAGTATAACACCACCCCCTTTAGAGTGCTGTTTGTGTTGAGGGTAATGAATGCGGGTCCCTTCTCGCTGCCGGCGCCTTCTGTTACCAGAAACGTGGTGCCGTCGTCCGTAGGTTTGGGAAGTCCCCGATTCCGGATGCCGTTATGGGCCGGCACCGACTGCCAGAGTCCCGCCAGCGTGACAGCATTGGGAACGTTCAAATGGCCCGCGAAAAAATAGTTGCCGCGAGAAGCATAAACAACTCCGCCTCCAGCTCCTCCCGCCGCATTAAGGGCTTTTTGAAACGCTGCTGTGTCATCCGTTTTACCATCCCCCAAAGCGCCGAAATCATGCACATCCCAACAATGCGAGCCCAAACCAGCCTGGGGCGCTCTTTGGGCATAGACTCCTGCCGTAAACAGAGACAATACACCAAGAAAGACAATACAAAATTGTCTTAAGGTCCGTACTTTGGAAAGATTATTATACATTCGTTTCACCTTGTCCTTTCAGTAAGAAATTGGAGAACAGTACACGCGATGTTGTTGATTGTAATTGACAATATTCTCCACGTCAAGTGCACGGATTTTGCCGGAAGAAAAACGTTGCGTGATCAAGCGGCGCGGGCTACGATATCATCTACTGCGTTCAGCGTTTTTTTGATGCAGTTTGCGCTGGTGGTGTAATTTTCGACGCAGTGAACCGTTAGTGTGAAGATTAAATGGCGTTTTGCGATGACAAAGTAAACGGAACCCGATAGGAGAAAAAAATGGATAGACGACAATTCATGGCAGCGCTAGTCACGACGGTTGCCGTCGGGACAACACGCGCACGTGTGAGTTTTGCAGGCGAGTCAGAGAAACAGGAAAAGCCGGGGGGGCGGGCCGTTCCAAAGCGCATTTTGGGGAAAACAGGTGTCGAGGTGAGCGTTTTGATTCTGGGTGGTGTTGCGGCGATGAAAAATGCACCGACCGCAAAGTTTCACCCCGCGGAGCTGGCAAACGCAGCACTCGATGCGGGGATCAACTACTTCGACACGGCCCCCTCGTATGCCAATGGCCAGTCGGAGCGCAATTACGGTGAAGTGCTCACGACCCGGCGCAAGGAGGTCTTTCTTGCGACCAAGACCGGCAACCGCTCGTACGATGGCGCTATGCGGGATGTGGAGGCCAGTCTTAAGCGCCTGCACACCGACCGTTTGGATCTTCTCCAGATACACGGGGTCAAGGCGAAGGAGGACTTCGCGAAATGGGACAAGACCGATGGTGTTTTGAAGGCCTTGCACAAACTGCGGGATGAGAAGGTCACACGGTTCATCGGTGTAACAGGGCACGAAAACGCCGAGTCGATGCGCCGCGCGATCGAGCTGTTCGATTTCGACACGGTCCTCACTACATTCAATCCCACCATGAGGCGTCGTCCATACCAGGAGCTTGTGCTTGGCCTCGCTCGGAAGAAGGAGATGGGAATCCTGGCTATGAAGGTGATGGGTGGCGGCTATGGCTCGCTGGCCGCTGGCAATCCGATCAAGAATGACGGCGTCTGGTACCACGACGAGGCGCCGCGCCAGGCTGAAGCAACAATGCTGATTCGCTATGCCCTTGGACTGACAATTTCGGCGGCTGTCGTAGGTATGGGTTCGCTCGAACACCTCCAGAATAACATCTCGGCGGTCCGCGACGCGCAGCCGCTAAATAAAAAGGAACGTAAGATGCTGGAAGTGTGAAAGTGGAAAAGCCCGCCGCAATGTCTGCCGTTATTTGGGCTGCCACATTTGTTCGGTCATTTTTTCGGCCTGGACCCAATCAGAGTGCCCGTCCATGAATGCCCCGTTGCACCCGTCGCGGTGGCGGGCCTGGGCCACTCGCCGGTTTCCATCGGAGCCGGTGGGCAGGTGCTGCGGCAACCAGACGTCGAACTCACCCCTGCCGCCTAATCCTCCCTCTTCTCTGATAATTGGACGCCACGATCCGTCCTCGTTGTCGGCCAGAAAAATCTTCTCGGCGTGCCGGCGAAAATCGCTCACCGGCGTGTAGCCGATGTATTCCGTTACGCCGTCCTTCCAGGAGTTGATCACATAATCGAGCGTTTGCTCCTTGTTTGGATACATGGGGCAGTTGTACACACCCATCTTCCGGTAGTCCTCGTCCTGGTCCCCCTGACCGCCGATGTAGGGCAGAAACTTGACAATCCAAATACCACCATTGCGGGGGAATTTGCCCTCATTATCGCCGGTATACAATATAAACGTCAGGCCGATTTGATTAAGATTATTGCGACACGTAACGCCCTTGGCCTGGTCGCGGGCTTTGCCCAGACTCGGCAGCAGAATGGCGAGCAGCAGGGCAATGATGGCAATTACCACCAGCAGTTCAATCAACGTAAACCCCGTTAGTCCTAAGGACTCCTTTCGGAGAAAACTCCGGCGTTTTTTCCGGACGTCTGTTTGGCTTCCCGCGAAGCGGGGTCCCTCCCCGTGTCTTTCGGGAAATCTTCCGCTTTGGCGATTGGGAATTCCTATTTCTAACGGGGTAAATGCTCTTTTGCCTGGCATATACTAATCTCCTCATCATGCAGACCGATTGCAAATCAGTTGATGTGCCCGATATTACAGCAGCACCACAAAGATAGTGCACAATATCTCCAAAAAATCAAAGGACATCTTAGTATATCAAATTATTGTCTATTTCGCAAGAAAGGAACGCTAAAAGCGACAAGTGATTGTGGATTCTATCCTTTGTTGTCGAGCTCATCCTGGCTTTCACCGCCGCGGTTCAAATCAACGCCATCTGCTCGCAGTGCGTCCTGCAGCCAGCCGACTTTCAACTCACGAGGCAGACACCTTTTCTTAACGGACATGGCCGCCGCCAGCCCGGCTGCGTGACCGGTCGCGACACAGTTACCCATACTTTTGCCCGCTGAAGCTGCCACGTGGGTCGCCGAAATACATCGTCCGGCCGTCAGCAGCCCATCTAATTTCTTCGGCAAAATCGCACGGTATGGAACATCGTGAATCTTCATCTTGGAGAGTCGGACGAAGCCGATGTCGAGAAAGCCGCTGCGCCATGCTATCACGTCGTCGAATTTTCGGCCCGTTAGGGCATCTTTTTCGGTCAGCACATAAAGGCCTTTCACCCGGCGGGTCTCGCGCACGCCGACCTGTGTGCCTGTGCCTATCAACTCGATGTTTTTGAGCTCTTCGCCCCCAAATTCGCGCATGGCCAGGGTCATCTGGAGAACCTGCCGTCGGCTCTGGCACTCGGCCTGCGTGCGCTGCACCGGGTCCGTCGCGTCGAACTGACCCAGGTCTTTTGTCCCGGCGTGATTGATATAGAAATTGCTGCTGTTTGAAACCCTGCCCAAACCCCATCCGTTCGGAATCAGCGGGTACTTTTTCTTTGCTTTGCGGGCAATGTCCCTTATGTTTGCCTTGCGAACCTGTTCTGTAGTGACGTTAGTCAAATTCAGGCACAGCGTAATCGGAGACAGCGAGCCAAGCTCCTTCATCGTCTCGGCGCCGGCGTAATAAGCCACGTCCGCATCGCCGGTACAGTCAACTATTGCCTTGGCACGGATGACAGCCGGACCTCGCTTCGTTGCCACTACCACGCCCGTAACACGGCCATCCTCCACCACGGCGTCAATCGCACGCGTGTGGACTAAGTATTTGCAGCCAACCTGGTCCAGCGCGTCGAGCACCGCAACCTTCAGGTAATCAACGTTGCACCACAACTGGTGCTGACCGACCCTGACAGCCTTCTCGCCGTAGGCCCGGAGCTTCTCAAGGACCAGCTCGTGTACTTTCGACCGCGGTTTGCTGCCCGGACGCATCTGGTTGATTGGCATCCCCAGGCACCAGGCCGCCACTCCCCCGAAAAAGGCGTGGTGCTCAATCAACAGCGTGTTAGCGCCTTTTCCCGCCGCCCCCAGCGCCGCACCGATACCCGCGGGTCCCCCACCAACAACCAGTACATCCGGCTTATATGGAATGTCGGCCTGTTTGCGTATTGTCAGGGCACTTTGAGCAGAAGCTGAACGCGTCAGCGTACTAACGGCACCTGCGCCGGCCACTGCTGCTGTTAGAAATCTTCTGCGGTCAAGTTTATTCGCTTTTACCATAGTATTATGCTCCTTTCTCAATCACACAGGTTTGGCATTGCGAAGAATATCGGCATCCGCGGTGATCCCGAGGCCGGGGCCGATGGGCACATTTATGGCACCGTTTTGCAGCCGCAGAGGCGGATCGTACCAGGAGCCTGTCTTAGGTAAACCGCCCTTATACTCATGGAAATCTCCGATGTTCGGCGTGCAAGAGGCGAAGTGGAGCACGTCAACGTACCCAACGCCGGCTCCTGACATGTGTGGCATAACGGACATTCCTGCCTCGGCAGCCATGCGCGCCACGCGGATGGCACGAATGAAACCTCCGTTATAATGAAGGTCCGGTTGAACGACCTGCACCGCGTTATTGTGGACCATCCAGCGAAAACGGCGAAGGCTGGTCTCCTGCTCTCCGCCCGATATCGGAATCGACAGCGCGTCCGCCACGCACTTGGTTTGTTCCAGATGATCAAACGGACAGGGCTCCTCGAACATATTAATGTTGTGGTCCTGCAAAAGCTTGCCGATCTCGACGCCTTTGCGACAGTCGTAGGAGCCATTCGCATCTGCGTATATAGTTATCTTGTCACCAAGGGCCTTACGCACAAGTCGAATCAGGCCCTCGCTGCGGCCGGGCATCGAGTCGGCATTATTGCTCATACGTCCGCCGACCTTAAACTTGATTGCCCCGGCCCCGTTTTGCTCAATGTGTTTTGCCAGGATATCTACCTCCTCCTGTGGCGTTGTATTGCGATTGCCGCTGGCAACATAAATCGGAATCTCACGGCGAATCACACCGCCGAGAAGCTCCCCAACCGGCTTGCCTTCAATTTTGCCAAGAAGGTCCAGCAGACTGAATTCCACCCATGCAACGCAGCACCAAAACGCCACGCCTGACAGCTTGTAATTGCTGCGATATACGTACACCCCATCGATGAGTGAATCGAGGTCGCGTGCATCTTTGCCAATGAAATAAGGGATAACCAGCTGCTGCAAAATCGGATAGAGATAGGCGGCACGACTGTTGGTGACGGCGACGCCGAGGGCACCATCGGTGGACCTGGTGCGGACAAAGTAATTTTTCCCGCCACGCAGCAGCTCGATAGAGGCGATTTTCACCGGCGATTTAATGGATGGAATCTTCAGCACCGGCGCGGCAGCGGCCTTGTCTAACTGAGGAATGGTTGTCTTGACAGGCCCGGCGGCAGATAAGCATCCCTGCGCTGCCAATACCCCGGCGCCGATACCCGACTTAATAAAAAGGCGACGATTGAACTTCATTGTGAGTCTCCTAAAAGACGGTTAACTTGATTGGCCATATTTAACGTTACTCTTAATGTTTGAATCAGTCGAAAAAGCCGGAACCACTACTCAGGTGTTTGCGGCAAACTTCCTCATTCAGCTCTATGCCCAATCCGGGCTTATTTGGCATTTCCAGGTATCCATCTTTATAGATGGGGCCGTCACGCTTTATGATGTCCTGCCAGTGCGGCAGCTCCACGCTGTCGGATTCAAGCGCCACAAACGAGCGGATGGCCGAGCAGGCGTGTCCTGAAGCGATGGTGCCGACAGGTGTGCACATATTGTGGCAGAGCATATTGATGTAGTACAGATCAGCCCAGTCGGCGATTCTTTTGGCCTCAAGCAGCCCGCCGCACTTTTGCATGTCCGGCTGAATGATATCACACGCCTGCTTCTCGATAAACGGCCGAAAGCTCTGCCGAGTGAACAAGTTCTCGCCCGTGGCGATGGGGACCTTGCTGACGGCGGTCAGCCTTGCGAAGGCATCGGCGTTCTCCGGCGGCATCGGGTCTTCCAAAAACCACAGGTTCAGATGCTCGACCATCTGAACAAAACGCATCGCCTCCCGCGTGTTGAACGCCCAGTGAAAATCAACGCCCAGCGGAAAGTCCGGACCTAATTCCACCCGAATCGCTTCCAATATCTTCACCCACGCCTTCATATCCTGTGAGGACAGGGTGCGGTTCCATCTCTCACCTCGGAACCGATTCAAATCGAACTTCGTTGCCTTAAATCCATACGCCTTCGACCGCTGTGCCTCTTCAACCCACGGCCTCGGATCGACGGTATTGGGCGAGCCGGTATCGTGATATATTAGTACTTTGTCACGAAACTTCCCGCCCAAAAGGACATAAACAGGCACATTGAGAATCTTGCCGGCCAGGTCCCACAACGCCGTCTCAATCCCCGATATAGCGCCGGTAAGTGAGCCGGACCGCGAGCCTTGTCCAACACCCGCATCCATCATCTTGTGCCACAGGTAATCCACCTGCAGCGGGTCCTGGCCGATGATTTGTCGCTTGATGCTGTGGATGTGATCGACAACTCCGGCGCGGTTATAGGCCTCGCCCAGACCATAAAGGCCGGAGTCGGTGGTCACCTTTACCAGGTGCGCATCATATTTTATCTTCACCGTAGCAGTTTTCACATCACGAATCTTCACTCTGCCCAATTCTGTGGCCGCCCGAGGCGCCGCCTTCAAGATTCGGGGCTTCTCGAGCAGACTGCCGATTGCCACGACACTACCTGCCGCGGTTAGAAATTTTCTTCGATTCAACATAGCTGTAACTCCTCTATCTTTGATTCAATCATCAAGCACCAATCCGAGTCCAATTAACACTTTTAGAAACACGCTTCTACATTTCTATCCGCCCTCCGTAGCAGGGCTACTGCGGAGGACTGGTAGCCATAATTCTACGGCATTTCGACTACGAAGCCAATCATTTCCTGCTACGGCCTCGGCTTTCACCATTGATGCGCCACAAGAGCGTGGTTATGGAAGGACGAAAAACAATTCTTGAAAGGAAAAAATATAACGGTAAAATCATTGAAACAGGAGTTGAAATCTTTTCCTAAATAAAAGGTTATTTTGTCTCACTTTTGCTAAAAAACGTGCAATAAGCTTTTTTCGAAGGAGCAATTATGAAACGACAAGCTAAACCCGCTTTATCTTACCTGCCTATAAGGCAGCACACGTTGAGTTCATTACAGGCAAAACCAAACAAACCTTCTCGCCGGCAGTTCCTGGCACAGAGTGGAAAAGTGCTCGCCGGTTCGGTCCTCACCGGTGTCGCTTTGTCTCGGGTTTACGCCGCCGGGGACAATACGATACGGCTGGCGTTGGTCGGGTGCGGCGGTCGCGGGGGCGGTGCGGTCGCCAACGCCCTTTCTTCGCAGACTGGGCCGACCAAGCTAATCGCCATGGCCGACGTCTTCCAGGACCGGATAAAACGGTCATACAAGGCCCTCAACGAGCAGTTCGGTGAACGGATCGATGTGCCGCCGGACAGGCGTTTCCTCGGCTTCGATGCCTATCGCAAGGCCATCGATTGTCTACGTCCAGGCGATGTTATGATCCAGGCGACACATTCAGCCTTTCGGCCAACCCATATCGAGTATGCCATCGCCAAGGGCGTCAATGTCTTCATGGAAAAATCATTTGCGCCTGACCCGGGAGGCACCAAGCGAATCCTCCGCCTGGGCGAAACTGCCCGGAAGAAGAACCTTAAAATAGCGTGTGGGCTCATGTGCCGGCATTCGTCTGCGCGCCAGGCGTTAATCCAAAAGATCCGTGACGGCGCCATGGGTAACATCCAGCTTATCCGCGCCTACCGCATGGATCCCGGCGCCCGAATGGGACCGTTCAAAGGCGGTGAGAGCGAGCTGTTATGGCAGATTCGGCGTCCGTACTTTTTCATGTGGGTCTCCTCGGGGTGGTTCATCGAGATGATGATCCACCAGGTTGACGAGTGCTGCTGGATAAAAGACGCCTGGCCGGTCGCGGTGCACGGCTTGGGCGGACGCGAGCCGAACAGCATCGATTGCAGCCAGAACCTCCACACCTACGCTATGGAGTACACTTTTGCTGACGGCACCAAGGCGCTCGTCAACAGCCGTTCCATGTCGAACTGCCACAACGATTTCTCCACGTTCGTGCACGGGACCAAGTGCGCGGCGCAGTTTTCGGGCAATGTTCACGCCCCGACCGTGCAGATCTACAAGGATCAGCGGACTGCCAAAAGCAACATTGCCTGGCGGCCCGATAAGGAGAAGGTAAGCCCATACCAGGTCGAGTGGGACGTGTTGCTCAGCGCAATCCGCCAAGACCGGCCGCACAACGAGGTCCGGCGGGCGGCGTTTACGAACTTGGCCTCTATCATGGGACGCGCCGCGGTCCACTCCGGCAAGATCATCACCTGGGACGAGGCCATGGCCTCCGATTTCAAGTTCTGCCCGAACGTGGACGGCCTGACCAAAGAGAGCCCGGCACCGGTCCCGGCCGATGCGCAGGGTCGTTATCCGGTCCCGGTTCCAGGCAAATGGACAGAAATCTAATCAGCCCATCTTGTCCACTCGTTCGACTGGCCGGATTGGATGAGAAATTTCAAAGACTATTAGTCCCCAGCAACGCTGGGTCGATTAAGACGTCTTGGACATCTTCACATACTACTGCGTGACGCTGGTCAGATGTGGTTGTCTGCAATTGCACATTAGTGAACTTTAATCCTCTGACATGACGGCAGTAGAATCCATACGCCGGTAGCACGCCAAACATCGTACTTTCCGGATAGCTTTCAGCTTTCTCCGGTACTTCTTTTGACGCATCTTCTTTAGTTCCGCCCCCCTCGAAACTCAATTTGATGTTGCTCAAAGATACATTTTCAATCGCATGTCCGGGCAGGCCGGTGATAGAGCAGCCGATGTTGGACACCTCGGTTGCCACTATGTTGTTTATAACAACGTTTCGAAAAGTTCCCACGCCGGGCTTCGGCTCATCTTTATCATACTGCCTTGCCCTGTTGCCCAGACGCATGAAAATAGGGACGCTTACTCCCTTCATCACAATGTTGGAAATCGCCACGCGGTCTAAAACTCCTCCGTCAACAATCTCCAGAGCTAAACCCGCGAGCCCTCTTTGCCTGCCATAGGTAACTTTGGAATAACGAGGAGAACAAATTGTGCAATTAGTGATTGTTATGTTCCGAAAGCCCCCGCCGGATTCGGTGCCCATTTTAATTGCATTGCAATGGCTGCTTATCACACAGTTAGCAATTGTTACGTTTTCACATGGTTTAAGTGAGAGGCTTTTCAAGACTATGGCGTCATCGTCTGAATCCACCATACATCCGGTGATACTCACATCTCGGCAGCTATCGATATTCAGGCCGTCATTGTTGTATGCGGCGTGGTTGAACACTGTGATGTTTTGGATCCTCAGCCGATCACAGTTGCGGTAATGCTGCATCCAGCTTCCGGCATTGAGCATCTTGAGGCCTTCGACGAGAACATCACGGCAATTCTCCAGATATATGCCTTTAGGGCGGTTCCTGTCTTTGAAGCGAAATGCAGAACCCTGGCCGTCGATTGTGCCTCGCCCCCGTATGGCAATGTGCTGAAGACCAGTTCCTGCAATGAGACTCCAATAGCTGAAGCTCCGGCTCTGTGAGCCTTTGCCTGGTGGAGTGTGGGGATGAGCATAATCGTTCGGGTCCCGGCTTCCCAGCAGCGTACTACCTGAATCGAGCAAGAGGGTCACATAGTTTCCCATATAGATAGTGCCGGAAAGCCATTTTCCCGGCGGCAAGTAAACAGTTCCCCCTCCATCCGCGGCGCACTTGTCGATAGCCGCCTGAATCGATTTAGTGCATAGTGTTTTACCATCAGCCTTAGCGCCATAGTCACGCACATCATATACGGCTTCGCTGCCAAAAGCTAAGGCTGCTGTTAAGAGGCAAAGGAACATTGATGTAGTCCAGTACGCCTGTTGGAAGCTTATGTATCCATATCTTTTCATGATTAACTGATGTTTCTCCTTTCGACTCATAAATCAAAGTCTGTTTATTGATGCTACTGGAGGATTCCCATAATAGCAACCTCAAATCTGACCAGGAGCAGAAGCGGGTGCGGCCAGATTTTCCGGCAAGCGATTTTGGCCTTTCGTAAATTGGGTTTGAATTGGGTTTGTTTTTTGGGCTGCGAAAACATCGTTTTTTCTGTAATCCTTTGTTATAAGTGAGTTTGCGTTCATTTTGGGCCATTAACGAAATTGGGTTTGTTTATTCGGACCTTGAAATCATCTTTTTTTCTGTAATCCTCTATAACATATAAGTTTACGTTCATTTTGGCTTTTTGGAGATTGGGTTTGATTGGGTTTGAATTGGGTTTATTTTTTCGGACTCTCCGCTGCCATTTATTTTCATAATCCGTTGTATTATATAGATTTGCGTTCATTTGACTTTTTTGGAAATTGGGTTTGTTTTGCATA
>SDBU01002180.1_pt1 | contig 26648 bp, 41 predicted proteins | sample 2277071 | NCBI WGS metagenome assembly SDBU01 (sample SAMN10397929, study PRJNA504765) | marine sediment metagenome | isolation source: marine sediment core GS08_GC12, 126 cmbsf | place: Arctic Ocean: Gakkel Ridge, Loki's castle | collected 2008 | reverse complement strand
ATACAAAACGTGCAAGAACGACATTGGACTATGTGATAGATGTGTTCACATAGTATTCAGAGAAACAATACACAAGGAAATAAGAAAGATGGGGTTCCCAAGATGAAAATCGATGTATTATGTAACGATGATAGTTGTATACATTACAATGACAAACTACCACACAAATGTAACTATCCTTACAGTAAGTTAGCAAACCCAGTACACCGTATAGAACAAGGCGATAGAGATGAACCAACCTGTGCATATTACAAGTTCATAAATATTCCAAACCCCATGGAGGAGAGTGGTATGAAACTACAAATCAAAGCTCGTAGCATGAAATGCATTACTACAAATGGAGACGATCACATGAACATCTCCATCGACTTAAGTCATGACCAGCTTAGACAGATGTGTGTTGACAATGGCCTGCGTATCATCGAGTGTAGCAACACAAACTGCAGGTGGTACAGTAGAGAGTTTAAACGTCCTTGTACCGCTCCAAGTACAGGTATTCACCTTATTGACACTTGGTGTTTTGCTACCAAAGCAATAGGAACTCTCAAAACTGCTCACTGTGCACATTACTACCCTCTCGACACAAAGCGTGGAGCTCAATAGTGCCTAGAGAACGTAAATGTCGTCACTGTGGAAAGATGTTCCTCTACAAGAACATTCAAAGAGGATTCATTGATTCCTGTGATGAGTGTTCTATGGACGACAACGAACCTGATACATATGCGGGTCAGATGAATGAGAAGTGTGAGGATATTATAATCTTCAGAACTGACCTTCCATATGTCAAGGATCAAATAGACCGTGAGAATGCTTTAGGACCTAAGCCAAGCATTCCTTTAACACCAATACCCACTGATGACGCCAAGACAGCAGAGAGGCGTAGACAAAGGAGGAGGAGCAAATGAGTATTGAGACCTTGTTAATCGGAGTAATAGTGTTTAGTATTGCCAATCTTATCATAGGATTTTTCAATATGTGGATTGGCATAGATGTACCAAACAAACTAATCCTTCTTTTCAAGAGGGTTAAAAGATGAGTGACAACATGAATGAACCTCTAGACGAAGAAGAACTCAACGAAGACGAGCCTTACGAAGATGACGCTCTGCCTGAAGGTCTAGACGAGAACCTTCAGCCAGGTCAGCATAGAATTGGCGACCACATCGTCGAAGATGAAGAATATGAAGCTCTTCTTGAAGAAGCTCTTCAACGCAACCGTAAAAAGAAGGAGAAGAAGCTCACTGTTCTTATCAATGCTATCAAGATTCACTACACATGTAGAACCTGTAAAAACACCTGGACACATGTTCAGCCCTTTACTCGTGACGTCAGCTATGGTGATCATAAGGGCAAAAGAGAATATCACAGCATGAGTGAATGGTGTGACAAGTGTGAAAGGTATCTTAACAAACAGCTTGAGACTAAAGAGGATGCTATTCTCTACTTGCTTAACAGAGTAAAATACTACTCTAGGATACCTGTACACAAGATACCTACAACAAAGAAGGAGAGTTAACCGTGGGAGTGGTAATGTGTATCAGATGCGATACAATGCTCGATCTTGATTGGTGTTCAGATGAAGTCATCTACATCAACAACGAGGCTGTTTGCTCTAGTTGTTGAACCGAGGAAGAAGTAGAAACCTTTGAGAAAGAGTGTGAGAAGGAATATCAGAGAAAGGCTGCTCTAAGGAGGCAAAGCAATGAACATACATCGTAAAAGACCTTGGTGGAGAAAACCTCTTATAAGAGAGGTAGCTATGTTTATTACTTGCACGGCTACGTTCTGTATTACTGTTGCGACTACGTATCTCATCATAGTTAAACAAATTTTCAACTGGTGGGGCAAGAGCATTCTTGTTCTAAACCTTGCTATGGGAGCACTATGTCTAGTTGTCATAGGTATACTCTTAGTCAACTGGGTTGAAGACTTTTATCTAAGGAGGTCTTAATGCCACGATACCAGGTGAAGTTTAACTGGAGTGGAGAAGTAAAAGAATATCATACTATAGCCCCGACTAAAGGTGTGGCTAAGCGTAATTGTGTCTATAGACTTTCAAAAGATCTTGGACGAGCTCCAGGACTATTGTTTAAGGTTTATGATGGTAGACGGGATAATCACAGTGTGAAGAAGGTTGACTAATGAAACGTACTAAGCTGTTATTCACAATGTTAATAGCATTGATATTATTCAGTGCTTGTGCACCGAAGCCAATACACATCCATTCTTTAAATGGCTGGAAGATCGTATACAACGATAATGATAAACTACGTGAGCTTTGCGGTGTCTGGGCTATCGGTTGTGCTGATTGGAATACTAAAACAATATACTGTACTGAATGGGACTTTGAGACTTGTGGACATGAGATGCATCATATAACTAACGGGCGACACAGCGACTGGAAGAGATAAGGAGGTCAACAAATGAACGATTTAATAAATAAAGCAGATGTGTTGAAAATAGCTAACATTAGTTATAGGCACGGGTTGAAAAGCGGGTTCAACTTTTTAAGAGATAATTTTAACTCGAATCAACAGGCTTTGCTATTAGATCCTGTTAATAAAGATACGTTTAGTGAAGTCATAGAACACACCATAAACTCTGCTGCCGAACATTATGCTAAAGAGTTAGAAGAACTAATGAGTAAGAAAGCCAATAAATGATAATCAGAACTTTTCCAAACGGAATAACCTTTAAAGGATCTTATACACAAGATGGCCTTTATACTGTTGGGTCGTATATAAGCAAAGATAAATATCAAATCCGTGTAAGACATCTTAGAGCTCCCAAAAGCTATAAAAACTGTTCTGAGAAATTGTCTATAACTTGTCAATTTAAGCTTGGTAAATTATATATCTATTCATACTATCACAACATAAGTGCAGGCTATGGTCGTATTATGAGGGATGTATCAAATCATCCATCTGCTATATATGATATACTAGTCAATAGTATCAGGTCAAGTACACGCAACCTTTTACCCCAACTCAAAATGCATCATCTTAACATGCTAATGGAGTGGTTGGCTGAAAAAACTAGCTGTAGTGATTTCTTTCCTGTGCGAAAGATTAAATATGCTTCAGCTAGAGGACCTCGTATTGACCCTGCTGGATTTACTACACCTCAACTACAAGCTTTTATACGACACAGCTATCCTATATTTAAAGACTTTGAGTGTCCTAGACGTTTATCACCTTTCATTACTGGTGCATTTAGAAATTTAAGACTTAAGGATGTAACAAAGGAGCTATATGGAAATAAAGGTAAAAAGTCGACAAGACAAGTTGTATGTATACTAGAAAATAGGCGAGAAGATCTTTTAAGCTTTGCTTATGTATTCAAATCTCACCTAGACCGCTCACGTCTACATGAGTTAATAGATACTGTAAGTACTCCAGAATCACAGTCTGCAGGACCAGCTTTTTACATATCCAAAAGAGATTTCATAGCTTTGCTTGACAGAATATGGCCTCAATTATCTGTGACCGTACAAAATAGAATTCACTTACCAGGTATAAATTTTACTGTGATGCATGATACACTACAAATGATAGATGACTATCCTGCGGCTTTAGTAGGCACAATGCGTAACACACACTCTTGGATAGAGTTACATGGTCGAATAGCAAATAGAACCAGAGTACTACATCGGACTGCACCTGGAATAGTCGCACAAAATCTTGATGAACCTCTTAAAATACCTCTTATGTACGCCTCTCTTCAGCATCATACTGTTGGTGAATTTACATTTCGTTTACCTACCAGCACTCTTGAAATTTACGAGTGGAGTAAATACATGAGGAACTGTATACACTCATATATCAGTCGTCAACAAAAAGGTCAAATACAGCTTATGGCTGTATATAAAGGTAATGAGTTGATATACAACATAGAACTACAAGACGGACATATGGATCAATTTAGAGGTAGATTTAATAAAAATCCAACTGAAGAAGATAAACGTATAATCGACCAAGCTGTATTTTCCAGGGTTACCAGTCGACATGCTAGTACTGGTTTTGACATACAGGACGCAATACGAATTCGAGGTGGATTTCTAGTAGGAGAGGAAGGATAATGGAAGATCAAAATGTTGACCCACCAGAATCAAAGGTAACATATCACCTGGAATGTAAATTCTGTGGGTATACATTTACATCTCAGGAGGACGATACACCTTGTGAAAACTGTAGGGGAGAGACTAAGGTAACAGAGGAGGAGTATGATGGTTAAGAGAATATGTATAGTTGTTTTGTTTGTTCTATTTGTAAGTACAACTTCGTTTGCTGCCGATAAACTAGACGGCTTTAAACTAGGCAGTAATAGCCACGTAACAACATGGTGTCTCAATGGCTATAAAATCATTGTGATAGAGGTGGTTAACGGGATAACATACCAAACAGCACGTGTTATTCAAGTAATGGATGGAGATAAAGCAGTACAATGTACTAAGAAGGTATCAGATGATAACTAAACCAGAAGAGTTTAATGCTTATTGCAGAATATGTGGTCAATGGACAGGTTTTGTAAAACTTCCTGTAATGATAGGTGAAACCTATCGACCAAAAGGAAACCTCTTAAATGTTACTTTAAGAGCATGTACTATTTGTGAGAGTGTATTTTATGGTGGAGGAGGTGGATGAAATAACTAACATCTACTGGTACTGTACAGGATGTGATGCCACATTCGAATGGACAGATATTGATCCGCAATATTCCTTATGCCCACATTGTGGAAATGAACTTACATCAAACAAATCTAAGCAATACAAGGCGACCGAGGAAAATGCAAAATAAACAAAAAAAGAAAAAATTTGAAATAAACCAGTTGCTTTTGAGTATGGGATATGTTATAATATATATAAGAACAATGGAGGGTACACATGCCGAGGAAGCTGCTAGACTTACCACCAAATGTTCTCATTGACATGTTCAACACAGGCAAAATGCCAGATGATGTAAACTGGGTAGGAGTTGAAGATTCTCCCCTGTTTGAAAAAATCTTTAAAAAGCGGCACGATACAAAAGCTATAGCAGCTATCATCCTTCGAGAGATACATGGTAAAGATCTAACTCCGAATAAACCTCAAAACGTTACCTATCAAGGTTCTATCACGGCTGAACAACGTCAACAGAGCCTTGATATAAAAGAACGTGAACTAGCTCTCAAAGAGAAAAAGAACCTCAATGCTACATTGATGTGGGAGTACATTCAAGATATTAAAACCGAAATAACCCCCATGGCTAAAACGGTTGCTGCACTTGCTAGTGTTGCTCCGTTGTTAGTAGACGAGTTGAAACATCTAAGACGCGAAATTCAGAAGTTTAGAAAGGAGGTGAATAAATAAATGTCCAAGGACGACATTACCAAGGGTTACAGTGACGAAGAGGTCAAAGAAGCCCTGAAGGTACTGAAGCAGGTTAAGGAGCGTAAGGAGAAGGAAAAGGTCAGACGTGCGACGCCAGAGTTCAAGGCCAAGCAGGCCGAGCGTAACAAGAGAAAGCGCATCCAGCAGCAGCTGCTTATCAAGAAGGCTCTTGAAGCCGGTATTACTGTATCAGACAGGGAGATCGAGGCTGCCATGGCAGAGGAGTAAAATCCCGCCAGGGCTAGAAGGGAGAGGAGTGGTTAGGTGCAATCGCTATCGACCATAAGGCAAGACGGCACCAATTACTCCTCTCCATATTCTAAGGAGGAAGAGATGTCAGACGCACCAATAACGATATTCTTCACCAAAGCCAAGCAGGCGGCAGAGTGTCCTCAGCTCTACAAGCTATGCCAACACGACCATATTTCACCAAAGTTGCCTGCAGCTGCTCTTCACAGAGGAAGTTGTGTTCACAAGTCAGGAGAGTTATTTCACAAGTTTCATCGCGAACAAGGCATGGAAGCATTCGCTGCTCAAGCACTTGCCATGGCTCGTATGGAAAGGTGGACAAACCAGGATCCTGGAAACGCACAGGTATACAATACTGTGAAAGATTTAGTCCAAGACATGTCCGACGGTTTGTGTACAACTCTTGCTGAGTATAAAACCATCGAAGCTGAAAAGACTGTCGATGTACACATATGCGAGGATCGCGATGGAGTAAGCTACAATTTCATTTGGCGTGTCAAAACAGATTCAATAATTGAGCATGAGAGAGGCATTGGTCACTGGTCAGGAGAGTATAAATCTTCTGCTGCTTATGGCTCAAAGACCAGAGCTATGTATCACAGAGGGATTCAACCGTGGACATACTTCTATCTGCTTGATAGAGTCAAGTACATGGCCCCTTTAGCAGGTATTAAGTTGTTCGTTGCTACCAAGACGTTGAAGAACCCTCCTAAGAACATGAAGGTAATACCTCACAATTGTACTGTTGAAGACCTCCCAACTAACCCAGTATCTCTGAGAAAGGCAGAGGATTTTGTCTTTGACGCAGTTCGTCAAGTTATGAAATTAGAAGCCTCCAGAGACTTCTATCGTGATAGAAGGACCTGTATCAACATCTTTGGAGAATGTGCGTACGCACCTTTATGCGAACCAGGAGCGATTGATAACCCTTCCTATCGCGCAGATGTGCTGAAGACAATGTTCAAGACTGAGGATCCTGAAGCACATTTAGAGGAAAGTTAAGATGAAAGAGGAGAAAATTGTGGATGCAGGTTGTGACAAACAGGCTGAAGTTACACCATCACGTATGATCAGACAGATCGGCCTAGCAGGCATTGCCATCGACAGCCCGGAAGTTGTGTGTACAGCATTTGACTGCATATTCAGTAACGGGACTGGTAAGTGCAGAGCTACTGGCATTGCGCTTATAAACGGCGACTGCCATACCTACACACCGCCCGAAGAAGAAGAAGAGGAGTAGATCATGATAGAAACCGGCGGGTCAGAAGTAATTGACACAGAATACAAAACACTGACTCCTGATACTCCTATTAACCAGTACGTAGCCCTGTTCTACGGTGCTTCCGGTACACAGAAAACCAGAACAGCTGCACAGTGGCCTGACCCTCTCTTTCTTTCTTGTGAACGTGGAGAGCATGGAGGTCTTATAGCTGCTCGGGAATTTCATCCTAAGCAGATAAGGGTAGAATCTTATCCTCAGCTTATAACCCTTCTGCCTCAGCTTCAACGAGATGGAGGTACTAAGTTCAAGACCATAGTCCTGGATAGTATCACTTACTTCCAGAAACTTACCATGGCCCAGGTACTCGTATCTTCAGGAAGAGAGATTGCTCAGATAGCTGACTGGGGTTTATCTTCAGAACGCCTGCGTACAATCATTAATACCTTAAGCAATATCAAAGCACACTTTATCATCATAGCTACTGAGCAGATGGTACGTGATGAGATAAGTGGTAAGATTATGGGTTTGCCTAACGTGCCTGGTAAGCTTGCCCACGAACTACCTGCTGGGGTAGATCTTTGCTTAAGGTTTCACACAAGGGGTTCTTTAGACAACGAAGGGAAGAGTACAACAAAGTTTTACATACAGTCTGCCGGCGATGATACATGGGTCGCTAAGGACTGCAGTGGTCTCTTGCCCAACAGCATGATGACTGAAGAAAACGGATTAACAGGTATTCACTTTAAACCGTTATTTTTAGGAGGTAGCAAAACATGAGAGTAGTAGTCCCACCGAAAGATGAAATGCGGCCAAAACCGGTCACACCGGCTCAGTATCGCTTTCTGTACATGAAACACACGTTCACGATGGCCAGCACGGGCAAACCGATGCTCTACATCACCTACGAGATCAAGTCAAACGGCCCCAATCCCGATGAGGTTACCATAGGGAGGAAGTTCACTGAGGGCTACGTCATGCAGGAAGAGATGATGTGGAAGCTGAACGGTATTCATGTTGCAGCTACTGGTGAAGACATTCCAAGCCAGGAGTGCGATATTGAAGAGCTGATCAACTACGTCATTGGACGTGTTCGCAATGTCGAGATGTCCGGTCAGTTGATCATCGACAACTACGGCGGATCACCGAGCAACAAGATCAAGGGTCACCCAGTTGCAGTAACTCCGTAAGCATGAGCATGGATGGTCGGGAGAAAAGGAAGACTCCCGGCCGCTCCATTGATTGAAGGGTTAATACCTGGATATGAAAGGAGCAGAGATGAAAAGTTATGCAGAAACTATAGTATGTATATTATTCATACTTTTTATTGGTTGGTCACTAGGCTTTACTCAGAACCGCTTAGCTACCAGAGATACTGTTATTCAACAAATGCAGACCGAGTTTGAACATTATAAGAATCTGAATCTATATAGCTCAGAGATATTCAATGCGGAAATAGAAGGTTGCATTAAGCTTCTGAAAGGAGTGGTCGATTGATTAAAATAGGTAAATACGAAGTCAAAAACGAAATACGTATGTATGAAGGAGCACAGATATTCGACATAGACTTTCACGGAGGTACAGTGTGTATATGGGCACTGATCAATACTTCCGGATCTGAAGTTATAAGGAGGTTCAGGTCTTTTGATACGGGTGTTGCGATAAGTCTCGACATCGTACCTGACCTGAGATACATTGGTTCTGTTCATATGCGTCTCAGTCCAAAAGATCACGGCAAAGTTCATCACGTATTTGAGTTGGTGGATTAATGTTTGGAAGAGGTTACTTCTGGCGGGTATCATCATGGCACATCTGGAAGGATGCTATATGGTGGTTGTATATAAATATAGAGGAACGGGAGTACTTCAGGCCATGGAGTATCCGCAAAAGTGAAATCTTAGTACCTTCATGGCCCTCGGGATTTGTGTGACTCCGGGTATACAGTTTGACGCTACATGAAAGACATCCGAAGTACGAGCCTTTTGTGTAGGGTGTTAATAGTCAAGAAGACTACATGGGTGTATCACCTTACCCCAGGAGAGGTCGTTACTTTGCGGGGCGGCCTCTCCATTGGCTAAGTAGGCAAAACTACACAGCGACGGGAGGGAATATGAAAGCACGGCTAAAAATAGAGAGACAGTATAACATAACACTTAACAGTGTAGAATACAAGAATTGCCGATTAATCACTAGGTGGGAAGGTATGGTTAAGTTTATCACTGCTAATGACATACATCTTATCCTTAAGATAGATGACGCATTAATGTACCTCAATGATATGTCAGGTGATCAACTTAATTGTGAAGTAATCACGTGTCCACCTGGTCTTATATCTGATATAAAGGGGAAAACAAATGCAGGTTAATAAGATGTTTCATTTTGACTCAGCACATTCTTTACCCGACTATGATGGTCAGTGTGCTAATGTTCATGGACATACGTGGCATCTTACGGTTTCACTTGATGGTGTTGTAGATGCTGTATCAGGTATGGTTTTCGATTATGTTGAGCTTAAACAGATAGTTGAACCTATCATAGCTGAGCTTGATCACGAAAATCTCAACATCATTGTTTTGAATCCTACTTGTGAAAACATGGTAGAGTTCATTGGCAGACGTCTTCGAGAAATACTGGAGAAAGACTCTACTCTCCTTGAACGTATCTGGTCTCTTACCATATCACTTCAGGAAGGTGATGGTGGCTGGGCGACAGAAGACTTTACTCTGTTTAATCCAAGAGAAACAACTGAAGAACCCACTCTTGATAGTGATGTTGGAGGTACTACACATGCCTAAAGCGCTTTCAAAAGCTCAGTTGAGAGCTTTGATAAAGAAGAACATAAAAGAAATCCTTATAGGATGCGGCTATGATCTTGCACATGAGGATTTCAAACGTACACCTGACAGAGTAGCTGAACTGTGGGCTGAGGAGTTTCTTCCCTTGAAGGTAACAAAGAAGCTTTTCAGTGTTTTTCCATCTGAGAACAAACAGATGATAACACTTCGTAATCATGAAACTTGGTCTCGGTGTCCTCATCACCTGGAAAAGGTAAAACTCAAAGTTACCATCGGCTATGTTCCGAACGGTCGTGTTATGGGTCTTTCCAAGTTAGCTCGTATAGCTGATATGATTGCCAAGGATCTTATCATTCAAGAGAACTTTGTTGAAGATACTGCACGTGCCTTGATGGAGGCTCTTAAACCTCAAGGTGTGGGGGTATATGCTGCTGGAGAACATCTATGTATGCGCTCTCGTGGTGTTAAGACTACGGGAGATGTAGTAACCACAGCTCTGTATGGTGTCATGTTTGAAGATGCTAGAGCTAGAGCTGAATTTTTAATGGCTTGCGAAGGGGGAAGATAATGGATCCACGTAAAGATGGTTATAGATCAGAATGCGATGTATGTCGTAATGCCACTAAAGACTGTTGTCCTCGTCGTAAACCTGGTAAAATGGTACCCTTTGATGAAGTTCTCAAAGGCATCAAGGACTGTCCGCAGTTTGAATCAACAATGGAGAATATTCTAGATACACCAGTATCCGATGCAATTAAGGATGCAATAGACAGGAAGAAGATTAACTGTAAAGACTGTATACTCTGGATCACGTGTGCTAAAGTACTACCAAATGGAGCAGCTATTAATTGTGAAGATTTTAAGCCTATGACTGAATTACCTCCTATAGTAACTGATCATCTATGTGGACGGTGTCATCATGCTCCAAGACCGCATTTAGTGTCAGGAGTTGTAAATGAGTGTCGGGATTTTGATCAGCTTCCGAACGTTGAAGAACAACCTACTGAAAAAGGTAAACCTGTTCAGGTCGATGTCATCAACCATCCAAGTCACTATACCTTCTCAACTATCGAAGTTCTTGACGCTATTGAAGCCTGGAATCTACCCTATCATCTCGGTAATGTTGTCAAATATGTAGCCAGATCAGCCCATAAGAATAAAGCCCTCGAAGACTTAAAAAAGGCCAAGTTCTACCTTGATCGCTTCATTAAACTTGTCGACGAAGGCAAGATGAAGGTGAGTGAATAATGAACCAGATTATATGTCAAAAGTGTTCAACAGTAGTTCCAGGACACCTACCTGTAAATGGCTATGGTCCTGAAGCTCTTGGTGGACTTATGCTTGTTGCTGAAGCTCCAGGCAATGACGAAGTTCAGCTTGGTAAACCTCTTGTTGGAGGTGCAGGAAAGATATTGGCTGGTATGTGTCGTAGGGCTGGGTTAAACCTAGACGACATATATCGTACGAACATTATCAAGTGTCGCCCTCCGAATAACAGAACTCCGAATGAGCAAGAGATATCCAACTGTATAGGACATTTGATAAACGAGATACAAATACTTCGCCCGCGACTTATAATTGCTATGGGCGATGTTGCAGCAACGCTATTAACAGGCTATGCTCTTGGCTCTGGTAAAGAATTGAAAGCTCGTGGTTTAACCAAACCCTGTTTATACGCTAAAGACATACCTGTATTACTGACGTATCATCCTGCATATGTATTTTACAACCCCAACGAGTATAATACTATCTGTTGGGATTTAGACAAGGTACTTAATCCCGTTCTTGACTATGAGGAAAATTATATCATTAATCCAACGCGAGAGCAGGCCAATGATATGCTTACTTCATGGAAGAATGAAATTGTCTCTTGTGACATTGAAGCTACCGGTTTAGATTTTTTTGATGATATAATGATAGGTCTATCCTTCTGTGGTAAACCAGGTGAAGCATTCTGTTATACACTTAACAAACAAACTCCTCAACGCTGGCAGCATGTACATGAGTTGATGAAAAGTGATATGCCCAAATGCTGGCAGAATGGTCTATTCGACAGAGGTTTCATACTCCAACAGTTTAAGTACGAAGTAGCTCGTTGTCTCTGGGACACTATGGACGCCCACTATGCTGTTTGGTCAGATGCCAGGTATACAGGTTTGGACTTTCTTCGTTCACTACACACAAACAAAGATCCATACAAAAGTGTGTATCGTAAACGTACTGATGCATTCCAAGCTGATGGAGATGATGTTGATTTAGGTATATATGCCTGTCGAGATGCAGATGTAACTAAGCAAGTACAAGTACGACAGATGAAGATTATGGATGCCGATCAGATACATGTTCTTGGTAGAGTTCTTAAATTCGATCGTATCGCTATCCGCATGCGTAATCGAGGAGTAAGAGTTGATACTATACGTTTGGGTCTTAACGGTAAAGATCTACTTGAAACAGTACAAAAGGAAGAGAAATACTTCAATACACAACACGGAGTAAATCCAAACTCTCCAAAACAACTTGCAAAACTAATCTATGATGTACGCGGTATGGCTCCACTACCCAAGACAAAAAAGAAGGGTGGACGTTCTACTAATGAGCTTACAACTTCTATACTGAAGACTAGAACGTTCATAACCGAAGATATAGAAGTACTAACGCACCTTGAAGCATATAGAGAAAGATTTACTGCCTATTCCAAATATATTGAAGGTACATTTATACGCATCAATGAACAAACAGGACGTATACATGCTGACTGGAAGCCAACAGGAACTGATACAGGTCGTCCTGCATGTAAAGATCCTAATCTGTTAAATGTACCTAAGGATCTTCGCAACCAATATATTGCTGGTGAAGGTAAGATATTCTTCATCGGAGATTACAAACAGATCGAACTTTTCCTTGGAGCTTTATTCGCAGGAGAATACAAACTCTGCAAGGATATTACTGATGGTGTTGATATTCATGAACAAGTACTGCAGATGCTTCTTACCGTAGTTGACACCTTTAAACGTGTTGACGCTAAACAAGGAGTCTTTGGTGTTATGTATGGTGTATCAGCTAAGTCGCTTGCAGAAGGATTGAAGATACCTCTGGGCTTAGCTCAGAAGATTCTTACTTTCGTAGCCAAAATATTCCCTAAGCTTCATGCATATGGTATTGCTACAGTTGAAGAGTGGAGTGCCCAAGGTTATTTGCAGACTAAACATTTCCGTCGTCGTAAGTATTGTGAAACACCTATGCAGGCGTTGAATTTCAAGACACAGAGTGGAAGTATGGATGTGTCTATAGACGCTATGGATATATTAGAAGATGCAGACTTTCCTATAGTCATAAACGTATATGATGAGATCGTCTGTGAAGTTCCTGAAGAGTGGGCTGAACAAGGAGAACAGAGTCCGAGGTTCTTGGAGTTTAAAGAGATAATGGAAACTTCTACTCCTGAGTTGTGGGAAAGATTTCCTGTTGATGCTCGTATAAGTCATACGTGGGCGGAGGAGAAGAAAGATGCCTAACCATCAAGCCATAATCACCGAGCTTGCCAAGGTGCGGGTTGAAGTGAAGGCTGGATGTAAGACCTGTGGAGGGAGTGGCATAGTGAGCACTCTATGTTGCGAAAGAGATGAGCAGTGGAATGAATGTGCTATTTGTGGAGGGGCTGGCTTTGCAGAAACCCCCTGCCCCGATTACGCCGAAGTCAGGGCGTTGGATTTGTGCTGGCATTCTTGCGAGAAGGGAACCATTGATAAAAGATATATACCCGAAGAGGTTTATTATTGCGATGGGTGTGGAGAAGGGCCAAGAACTTTCAAAGATGATTGGGGAAACCCCGACCTCACCACCCACATGCACGGTAGCAAGCTCTGGCTCGTCCACGTCATGCAGGTGCTTGGGGTGTGGGATAAATTTATGCTACAACATTTCAAACAAGCTCTTTACGTTAAGAAATTTCGTGAGTCCTCAAATAATGTGTTTACTGTTAAATTAGGAGGCGCAGGAGCCATATATGACATCCTCACAGACGGCGAGAAACTTGTGCTAGCCGTGGAGGCGTGGTTGAAGGAGAGGGAGGGATGAGATGATAGAAAAAATAGGATTGTTTATAGTAGGGGTGTACTGGATAGGTTTTTTTAATATATTGGATATACTTAAGTATAAAGGAGCCAACCAATGACTCCTGAACTACAAGACTATCAAATATCCGAATGGGTACCTGAAAACCCAGAAATACTCGATACTGATCTGGTTTGTTATATGGGTTGTGTACTTGATAACAGATTTACTACGCCTGTGGAATTACTGACTACTCTTAGATGTAATCAAGACGAAATACGACAGGCTATAGCAAAAGGAAATCTGAAGGCTATACAGGATATGAAAATAAGTGTACGAAAGAAGGTTTTTATGCATATTGTTAAAACCTATAACTGGGCTTGTAAGGAGATTGACGATGAATAAAAAACCACGTCCAGACGTTCTGTACGGCTATACACCAGAGATTCAGACTGCGTGTGGAACTATGTACATCACATTCAATTTCGATGCTGAAGACAACTCTCTGTTTGAGGTCTTTCTGCACATGGGTAAAGCAGGCGGATGTGCCAATGCACAGTGTACAACTATTGGTTGTCTTGTTACCTTCATCTGTCGTACAGGAGGTCAGCCAAGTGATATTATACACCTATTAAAGGGTGTTAGCTGTCATGCAGTTACTGAAGGACATCCTTCATGTGCAGATGCTCTAGCTACACTTCTGCAAAAAGGAGTATATGATATAGAGTCTAAATCGAGTATTGAAATATCGAAGGAACTATTTGAGCGGTTCAACACTATACTGTACAAAGCTAAGCTAACACCCATACAAGATGAGAAGGATACTCGTAGACATATATTCTTCAAAGGATATAAATTTATTGCTATACCAGTTAATCCCAAAGCTCCTGAATCACCCTCGGCTATAAGAGCATTTAGAAGTTTGATAGACCACGTAAATAAAAAGGAGGTTAACCCAGATGAAGTTTGCGATGGAGATTCCGATACCGCATCTCAAACAGCTGAGTGAACATACAGACTATGACTTTGCTTTAACACATAAAGTTCTGCAGTCTGGTGTTCGAGGAAAGTACACTCAGTTTTATAAAAAACAGGCTAAGCTAGGTCGCGAAGTATGGCTTGACAATTCGTTTCATGAGCTGGGATACTCTGTATCGGCCAATGAGATTTCTAGGGCTGCTGATATGATTATGGCAACACATCTCGTTGCTCCTGAGGTTGAAAATGATGCAAGAGCAACAGAAAAGGCTATTGAAGATTTCAGGGTTCAGGTGGCTTCTCATTACCGTCTTATTGGTACTTGGTGGGGATATACTAAAGACTTAAAGCGCTTGGATAGTATAGCTGATGTTGTTGCTCTTCCTTGGCGCAAGAATCGGTCTCGATACCTTACAGGTAATGAACTAGAACACTTGAATAGTGAAAAGCCATACAGTCGTCACTATCATTACTTCGGCTTCAAGACTCTAGACGAGTTGAGAAACTATCCTCCAGCTAGTCTAGATACTTCTATGCCTATTCGAGCAGCTCTTCAGGGCATAGATCTAAACATACGTGAAAGACGTCCCAAGACACAAATGCTTAATTATGAAGACAAGTTAACTAAAGCTGTACTCAAACTAACCTTGAAGAACATAAAGCTCCTTAAAAAGGCTGCTGATGGAGGAGAGTAAAGATAAGATTATGAGAGTGTATCCTCAAACAGGGTTCCTGTGGAACTACTACTTGCTTCATAGTGGAGGAGAGATATGCCCTCGGTTCCACTTATTTTCTTCAGCAGCTGCTATGGGAGCTGTCATCAATCGTCGTGTATGGTTTCAACGTGGAAGTGAATCTACTTTTCCTCCTTTGTATCCTAATCTATGGATAGTCTTAGTCGCTCCACAAGGTGAAGGACACAAATCAACATCGTTGGATAAGAGTCGTAAACATATGGTTGGACTAGACCCTATATTTCAACCTCGTATATTATCTTCTAAGCTGACACCCGAGGTGTTGATCAAAACTTTAGCTAGTCAGGTAGTTTCAACAGGTCAAATACCTCGTGGTGTAAATCCCGAGTTTTTAAGAGAATCTGCTATAGCTGTATTACTCAGTTCAGAGCTTGGAGTACTCTTAGACAAGAAAAAATATAATGAAGGTTTCATACCTTTAATTACAGATTTATACGACTGTCCTGATGAATGGAGTTCTGAAACTATAATGCGGGGCGATCAAAGACTGTACAATGTTTGTCTTACCTTTATGGCTGCTTCAACACCTGACTGGTTACAGTCTATGCTTCCACACGATGCTTTTAAGGGCGGTTTTATGTCAAGACTACTTCTTGTGACACAACCCGAAGATTGGAATAAGCTTGTACATAATCCCCCCAAAACTTCTAAAGAGCTTGTTGCTATAGTTCTTAAGGATCTTGAACGATTTGCTAAGCTTCGTGGTGAAATGGTGTGGTCTCCTAGTGCTGAAGATTTCTTTGCCAACTGGTATTACCAAACCAAGCAAAATCGTAAACAGTCAGGTCCTGCTAGTGCATATTTGGAACGTAAGCAGAATCATTTGTTAAAGCTAGCTATGCTGCTACAAATAAACGATACTGAAGATGAACTGATAATATTCGTAGAGGCTTTAGAAACTGCTCTGGCTATATTGGACATTGTTGAAGAAGAGACTCTGGACATTATAGACTTTATTGCTACTGAACCTAAGATGCGTACCGTTCAGACAATACTAGCTACACTACGTAAATATAAGCTCCTTCCTGAATCAGAGCTTATTCGACTCGTCTGGAGGTTTATGGCTCATCCAAGAGAGTTTGATGACTCAATTCAGATACTAATGCGATCTAAGGAAATTAAGCTTATAAATAGTACTGTTAACGAATACAAACAAAAGGAGACAGGCTATGAGTATGTTCGGGGATGATGCATACAAGAATGATACAGCAGTTGTATTATCTAGTGGAGGACAAGATTCAACAACGTGTCTCTATTGGGCAAAAGAGAAGTTCAGAAAAGTTATTGCTTTAGGCTTTGATTATGGTCAGAAACATGCACTAGAAATTAAAGCTCAGTTAGCTATTGCTCTGTGTGCTAACGTACCATATCAGAGATTACCTATAAAAGCTCTTGAATACATAGGTAATAGTGTTTTAACAGGTGAAGAGAAAGCATCTTGTAGAACTCATCCTATGAACTCCATGCTACCAGATACTTTTGTTCCTTTTCGTAATATGATATTCCTTACTATAGCAGCAGCATATGCTTTGTCTAAAGGGTCTCGCCACTTGGTTACTGGTGTATGTGAAACTGATTACAGTGGCTATCCTGATTGTCGTCAAGAGTTTATTCACAGTTTAGAAACAACCTTACATACAGCTTTAGGTGGAGGTATGAATCCCTTCGTAACAATACATACACCTCTCATGCATATGACCAAAGCGGACACAGTTAGATTAGCTGTCAGTCTACCTGGTTGTATGGAAGCATTGAAGTATTCACATACATGTTACAATAATAAATCTCTACCCTGTAGAGAATGTGACGCATGTAAACTAAGACAAAAGGGATTCGAAGAAGCAGGAATAACAGATCCTTTGTACTGGAGGGAACAACATGGATAAAATGACTGAAGTACTGCAGAAGATACGACTTGCTCAAGGAACGCTATGTAAACAGGCAGCATTGAAAATGGCTCTTGAAGTACCTGGATTTGAAGACTTCGTTGTGTGGACTTTAAACCCGTACAAGACGTTTGGTATCTCACATCTGCCTTTCTGGCCTGAAGGATTGAGGGAATTCCGACTGTCTGACTGGATCACATTAGAGTACTACCTCAAGTCTATGGCTAACAGAACTCTCACAGGGTATATGGCCAGAGTAACGATAAACAACTTTGCCTCTGACTTTGATGCCGCAGGTCAAGATCTCATTCGTACGGTTATTCAGAGAGACTTGCGTGCAGGTATAGGAGCAAAGACAGTTAACAAGGTAAAGAAGATAATCCCATCTTTTGAAGTACAGCTGGCATATCCATCGCAGGGAATAGAGATTGTTTTTCCCTGCCGAGTCGATCCTAAAATAGATGGAGTACGTTTAATTACTTTGAAGGAGGATGGTGATGTAAGACTCCTTTCTCGTTCGGGAAAGCCCCTTAATATACCTTGGCTATACAAGTATTTTACTGACTGGCACGAAGATAATTTCATGCTTGACGGAGAGTTTCATCATCCTGAAGGTTTTCAGCATCTCATGTCTCTGATACAAAGTGACATACCTTCACCAAGTATTCTCTCAGGTACATATGCTGTGTTTCACCATATGTCCGTAGAAGAGTTTCAAAAAGGCGTACAGTTTGAACCAGATCATTCTCTGGACGACTTTGGTGCTGAGTCTCGAATATACCATATTGAATATACCATAGTCCACAATGCAGCAGAACTTGATGCAGTATATAACAAAAATCTTCTCCAGGGATATGAAGGTGTAATGATAAAGAAGCTAAAAGGTCTGTATGACTTTAAGAGATCTAAGAACTGGTTGAAGCTGAAACCCGTACAGACATTAGACGTACTATGTGTAGATATCTTCGAGGGTGAAGGTAAGTACAAGGATATGATGGGTGGAGTTACCATAGTAATACCCGGCACACAACTTTTGTGTAACGTCGGATCTGGATTTACAGACGATGAAAGAGACAACTTCTGGCGTTGTCCACATGCTATAAAAGACAAAGTAATTGAAGTTGGCTATCAGGAAATGACTGAGGATGGGCTTCTTCGCTTTCCTCGATACTACAGAATAAGAGAGGATAAAGATGAATAGACACGACAAAGTTGTTCATGCTGCAACTATCGGGGATGCTTGGAGAGAAGCCATGCAGCTTTGTATAGCAGAAGGATGGGACTTTATAGGTAAGGGAGGAAGCTATCCAGGGCAAGTTCGAAAACAACTAAACAGAGTAATGATTGTTATTGACCAACCATGGACACGTCCTCTTTCTCCTATTATGCCTCCAGGTATTCATGGACCTACTAATGACCAAAAGATAGAGGATTACTTTGTCAACTATATTATGGGCTCAGAGGTGGCAGAAAATGAGGTCTACACTTATGGAACCTTCATTACTGCTCAGATAGATCGTATCGTTGAACTCTTAAACAAAGCTGAAGGTAATACGAACCAAGCCTGTATAGCTGTTGGTGATGCTTCAACTACTTTTTTAAGTGATCCACCTTGTCTACGAGTAATAGCTTTCAAAGTGGTTGAAGGCAGATTAGAAATGTCTGTATTCTTTCGCTCTTGGGACTTATATACAGGATTCCCAGAGAACCTTGGAGGATTACAATTACTTAAAGAGTATGTAGTAGAAGAATTAGATTTACCTGTCTTAGATGGTCCTCTTATTGCTTATAGTGATGGTCTTCACATCTATGAACAGTACTTTAAGATTGTAAACTCACTTAACATTAATAAAATTCCTGTGGAGGATAAAAATGGAGACTTATAAAGTTAACGAAGTATTCCATTCGATCCAGGGTGAAGGTTTTCACATGGGCAAGGCAACAGTATTCATAAGGTTGTCAGGATGTAACTTAGACTGTTCATTCTGCGATACTGATCATAGCAAACATACTATGGCTACTACAGAAGACATTATATCAATGGTCGGTAGTAGCTGGCCACACTCTCGAAATGTCTGCATTACTGGTGGAGAGCCTACGTGTCAGAAGGTAGAGGAACTTCTCGAAGCTTTTCCTGACCACACAACTGTTAGTTTAGAGACAAACGGTTTTAGAGTAAGTGAACAGATGTTGAAGAACGAAGACCTCTGGTATACTCTCTCACCTAAGGAAGCCTATGTACTGCCTGAAGTTCTAATACGAGCTGATGAAATAAAGCTTCTTGTTGGTGCTGAAGGTTTTTTACATCCTTCCTGGGCAAGTATTATAAGTAATCCTCGTATCACAGCTTGGAAGTATTTAATGCCCGTACATGATGCAAATTATCTTTGTAATGTCGAGAGAGCTGTATACATGACCAAGCTCAATCCCATATCCTGTAGATTGGGTATTCAGATGCACAAGCATATTGATATACCATGAATATAGATCGTATATATGATTATGACGTAATCTATGTTACAGAAAAGGTCTATGCACAGTACAAAGAGCTTGTACTAAATATAGAGGAAAGAGATGAAAGTACATATCTCTGCTATGTTGTTTTATATCGAGGTACACTTATCTATCCACTAGACTCTCCGCCTAAATATAAAGATGGAGGAAATAAGCGCATGGAAAAAGTAGAAGAGAGTTTCTACAGGTTTCTTAGTATGTTATACAAAGATAGAGAAATACTACTCAACTATCAAACAGGCAAACCTACTTATCTCTAACTACTTTACGTATCCGTCTTAAAGCATAGCTTACAGCTTTTCTACGCTCTCTATCAGATGTAGCCTTACGCAGCTTTTTCTTTAGGTTAGACCGAATTTCTCGAGCGTATATATTTTTCCGTATTGAAGCCGTACGTCGATTCTTTGCAATGTCAAGTATCTCTGCTTTTAATCCAAGCTGATTCGCCAACTGTTGTCCATATGTCAGAGAGTCTTCATCACCTGATACCCTTTCATGCAACTTAGCTAGGTCTACACTGTATATAGACGGTGCACCTTGTCTCCATAGTGATCGGAGAATAGAAGCTGTCTTGGTTCGGTTATCATCCCATTCATAATACAGTGGTGCACCAGAGAATTGTCTCTTGCTAAACAACTCTGCTATTATATTGGCGAACGGGTTCTGAACCAATGCTCTACCTGTAAGAAACTGTTCTGCATCGTACTCAGATAAATCTCCCCATCCAGGTATCATCCAAGAGAGGTTGAGCATTTGCAGTCTATCATCTCCATCTCGCCAAGGTATCATCATACGCATACCTGACTTCTGCCATTCAGGAAAGTTTTTCTTCATGCCTTCAAATTCCTGATCGGTAATGTCAAGAGTATCCAGGGCTATTTTATGAGCTATCATAGGCATAACAGCCCACTTAGAAACTCTCCATGGATGTGTTTTTAAGGTGTCGTAAAACAAAGGTATTACCTTAAATGACCATGTAGCAAAAGGCATACCATAAGGAGCAACACGAAGCTTCTTAACTAGAGGTGTAACTTCTCCATAGTTAAATGTCCATTTAACAGCATCAGTAGCAGCAGAGGATACGGGCATACCTTTTGTTTTTACGTTGTGTAAATACTTGGCAAATTTAGCCCAAGTTTCTTCTGTACTGTATGCCTTAGCCATAAGCTTGTGTGGTCCAAAGTTCATGAACCGATCTACTATTTCATCTATAGCAGAAGCTTTATACTTATGTGCTCTAGGTAAGTGAATGACCTCAGAATCAACGAAACCAGTCGCTCCAGTACGCTTGATAAACTCTTTGAATAGTTTTTGATTTTCCCTTGTACCGTGTCCTGATAACGTTTTCAAAGACTGCATATAGTTACCACCCGGATTCAATACATCGTAGAAGGGTAATCCTCCCCAGTCGTTAAGAATGACATTGGAGTAGATATTTCTGAAATGACCTCCGAAGCGTAAAACAACTTTACCCATTTTCCAGGGAGTCATGAATAACTGGTTCATCATACTGTTGGTTAACTTGTCCATATACCCAACACTAAACAGATGATCTTCTAAATCAGGATGTACATAAGAGTCCTTAAACGATCCGTGTTTAGACAACACAAAGCCAGGCTTCTTATGTGGAGATACAACATGATGTACGTCTTTTAACTTATTATACAGTGTCATCTCTTCGGCTCTCACAGCAGCCTTAGGTATCTGATCAACACTGTGAGCAGCTAACTCATACAGATCTTTCGCCAAGGCTTTAACTTCATGTGTCATCTCAGGATGTTCAATTATCTCAGCTAAAGCCTTGTTCAACTGCTTACCTGTAACTTGTCCGTGTATACCTCTGACCTCCATAAATTTGCTTATCTCAGGTAAGTAAGCAGGATCAACTGTAAGGTTCAAATCTTCTCTAGACTTCTCAAGTCCTTTTCTCAAGTGATCCTGGAAGCTTTTCCACCGAGCTGTTTCACGAGTAATATTACGCTCCTTAGACATACCTTTCCATACATTGAGGTTGTCTAGAGTATCGAATATAAGCTTCTTAGACTTTTCAGGTAACGCTACAAATCCAGGCTGTAGAAAATCAGGCTCTTTAGTTATACCTGCACTAAGGAATTTCATCGTCCAGAAACGTTCCTCAGTATTCATGTCACCCTTTATAGTCTTGAACATTCTCTGAACAGCAGATTGAGCTTGGCTACCTGAAGCTGTAGATTTACGTATCATAGCAGCAGTAGATCTATGAATAACCTTTTCTGACTCAGCTAACCTTTGAACTCCAGGTACTGCCAGACCTTTCAAAGTGCGTTGAGACACTCCAAGACTCTCAGCAATACGAGTTGGCAATACAGGAGTGTTCAACATCTTAGTTACTACCTTTTCAATAGGCCACCAAGCAACATCCCACATCTTGCGTACTGGTCCGGGACCAAAGATACTGAGTAGGTACTGAGCTTCTGGACGTCCTTGTGCTATCATACGCATAGCATGTTGTTTGGCTTTGTCTTTACTTTTAGCAGCTCTACGTAAGGTTCTTAATCCGTGACCGAAAGTATTTATCACGGTTCCAAATCCAGCCCATATTAACGCTTCTTCAGGAACAGCTTTCAATATATCTTCAGGAGCTTTGTTCTGTCTAAGACCATCATATATGCTGAAAACAGTACCTGCAGAAAGTCCTCTAGCTCCAGCTGAGATATATCCATTGTTCATAGCCTTCATGATAAGATTGAAAGCTTTACCTTTAGTACCAAGTTTAGAAGCAAGTTTGCCTATTACTTTCTTAGTAGCTTTATCTGTAGTACTTCTAGTAATGAAATCTGAAGCTCCTCCAACAACTAAAGCTTCTCCAAGACCTGTCTCACCTTCAGGTATAACAGATACTCCTACACTGAGCAATCCTGTTATGGCAGCTCGACCTAAAGAAGCAAGCTTGGGAGCGCCCTGTTTAAGTAATCCTGATGCTCCTCCAGTAGCTATAGCTACTAGATTGTCTATGAAATCTGTCTCAATTGCACCACCATTAATCTGAGCAGATCTGAGAGCATCAATAATGTTCATACCATCGATAGTCATTTTTTCTTTAGCCCACTCAAAGTCGGATGGAGACATACCCATCTGGTAAGATTCTATATTAGATAGATCGTTGTGTTCAAATGCTTGACGTATTAAATCTCTATACGTCTGATGCATAGGTAAGTTTCTCCAAACAGCAGCATTGTAGACATTTTCATACTCATGTAAAGTTACACCAGCTTCAGCAGCATTATAAGCTGCCCAAGGATGAGGTTGACTAACTTTTATATCTCCTGTTTTGCGGTCATCTCTCCAAGCATTGATATCAACTCCAGCTGTAGATGGATCACGCATAGCAAATTCAACCAACTCTCGTTGATCAATATCGTTGTACCTGAACTCTTCAGAAGTATTTTCAGGAGGCTGTGAGTAGTATCTTCCATCAGCTCCTTTACTTATTTCATAGCCCGCTTCTTTTTCTCCTGCTACTGTCTTATGCCAAGTTGGATGACCCGTACCTTTTAAGAGTAGACCTGTTTCTGGGACTCGACTAGGCCAGTGACCCGAATCATCTGCTTTCATCCCATAGGCTTTTGCAGTTTTTACATCATAATCTTCACCGTTAGGATCAAAGCCTTCTTTTTTCTCAGGCTTATCTGGCATTGCTAATAGCCTCCATATTTATTTCTCCTCTCTCATTGAGGTATGGAGCTACTCCTTCTTCAAAGGACACTCGCTTTGCTGGAGTTGGCATAGTCTCCTGTATAGCATTATAAGGCTGAGGAGAAGGAGAAGCAGTCTCAGATGCTCCACCAGCGAAAGTTTGGGCTTGTGCTGTAGCATCCATTTTGTCTCTGATATATGCAGCTAACTGTTTTTTAGATACGTTCATCCGAGGACGCTTAGCATTCTTAGACGGCTTTTTTAGATCTTCGTTATGCATTATTCACCTCCTTAATAGAAGTCTTCATAGGGATCGCCTGTATTAGCAGCTCCAGGAGCTCCAAGAGCTTTAATCCAGTCCATAACTCCCGTTTTATTATACCCAGAATAACGAGGGTTCTTCTGTGGCACCAGTTGAAAATATGTCAGTCCTGTCTTCTGATTTGTGATAGGTGTGATACCGTATATTACAGGTACATCATTTGGATAGAACTCACCATTAGCTGAAGTACCTGAATGATCTCTTAAGGCGTTGATAACAGAACCTAGCTTTGGATATTTCAACACAAAGGGTTCTTTGGCCATGTTAAACCGGTACAGAGGAAGCATTTGGTTTATTGTGTGAGCCATCTCTATCTGTCTCTTACCTACCTCCCAATCGTTGCCAGCATCCTCAACCATGAAAGCTTTATTTTCTACGATTCTGTTTACGACATTAAGCATTGTTTCGTTAGCCGCATATCTGGCCTGTAAACCTGATGAACCATAGGCCTGCAACTGTTTGTCAACTTCTCTGTACCGTGACATCAAAGTGTCCATCTGCTTACTCCAGGACTTGGGATTGTAATTAAACTCGTTGAATTGCTTCTCGATTGCTGTTGCAGTATCACGGCTGTACTGTACAGCAATGTCCATGGGGTTGGGAGCTTTCCTTACTTCTGCTCCTCCAGGACCAGTAGGTATTGTCTTTTCAACAGGTTCAACACCACCTGTAGTTACAGGCTCCATGACTCCTGTCTTTTCGTTTAACCGGAAAGACTCTTTTCTGGGTCTTCCAGTAACTGGATCTTTACCTTCAACTTCTTTTATAGAATACTTTCCTTCTATCTCTTTGGGTGCTCTTGAAGGTAAACCCCAAGTCTGTTGTCCGTCTCCACGAGTAATGTCAACTGTTGGAATCTGATACTTCTGCATCTTCTTACGTACTTCACCCCAACCAGGCATATTTTGTAATTCAGCTTGTCCATCTTTACCACCTCCATACCACATATCCATAATGGTCTGAAGGCTACCTTGTTCTACTTGTCTTTGACGCTCTCTTTTAGAACGTGATCCCTCTACCATGCCTTGTCCAGCACCTTTACCAAAAGATGCCGCAGCATCTTGGAGGGGATTCTGAGATCCTAAATGTCCTATGTGTTGTACAGCCATATTATCCTCCTAAGTTTTGAATACATATTCTTTATTATCCTCCAAACACAGCTTCACCTGCAGCTTGTCCAGCACCTTCCATAAAGGGCTGAATCAGACCAGGTCCACCTGTTGTGTATGTCTGTGTGTCAAATGTACTGATATTTAACAACCGCATAGCAAGTTCAAAATAAGGACTATTCAAAGGATTGCTTACCATATTCCCGGCATCATCCATAAGTTCCTCACCTGATGTCCAACGAGACGCAAGGTTTTGCAGCCTGTTATCTTCAAATAATCCAGACATGTTTGCACGCCAACGTATGGCTTCGATAGAGCGATTGGCAGCCTCATTGTATATCCCACCTTTTAAAGCTTCACGACCTGCTACTGATCTTGAAGTAGCTTCACCTGTTGCTAAGGCTCTTCCCGAGCCACTGTATCCAGGACCAGCAAACTCACCTCTTAAACGAGCAAACATATCATCACGCTCTTGATCAAGCTGAGGCTGCATAAACGACCAACGACGTGCTGCATCTCCCATCATCATATTTGTTGCTGGATCGTAATTGATCTGTCCTGTAGAAGGATCGATTCCCATATTACTTAGATACTGATTCTCTCCTGTTGAGAAATCTGTTCTCAGTGGATCAAAGGGTCTTGTTGGAGCAGCTTCACCCATATGACTACTTACATAATTTGTCATCCAATCCATTAGCTGCTGTTGACCAGGCGACAGATTTGAGTATTGTTCAGACTCCAATTGAGTCGGTGTTCCGAATACCATGTCTTCAACATCTCCTACTATACTATCAAGTCCACCCATAGCCTCCTCCTTTTATTTGATTATTTCCTGTTGACTTCCAGTAGTATCAAACTTTACATGGAAATCCAGTTCTGCTAAATAAACTATTCCCGCATAGTCATTTGCTACAGTTGTATCTCTTTCTATATAACCTGTAAGAAAGGAACTCATGATCTTATCAGTACCATCTAGAATACCAATATCTAACTTCATAAGAATATTTTCTAATCCAGTAATATCCTTTGTTGTCGTTACAGATATATCAGGAGAAGCAACTACTGCTGTATCTCTATTAATCCACTGCATTTCTATATCCCACTTAACATTTATATCTGCTCCAGGATTAGAAGGTATTATCCAGTGAATGTGGGGTTTAACATTTTCTCCTTCAAAATACCCATGTGGCAACTGAGCTGTAAAAAAAGCTCTTTGTGCTGGGTTTGAAGCAAAAGCAATAACTGGAATACCTCTATATATAGCGTCTGTAGCTGCGGCACCTCCACCTGCTGCTGGTCTTATCATTGTAGCAGGACTTCTTACATCGTCCCAAACAAAGACCTGTCCTACATCACGAAGAGCTTGTTGTGTAGCCCACCAAAGAGCACATAGCTCTTCTTTGGTTATTCCTGACTTTTCAATAGCTGCTTGTACAACATGTGCATTAAACATTACTGCTCCCTCTCAAAGTATAATATACGCATTTTACGTGCATAGCAATCAGCGTCACTAAGTTGAAGTTTAAAGCGAACTATCTCAGTAGTAAAGTCGAAGGACCACTTTACCCATTTATAATCTGTAGGGACAGGTTTCGTACCTAATGAAGTATAGGACGATCCTTCATCGAAAGAATAGAAAAGTTCACACGTTCCAGCACCTTTCATTTCCCACCATAGTTTGCGATAGCGAGCTCCAGCTGCAAATGAATAATCTTGTGTTTCATA
>SDBU01002179.1_pt1 | contig 26649 bp, 19 predicted proteins | sample 2277071 | NCBI WGS metagenome assembly SDBU01 (sample SAMN10397929, study PRJNA504765) | marine sediment metagenome | isolation source: marine sediment core GS08_GC12, 126 cmbsf | place: Arctic Ocean: Gakkel Ridge, Loki's castle | collected 2008 | reverse complement strand
CAAAGTGCTTTTATTGCTGAAAGCTGAGATTTTTTTCTAGGGAGATGCTTTGGAAAGGGGAGTAAACTCAAATCGAGTTTGCGTAGCTTGAAAAGCTTCTCATAGGGAAAAAGATAGCTCTTTAGCGATGAAATGACTTTGTAGACATGCTCTCAGAGGAAGGATTCATGACAACGCTTTTTGGAAAGATCATTAAAGGGGAAATCCCCTGTGAGAAGGTCTTTGAAAACGAAAATATTTTTGCTTTCAAGGATATTGCTCCAGCAGCTCCGGTGCATATTTTAATTGTCCCCAAAAAAGAAATTCCCAACCTCCAATCAGTGGGGCCTGAAGACTATCCCCTTATAGGTGAAGTGATTGGTGTTGCACAAGCACTTGCAAAAGAGTACGGAATCGAGAATGGCTATCGCCTGCTGACCAATAATGGCTCTGGGGCAGGGCAAACGATCTTTCACCTCCACTTTCATTTGATTGGGGGGAAACGGCTATCCGACGATTTGGGCTAATTGCATTTCTTCTCATTTTTCAATCCGTTTTTGCGCATACACCCTCTCAGGATCAAGATGCCGCAAAAAGAGTATATACCCATCTCCTCATTGACGATCCCATTTCTGCAATTGGGGAAGCAAAGCAGTATTTAAAGAGCTATCCCGATTCCAGAGCCTTGCGACTGGCTCATATCAAAGCGCTGTGCCATGCAGGGAAAGAAATTGAAGCTCTTGAAGAGTGGAATACCCTTTCAGAGAGTCATGAAGATCTGGTCTCTGATCGAAATGCCCTTGAGATGCTCGCATGGGGGGTTCTAAAGAAAGGGGAATCCTCGAATCAGCTGGCCATCAAAATCAATTCCCTCATAGGAGCGAGTATGACGCGCGATGCGCGCGCAATTCCGCTTATCTTGGAAGGTTTAAGGGGAACAAACTCGCTAGTTCGCGCCCTTTCAGTGGGCCTTGCAGCGGGCTATGGTGACCTTCCTTTGCAAGAAGAGCTGGCTCGTCTACTTGAAGAAGAAGAAGTTTGGAGTGTTCGCCTCGAGCTGATTAAGGCAGCTGGTCAGCTTCGCATGAAAGAGACCAAACAAAGGCTTCTTGAAATCATCAGTCATCCCCGGACTCTTGCCGAAGAAAAAGTCGCAGCAATTGTCTCAATTGTCAATATGTACGATTCGATCGATGATAAAGAATTAGCCAGTTTAATTCGTAGCAATCGCGCCGGAATCCGGGAACTGGCCTGTCAGATCATTTCTCATCTCAACTTGTATGAAAAAATTCCCATGCTTCTCCCTCTTCTTTCCGATGCACATCCCAGTGTGCGGATGTCGACATTAAATACTCTAGCTCTGCTCAAAGTCAAAGAGATCGACGGCAAACCTTTGATGAAAATCGAGCATGTAACAAAGCTCATGAACGACTCAATTGCCGAAGTTGCCATCACCGCGAGTTGGCTCGCACTTTTGCAGGGTGATAAGCGGGGAGAAAAGAATATCAGAAACTGGATCTTGAAAGGAGAAGAAAAATATGCCCGGCTTGCTGCAGGAGCTCTTGCTGCTTCAGGAAAGCAAGGTGTTTCTCTTTCGAAATCGATGCTAAAGAAAAGCAACAATCCCTATGTACAAGTCACCTTGGCAATTGGGCTCATTGGACAAAGAGAAGCAATCCAGCTGGCATGTAAAACCATCGACAAACACCTTTCTATGCAGGAAAAATGGATGTGGGATACAACACTGAATCCACTTTTTCGCTCTCTGTCGCCGAGTCAAGTATCTCATGTGGTGCAAATTCCCAATTATCCCGGAGTTGTCAATCAGATGACGCGAATCGAATTATTGCAGATCCTCTGCATTATGAATTATGCGGGAGCGCAGCAGGCGGTGAAAGAATTTTTACAGGCAGATACGTGGGGGCCAGTTGGGGCAGCGGCTGCTACATTATTACAAGAGGGCGATGATGAGGCTCTTGATGTGATTCGCGCTCTTCTCAAAGATCCGGAAGTCAAAGTACGGATCCAAGCGGCTTTGATATTAGCGCTTTTGGGCGGAGATAAACAAGCTGTGTCGGTCCTGAAAGAGGCATATCCGGATTCCTCTCGTGAGATCAAACTCCATATTCTTGAGGCCATTGCGAAGACGAAAGATCAAGATGCGATTGCTTTTCTTTTAGAAAGGCTCAATGAGCCTTTCCAGGTTCTTCGCGTTGTGGCAGCAACCGCTATCATTCAGTGCTTATATCACTAGTTAGCTATGCAAACACAGGTGGGTTTGCTTCAAAAATATCTTCCATCAATTTTTGTGGAGTATCCACGAGAAGAGCTATGGCAGTATAATAAAATTTATCCATTTCGATTAACCAGTCAGCACAATCATCTCCAAATTCTTTTGCTGCTAAACGCTCAGGTGTTCGAAGAGGGATAAAGGTAAAGAATTTTTCAATTTTTCGGTTTTCATAAGGATTTTGGATCAGATGTAAGAAGTAAGCGGATTGGAGCTGTGCAATAGCTGCGTTGCGGTATAGATCCATTGCATTAACTCGATTTTTTAGCGCATTTCTGTATGCTTCCACAGCTTTTTCATCCTTGAAATCTACCAAATTTATAGAAGGAAGGGGTTCCTTGGTGATTTTCTCATGAAGATCGAGGTATCTATCCTTTTCTGCTTGAAAGTAAGCGTAGCGTGCATATACAGATTTGAGTTTGTCTTTTTCTATTCCGGGCTGGACACCAAGATCAGCTGGAATATTATCCATATGGGTAATGAGTTTTTTGTCGATCGCGGCTTCTGCTGCATAATAATCTGATTTATCCCAGAAATATTTGAAAGCCCGAAACGAGGTGGGCAGGCCTCCTAGGAAAACGAGAATGGAAACTGTGGGAAGGTGAATAGGGAAGTGGAGAGTCGAATAGATAATCACCGCCGTGGCAAGGGCTGTGAAAAACGCTGCGGTAACGAGGGCTGCGACTTGCCAGACCCGACTCCAACGGGTATTGCTTACGACCATTTTATGGGGATCGTAGGTGACAACTGGGTTGAGTACTTTTGGATCCTCAGGTGGGTTTTGAACCATAGATAGAGCTGACATGACATGACCTCCGTTAAATAAATCGAGAGTATTTTATCACATGGCAAGACAAAAAATCAATGCTTCTTATTTACTTGCATCTGTAGTAACTAAAAAATTTAGTGCGTCTTTTTGCATACGCAAAAACATGCTGGCAAGGCCATTAGAACGCCCTGGCGTGAGAGAAGTGTGGATTTGGAGATCGCCTAAAAAAGTTGGGGGATTTTGCAGGATTGTTTCGGGGGTTTCTCCATTGTAGGCTTTAAGGAGAAGAGCGGCGAGGCCTGCTGAGATGAGTGCGTCAGAAAAGGCAGAAAAAAAAAGTTTGTTTTCTCGCATTTCCGTATGCAGGTAAACAATACTTTGACATCCCTTGACGATATTCTCGGGAGTTTTGTATCCTGAATCAATAGGCGGAAGTTCACGTCCAAGTGCAATGATCTTTTGATAGAGATTTTCTGGAGTGAAACAGTTTTTAAAGAGGTTTTTTACAGTCGAAAAATCTTTCATGGAACCCAGTATAGAGAAAAAAAGCATCGAGGTCAAAGTTTCTTGTGTTTAGGCCTTGACAACAATTGAAAAAAACTGTGTAATTACGTCGTTTAATTATCCTTATAGCTATGCCAAAAGAAGATACCATTAAAATTGACGGAAAAGTGGAAGAGCTTCTCCCCAATATGACTTTCAGTGTTGCCCTTGAAAATGGAATGAAGGTGCTCGCCCATTTGTGTGGAAAAATGCGTATGCGCAATATCCGCGTCCTTGTGGGGGATACCGTAACGATTGAAATGTCTCCATACGATTTGTCTAAAGCACGCATTGTCTATCGGCAAAGGTAACTAACGCAGGCTATGAAAAGGGTTGATGTTTATTGGAATAGAAAAGTAGACTTGTTTGTATTCATGCCCAAATAGCTCAGAGGTAGAGCACTTGCATGGTAAGCAAGCGGTCGTAGGTTCAATTCCTATTTTGGGCAAGGAACCTAAGCGAAAAATTGCCAACGGAGGAATTAAGAATGGCTAAGGAAACATATAAACGGACGAAACCGCACATCAATATCGGGACCATTGGCCACGTTGACCACGGAAAAACGTCCCTGACCGCTGCGATCACGAAAGTATTGGCTGAAGTCGGTGTAACAAAGTATCGTGATTTTGCTTCCATTGACAACTCACCAGAAGAAAAGCAGCGTGGAATTACGATCAATTCTTCTCACGTCGAATATGAAACGGAGAATCGTCACTACGCACACGTCGACTGTCCTGGGCACGCCGACTATGTCAAAAATATGATTACAGGTGCTGCGCAGATGGATGGAGCCATCCTCGTTGTTGCTGCCACTGACGGACCTATGCCTCAAACTCGTGAACACATCCTTCTTGCCCGTCAAGTAGGTGTTCCTGCGATTGTGGTTTTCCTCAACAAAATGGACCAAATCGAAAAAGGAGACGAAGAGCTTGTAGAACTCGTTGAAATGGAACTCGCAGAGGCTCTCGAAAAACAAGGATATAAAGATGTTCCGATTCTTCGGGGATCTGCACTCAAAGCCTTGGAAGGGGATGCTGCCGAAGCCGAAAACATCAAAGCACTTATGAAAGCAGTTGATGAGAAAATCCCTACTCCTGATCGTGAAGTGGACAAACCCTTTTTGATGCCCGTTGAAGACGTCTTTTCTATTTCTGGACGAGGAACTGTTGCGACTGGAAAAGTAGAGCGCGGCATTCTCAAAGTCAACGCTAAGCTGTCCATCATCGGTCTTCGCGAAACACGCGAGACTGTTGCGACAGGAATCGAAATGTTCAATAAACTCCTCGACGAAGGACGTGCTGGAGAAAATATCGGCGTTCTTTTGCGCGGGGTAGAGAAAAATGATATTGAGCGGGGAATGGTTCTCGCCGCTCCTGGAACCTGCACACCACATACCAAGTTCAAAGGAACTGTGTATATCCTGAAAAAAGAAGAAGGAGGCCGTCACAAGCCTTTCTTCACAGGATATCGTCCACAGTTCTACTTCCGCACAACAGATGTGACCGGAACAGTATCCCTTCCTGAGGGAACTGAGATGGTGATGCCTGGAGATAATGTCGAGCTTACTGGCCAACTGATTAGCCCGATCGCCATGGAAGAAGGAATGCGTTTTGCAATCCGTGAAGGCGGAAGAACAATTGGAGCAGGGACCGTAACCAAAATTTTGGAATAAGCGGTTATGCGATGCAGCTAGGAAAATTTTCCTGGCTGCTTGAGGGTGTGTAGCTCAGTTGGTAGAGCAGCGATCTCCAAAGTCGCCGGTCGGGGGTTCGAATCCCTCCGCACTCGTCTGCGAGTGGGGGAGATAGAAGCCCCGAAAAAAAAGTTTTAAGGAGCTGTCTTGAGTACGTTAATGGAAGTTAAATCGAAAAAAGGGAACGTCGAAAAGAAAAAGAGAAAAGACCTTTTTACCTTTATCAGTGATATGAAAGAAGAGCTGAAAAAGGTTAGCTGGACGACGAAAGTGGAGCTCCTTTCTGCAACAAAGATTGTCATTCTTGCAACGTTTTGCTTTGGAATTGGAATCTATTGTGCAGACCTTGTCATTAAGGGGCTTTTGGAGATCATTAAACGAGCATTGCTCTTTATCTTTGGATAAACATATAGGACAACATGCAAAAGTGGTATGTCATACAGGCCATATCCGGCCAAGAAAAAAAAGTGAAGAGGGCTCTTGAGGAAAATCGAGAAGCCAAAGGGATGCTTGAACTCATTGAAGAAGTCCTAGTCCCTTCTGAAAATGTTGCCGAAGTCAAACGGGGACAACAGAAGGTGTCTGAGAAGCGGATGTGGCCTGGCTACATCATGATCAAAATGCTGATCACCGATGACTCTTGGATGTATGTCAAAAACACCATTGGAGTTCTCGGATTTCTGGGGGGAGATCCTCCTACACCGCTTTCTGAAAAAGAAATTGAAGAAATTCTGAGTGAGCTCGCAGACAAAAAAGGCGATGTGGTTCAGAAGCACAGAATCAATGTTGGCGATCGGGTGAAAATCACCGATGGCGTCTTTGTCAACTTTATCGGAGATGTCATTGAAGTATTTTATGATAAGGGAAGGCTCTCGGTGATGGTCTCTATTTTTGGACGAGACACTCGAGTGGACGATTTGGAATTTTGGCAAGTAGAACAAGTTTCCGCTGAATCAGAAATTAGGTAAAGGAAAAACCAAAAATGGCAAAAAAGTTAGTCAAACAAATCAAACTGCAAATTCCGGCTGGAAAGGCTAACCCTGCACCTCCGATTGGACCGGCTCTTGGTGCGGCACAAGTCAATATTATGGCCTTTTGTAAAGAATTCAATGCCAAGACACAAAGTCAGGCTGGTGACATCCTCCCTGTTGTCATTTCGGTCTATCATGACAAGTCTTTTACTTTTATCACGAAACAACCACCTGTTTCGCAGATGATCCTGAAAGCACTTGGAATCGAAAAAGGGTCTGGTATTCCGAATCGAGACAAAGTGGGCAAATTGACATTGGCACAAGTATTAGAGATTGCGAAGAAAAAATACCAAGATTTGAGAGTCAATTCCGAAGATGCTGCGATCCTAGTTGTCAAAGGAACCGCGCGCTCAATGGGTGTTGATATTGTAGAGGAATAATTATGACAAAAAGAAGTAAGAGATTTAAAGAAATCGATCAGCTGTTTTCTCCCGATCGGATGTATTCTCTAGACGAAGCCGTTGAAGTTTTGCAGAAGTGTCCTCCTGTGAAATTTGACCAGTCCATTGAAGTTTCACTCAAGTCGGGAATCGATGTAAAAAAGTCCGATCAGCAGGTTCGTGGAACGGTTTCGTTGCCCCATGGGCTTGGAAAAAAGATTAGAGTCCTTGTTTTTGCTCGTGGAGACAAAGTGAAGGAAGCGGAAAGCGCGGGTGCCGATTATGCAGGCAATGATGACCTTGTTGAAAAAGTGAAAGGGGGTTGGATCGATTTTGATGTGATTGTTGCCACTCCCGATATGATGCGCGAAGTGGGAAAACTTGGGAAAATCCTAGGTCCAAGGGGGCTGATGCCTTCGCCTAAAGCAGGAACAGTCACTCTTGAGGTTGCTAAAGCAGTCGGAGAATTAAAAGCAGGTAAAGTGGAATTTAAAAATGACAAAAGTGGGATGATCAACAACCTCGTTGGAAAGCTATCCTTTGATAAGGAGAAACTAAGAGAAAATATCGAGGCTTTTTTGTCCGCCGTTGGGAAAGCAAGGCCTTCGTCTGCAAAGGGCAATTATATGCAGTCACTGGTTATTTCCTCCTCAATGGGCCCCGGACTCAAAATTGATCTAAACTCTGTTGAAGGGATGTGAGCGATGAGAGAAGAAAAACAATTACTACTCGATGAGATCAAAGACCAAATAGACGGATCTACAGCACTTGTTCTGACCCGTTACAACAGCTTAACGCCTGATCTTTCCGCAGAATTTCGAAATTCTCTGCGAGATTCAGGAGGATCCTTTTCTGTTGTGAGAAAGCGCATCTTGCTAAAAGCAGCTGAGGCCAGTGGCCTCGCACTCGATTCCGCGATGCTTCAGGGGCATATCGGCGTGGTGTTTGCAACAGAAGATCCTATATCCACTATGAAGGCACTCTTTGCATTTGCTAAAGAAAAAGAAGTGACCCTAGAAGTTCTCTCTGGGCAATTCGAAGGACGCCTTTGCAGTGCGCAGGAAGTAAAAACGATTTCAGAGCTCCCATCACAGGATGAAATGCGAGCCCAACTGCTTGGCCTTTTCGAAGCGCCAATGTCACAGACTCTATCAGTTATGGAAGCCCTGCTAACAAGTATCGTGTATTGTTTGGAAAATAAGAGCCAAGAAGAAGGTTCAAAATAAATTTATTTAACTTTTGTGAGGTAAAGACGTGAGTACCCAAGAAAAAGACCTGGAAAAACTCGTAGAAACTTTGAGCGAGCTTAGCGTTCTCGACATGTCGAAATTAAAAGCTACACTTGAAGAAAAATGGGGAGTCAAAGCTGCTGCCGCAGCTCCTATGATGATGGCTGCTGCTCCTGCCGGAGGAGAAGCTGAAGCGAAAGAAGCGACAGACTTTAAAGTAACTTTGCAAGAAGCTCCTGCAGACAAAAAGATCGGAGTCATTAAGATTGTTCGAGAAGTGACTGGTCTTGGTTTGAAAGAAGCTAAAGATCTTGTAGAGGGAGCTCCAAAAGTCTTGAAAGACAGCGCTCCTAAAGCTGAAGCCGATGAAATCTCCAAAAAGGTTGCCGATGCTGGCGGAAAGGTGACGCTTGCTGGTCTCTAAACGAGAACAAAAAAAGCCCTATTTTTTTGAGCAGAAACCAATAATTGGCTTCTGCTCGTTGTCGTTTCGAAAAAGCAACAGTGATGCAAGAACAAAATAACCCTTTATCCCGAGGAGCCAAGTAGATGCTAAAGCGACCACCTAAACGGGTGAGTTTTCAAGAAAAAAAAGAGATTCTCGCTCTTCCCAATCTCATTGAAATTCAAATCAAATCGTATCGCCAATTTCTTCAGGCCGATCTGATGCCTCATGAGCGGAAGAATGTTGGGCTTCAAGAAGTTTTCAGTGAGATATTCCCCATCAAATCCTACGATGAAAAGACTGTTTTAGAATTTCTCTCTTACAATTTGGGCGTTCCCAAATATACTCCTGAGGATTGCATTCGTAGGGGAATTACATTCAATGTAACATTGAAGGTGAAATTTCGCCTCACTGACGAGACCGGGATCAAGGAAGAAGAAGTCTACATGGGAACCATTCCCGTGATGACAGAAAATGGAACATTCATCTTCAATGGTTCAGAAAGAGTCATCGTTTCTCAGCTTCACCGCTCTCCTGGCATTTCATTTGAACAAGAACGCCATCCGAAAGGAAATGTCCTTTATTCTTGCCGTATCATTCCTTACCGAGGCAGTTGGCTTGAAGCTGCTTTTGACATCAATGATTTGATCTATATCTACATCGATCGAAAAAAGCGGCGGCGCAAACTCTTGGCGACTGCGTTTATCCGAACCCTTGGATTTTCCACCGATTCCGATATCATCGAAGAATTCTTCAGTACCGTCCGTGTCAAAATCCGCTCTGACAAAGACTTTTCTAAACTGGTTGGAAAAATCTTGGCTGAAGATGTAGTGGATGAACAAACAGGTGTGATATTCGGAAAGTCCTCTGAGAAACTCACAACGGCTATGCTCAAGCGGATGCTCGATGCAAAGATTGCTGCTGTGCGTGTTGCAGAAGATGCCGACGAGACCAATCCCATTATCAAAATGCTCGCAAAAGATCCGACCGATTCGTATGAATCTGCATTGAAAGATTTCTATCGCAAGATCCGACCTGGTGAGCCTGCGACATTGTCTAATGCCCGCTCAGCGATTATGCGCCTCTTCTTCGATCCCAAACGTTACAACTTGGGTCGAGTGGGACGCTATAAACTCAATCGCAAGCTCGGGTTTGATCTCACGGATGAAGAGCTCAATTCTGTCACTCTTAAGAAAGAAGACGTCATTGGTGCCATCAAATATTTGATTCGCCTGAAAAGCGGAGACCCTTCTGTCAATATTGATGACATCGATCACCTAGGAAATCGTCGTGTTCGTTCCGTTGGGGAACTCGTCCAAAACCAATGTCGTATCGGCCTCTCACGGATGGAAAAAATCATCCGAGAGCGGATGAATCTATTTGATTTTTCTTCCGATACACTAACTCCTGGAAAGATCGTCTCAGCTAAGGGACTAGCAGGCGTTTTGAAAGATTTCTTTGGACGTTCACAGCTCTCGCAATTCATGGATCAGACCAACCCTGTTGCTGAGCTCACACACAAACGGCGTCTTTCATCCCTAGGACCAGGAGGACTCAATCGTGAACGCGCCGGTTTTGAGGTGCGTGACGTACACCCCAGCCACTATGGGCGCATTTGTCCGATTGAAACACCTGAAGGTCCCAACATTGGTTTGATCACCTCGCTCTGTTCTTATGCAAAAATCAATGAGTTTGGATTCATCGAGACCCCTTATCGCATTGTTCGCGAAGGGATCGTCACCGATGAGATCGAATACATGACCGCCGACCAAGAAGAAACCAATGTGATTGCCCAAGCCTCCGCAGAATTGGACTCTCACAACATGTTTGTCCACCCGACGTGTTGGGCTCGTTATGGTGGAGAATCACTCAAAATTGAGACAGAAAAAGTGACGCATATGGACGTCTCTTCCAAGCAATTCGTTTCGATTGTTGCCGGTTTGATTCCATTCTTAGAGCATGATGATGCTAACCGTGCTCTGATGGGGTCGAATATGCAGCGGCAAGGAGTTCCCTTGCTCAAAACCGAAGCCCCCATTGTGGGCACGGGTCTTGAGATGCGTGCTGCACGCGACTCCGGAGCGGTTGTTCTTGCCGAGGAAAACGGGAAAGTTGAATATGTCGATGGATTTAAAATTGTCGTTGCGGCAAAAGACAATCCTACTCAGAAAAAAACGTATGAACTCAACAAGTTCATGATCTCGAATCAAGGCACTAGCATCAATCAGACCCCACTTTGTGATATCGGGGATGAGGTGAAACTGGGCGATGTGATTGCGGATGGTCCAGCAACCGATAAAGGGGAGACAGCCCTTGGGAAAAACGTCCTTGTTGCTTTCATGCCTTGGTGTGGTTACAACTACGAGGATGCGATCATCATCTCTGAAAAACTCGTTAAGGAAGATGCGTATACATCCATCTATCTCGAGGAGTATGATGTAACGGCACGTGACACCAAACTGGGAAAAGAAGAAATCACAAAAGATATTCCCAACGTCTCCGAAGAAGCTCTTGCCAATTTGGGAGAAGATGGGATTATCCGCATTGGCGCTGAAGTAAAACCTGGCGATATCTTAGTCGGAAAAATCACTCCCAAATCAGAAACCGAACTCGCCCCAGAAGAGCGACTTCTTCGTGCGATCTTTGGAGAAAAAGCGGCCGATGTCAAAGACGCCTCCCTCACCGTTCCTCCAGGAACCGAAGGGGTCGTCATGGATGTCAAAGTCTTTAGTCGCCGTGATCGCCTTTCAAAGACCGATGATGAACTCGTCGAAGAGGCGTCACGCGTCAAAGATATTCATCAAGAATATAAGAATAAAGAAACAGAGATAATTATCGAGTTCCACGAAAAATTGGGAGCATTACTGCTTGGCGAGCCAGCACCTGGCCCGATTATGCACCGCAAAACGGGAGATATCCTGATCAGAGAAAGCGACATAATCACCCAAGATATGCTCGAAATGCTTGAAAACGAGAAAGCAGAAGATCTCTTGATGACGGAAAATGAAACTTATAACGCGATGAAGGAGATCTTGCGCGAATTTGATCACGCAATGCAAGCTCTTCAGACCCTTCATAAGACCGATGTGGAATTCACTCGCAAAGGGGATATCGAACTCGATCCTGGCGTCATCCGCCAAGTGAAAGTCTACATTGCAACAAAGCGCAAACTCGAAGTGGGAGATAAGATGGCAGGGCGCCACGGAAATAAGGGCGTCGTCTCACAACTTGTTCCGGAAGCCGACATGCCCTATCTCGAAGAGGGAGAATCTGTTGAAATCATCCTCAATCCGCTCGGGGTTCCTTCTCGTATGAACATGGGACAGCTCCTCGAGACTCACTTGGGATATGCAGCCCGAAAAGCTGGAATCTTCGTCAAAACACCTGTCTTCGAAGGCTTCCCGGAAGAGCGCATTTGGAAAATGATGGCAGAGCAAAATCTTTCTTCTGACGGAAAAATGTTTCTTTATGATGGAAGAACAGGGGAGCGATTCGATAACCGCGTAGTGGTCGGCTACATCTACATGATGAAACTGGGGCACCTCGTTGCCGATAAGATTCATGCTCGATCCATTGGTCCTTACTCTCTTGTCACGCAACAGCCGCTTGGTGGTAAAGCGCAGATGGGAGGACAGCGTTTCGGTGAGATGGAAGTGTGGGCCTTAGAAGCCTATGGCGCAGCCCACCTCTTGCAAGAAATGTTAACCGTTAAATCAGATGATGTGGCTGGACGCACTCGTATTTACGAATCGATTGTGAAAGGGGAAAACACCCTAAAAGCCGGAACGCCAGAATCATTCAACGTACTTGTAAAAGAGATGCAGGGATTGTGTCTCGATGTGCGCGCTGAAAGCGCAGAAGAATAACCCTAGGGAGAAATTTTCGATGGTAGAACAAGAAAGTCAAAAATCTTTTGACAAATTGGTCATTCAGATTGCTTCAGACGATGTGATTCGTAATGATTGGTCAAGGGGGGAAATCAAAAAACCTGAGACCATCAACTACCGGACGTTCAAACCCGAAAAAGGGGGATTGTTCTGTGAAAAAATCTTTGGTCCTACAAGAGACTGGGAATGTGCTTGTGGGAAGTACAAAAAAATCAAACACAAGGGAATTGTTTGTGATCGTTGCGGTGTTGAGGTAACTCTTTCCAAAGTGCGACGCGAAAGAATGGCGCACCTTGAACTTGCCGTTCCAGTGGTGCATATCTGGTTTTTCAAATCGCTGCCTTCACGCATTGGAAACATTCTCGGAATGTCTGCCAATGAATTGGAGCGGGTAATCTACTACGAAGAATATGTCGTCATAGATCCAGGTCGCTCTACCCTAGAGTCCAAGCAACTGCTCAACGATACAGAGTTTCGCGAAGCACAAGAAAAATGGGGTCCTGAAAGCTTCACCGCCAAGATGGGGGGAGAGGCGATCAGTGAACTCCTTGAAAAAGAAGATTTATCCCTTCTCGTCACCGAATTGAAAGAAAAATTGCGCAAAACAAAGTCGATGCAGGCGCGGATGAAACTTGCCAAGCGGCTCAAAATTGTTGAGAGCTTTTCCTTTTCACCCAATCGCCCTGACTGGATGGTGATGTCTTGCGTTCCCGTCATCCCTCCCGATCTTCGCCCCCTTGTCCCTCTGGATGGAGGACGTTTTGCTACTTCAGATTTGAACGACTTGTATCGTCGTGTCATCAACCGAAATAACCGTTTGAAAGCCATCTTGCGACTCAAAACTCCCGATGTCATCATTCGGAATGAAAAGCGGATGCTTCAAGAAGCTGTTGATGCGCTCTTTGACAACGGTCGTCATGGCCATCCTGTGATGGGTGCAGGCAATCGCCCTCTCAAAGCCCTCTCAGAAATGCTAAAAGGCAAAACGGGACGCTTCCGTCAAAACCTTCTCGGAAAACGAGTCGACTACTCGGGGCGTAGCGTGATCATTGTCGGTCCTGAACTCAAATTCAACCAATGCGGACTCCCCAAGCAAATGGCCCTAGAACTCTTTGAGCCCTTCATTGTGAAAAAACTCAAAGATCTTGGATACGTGTATACCATTCGCTCGGCGAAGAAAATGATCCAGCGCCAATCAACCGAAGTGTGGGATGTCCTTGAAGAAATCATTAAAGGCCACCCTGTTCTTCTCAATCGTGCACCGACTTTGCACAGGCTTGGGATTCAGGCTTTTGAACCGATCTTGATTGAAGGGAAAGCGATCCGGATCCACCCCCTCGTTTGTTCAGCCTTCAACGCCGACTTCGACGGAGACCAAATGGCTGTCCACATTCCACTTTCGATCGAGGCACAATTAGAAGCAAAACTCCTCATGATGGCACCCGATAACATCTTCTTGCCTTCCTCTGGAAAACCTTCAGCCGTCCCCTCGCAAGATATGATTTTGGGACTCTACTACCTCATGCATGATCCCATTTATATTCCTGAAGATCTGGGCAAGAAAACAAAAATCTTTTCCGACCCAGAAGAAGTTCTTCTCGCCATGCAAGCTGCAGGAAGCTACAATTGGGAAGAAAACCTCGAAGAAGGTGTCCGCCGCGATGAATTGGGAAGGGGATTACATATCCACGAAAAAATCAAGCTCAAGCTCCCTGAGGGAATCATCACCACTACACCTGGACGCGTCATTTTCAATACCATTGTTCCCGAAAAGCTCGGTTTCCAGAATTATGCTCTTAGAAAGAAAAAAATGAGTGAGCTCGTTTTAGAAACCTACAAAAAAGTTGGACTTGAGGCGACGGTTAAATTCCTCGATAGTTTGAAAAACCTAGGCTTCGCTGAAGCGACAAAATCGGGCCTCTCGATTGGAATCTGCGATGTGCGCATTCCGGATAACAAGCAAGAAGTCTTGGACGAGGCGCACAAACGAATTGAAGTGGTCCAAAAACAATATGAAGACGGAATCATCACTGATGGGGAGCGTAAATCCAAGATCATTAGCATTTGGACAGAAGTCTCGGATGATCTTTCGGAAGAGCTTTTCAAACTGATGAGTAAGCCCAAAGACCACGAGCTGAATCCCATCTATCTCATGATGGATTCTGGAGCACGGGGAACTCGCTCTCAAGTCAAGCAGCTGGGTGCGATGCGAGGACTCATGGCGAAACCGTCCGGAGAGATTATCGAATCGCCCATTACAGCCAACTTCCGAGAGGGCTTAAGCGTCCTCGAGTATTCGATTTCTACACACGGTGCTCGTAAAGGTCTTGCTGACACAGCCCTAAAAACTGCGGACTCAGGATATTTGACCCGCCGTCTCGTCGACGTTGCCCAAGATGTGATCGTCGTCGAAGACGATTGCGGGACCCTAAATGGGATCGAAGTGAGTGCAATCAAACAAGGACAGGAAGAACTGCTCCCCATGAAAGATCGGATCTATGGTCGCACCGTTGTAGAAGACATTTACCAACGTGGGGATCAAACCAAGATCCTCGCCAAATCGGGAACCATTTTGACCCTTCTCCAAGCAGAAGCGATCGATGACGCCGGAATTGAAACAATCCGCATCCGCTCAGCCCTTACCTGTGAAACAGAAAGGGGAGTCTGCTGCAAATGCTACGGCATCAACCTCGCCAATGGTCGCGTTGTCGGTCATGGAGAAGCGGTTGGAATCATCGCCGCCCAGTCGATCGGGGAGCCGGGAACACAGTTGACGATGAGAACATTCCACTTAGGGGGAATTGCCGCCGCCCATCTCAGCCCTGAACTCATCACTGATGAAGAAGGGATTCTCGTCTATATGGATCTGCGGACCGTGCAGAATCAAGAAGGAGAATGGCTTGCCCTTAATAAGAACGGGATGCTCCATGTCATACAAGACGAAGGACGCAGCCTCGAAGAAGTGAAAAAACTCCTCAGTACCAAGTCCCTCGAGCCGCTTCATAGCTTCAATGTTGAATTGGGAACACGCATTCTTCTTGCTGATGGAGCAAAAGTGAAAAAAGATCAGCAGATTGCTGTCTGGGAGCAACACAATATCCCCATTATCTGTGAACGCCCTGGATACGTGAAGTACGAAGATCTCGTCGAGGGAATTTCTACCCAGCGCGAAGTCAATAAACAGACTGGGCAAACCGAAACCATCGTGAAACAACACCGAGGGGAACTCCATCCACAAATCGTGATCTATGCCGATCAGGAATATAGCGAACTGGTAGGAACCTATGCGATTCCGTCCGGAGCCTTTATTTCTGTTGAAGAAGGAGAATATGTACAGGCGGGTATGCTTTTAGCACGCCTCCCTCGTGGCGCCATCAAAACCAAAGACATCACCGGGGGTCTTCCTCGCGTTGCAGAACTCTTTGAAGCACGCAAACCAAAAGATGCCGCCGAGATTGCCAAAATCGACGGTGTTGTCGATTTCCGCGGCGTGCAGAAGAACAAGCGCATTCTCGTGGTACGCGACGAAGATTCCGGCATGGAAGAAGAACATCTCATCCCCCTCACCAAACACTTGATCATCCAGAAAGGAGATCACGTGGTGAAAGGGCAACAGATCACCGATGGACTTGTCATTCCGCATGAGATTCTCGATATCTGTGGGGTACGCGAACTCCAAAAATACCTCGTCAATCAAGTCCAAGAAGTGTATCGCTTGCAAGGGGTCGACATCAATGACAAGCACATTGAGATCATCGTCCGCCAGATGCTGCAAAAAGTCCGTGTGATGGAACCGGGAGATACAACCTTTCTCTATGGTGAAGACGTGGACAAAAAAGAATTCCACAACCAGAACCGCAAAGTGATCAGCGAAGGAGGCCGAGCAGCCCAAGCGACGCCCGTACTCCTTGGAATCACCAAAGCCTCACTCTCAACAGAGTCGTGGGTATCAGCCGCCTCATTCCAAGAGACCACCCGCGTTCTCACCGATGCAGCCTGCGAAGCAAAAACTGATTACCTCCTCGACTTTAAATCCAACCTCATTATGGGACACATGATCCCAGGGGGGACCGGCTTTAAAGCATTTAGGGAGCGGATGAAGCGCCACATTGGCCGAGAAGGCGAAGAAGAACTGGAATTTTCTTTCAGCGAATAAATTTGACACTAGCCCGGCGCCTTCGCCGGGCTTTTGTTATAAAATTTTGCGCTTAAAATCTATAATTTAATCCCAAAGTCACGTTAATACCATTCACGAAAAATAAAATCATAAATTGCAGATGTCTTTTCCCTGAAATGCTTCGCCTTCGCTCTCGACAACTTAATTCAAGTTGCCTTCGAGCTCTAGGCTCGCATTTCGGAAAAATCTATTGTGCAATTTATGATTTTATTTTTCGCGAATGGTATAATCTATTTTCATGGCTGTTCTCAGTGTGCAAAATTTACGAAAAGTCTATGCAGGGAAAAATCCCTATGTGGCGGTGGATGATATTTCCTTCGAATTGAAAGAAGGAGAAATTCTCGGCCTTCTCGGACCCAATGGTGCTGGGAAGACAACTACCATCCAAATGCTCATGAGCACCCTTGCTATTACTTCGGGAAAAATCGTCTATTTTGGAAAAAACCTTACTAAACACCGCTCTGAAATCCTCCAACATGTCACCTTTGCTAGTACCTACGTGAGTTTGCCTTGGAACCTCACAGTCGAACAAAACCTCGATGTTTTTGGACGCCTTTTTTCCCTCTCTCCCAAAGTATTCAATAAGAAGCGCGACGCCCTTCTCGAGCGCTTTGGCATTACTGAAAAAAAGAAGTCACGAGTCTCGAGTCTTTCTTCTGGCCAAGTCACCCGCCTCATGCTTGTCAAAGCCTTTATGGTCAATCCCCGCATCGTCCTTCTCGATGAACCAACCGCTTCTCTCGACCCTGATATTGCCAAAGATGTGATTGAATTCATCCTTGAGCAAAGAAAAGAAAACGGAACCTCCATCCTCTTCACCTCGCACAACATGGGAGAAGTGAGCGAAGTGTGTGATCGAGTGCTCTTTCTCAAAAAAGGAAAAATCTTTGCCGATGACCTCCCCAAAAATCTAGCAAAAAAGGCAGCTCGTAGCAAAGTAGAGCTTGTCATTGCAGATGGCGTAGAAAAAGCCCTCCATATTGCTGATGAACTCAAAATGTCTTCAAAAATCGATCACCGCTCGATCCAACTCGAGCTTGATGAGAGTCAGATTGCCCATTACCTCTCAGCCCTTGCCGATGCCAAAGTCCTCTACTCTAATATCAACATCATCCAACCCACATTAGAGGATTTTTTCCTTATGGCTGCCAAACAGAAGGAGACCCCATGAGTTTTCGAAGAATTTGGGCCGTCTTCCTTCGCTATTTTTATTTTTTTGGCAAGTTCGACAACCTTGCCGAAGTATTTTACTGGCCCACAATCGACATCTTTTTATGGGGGATGACAAGTGTTTGGATCCAATCGATCCAAACGGAAATCCCTAACATCGCCCTCATGATCCTCACAGGACTTGTTTTCTGGCAAATCTTATGGAGAGGCAACTATGAGATCACCATCAACATCCTCCAAGAATTTTGGAACCGCAACCTCGTCAATCTCTTCTCTACTCCGCTGAAGTTGAGAGAATGGATGTGTGCAACGATGCTTGTCGGCTTTACGAAAATCCTCATCACCTTGACCTTTGCCAGCCTTCTCGTTTTTCTCCTGTATTCTCTCAACATCTATGAGGTAGGATGGGCCATTTTGCCCTACCTGGGATTGCTCACATTGTCCGGTTGGATGATGGGTTTTTTGAGCGGGTCGATAACAATCTATTTTGGCCAACGATTTCAGATGCTCGCCTGGATGACCCCTTTTATCTTTGCCCCCTTTAGCGCTGTCTTTTACCCAGTCTCCGCTCTTCCCTCTTGGGGACAAGCGATTGCCAAATGCCTTCCCACATCTTACGTGTTTGAGGGGATGCGCAAAATCCTTCAAGAAGGGATATTTTCCTATGAGATGTTTTGGATGAGCCTCATCCTCAATATCGTCTATTTAAGCGTCGCCATGACCATCTTCAAGATCTGTTTTGAGAAAAGCCGAGTAAAGGGCCTTTCCCGACTAGAGTAGCTTTTGCTATTTGGTGATGGCATCTTCTACGCCTCGGAGAACGGTTTGGGTGTGTTCTCGAAGATATTCTAGAATCCCGGCTCCGGATGCATTAAGAGGTTTTTCCCAGTACTGTCCTTTTTGATCAAATAGATCTGAAATTGCTTGTTTAAGTTTTAGTACTCTTTCTTTTTCTTCCTTGATGAGCAGCGATAATAGAGCTGGGGTGAAACCTTGAAAAATGAGACTAACAGTAGATAATTTAACCTTAAAAAGCCTATCTGAATCTTTGTTTGATCGTTTTAGTAATTCATGTACTTTGTGGTAAAAATCGAGGGCCCAGAGATTCAATGTGCGATCTTTAATTCTTTTCCCTATTTGTTTTAGGAGAGTTTTCCACTGGACTACGTCTTGATCTGGATGCATAAGAAGCCTTAAAGCTTCTTCAGCAATTTGTCGATCTTTAGGTTTTAAACCTTGTAAATCAATTTCTTTAGGGTAGATTTTTCGTTTTGATAAAGCAGTAGATGCACTATCAAGAAAAGTTTCATTGTTGAGCAAACCTTCAAATTTTCCCAAATATTCATAAAATTGAAGCACATACTGATAGACATATCGTTCTATTCCAGCTTGTAAAAGATGGATTTCTTTCATTCGCATAGTGCGGAGCTTCCTTTGTCCCTTTAATAAATCAAGCTTTTCTTGCATTGAAAGATGTTCGGGGATGTTCTCCAAGCTTTCCCCGGAAATGAGAATTTCACTGGATCCGTTCTGTCCTTGACGACCAGCTCGTCCACGTGCTTGATCTTCAACTCTTTTGGAGTCAGGATAATGAGAGATCAAAACGTGCAATCCTCCATTCTTTTCACTATCCTCCTTCAGAATAATATCTGTCCCCCTTCCAGCTGTATTTGTAGCGACAGTAACAGCTCCTGGGTATCCTGCTTTATCGAGAATTTCCTCTTCGGGTTTTTCTTGTACCTCATTTAGTAGTTCATTAGGAATACCTGCTCGTTCCAAAAAAGAAGCAACTGTTTTTGAATCCCGAATGGTTTTACAAAGAACCAAGACAGGACGTCGCTTTTCTCTACATTTGACTACAGTCTTTTGAATTTTTTGAAGATATTCTGCTTGTGTTGGCACAATTGTAGGATCATAATCCATTCGACGAGAAGGAAGAAAAGTTGGAACTTCAAAAGAGGGGGTTTCATAAATCTCTCGGATTTCGTCTCTATCCTCAAAGGACCCTATGGTTCCAGTTAGCCCATAGAGTGAACGATACATTTGATAATAGACTGGATGCGAAAGTGAAATAGGGCAGAGGGATTCTCTTCGAGGACTCATTTGATGTTTCACTTCAACAAATTCATGGAGGCCATCGCTCCAACGTGAAGACCGCATAAACCTTCCGGTATTTTCTACATCTACTACTACGATAATTTTGTCATTCCCATCTTGCTCTTTCTCAGGATTTGGTTTGATCACATAGTGGTTGTCTTCTTCTAATTGATAAATAGCCTTGAATGCGGATTCCAACCATGTTTCCAATTGTTTGTTAGTAAATAGATGTACCTGCTCTTTGAATAAACCATGGGAATATTTCTCGAGAAATTTTCTGAGATTTCGGATGGAATTATCTAACGTAACTTCATCGGATTCATCCCTATTAAAGTTTTCTTTTACAAAAGTGAAGATCGGAAGATAGACCCATTCATAAGTTTCCTCCCTATGATAACTGTAACGAGCTTGACTCAAAGCTGTATCAATTGTTAGATTGTCAAGTTCATCAATGATGACACAATCAAATCTCTTTTCACCTAGAGGAGGAGGTTTTTGTTCAAAAAGGGGCTCAAAGTAAAGGAGTTCACGCATAATAGCAAATTCAAAATCTGAAGGCATTCCATAGAGAATTTGTGCTTGAAAGCATTTTCCTTTGGGATGATGTTTACAAATATTGGATGTTGAGATTCCAAAAGATTCAAAGAAAGAAGCTGCTTTTCTTTGATCGCGTATGGAAAGAGATTGATCAGAGGAAATAATGTGGACACTTTTGTTTTGCATGGAAAGGATAAATCCAAGGAGTGTTATAATTAGTGACTTTCCTTCTCCTGTTTTGACCTGAGCCATCGCTCCTTCTTCATAACATAATTGGCCGAGGACAGTATAGATTTGTGTGCTTCGAGCGTAGAGTTGAAATTTGATAAAAGCTGCTAGGCGCCCTATACCAATAAGTTGGAGAAGATCATCTTCCTGAAAACCAGTTTCTACTCCTTTTGCTCGTATTTTAGAAGCAAGCTCAACAAGTTGACCAAGCCGCAATCCTTTGAATTGATCACAATAATATTCAATGACAGCATACTGCTTTTGGATTGTGTCTAAATGCTCCTCGGGTAGTGGAAAAGAAACATTCTGCATCCTGCTTTGCAAGGCTTCCAGATCTTCTTTTTCCCCAGGAAGATTGAGGAGGGTCTCTAGAGCTTCTGGTGCTAATGTCTCAAGAGATGTGATGAATTCTTCAAGTGTGATCAGTCCAGAACCAAAGGATTGTAGATATTCCTGAACTTGGGAACAGAGACGATAATCCTTTGCTAAGAGATTGGATAATCTAAATGTTCTGATGACATCATCAAGGGAGGGACTTTTTTGCATCTCAGGGGCATTGCAAAACATGATGAGAAATTGTTCTCCCCAACAAATATGATTTGCGAGGACCTCTTCGAGCAGTTCATCGAGATCTCCACTAAAAAATAGTTGTCTCGTCTCCTCATTTTGCTTTGATGTAGTCGAAAGGATGAGTTTGAGCAAACAGATCTTAGAAATTTCGGGCAAATGAAAGAATTTCGGAGCATTTTGAATATTATGAAAGATCTTAAGGTAAGTACCCATTGGAAATCGACTTGAATCGGGAAGAGAGGTCAAATAACGGATAGCAAGTGTTTTTGTTTTTTCAAATGAAGTGGCTTCTTTAAATACCTCGTCTAATTGTTGAACAGGAGGAAGAAGAAGCTTCGAAGAAGATGAAGTCAAATGTCCAAATGAAAAGTTTTTTAAATCAGGCTTTTCTTTTAAACGCTCGAGCCAAGATTTCCCTTCTCCTTCATAACTTGGAAAATTGGATAAACAACTTAGATCGGGATTTGCATTGGCAATTGTAGTGAAAACGTCAATGATTCCTAAAAGAATTTCCTTTGAATAATATTGGATTCTTGTCGTAGAAACGCATCGAAAAAAGGCCTCGAATCCCTGTTTCTGACAGATTTTTGATAAGCTATTCAAAGCTTCTAAGCGTTTGTTGGCAGTCACGTTTAAAAGTTCGGAAAAAAAATTCTCTCGAGATCCTTTTAATTCTAAAGGACAAGGGAGTTCGAACAAAGTTAAAATGCGTTGAGCACATTCGATATCATTTGGATCCCTTGATGGAAGGAGTCGCTCCTCCAGTTGGTTTCTCAGAGAAAACGGCAGATTAGGAAGGATGCTTTGTTCGGTACGAGTTAAGAAGGTTTGTACAAGATCTAGTTGTGTGGTCATGTATTACTCTAACGTAATTAATGGAGGTCCTTCTTCTTCTTTTGGAGACGAAGGATTTTGGCTTAATTTTTCTTTAATATATGCAGTGATCTCAGGATGTCTTTCTACAAAGATCTCATATTCTTTCAATTGCCTCTCTAAAGCATTTCTTTCTAGCCCGCGTAGTGTCATTTGATCATAAAGATTTTCAGGATTGAACTGACTCTGTTCAGGTGGCTGATAAGAGGCAAAGATGGATTGATAACTGATTGCAGCTTTTTGACAAAGCTCTTTTAGAGTAGGATCGTTTTTTAGAAGCTCTTCAATTGATTTTAAACTGCATTTCAATGATTTAATTTCTAATTCAAATTGATGTAAATTTCTTAGTGCAATAGTTTCTGCTTCAGTATGTCTGGGACATTCGAGGATGTCATCTGAATTTCTAGAGCCGTCCTCAATAGGTTGCGAAGAGAAATATTTGTGATAATAATTACTTGCTGTTTCTTTTCCATAATTTAAAACTTTTTTAGTAAAGTTGTATGCTCCTATTGGTGTTATGCTCATATTTTTTACCTTTGTTGAAAAATGGGCTTCTTTTTTCTTGCAATATATTAATCCAAAATAGATTTTTTTGCCTTATTTGTTTGGAGGAAAGAATGGACTCACTCCAAACTATTGACTCGTTCTGTTGCTTGTTCTATTGTATCATTCCATGATGTTATTGCTGTTTGTATATGGGAACATTTCATTATGCTCTCGTTTCAAAATTTTTTAAAAAATCAGGTATTTTAATTTCTTTCCCCTCAATTATGATAGAATTCGTTGCGCTTGTAACACAAGATTTATAAACCTCAAAACAAGATTTCAGTTCCTTAACGCTCTCAGTATTCCATTCATGGTCTTTCAATGATGCTTGCAATGAACGCACTAAAGTCTTCATGCGCATCATCAGCAATACTTGCATATCTCTTATACGGGTTCTTTCTTTAGTATCGACTTCTTTGAGCCAGGTTCTTCTCTGGGTACTTTGTACATAACGTGTTTCAGTTGTTCTGCTTGCATTAAGTTCTTCTCGATCTTTATCTCGAGCTTGTCCAATAAAAAAACCAGGTATTGCACCTAAGCCTAAAAATAAGAGACCGAGCAAGGCATATTTTTTTGAATAGTTTGTGTAGTCAATGGCATCTTCTAATTTCGCATCCAATGGATCGATTTGCCCGAGTTCCTTACCTAAGGCCACTAAGAGGCTATCTCTATAATCTTCAATGGCTCTGAAAAAAATATCATCCAAGCTTCTTACCACTGGAGGAATACTGTCGTGATCCAAATTTGCTAGTGTTGATGGGGGTTGCTCTTTGTTCTTTATCACAGAAAGAACGTGAGGAAAATCCATGGGAATTAGATCTTGTCTGGAAAGCATGAGGGGATATTTGTCTCGGTCTATCGGAACATCTGGTTCTGTCAACATTTTTAAAGACTCTCCACCTTCCGTATCCCTGAGAACTAAATAAGTGAGCATTGTCATATTGATCTCCTTGAATTTATCTTGTTTGAAATGGTGTTAATATTTTGATCACTTTGTCTTTTAAGACGGGATCTTCTATTTGCTTTGCAAACCATAAGGCATCATGCCCCATACGGTCTTGCTTAGTGGGGTCAGCTCCTGCGTTGAGTAGATGAATGATTGCTTCGATCTCACCATTTCGTACAGCTAGATGAAGAGGGGTCATGTTTTCGTTGTTGAACTCATCGACATCATCTAATGTGGAACAAACAAGTACAGCGAGAGAGTTTTTGCTTCTCACAGCAAAATGCAACCGAGTTTCACCCCTTTCCGCGGATTTTTGGAGGGTTTTTGCTTCCTTGAGCAGAGCCTGTATTTCTTCTGTTGTGTCAGATTCATTCATAATGGAAGGATTTGCACCGCAGGCAAGTAAAAAGCGGACAATTTCTTTATGTCCAAATTGAGCTGCAAGAGCAAGGGGAGTGAAGCCATGAGCATCTTTTTCATCGAAGGGATACCCTTCATGCATCAAAACAACAAGATGGTTGAGTTTCCCTGCTTGAGCTGCAATGTGTGCTAAGGTTTTTTCACCATTAAATTTTTGCTCAAACGGTGGCTGAGCCTCTTTTACAAGCAGTTGAAATTGCTCAGCAGAATCATTTTTTGCAGCTATTTCGAGAGAAGTTTGCTGCTCTGTATTGGTTGCTAGAGGGTCGACTCCACGTTGTAGTAACCATGCTGTACATTGTAATGCTCCAAAAAAAGAGGCAAGATGCAGACCGTTTTCTCCTTCTATGATATCGGAAGAGGGTGGGACCCCTTTTTCATAAAGAGCTTGTAGAGCATCGGGATTATCCTGTCTGATTGCTCTCATAATGGCAGGTAAGAGGCTCCTTGGGTTTTGGGAAAGGCGATAAGGTTTTAGTACAGCAAGCATAGATTTTGCCGCACTGCTTTCTGCTGCAGCACATAGAATACCTCCTCCAGAACCGTTGGCTTTTTCTTCTGGATTTGCCCCATGATCCAAGAGCCATCTAAAAGCTTCAGGCGTTTCAGATAAGGCTGCAAAGTGCAAAGGTGAAGGTATGTCGGAGGAGCTTTCAGATTCTGGATGAAGAGCATGAAGAGAGTCCAGGAAAGTTGTTTGACCATGCCTTGCTGCAAGATGTCTTGGAGTGAGTTGTTTATTGTTTTCTAAATCTAGAGGAACACCTTTAGCGTGACAATAATGCAATAATTCAACGTTTCCTGTTTCTGCAGCAAAATGGATCACATGATCGCCCTTTCCAGTTAATTGCTCCAGTTTTGCTCCATAAAAGAGCAAAAGACGGGTGATTTCTTGTTGTTCTTTCATGATCGAAAAAATTAAGGGGAATGTTTTTGCCAAAGTCACTGTTTGATTTGCGTCAGCACCTGCTAAAAGCAAAGCTCTGACCAATGGCAAGGAACCATGAAGGCAAGCAAGAATCAAAGGGGTGAAAAGATTGGAATCATAATGTCTTAAATTTGCACCTCTATGAATCAATACCTTTACGTTCTCTTCCCGTCTTCCAGCGATGGCATAAAAAATAGGTGTTCTACCCTGATCGTCGACTTGATGAATTTCTTCAGGTGGTAAAATGTAGAGCAAAGCTTCTAAATCGTCTGAGCTTGCACTTTTAGCCGCAAGATGAAGAGGGCGCTGTCCCTTGTGATTTGAACAAAGAAAATCTAGCTCTTTAAGCTCTATTATTCTTGGCACACTGTCATAATAGTGAGCGAGTGTATTGCCTTTGCTATCTGGGGAATTTATGATAGCAGGAAACTTTGCAAGCTCACGATTGGAAGGAATGCATTTACCAACATCTTCATCTTTGCTAAAGCGTGCAAGTAAGTGGATAAAAGGCCCCCAACGCATTCCTTTTGGAGTGTCAATGATAATAGGCTGATCGAAAGGAAGATCTTTTATGCTTTTTTTGAGAGCAGTTGGATCATTCTTAAATAAACCCGTTTCAAAAGCTTGCATCGAAGCTCTAAGCCGGCGTCCTTTTTTTTCCAGGATTTCCAAAATAGCAGGAGTTTTATGAGCGAGCTGTTTTGAGTTCTTGCCTTCTGAATTTGGCTGATCAGGATTATATCCTTTTTCAAGGAATAATTCTACGCAGTGGACATGTTTTCCGATTGTTGCAAGATGTAAAGGAGTATTCCCTTTGTAAGTTCTTGGGTCAAAAGATCCTTGTACCATCGTTCTGACTAGATTGCTTTGGCCGCTGTGACTTGCGTAAAGAAGAGGGGTCCAACCTTCTGTTGTCGCATAGGAAAAGCTAGCTCCTCCTTTTACATGGAGAAAAATGAAGGCTCTTTCATTGTGATTTTGGACGGCTTTGAACAGAGCTGCATCGAGAGCTTGTGATGATCGATTGGCAGAAAAGACCCTACTTCGTATTTGTTCGCTTAAGGGTTTTTTGGATGCAGCTGCTTCATAAAGAGTTTGCTCGTCTATTCTTGCATTGGCTTTTAGGAGGAATTTAACGCAGTCCAAGCTTCCAATTCTCGTTGCATAGTCTATTGGTTTTAAATTTTTTGCATCTGGAGCATCCAAATTTGCTCCCAGTTCCTTGAAATATTTCAGGATTTTTTTGGATCCTATGCGAGCTGCTAAGTGGGGGGCAAAGGTGTTTTGTTTATCAAGAGCAGTATTGATAAGAGCATCCTTCCCAAAAATTTCTACTGCCATTTTGACAGATTCAAGATCACCTGATTCTGCAATCGCATAAAAAAGGTGCCTGTCATGGAAGTGACCTTCTAAAGGTTGCTTTTGATTATACATTTGCTGTAGCAAAAATTGAAGGACTCGCTTACTTCTGTGTTCAGCTGCAATGTAGGGTAGAGTTTTATTGCCTTCTTGCGCGAGAGGGAGCATAACACTTGACACTTCTGCCAATTCTTTTCTGAGGGGAAAAATTCCATCTGCTTTTGTCAAATAGTGGGCATATCTCCATCCCTTTGGACCTAATAGTTCGGAAGGGTTGGCTCTTAGAGGCTCAAGAACTTCAGTGATGGCTAGGTGATTTCCAGCATGGGCAGCAACAATGAGAAGTTCTTGAAGTTGACTTGGACTTAAATGGGCCTTTTGAAAAATTTCTTTTAGCGGAAGTTCCGCAGTTTTACAGCTAAGCCACAGCAATGTAAGTATCTGAAATTTAACTTTTTGTGTTGATTTTTCTTCGGTTTTTTCTGGTGACCACGCTCACGTTGGATTTTGGTAAAATTTTGGGAAGTTCGACCCCTAATGCTTCCAGCATCT
>SDBU01002178.1_pt1 | contig 26653 bp, 32 predicted proteins | sample 2277071 | NCBI WGS metagenome assembly SDBU01 (sample SAMN10397929, study PRJNA504765) | marine sediment metagenome | isolation source: marine sediment core GS08_GC12, 126 cmbsf | place: Arctic Ocean: Gakkel Ridge, Loki's castle | collected 2008 | reverse complement strand
GGTTTATAATATTTGTTCAGGAGGAGGTTATTCTATAAAGCAAGTACTTGATATTTTGCTGGGTCTATCGAACATAAAAATTAAAATAAAACAAATTAAAGTAAAACAAGAAAGAAAAAGAATAAGGCCTAGCGACGTTCCGAAGTTAATAGGTGATAATTCAAAGTTTGTGGCAAGGACCGGCTGGAAACCAAAAATATCTTTCAGAAAAACAATGGAAGACTTGTTAAATTGGTGGAGGGAGCAGATATAGCTGGCAAACTTTTCGTAATAGCAACACCTATAGGCAATTTAGGGGATATAACTATAAGGGCCGTAAACACCTTAAAAGCCGTAGATTTAATTGCCTGTGAAGATACCCGCAGAACAAGGATTTTAACCCAGGAATACGGCATTAACAAGCCGCTTATAAGCTTTTATAGTTATAATAAGGTAAAGAGACTGGATTATCTTATTGAGCAGCTTAAGAAGGGTAGAGCCGTTGGTCTGGTTTCAGACGCCGGAACACCCGGAATTTCAGACCCCGGATATACAATAATAAAAAGAGCCATAGAAAGCAATGTACCCGTAGAATCCATACCCGGCCCAACAGCATTAATAAATGCCCTCATACTCTCAGGCAAACCCACCAATAAGTTCGTATTCGAAGGTTTTTTATCCAACAAATCCGGACAGAGAAGAAAACAGCTTAACAATTTAAAGAAAGAAACGAGAACTATAATTTTATACGAATCACCGCATAGGCTCTTAAAATTACTCAATGATATTTTCCAGATTTTAGGGGATAGACATGTTGTTTGCGCACGGGAGCTTACGAAGAAATTTGAGGAGATTAAAAGAGGCAAGGTAAGCGAGATTATAGAGCATTTCAGCAAAAACAGGCCCAGGGGAGAGTTTATAGTGGTGATGTAGCCGAAAATCATTGACAAACCCCTCTTGATTGATACAATATATAGCCTAATAATATTATAGTATGAAGAACCAGCAGACACTTGTTTTAATAAAACCGGACGGTTTAAAGAAATCGCTTACAGGAAATGTCCTTGCCCGCCTTTCGGAAACCAAACTGGAGATAATTGCGTCTAAGATTGTTCAGGTTTCCAGGGAACTCGCCCAAAAGCATTATAAGCACATGAAGGATAAATCTTTTTATGGAGACTTGATAAAATATATAATGGGCGAGTTTCATAAGAAAAAAGTAATGGCGCTTATTTACTGGGGGCCAAATGCTATTGAAAAGGTGCGGGCTATATGCGGGGCAACTAATCCCGAAGAAGCAGATTCGGTTTCTATAAGAGGCGCATACGGGCGGATTACCACCAAAGGTGTTTATGAAAACGTAATACACGCTTCCACAAATGAGGCTGAGGCCGAGAGAGAGATAAAGCTCTGGTTTCAGCCTGACGAAATTATATTAGACATTTATCCCGCAAAGATAGTCGATGTTAAGAAAAAACAGCGCACGTGGGCGTAAATTTTCAATTTAAGGAGTATTTAACATGATTAGATCTATGACCGGTTTTGGAAGCGCAAGATCCAAGTCAAAATGCGGAGTTATTACCGCCGAAATAAAAACAGTTAATCACAAATTTTTGGAGATAACATGCAAACTTCCAAATAGTCTGTCGGTTTTTGAAGATAAAATAAAGCTGTTACTTCAAAGAAGTATAAAACGGGGAAAGATTTATTTTAATCTTATTTATGAAGGTGCCTCTCCCCATGCCGACAGCCTTTTTGTTGATAAGAGACTTGCAGAAAGCTATTATAATAAACTCAATTCTCTTAAAAAGACATTCAAACTCGGTGGGGAAATAGCTTTAAGCGATATAATCTCATTGCCGGGAATTTTGGATTACAAAACTACCGAAAGGGACGTTTCAAAATTGTGGCCGCCTATACATAAGGCAGCGAGTTTGGCGCGTGACAAATTAATAGTCGAAAGGGAAAAGGAGGGAAGGCATCTATATAAGGATTTTAAGAAAAGACTTAAAAGGATTAAAAGATACATTGTTAAAATAAGAGATAGATCTTGCATAAATGTTGAAAATTATAAGAAGAAATTAGAAGAGAGGATAAAAGAAATTTCAAGAAATCAGACTGTCAACAATGGAAGGTTAGAAATAGAGGTCGCGTTATACGCAAAAAATTCTGATATATCCGAGGAAGTCACCCGGCTTGACAATCATATTTTAAATTTCAACAAAACGATTGATAAACGCGGAGAAGCAGGAAAAAAACTCGATTTTATCGCACAGGAATTGCACCGGGAGATAAATACGGTCGGCTCCAAATCAAGCGATTATGCTATCTCTAAAAGCGTTATCGAGGTAAAGAGCGAAATAGAAAAAATCAGAGAGCAGTTGAAAAATATTGAATAAATGATGAGCAAAAGGCCAAACCTGTTTATAGTCTCTGCCCCCTCCGGTTGCGGAAAGACCACCATAGTCAATAAAGTTTTACAGAATTTACGGGGAGTAACTCGGTCCGTTTCGGTTACAACGCGGCCGCCGAGAGGCAGGGAAAAGATAAAGAAAGATTATTATTTCGTTTCTGAAGCATCTTTCAGGAATAAAGCAAAAAAAGGTGATTTTTTAGAATGGGCAAAGAATTTCGGATATTATTACGGAACGCCAAAAAAGGCAGTTTATGATAAATTGAAAAAGGGAAAGGACCTAATTCTGAACATAGATGTAAAAGGCGCTGTGCAGGTTAGAAGAAAGATGCCTGATTGTGTCATGATATTTATAGCACCTCCCAGCCTTGAAGAACTCCTGCGGCGGTTGAGAAGGAGGGCCACCGATAAATCAAAGGAGATTTCCAAGAGGCTGAGGATAGCAAAGAAGGAAATCTCGTTTTCCAGAAAGTACGACTATATAATTGTAAATGACAAAGTAGAGGACGCCGTTCGGAAATTAAAAGCTATTATAATAGCAGAAAGGTGCAAAGTTGATAAATATCGGAGTGGATGAATTGATGAAAAAAACAAACAGCATTTATAAATTAGCAGTCCTTGCTTCCAAAAGGGCTTATGAGTTAAGCCAGGGCAGCGGCAAACTGGTAGAAATAGATCCCGATGCCAAAATTTCCACAATCGCATTGCAAGAGATATTAGAAGGTAAGATTACGTATAAGGAGAAAGCGAAAGAAAAATGAAGAAGCACGTAATTTTAGGTATAACAGGCAGCATCGCTGCATATAGAGCATGCGATTTAATAGGGCTCCTCAGGAAAGCCGGTTTTGAGGTAACCTGTCTTTTAACAAAGGAAGCCAGGGAGTTTATTACCCCTCTTACCCTTGAGACTTTGAGCGGCAATAAGGTTATAAGTGAGATGTTTGCATTGCCGGAGAACAGGACGCCGCTTCATACTTCTTTGGCTCTAAAGGCAAATTTGGTGGTTATCTGCCCGGCTACCGCAAATATAATCGGTAAATTGGCCTCGGGGGTATGCGATGATATTCTATGCTGCACTATTTTCGCGACAAAGGCCCCTGTATTAATAGCGCCGGCAATGAACGATAATATGTATAAACATAAAATAATCCAAAAAAATATAGCTATTCTAAAAGAAATCGGATATAAATTTATAGGTCCTGTAAAAGGGCACCTCGCCTGCGGATATGATGCAATAGGGCATCTCGCAGATATTGCCGCCGTCTTTAAAGAATCCAAAAAATTGATAAAGTGAAAAAAATCCGCTTGTTGATAACCGCAGGCCCTACTTATGAACCCATCGATCCAGTCCGCGTTATAACAAATCGTTCAAGCGGCCTTTTAGGGTATGAAATTGCAAAAGAAGCAGTGAGAAGGAAATATAAAGTTACATTAATAAGCGGCCCTACCGCTCTTGAACCTCCCACTGAAGCACAGTTTATCCGAGCGGAGAGGGCGCTAGATATGAAACGAGCGGTATTAAAGGAATTCAAAAAGACAGATTGCCTCATAATGGCAGCGGCGGTATCGGATTTCAGAGTTAAAGGAACTTACGACCATAAAATAAAGAAAAAAAAGAACCTCCTGTTGCATCTTTCGGAGAACCCCGATATTTTAAAATCACTTCCTGATAAACCCAGCAGGGTATTAGTAGGGTTTGCGTTAGAGACAGAGAATTTATTGAAAAATGCCAGAAAAAAACTAATTGATAAAAACCTTGATTTGATAATTGCTAATAAAATAGATAAGAAAAATATACCCTTTGGCGACGGTAAAAAAAATTTTGTTTTCCTAACTCTGTTAGGAAAGCCGGTTTATTTCAAAAATAAGACAAAACGTGAGATTGCCAGGGCTGTTCTTGACATGATAGGCGTCATTGCGAGGAGCCGAAGGCGACGAAGCAATCTCTAAATTTGAGATTGCTTCGGGCACTTCGTGCCCTCGCAATGACAGGAATTGTAGAATGAATAACAAAGGAGTCACTATTATTGAACTTGGCGTTGTAATTGTGCTGATAGGGCTTATAACCGCTTTATTGTTTCCTTTTGTTAAAATAATACGGTCTAAAACCTGCGAGATACGCTGCGTGAATAACTTGCAAAAAATATCATTGGCGATTCGTGAATATGCGCTTGAAAATAATGAAATACCGCCTTCGGATTTAAGTTTGATATATACACAGGGTTATGTTGACGATGAAAGCATTTTTGATTGCCCATTTAGCGCTCATGTAGGCAATACAAAAGTACCCGATTATAATTATAAAAAGTTGATCGATTTTAATTTATCCGAAAATCCCGTAATAGCTTATGATAAAAAAAATAATCATATAGACGGCAGCATAAACGTTCTTTATTTGAATGGGGAAATAATAAGTAATTATGGCACGATGGCCGATAAATGAGCACATAACTTACATCAACCTAAACGGTTGATGTAAGTTATAAGTGCGAATTTACTCCGAGCGGCATTTGAATAAGGCGAGGCCGCGAGGAGAAAGATGGCACGATGGCCGAGTAGTTAGGCAGTGGTCTGCAAAACCACGTACACCGGTGCGATTCCGGTTCGTGCCTCCACTAACAAATTTGGCCTTCGGCGCCAAAAAGTATGGTGTGAGCTTTTTGCACCTTCGGCCACCTAAACTTGAACAGAGGCGGGCTAATCGCCCAAATTTGTTTAAGGAGACAACTTTTTTAGAAAAAAAGTTTTCTCCTTAATGTTCCTCTTTCAAAAATTATTTTTTGATTTAAAAGGGGCAAGTGGTGGAATGGCATACACGATGGGCTTAAAATCCATTGGTCGAAAGGCTGTGAGGGTTCGAATCCCTCCTTGCCCACCAGCACGAGGGCGGTTGGCGCAGTTGGTTAGCGCGTCAGTTTGACATACTGAAGGTCAGAGGTTCGAATCCTCTACCGCCCACCAACCGCATTGCTGGAGCAGAGAGGATTCTAAGGCAACGAGAAGATGAAAAAAGGGCCTATATCTAAAACTGTACTAAATCGATTGTATTATCAAGAGAAATATGTAGAATACACGAGGAAAGATTAAGGTTATACGTGAGGGTATACAAGAAATTTAGCATAGAAAAGGCTAAAAGATATTGGGTGAGGAAATTAAAGATATCACCAAAGAGAATTTTTGTGTATCCCCACACAGATATAAGAAGCAAAGAACACAAGCAATGGTCGCAGTATGGTATTGCGACATTGCAATTTCATAATTTGAAGCTTCGTAATTGGTTGGACAATGCGATAGAAGAACATTTAAGAAAGATATTGAGCAATTGAAAGTTCAGTGCGCAGAAAGGATGAAAAGGTAATATGAACTTAGAAGCGTTACGGCATAGCGCATCGCATATCCTTGCGGATGCGGTTAAAAGACTGTATCCCAAGGCGAAGCTCGGGATAGGCCCGGCTATAAAGGATGGTTTTTATTACGACTTTGACAGGCCCGAATCTTTTACTCCGGAAGACCTGCCGAAATTAGAAAAAGAAATGAAAAAAATAGAGGAGGAAAACAGTCCTTTCCTCCGCCGGGAAGTTCCCAAGAAAGAAGCAATCAATTTATTCAAGAGATTAGGCGAGGATTATAAACTAAAACTGCTTGATGAGCTCAAAGAGAAGAATGTAACGCTCTACAGGCATGGCAATTTTGTCGATCTATGCAAAGGGCCTCATGTTGAATCTGCCGGCCAGGTCAAATTTTTTAGATTGCTGAATATTGCGGGTGCGTATTGGCACGGTATAGAGACAAACCCTATGCTTCAGAGAATTTATGGCACAGCATTCCAGACAAAAACGGAACTCGATAATTTCCTCAAACTTAGAGAAGAACTAAAAAGACGCGACCACCGCCGCCTTGGCAAGGACCTGGAATTGTTCAGTTTCCATGACAAGGTCGGCGCGGGCCTCGTTTTATATCATCCGAAAGGCGCGCTCGTCAGGACATTAATAGAAGATTACATTAAATCAGAGCATTTAAAGCGCGGTTATAAACTTGTAAGAGGCCCGCATATTTTGAAAAGCGATATATGGATTCAATCCGGCCATTATGAATATTACAAAAAAAACATGTATTTTTTCAAAATAGAAGAAAACGAATTTGCCGTAAGGCCGATGAATTGCCCCGCGCATATACTGGTATATAAATCAAAAAAAAGAAGCTATAGGGACCTGCCTTTGAGGTTTTTTGAGCTCGGCGATGTTTATAGACATGAGAAAAGCGGCGTCCTGCATGGCTTGTTGAGGGTAAGGGGTTTTACGCAGGATGATGCCCATATCTTCTGTTTAAAGGAACAGGCAGAAACAGAAATAATACTGGTTATAGATTTTGTAATTGACGTATTAAGGGTTTTCGGCTTTGATGATTTTTCCGTAGAGTTAAGCACAAAACCCGAAGAATATATAGGCAGAGACGAGGATTGGGAAGAGGCGACAAACGCCTTAAAAAATGCGTTAAAGACCAAAGGCCTAAAATATGAGATAAACGAAGGCGAAGGCGCTTTTTACGGGCCGAAAATAGACATTAAACTGAAAGACGTATTTGGCAGAGAATGGCAGTGCGCCACTATTCAGTGTGATTTTGCACTTCCCGAGAGATTTAAACTTGCTTTTACGGATAAAGATGGCAGGGATAAAAGGCCTATAATGCTCCACAGAGTTATACTCGGCTCTATCGAAAGATTTTTAGGGGCCCTTATAGAACATTACGGAGGCGCATTTCCTTTATGGTTAGCGCCTACACAGGCGATGATTATTCCCATAACAGACAGGCAAAATGAATACGCAAATAAAACCTTAAACATTCTGATAAAAAACGAGATAAGGGTTGAATTAGATTCGAGGACAGAGAAAATGCAGAAAAAGATTAGGGACGCCGAAACAAAAAAAATACCGTATATGATTATAATAGGCGATAAAGAAGTCAAATCCGGTAAGATAGCCGTTAGATCGAGGACAAAAGGTGATTTAGGTTTGCTGGGGGTAGATGAGTTTGTAGAAAAACTTAAAAAAGAAATAGACGAAAAAAGGGGGTGAGGGAATACGAAGTTTTTGAAAATTAATAGAAGAATAAGGGCTAGAGAATTGCGCGTTGTCGATGAAAGCGGAAAGCAATGCGGTGTAATTTCTCTGGATCAGGCGCTTAAAATGGCTCAGGATGCGGAATTAGATCTCGTGGAGGTAGCGCCGCAGGTGAAACCACCGGTTGCCAGAATCATGGATTATTCAAAATACAAATATGAGCAGGAGAAGAAAGAAAGAGAGGCAAAGAAAAAACAACACGTAACTCATGTGAAAGAGATTAAAATAGGGCCGAAGATAGAAGAGCATGATTACCAGGTCAAACTACACCATGCAGAGAAATTTCTGAAGCGCGGAGACAAAACAAAGATTACAATGAGATTTAGGGGAAGACAGATGGCTCATATCGATTTAGGTAGGAAGGTGTTAGACCGTTTCGCCGGTGATGTGGCTGCTTTCGGAGAATTGGAAATGGAACCCAAGCTCGAAGGCAGGGTTATGATCATGGTAATCAAGCCGAAGAAATAGAAATTCTGAAGCCGAAACAATAAATTTCAATAAATTTCCTAATTTCTATAAATTTCGATATTGATAGAAATTGATAGAAATTCGTAGAAATTAATTGTCTTGCGTTTCGTAATAAATATGGAGGAACTATAATCATGCCGAAATTAAAGACATCAAAAGGTGCGGCAAAACGATTTAAGTTGACCAAAAAAGGAAAAATAAAGAGAGGTATGGCCGGCAAAAGGCATATATTGACAAAAAAGTCAAGAAGGCGTAAAAGATATTTAAGGAAGGCAAAAGGACTCGCAGGAAAAGGTGGTAAGCTGATTAAGAGGCTTTTACCGTATGGATGATTGGAGGGAATATGACGAAGGTTAAATGGGCTGTTCGGGCAAGAAGAAGACGTAAGAAAGTATTAAAACGCGCAAAAGGGCAATACGGAGCACGATCGCGTCTTTATAGAACTGCTAAGGAATCGGTTCAGAAAGGCATGTATTACAGTTATAGAGACAGGAAACAGAAGAAAAGGTCTTTTAGGAATTTATGGATCGCGAGAGTCAATGCGGCCTGTAGAGATGCAGGGATATCATATAGTAGATTTATGAACGGTTTAAAAAAAGCCAAGATAGCTTTAAATAGAAAAGTGTTGGCAGATCTTGCCGTGAACGATAGAAAGGCATTCGCAGAAATTGTAAAAGCTGTTAAAGGATAATCGCAGAGATTAAAAGATGAGACTGAAACCGCCGCAAATAATAATCTTAAGCTTTCTTTGCGCTATAGTTATCGGAACTATATTATTAAGCCTGCCGTTCGCAGTAAAAGACGGCAATAAAATCTCATTTGTAGATAGTGTTTTTACAGCAACAAGCGCAACCTGCGTTACCGGGCTCATCGTAAAAGATACGGGCTCTTTTTTCTCTCCGTTTGGAAAGCTCGTGATACTTACGCTCTTTCAAATAGGTGGGCTCGGCATAATGACGTTTTCAACACTTTTTGCTATAGCTTTAGGCAGAAAACTTACCATAAGAGAAAATATCGTTATACAGCGAGCCTTAAACCAGCAAAAGGTTGAAAACCTGAAAGACCTTATCAAATATATTTTAGCAATAACTTTAGGAGTAGAGCTTATAGGTGCCGCACTTTTGTTTTTAAGATGGACGCGCACAGAAAATTGGACCCTCGGAGAGACGCTGATCAAATCGGTATTTCATTCTGTATCCGCATTTTGCAACGCGGGATTTTCTCTTTTTTCAACCAGTTTCAGCAAGTTCCTTTCAGACCCTTATATAAATATTATTATGATTTCATTAATTTTTATAGGAGGCATCGGATTTGTCGTTATTTTAGATTTACCCAAACTTTTCGCGTTTAGAAAAGGTTTCACAAAAATAAACATACAGACTAAAATAGTTCTTACGGTATCGGTTATTTTAATAATTGTCGGGGCGTTATCCGTCTTTTTTATGGAAAGAAATAATGTGTTATCGGGTTTGACGTTTAAAGACAGAATTTTTGCTTCATTGTTCCAGTCGTTTACGTCGCGAACAGCAGGTTTTAGTACTATAAACATAGGAAACCTGCTTACGCCGACGCTTCTTATAATGGTATTGCTTATGTTCATAGGCGCATCGCCGGGTTCAACAGGCGGGGGTATAAAAACATGCACTTTCGGCGTGTTATTCGCAACGATTAGCGCCATGTTGCGCAACAAAGACAGGGTATCGGTTTTCAAGGCAACCATACCTAAAGAAGTTGTGCGTAAAGCCCTTGTTGTATTTTTTCTGGCGATAACATGGATTTTTTTAAGCGCAATAGCTCTTTCGTTTATAGAACAGGCTCGGTTAGGAAATTCGGGTAATTATTTTATGAAAATTTTATTTGAGGTTACGTCTGCCTTCGGAACAGTAGGTCTTTCAACCGGTATAACGCCTCATTTAAGCGTATTCGGCAAGATTTTAATAATTGTTACAATGTTTGTAGGCAGGATTGGCCCGCTTACGGCGGCACTGGCAATCGCATTGCAGCAGGAAAAGGTTGTATATACGTATCCCGAAGAAAGGGTAATGGTTGGGTAAAAGGAGGATAATATTATGAGGCAATTTGCAGTAATAGGATTGGGTCGATTTGGTTCAAGCATTGCAAAGACATTGAGCGAAAAAAAACATCAGGTTTTAGCCATAGATGCGGATGAAAGCATTGTGCAGGAGTTATCCGATTCTGTAGCGCAGGCAGTTTGTCTGGATGCCACGGATCTAAAGGCATTAAAGGCCGTAGGTATCGGAAATGTAGATGTGGCGGTCTGCTCTATTGGTAATGATTTGAAGTCAAGTATTCTTGTTACCATGAACCTTAAGGAAATCGGCGTAAAAGAGATTGTCTGTAAAGCACAGGACGAAAAGCACAAAGTCCTGTTAGAGCGAATAGGGGCTACCAGAGTTGTATTGCCCGAACGAGAAATGGGCGTGAGGATTGCGAATAGCCTTATGACCTCACAGGTGATAGAACATATAGAATTATCCGAGGAATCAAGCATAGCCGAATTAATACCGCCAAAAGATTTCATCGGTAAAAGCCTGAGAGAAATTGATGTAAGGGCAAAATATGGTTTAAACGTAATCGGCATAACAAGAAAAACACAGGGTGTTTCCAAAGAAGGTCGGCCACGTATGCAGAAGATAGTGAATATATCTCCACAAGCAGAAGATATAATCGGAAAAGACGATATATTGGTGGTATTGGGTAGTAACGAAGATATAGATAAGTTTAAAAAGAAGCATAAGTGAGAACATGGCTTACGAAAATTTACCAATTTTTGTAAGCCATATGTTCGAACTTACTTCGAGCCAACGAAGTTGGCGAGAAGAAGGTCACCGTGAGAGAGAAAATAGATCAAGTAAAACAAACCTTTCTGCACGATATAGAATCAGCTGATACGGCCCAGGAGATAGAGGCGCTTCGCATTAAATATTTGGGCAGAAAAGGAGATATAGCCGGCATAACCAGGAGTTTGTCGACTCTCTCCAAAAAAGAAATACCTGCTGTAGGCAAAGCATTGAACGTATTAAAGAATGAAATTCAAAGTGCCCTGGAGGAAAAAAAGAAGCATTTAGGTAAGGCAGGAAAAGCCAAAGAAAAAATAGATATTACCCTTGAAGGCCTTAAAAGGGATCTCGGTTCGATACATCCTATTACAAAAACCCTTGACAGAATAAACGAAATTTTTATGTTCCTTGGTTTCAAAGTAGTTGGAGGCCCTGAGATAGAAACAGAATTCAATAATTTTGAAGCATTAAATATTCCATTAGAGCACCCTTCAAGAGATGCCTTTGATACCTTTTACCTTGAAGAAGACATACTTTTAAGAAGCCATACGTCTACAGTCCAGATAAGAATAATGAAAAGCCAAATTCCACCCATACAGGCGATAATGCCGGGCAGAGTTTATAGACCCGATGCAGTGGATGCTTCGCATTCATTTATGTTTCATCAGGTTGAGGGCTTAATGGTTGACGAGGATATAAAATTTTCTGATTTAAAAGGAGTTCTAAATATATTTGCGAAACAGATATTCGGGGAAAATGTAAGGTTGAGATTCAGGCCGAGCTTTTTCCCGTTTACCGAGCCAAGCGCAGAGGTGGATTTATCCTGTATAATTTGTAATGGCAAGGGCTGCAGGGTTTGCTCTAACACAGGATGGCTTGAGATATTGGGAGCAGGTATGGTAAATCCTTTAGTTTTTAAAAAAGTGGGATATAATCCTAAGAAATATACAGGTTTTGCATTTGGCATGGGCGTGGAGCGAATCGCTATGCTTAAATACGGCATAAGCGACATCAGGCTCTTTTATGAAAATGACTTAAGGTTCTTGAGGCAGTTCTGATGAAAGCATCACTAAGCTGGCTGAAAGATTATGTTGATATAAAGATACCGGTCGGGGATTTGGCAGAAATGCTGACCATGTCCGGCTCGCACGTGGATTATGTCAAAAAGATCGGCGGCGACTATTGTTTAGAATTTGAAATTACATCAAATAGAAGCGATTGTCTAAGTATAATAGGGATAGCCAGGGAAATAGCTGCGATAACAGGCAAAAAACTCAAGATACCATTTATGTCATTGCGAGCCCCGCAAAGTCCCGAGCGAAGCGAGGGGAAGGGGCGAAGCAATCTCAAATTAAAAATAAGCATTGAGGATAAAAAGCTCTGTCCGAGATACACTGGAAGGATAATTACAGATGTTAAAGTCGGGCCGTCGCCAAAGTGGATAGAGGAGAGATTGCTTTCAGTGGGCCTTCGGCCAATAAATAACATAGTTGACATAACAAATTTTGTGTTAATGGAGACAGGCCAGCCCATGCACGCCTTTGACCTTGATAAATTGAAAGGCAATGTTGAGATAAGAAAAGCGAGAAAAGGAGAGACTATAACGGCAATAGACGGCACAAAGCAGAAGCTTGAGGATGAAATGCTTGTTATAGCGGATAATAGCGGCCCAGTTGCTATCGCCGGTGTCATGGGAAGCCTTGATACAGAAGTTTCGGGCAGCACAAAAAACATCCTTTTAGAAAGCGCATATTTCGATTCTGTTTCTGTAAGGAGAACATCCCGGAAATTGGGCTTGAGTTCGGAATCAAGCTATAGGTTTGAAAGAAAAGTTGACGAAGGGATGGTTCTAAAAGCTTCTAATCATGCTCTATCTATGATTAAGAATTTAGCCGGGGGAGAAATCGGAAAACTTATTGATGCCGGAGGAAAAATTACTCGATCAAAGAGCGTTACATTTAATCCAAAAAGATGTAATGCAATTTTAGGTATTAACGTGCCGATATCCCGGCAGAAAACCATTTTAAAATCTTTGGATTTTTGCGTCAAATCAAAAGGTTCCAATTTAAAAGTGAAGATCCCGAGTTTCCGTCGGGATATTGGCAGGGAAATTGATATCACCGAAGAGATTGCGAGGATTTACGGATATAATAAAATTCCACTCTCTATACCGAGGATAATCGGTAATACTACACTGATGGATAAAGAATCTCTTGCCAAACGCGAAATAAGAAAGTATCTTTCATCAATGGGCCTTAACGAAATAATAACTTATAATATTGTTTCCGAGGATATGCTCAAGGAAATATCTCTGGATAAAGCTGCCTTAGCGAATATACAGAATCCATTGAGCCGGGAACAGGCGGTTCTGACACAATCGCTTTTACCGGGCATGTTAAAGATTATAAACTGGAATATAAATAGAAAAAACAAAGATTTGCGCCTTTTTGAAATAGGAAGAATATATAAAAGAATTGGTAAGAAAAAGTTTACCGAGGAATTGCATCTTTCGATGGGTATTTCGGGAATGGCTGAAGACAGCTGGCTTTCCGGAAAAAGAAAGACAAGCTTTTTTGACCTAAAAGGCGTCATTACAGATCTCTTGGAAAAATTGGGCATTGATAAAGCAGGGTTTATTCCAACCGATAAAATATCCTGTTTCAGCACGGGTTCGTTTATAGAATGTTTTGGTAAAAAAATAGGTGTTATGGGAAAGCTGGAGGAAGATATTTTAAAAAAATTTGATATAGACGAGGATATTTATACCCTTGAAGTATCCTTGGAAAAAATAATGGCAAAAATTGACTTAGAAAAAAGGTTTAAACCGATTCCTAAATTCCCGTCGATTATCCGCGACATATCTTTGATATGCGAGAAGTCCGTACCTGCGGAATCTATAATCAACGCTGTAAGGGAGGCAAGTTCCGATATAGTCAAGGAGATCACACTTATTGATATGTATAAAGGAAAACAGATTCCGGAAGGAAAGCAGGGCTTTCTCTATAGGATCGAATACAGAGACGATTCAAGGACTCTTACTGACAGAGAAGTAGAAGAACTGCATAAGAAGATTAAGCAAAATCTGAGTAGTAAACTGGGTATCACTTTCAGGTAATTTCACGAGGAGAGGTCGCATAGCCCGGTCGAGTGCACGTGCTTGGAGAGCACGAGTAGCCGTAAGGTTACCCAGGGTTCGAATCCCTGCCTCTCCGCCATACCTTGTCTCACCTTCATAACTTACCTGTTGACAAAGAGTTACAAATGTGCTATATTTCTAAAAAGGCTTGATGCCCAAATGGTGCCCACAATTTCAAGGCCCTTTTGGAAATGAAAAGATGAAGAAAATGTGGCTAAAAAACTTAACCTTTAAAGACATATCCCACACAAATTGTGTGGGTTTTTTATTTTAAGGAGGAATGATGGAGAAGAAGGTTTTAATTTTAGGATTGGTTCTTTTAATTGGATTTTCCGGATTTAGTATTTTTGCCGAAAGCAGCGATGACTTACTGCTCACAGCCATCAAAGAGCGTAATGTGACGGAAGTTAAAAGGGCAATAGAAGAAGGGGCAGATGTTAATGCGAAAGGCTACGATGCTATGACACCCTTGATGAAAACAGTTGGCCTTACGCATGGAACTGGAGGCTCTGTTGAAATAGCCGAATTACTCATAGAAAAGGGAGCAGATATTTACGCAAGAGACGGCATCGGCGACACAGTATTGATGTGGGCAGCCGGAGGAAATTCTGTTGAAATAGCCAAATTACTCATAGCGAAGGGAGTAGATGTTAATGCAACAGACAAAATCGGCACAACACCATTGATGTGGGCAGCTTACAAGGGTTTTGTTGAAATGGTCGAATTACTTATAGACAGCGGAGCAGATATTAATGCAGAAAACGAATATGGCACGGCATTGCAAAGAGCCAAAAAAAAAGGACATGAAGCAGTGATAGAGCTGCTCAAAAAACACGGAGCAAAATGACTTGCAGAAAAGAATGTCTCACCCGCCCCAAAGTAAAGGAACTGTTTAAATAGGAGTAAGAGGTGGCAACTCTACGCTAACTTTCACAATATAAAATGAAACCAAAACTTGATAATGAAAATAGACATAAGAGAATCATAGAAGAAGTAGGGCATTCGAGCTTTAGAATCTTTGATAAAGATAATCCTTTTGTGCAAACAATATGTCCACAACTACGCGATACTCCGTTTGTCGCTGTTTGCTTGTCAACCGGAGATACAGCGCAGAGACCATTTACATATGAAGGAATTTATATTCCCGAAGGATCTGACATTATCATACAGAGAGTATTTCGATACTGCGAGCATAATGGAACACCTCATTTGAATGCCGATGATGTATTATATTTTCCTGATAAAAAAGGAAATATTATAAGAATATTTAGAAATGATGCTCCGGATCATTGGCTAAAAATAGCAGGATTTAGCGGATTAACACATATTGCAAAAGCATATCATTTGCCTACCGCAACTGCCGGACCGGCAAATAGTTATGCGGAAAATGGAGCACTCGTGCCAATCTTAATGGATTGTCCAGGAACAGACATTATTAAGATTGAACATCTAAAATGGTATGAGATTAAGTAATGGCAACTCTACGGCAGAAAAAGAATAAATATTTTGTAGACTATCGCTTAAATGGTAAGCGTATCCGTAAGTTTGTTGGCCCCTCTAAGAAGATAGCTGATCTATATCTCAAGGATATTGAAGTCAAAATAGCCAAAGGTGAATTTGGATTTGAGACAAAAGATAAGGACCTAAGGAAGCTATTTGAAGATTATCTCTCCTACTCTAAGACCAACCATTCTCCCAATACCTACAAGCGATATAGGGCTATTATAGACAATTTTACACGGTTCTTAGAGGATTACCCCTTCATTACGAAAATATCGCATATTGGCCCTAAAACATTTGAAGATTATAAAAGATTTCGAATTGATGAAGAAATGGAGAATAAGACCATCAACATAGAACTTCAAACCTTACGAGCTATGTTTAACATGGCTAAAGTATGGGGATATACCAAAGAAAACCCCACAGATGGTGTAAAAAAGATGAAAATCACTAATTGCATCACCCCAAGATTTCTTTCCGATGAAGAATGCAAGAAATTGCTGGATAATTGTAATGAATGGGAATACCCCATTTTCTATGCGTTCTTAAACACGGGCATGCGTAAGAGTGAATTAATGAATCTTGAATGGGCCGATATAGATCTTGATAGACGAAAAATTAAAATACAAACCAAAGATAGCTGGAGTCCAAAAACAGACGAAAGAGAAATCCCTATAAATGAAGGATTATATGATGTTTTAAAACAATTAAAAAAGAAAGGCTCGTTTGTATTTCATGATGACAAAGGCCATAAGTTTGAGAATAATAGACTGAGAAAAAGGCTTATGAGTATTACAAAACGTTGTGGATTCCATGATGTTACAAAATTGCATACGCTTCGGCATACATTTGCAAGCCATCTTGTTATGAAAGGCGTGGATTTGCCCACAGTAAGCAAACTAATGGGGCATGCAGATATTGAAACCACAATGATATATGCTCATTTATCAGATAAACATATAGATAAGGCAGTAGAAAAGCTCGCATTTTAAAATAAAACATATTTAGGAAAGGATGATAATATGGATAAAAAAATTAGACGTAATGAAATTTGTATAATTGGCTTACCAAATTGTGACTATGTTTTTTCTTCTACGAGGAATTGTTTTATTGGTTATGGTTTTGAAGAAAGTATATTTGAAAAAACGATATTAGCAAACTTATTAAAAGAGAAAGCTATTCAAGTAGATGAAGCAGGTGGGGTGCTCGCTCCTGCCCAAAATGCCTTTTGCGTCAAAATTTGTTCAAAGATAATTACAGCACAATTTTGTATCATTCTTTTAAATAATGATTTGAAAGATGAAAATGAAATTCCAAATGCAAATGTAAATATGGAGTATGGATTAATGCTCGGATTTAATAAATATATTATACCATTTCAAAAAGAAGCACAAAAACTTCCCTTTAATGTCGCAGGTTTAGATACAATAAAGTATTCAAAAAAAGATTTTGAAGATAAAGCAAGAAAGGCTATAGACCAAGCAATAAATGCTACACGACAAGATGCGCTTAAACCCATAGAATTTGATCAAACAATCGGAGCTTTTCTTATTAGCAAGAAAATGTTAATGACAGTTATAGATAACCCAGGGGACAAAAGTGTGTTTAATTTAGGAGCACCCTTAGGATTTAACCTTTTTAATGATTTTTCGGGTTTTGAGTATGTATATTTGGGTAATTTTTCGGCATTTAGAGCAGAAATTATTCTTTGGAGAGTCCGCATGTTAGATCAAATCATTCAAGAAAGATTTTCATCAATGGATAAAAAAATTAAACTTGGAATAATTTCTAAACCTGAAATTAATGCAGCAATAGAATTTTTGAAGAAGGTTCAAATATGGTTGATTGTAACGAGTGATGATGAAAAAAATAAAATCGAGAAAGAACTTTTAAAAAAACCACTCATCCGAAAAATTCAAGTATTTTCAATGAATTCTATAATTTCCGAAGTAAAAAACTTGTTTTGACAATTAAAGTAATATATTACAAATAAAAAAGATATAATAAAGAAGTAAGAACAAGGTGTTCTAAGGCAGTAAAAGGATAAGAGATGAAACTAATCACAGACTATTACAATAATCAGAATATCAAAATCATAAACTGGATGAAAAAAGATATTGATGAAAATAATCATTTAGCTCTTTTTTATGTAGAATACGCTATTAAAAACCTAATGAATATTAAGGGAGTCAAAGATTTGCTCAAAGATATTTCTGAGATTGAAGAAACAGAAATAAAAGGCGAAAGAATTTATCATAATTCTATAATGGAATTACACGCTATATATTTTGTTGATAAAACATTAAAGTTAAGAATTTTGGAAGTTGAGTCAAAAAATAACACTATTTTATCACCGAATAGAAAAGGGGATAAATCGTGTGATATTAAAGCGCTAAATTGTAATAAAAACTGTTATTTTGAATCAAAAGACGCGTCTTCTGAAATTACAACAAGCTATGTCAGGGGCGAAATGGTTCATTTTACCCCAATGTTTGAAGAACAAATAAAAAAATGGATTCAATATAAAACAGAAAAAGCTGATGATAAAGGAGCTAATTATTTAATATGTAGAGTTCCAGTATGGCGTTCAGAAGAAGAATTTTATAATCAATGGGCCGATAGGATAATCAATATTAAGAAAAAAATATCAAGAAATAATTTTATTGTTGAGATACCATTTAAAGTGTCTCCAACTTTTAAAGGTATATACATTATAAAACCAGATCGTTATCTATTGTTGAACACTATTTAAAATAAAAATTTGCATAAATGAAAAAAATCCATGGCATACTATTGACGCATAGAGTTTATTAGTATATACTTTATATTAAGATAGATCTGTCCTTAGCTTTTCAAAGTTAAGCATAGGTCTTTGGGGGTGTGAAATGGAATTCAACCCCTACGAAGGCTGAGATATACGAAGCCCTTGGAGTAAGCAGTAAGTTTATTCCAAGGGCTTTTTTTTGTTTTATGAGGATGTGCAAAAATGAATAATTTGAAAATTTGCGAAATTTCAATTGAATTGATAAGCAATAAAAATGGGTTGGTAGGGTTCGTAAACTTTACCATAAATAATGACTTTAAAGTATGTAACGCAGCTATCCATAACTGCCTCTCTCATCCTACAGGAATCAGGTTAGTTTTTCCTACAAAAGAATATAATGGGTTACGGCTTAATACGATTTTTCCAATAAATCAAGCTGCTTATGAAGTCTGTGTCGTAGCTGTAGCAAATGCATATAGAGAGTTGATGGAAAGATTTAGGTAGGCATTATGATTCCTTTGAAAAAGCGGTGAATTTATATGGTTGAAATTATTACTGAACATGATGTGCTTGAGGGATGGTATCCAAAACTACATTGTTTAACATCTAAAACCAGAGACAAGCTACTGACAAAAACAGAATATATATTCTTAGGTCTATTGCTTCATTTCGAGAATAGATTTACTAAAGATTCTAACCAATGGTTTTTTGTTACAGATAAAGATTTTTGTAAAACAAGGCTTATTTCCCCAAAAACAGTGATAAAAGCAAGAAAAAGCTTGAAAGAAAAAGGTTTGATAGATGTTAAAACTGGACATTCTCATAAGGCAACCGAATATAAAATACTTATAGATGGAACTTTTTACTATAGAGGTGGGCATGCTTCGCTGTAAAAGGGAAGCAAATATTTTGCTTCTATACTATATAAGGAAATCGTATTTGGTGTAAAAGATACAGACCAATAACAATTACTAATAATAATTATAAATATTAAGTATTTAAGAGAAGGATAGAAAATAAGGGTGAAACAATTAACGCCCCTCAAAGCCATAAGGGCCAAATGCCTGAATTGTTCGTGTTGGCAACCGAAAGAAGCAAGATTATGTCCTATCACAGATTGCCCCCTTTTCGGCTACCGATTTGGACACAATCCAAAAAGAAAGGGTATTGGGCCAGAAATAGATAGTGTAGGTATAAAATCACGAAGTGAGTCAGTGATAAACAGCTAAACCGACGTATTATAAAGTAGTTTAACAGAAGGAAAGAACAAAATGGATACCAAGCAAAATAAAGCAGAATTTGAACCATCCGCCATACAGCTTGCTTTTGTTGATGCATATAGTAGACATAGAGGTAATATTTCTAAGGCTTGCGGAGAATTAGGGGATAAGGGCCGAAATAGATATTATGGTCCTAAAGGATGGAACAAACAAGAAGGATTTGATGAATGGCTTTCTGAATATGCAAAGAAAGAAGTTTTAAAAAGGCGCGGGAAATGGTATCTAATAGCTGAAAAATATGCCGAAGCAGGATCGTATAAGCATCTGGAGCTGTTAATGTCACTTGCTAATGAATTTGACGACAATAGCGAAGATAGTGGCATTAGGCGTCTGTTGCAACAAGCGCTTAGGAAGCTTGATAGGTCAAAAGACAATCAAAAGGACAATAATAGCTGATTTTAGGCATTTTATGGGCATCAAAATGAATTTTAAGACTATAACTCTATGTAGGTCAATAAGTTGGGCCAAAAAGGCGGAGAACAAAGGGTTCTAAACCAGTGGAAAAGCTATTAACTATACAAGAATTGAGTGAATCTATGAAGATAAGTCGTAGCACGCTTTATCACTGGGTTTGTACTGGCTTTATTCCTTGCTATAAGTTCCAAAATAGCGTACGTTTCAGGACTTCAGATATAGAGTTGTGGTTAAGAAAACGAAAGAAAAAAGGTAGAAGTAGTTACAAAATAAAACTCGATTCCCTTTGGGTTGACAAACCTACTGCATAAGTCTATAATTAAATACAAAAGTAAAGATCTGTAAAACTACTTAAGATAATAAGGGAGAACAAATATGTATCAGCCTATACATTCTGATTTTTTAATTCATTGGACTGGCAAAGATATTGATGAAAAGCATGACATAGCTTGGGCAGAAGATCATTCCTCAATGCCTAATAAAATTATAGTTGAACCTTATTTAAAAAGACTTAAGAGTATTTTAAAACATGGTTTGTGGATGACTAAGAACGAAGAAGATAAATTCGTTACAATTAATAACGAACGAATTAAAAGACCATGGGTTGCACGGACATGTTTTACTGAATTACGATTATCTGAAGCACGCGCTCATGCAGAAAAATTTGGCCGTTTAGGCATAGGAGTCAAACGATTTTTTTTGTTTGACCGCTTGGGGAGCCCCATGAGTTATTATCACCCGAGAAGAAAAAATTGGTTTTTCCCACCCTATATTAACTGGCATAATAGAAATCAACAAGATGCTTATTTCTCATGTTTTTTAAAGACAATGTGTGAATCTCCTCCTGATAAAACATGGAAATATAGTTTTTTCGACGAATCTGAATGGCGGATAATCTATTCTAAAATTATAGAAGACGGGCTAAAGACATTGAAGCAAGATAATATCGTTAAATTATTTAGAAAAATAGAAGAAGTTGATAACGAAGAATTTAAAAACGATTTGAAAAATGTTGATAATAAAAAGCCCGAATATCTAATTCCTTTAGATTATTGGTTTGCTATGATTATATATCCAAACTTAGGTATAAAAGTGGAAGCCGAAAAGAATGATGAAATTAGAAAACTTATCGAACAAATCAAACCTAGAAAACCACTGGAGAAAAAAATAAATAGACTCGTTTCATATGAAAGATATAGTAAGCCGATCGAAATCGATTTGGATGCCTGCAGAAATTTCTAGCAAATAGAGTTAATAAAATAATGCTATTCTTTATTATTTCAATAATATTAGGTATTATTACTATTATTTCTTTTCCGCTATTTTGGCCGCCAATAAAAAAATTCTGCACAGAGCACTTTGGACTTTATATTATAAAAGATAAGCAAATAAAGAACTATTTAGTAAAGGCAAAACATAAACTGAAAAAGAAGGAATACGAATCATGTGCTATCGATATGGCGAAGGCTTTCGAATTGTTTGCAAACAAAATAAGAAAGAATTATCAACAAGCAACTGGGCAATGGGTTTCTATAATTGGTACGATAGAAAGCGCAATTCATAGAAACATCATTGATTTAGACATTATTGAATATAAAAAATTTACAGCTTGGATGCCACTTATTACTACTTTTGAAAGCGGACGCCAACAAGTCCGAATAAAGAGGAGTTACACAACACCGGATACACCAAGCAACTTGATATTTTGTCTGAAATTTATAATAAATGGAATACTAAAGAATCGCGATAAAATTTAATTGATGCCCAAATGATGCCCATCCAAGGCTATAGACATACCAAATAATACTCCCCCTATAAATTCGCCATTTTCCACGCCAATAACTACTTAACAAACAAACGAACGATTGTTTGGTATGTATAGGGGGTAGCGAAGAGTAAGGAATTCTCCACCTACTCTTTAGGGCGACTAAATTATAAATAAAACCCCCCCCACCCCCTAAAATTGACCCCATAGCGACCCAAAAAGGGGCGGCTTTGAGTCCCATAAATATTATTTTAGTTTTGGAATTAAGGAACTCTAAGGCAGTGGAAAAGTTACTTACGGTTAAACAATTAAGCGAATTAATCCAGGTAAGTCCAAAAACGATTTATCAGTGGACTCATATGAGGTTTATTCCATTTTATAAATTTCCTAAAGGAATCAGGTTTCGTGAAGATCAAATACTGCATTGGTTAGAAAAGAGAAAAATTAAAGGTAGGAGTACATTCAGGATAGAATGTAATATTAATCAAGGAATTTAGGATAATACAATTTCCATTCTTTCGAGTATTCTTTTTTAGACATTTCTCGATCTAAGTAAAAATCGTATTTGAGACCCAGATTTTTTAGTTTGTCTATTTCAGTCTGATTATACACGCCACTTTTTTCAAGGAGGAATCCTATTGACTGGTGATAAGGATAAATAAAATTTAATTTTTTTAATAGTTTTATTAAATTATCTATAGAAATTCTATCTTTTGCGAGTCTATAGCAGTTTAATATTTCCAATATACCGTTTGTATAAAATGGCCGAACAGCAATATCAATTAGTGTCCTTTCTAAATTCGTTACTAATACCTTATTTTGATTGAAATATGTTTCTATAACACCGCTCATATTAGTATTTTGGCCATTCAATAAATAAATACTATATCCTTTGAAGTTAGCTATGTTAGTTGTGACTCGTTGTGCTCTTGAAAAAGCAAAATCAATCCTTTTTTGAGATAGGGAAGAGGGGTCATTGTTTGCTGAGCTTCTTCTTTGTTCAAAATTTATATAGATTCTATCCGGGGGATCATTAATTAACTTGTGAATATATAATGCTGTTCGGTGGGTATAGTATAGATTCTTTATAAATGAAAGGCAATATGCCCATATTGAAGCATCTCCCCAAATAAAAAGAGAATATTCGCGAGTAGGGAATTTAATAGAAGTATTTTTCAAATCAGTATGCTCTAGCAGTAATCCTATGAACTTGAAAGACGACATGGTTGTAGGCAGGTCCCATGCCAATCTCATATTTTCAAGAATATTTTGGAGGTCTACAAAAGTAAAGATTGATTTCTTGGATTGCCTGAAATAGTTTTTAATCGTATCAAGACTTATTATAAATTTAGTTTTTTTCATTTTAATCTCTGTGTAGTATAGTATATATACTATACTACACGAAGTCAAGGAACTTTTAATATTTTTCAGTCAAAATTATACCCTTAAAGGTATAAAATTAGTGAATTTAAAGTAAATTATTAAATATTATACCCTTTAAGGACTATGTCATTAAAAATATTCCCTATAAGGTATAAAAAATAAAAAAAAACTTGCAATTATACCCGAAAGGTGGTATACTTCCAGTACCATGACAAACATTCCAACAAATATACAAATTAAGAATTTGCGAAAGAAACAAGGGCTAACGCAAGTTGATTTTGCAAAAAGGGCGGGGGTAGGTTTGCGTTTTTTGAGAAAACTAGAAGGAGGCAAGCCCACTGTTCGATTAGATAAAGTTAATCAGGTTTTGGATTTTTTAGGTGTTCATCTAGAAATAGTACGCAATGAACCCATAAAATCTAAATCTACAGATAGCAACTCAAAATTAAAGCGGGATCATGAAAGAATTTAGAAAAGGGCAAGTCTTTTTTGATAAGTACTTAGCCGGATACATTAGTGAAACGGAAGATGGTTATCTTTTTGAGTATCATAAAGAGTTTTTAAAAAAGAATATTCCTATTTCGGTATCATTGCCCCTTAGAGAAAAGCCTTATGAGTCCAAAGAATTGTTTTCATTTTTTAAAGGTCTTTTGCCTGAAGGTTGGTACTTAGATATTGTTACCGCTACCCAAAAGGTTGATAGAGAGGATCTATTTGGTCTTCTCCTTTGCACTACAAGCGGAGATACAATTGGCGCTGTAACTATTCGAAAGATAAAATGAATATGAGAATGAGCGAGAAGCTTATTAAAGAGATGTTTAATACTTCTGAACTACCAATAATAGATTTTAGCTTAGAGGATGTATCTCAAAAAGCACAGAAATCTACCGGGAAGTTATCTATTTCTGGAGTTCAACCAAAATTATCTATGAAGCTTGATAAGAAAAATAATTCACTGATCTCTGTTGCTGAAGGTGGCAAGTATATTTTAAAACCACAAACTGCAGCATTTCCTAATATTCCTGAGAATGAGCAGTGTTGTATGGATATAGCGGCAGAGTTTAAGATAGAGGTTCCGCCCCATTGTTTATTATCTTTAAAAGATAGAAGTTGGGCATATATTGTGAAAAGATTTGATAGGGAATCTGGCGTGAAAATTCATCAGGAAGAATTCTATCAAATACTAGAATCGGGAGATAAATACAAAGGCTCCGTTGAGCAAGTCGGACGTAAATTAAGAGAAATATCTACGGCGCCCGGATATGATGTGCAATTATTATTTGAGAGAGTTGTTTTTAATTTTATTATTGGAAATGGGGACGCTCATTTAAAGAACTATTCAATTGCATACAAGGATAAAGAAGCGATACGTTTAACACCCGCCTATGATATTGTTTCTTCAAAATTAGTGATTCCAGATGAAGAAGACTCTGCCCTATCGATCAATGGCAGGAAGAACTTATTAAAAAGAGACGATTTCGATAAGTTAGCGGAGTATTTAAATATACCAATAAAAATACGGTATGAAAAATTTGACAAGAGCTTAGCTTTGATGGAAACAATTATTAATAATTCAGAAATTAAGAAAGACGTTCAAGAGCGATTTGTTGATATTGTTAAAGAGCGCCTATCGCGTATGAACTTAGCAACGGAATAAGAAAGTCCGATACTGTGCGTGCCCATTATGTGCCCACCAATGTCCAAACCACTGGGATACATCGGGAACAATCGAGAAACAACAAGACTACCTAATTCCTTGACAATAAAAGACTTCTGTTATAACCTATTATCCGACGGAGAGTTACAGAAACACACATAAACGAATCCCTGCCCCTCCGCCAGGTAAAATTGACACCACCAAACAACCGACCGTTTGTTTGATATGTGTATTTACACAAAGGATATGGGTGGTTTTATAGGGGGAGGATTATTTGGGTCGTTATTGACATACTAAAGTAGTTATTGCACCCTTTGCATTTTATGGAGCTGCAGAAATCTGCATAATCTGATGCCCAAATGATGCCCATCCAATGTCTCAACCTTGACAATCTTTGACAAACCTTTGCAAACCTTCGGACACCTTAATCCCTTGACATTAAACCACTTATGTTATAACCTATTATCCGACGGAGAGTTACACAAATACACATACACGAATCCCTGCCTCTCCGCCAGTTGGCAGCCGTGCCGCGCCATATATTACACGTTGACAGTATTATTCCATCGGGCTATATTATTTTTTCAGAAGGGGGTTAGCCCCTTATGAAGTGTGTTCGGACGAAGAGATAAACACGCTGCCATTGTAGTTCGCCATTGCGATTTGAAATCGATTTGAAAGTTGCGGCTGATTGTAACGCGATAAGAAGGTACGATATGATTAAGATGATAGCCATACTATTATTTATCATATGCATAATTGTGGTGCTATTCAGGCACTCTTACGCTGATACGCTGGTACTAAAAAATGGAAAGCGCATAAAAGGCGTCGTTACCTATGAATCATCCGATAGATGTGTTATCGATATATATTTGGGAGGAGGCATAGTTACCGAGACGCACAAAAAAATTGACGTAAAGGAAGTAATAAGAGACGCCGACGAAAACTCCGCCATATTTGAGCAACACCGGAACGCAGTCAAAGCCCTACGCCTTGAAGAAGAACGCCGCCGCAAACAGGAAAAGGATGCCCTAGTCGAAACCAAGTCCGACATCAGACGTAAGCTGCTGGAACTTTACAAAAAAAGCAAAAGGGATATGGAAAAGGCAAAGATAAGGCAGGAAAAGCTAAATAGAGAGTGGAAGGAAACTATTGACACTGTGAGAGAGAGACAAAAAGCTGCTGAGGAAAAGGCTGAGAAGGAGCGTCTTGAAGAAGAACGTAAGAAAAAGGAGCAAGAAGCTGAGGACAAGGCGTACGAATTTGCCCCGGTAACCACCTATATAACGCAGGAATCGCAGCATACAAACCCAGTGAAGCATTATAGAAGTGATTTCATAAATACCGGCAATTGGACAAAAAAGCACGTAATGATAACCGTATCATTTTATGACTGGCAGGGTAAGTTACTCGCAAGAAAAGTTGTATACACCGTGCCTGAAAGCGTGGAACCCGGCGAGAAAGGCAAATTTGAAGTAAGCCTTGATGCTACCATACGCGCGTCCGACTATAAGATTTCAGCTTTTTGGGTTTATTAAGCAGTCCGCATGTGTATTGATTTGGTTTTCGGTTCCCCCGCTTTGCCGGAATTGTTACCTCTCTTAAAACATAAAGAATCTTATCTATTCTTAAATAGGAGAGACAAAAAATGCACCTCTGGAAGAGTGAGGAATTATTTGATAAGGGTTGGCAAGGAGATAAGTGAAGTAGCGATTACTCCACATTATTTCAGGCACAGGTGTTTTAACCAAGTGCGGAAAAGCAAATGCTCCTATGGTTGATATTATGGCTATATCAGGCATAAAAGACGTTGGCGTATTAACGAAGTATTACAGCCATAGTACAAAAGAGGGGCAAGACAAAGTGCTTGCAGTTAGCAGGGTGTGAGTGATATGATATTAGTGGCGATATTAGAGAAAAAACGTGAACAAAAACGTGAATTGCGGGGCATTTTGAATACAAAACGAGACCAA
>SDBU01002177.1_pt1 | contig 26660 bp, 22 predicted proteins | sample 2277071 | NCBI WGS metagenome assembly SDBU01 (sample SAMN10397929, study PRJNA504765) | marine sediment metagenome | isolation source: marine sediment core GS08_GC12, 126 cmbsf | place: Arctic Ocean: Gakkel Ridge, Loki's castle | collected 2008 | reverse complement strand
CCTTTAATAGAGAGTGAAAAAGTAGCAAAAAGTTCTACATCAGAATTCCATTTTTCTAACATTTCTTTTGGGTATAATTCGAAAAACCGTGTTGAAATATATTTTAATTCATTATATATTTTTTTTGATTTTATTGTTTTGGATGAGGTCACAACAAAAAGAAAATTTTTTTCCTTAATTATTGAAAATTTAATTTTACTTACTTCAAAATTCGAAATTCCACCTTTCCCAAGTTTTTCAGCAAATATATTTATTGCGCTCATTAACGCACCGAATAATTGGGGATTTATTCTCGGATCAAGTACCCTGCTAAAAACAGTTGTACCACTTTCAGTTAATATCCATAGATCTTTGATTAGTTGTACCATAGTGTTTCAACTTCAAACAATTAAGTCGTGTAAAATTTCTTCGATATGGTTCACAGCGGTGGAAAGATGCGCTTCATTTTTATAAAATTTACTTTCACAATTAGGAATTTCTCGGCAAACTGATTGAGCCATATGCTTTGGTACACTCGTATCGAGTTCACCATGCCATAAATAAATTTTAATATCTGGAGAAATTTCATTTAGATTAAAACCCCAAGGTTTAACAAACAATTTAGCTTCATGAAATGGACCCATAATTCCTTGCCGAAAAGGTTCCATCATTAATGGTATGTAAATACTAAGTTTTTCCTTATCCTGAAAAATAATTTTATCCGGTTCTGGCAAACTATTACTCCTTTTTTGAAACTTTTTAAGAACTTCTTCGACACTTTCTTCTCCCAATTTTTTTGAGTATTTCAGCTGAAATTTAAACATTAATTTCAAAAGCCATTTATACTTTTGGGCTAATTTTAACTCTAATTTGTTATTCTTTGCCATCTCATCAATCCCAAATTTAATAGGTCCTAATCCAGAAACGACACCACAAGAATTCAATCTTTTTGGAATTTTGTAAGCACATGCCAAAGCAAACGGAGCCCCTCCAGATCCACCCAAAATAGAGAATTTATCAATATTTAGTGCGTTAGCGAATTCTATTATATCGTCAGGCCAATTAAGAAGAGAATGTTTAGGTGTATAATCAGAAATGCCAAATCCCGGACGGTCTATTGCTATAAGATTAACTTTATCTTTTATTTGTTCAATATTATAGATTTTGGGTTCAAGGCGCGAAGACCGATGTCCATGGAAATAAAAAACAGGTTTCCCTTCCTTATTTCCATATTCAATATAACCAAGTTTACGACCATCGCGTAGAGAAATTGTCTGATCTACGAATCTTTTTTCAGTTTTCATTTCGAATTTTTTTCATTTAATTGATTTAATAATCTAGATTTTGAATTTTATAAGGTTTTTCTATTTATTCTAAAAGATATATTATAATAATTAACGAGTAAAAATATTAGATTATTAATTTTAAATGGATTAAGAATATTAAAATAAAAAATATCCCCCCAAATGACTCACCTCTATAATGAAATTTCTCAAGAATTACTCCTTAAGTTTAAAGAAATTGTGGGAGAAAAATATTGTTTTAATGAAGAAGAACATAAATGGGCTTATGCTTTTGGAGGTACAATGATAGAGCCAGAATGGCTCCCTGATTTAATTTTAATTCCTCAAAATTCTACTCAAATTTCTGAGATTTTAGCAATTGCTAATGAAAACATAATCCCAGTAACAGCAAGAGGAAGCGGAACAAGCTTATCTGCAGGTCATCTTACACCCTATGGTGGTATAGTATTAGATCTAAGTTCAATGGATAAAATTTTATCTATTGATATTGAAAATAATTTTGTCGAAATTGAGCCCGGGGTAATTTGCGATGTTTTAAATGAAAAATTGAAACCATATGGATATTTTTTCCCTCCAGATCCGGGTTCTAGTTCTGTTGCAACTATTGGAGGAATGGTCGCGACGAATGCAGGAGGAGTACAAGCATTTAAATATGGTGTCACTCAAAATTATGTGTTATTTCTCGAAGTCGTATTCCCAGATGGAAAAAAAGTAAAATTAGGATCAAATGTATTAAAAACTGTCTCTTCATACAATCTCAAGGATTTGCTTATTGGCTCAGAAGGCACTTTAGGAGTAATTACCAAAATTGGATTAAAAATTCGGCCATTGCCAAAAAGTCGAAAATTAGGTTTTTTTATATTCGATGATATAGACCGACTTACTGAAGCTGTATTAGATATAAGAAGAAAAGGAATTGTCACTAACTTGTTTGAATTTATGGATAAAGTAACGGTTACTGCCATTTTTGATTATTTGGGAGGTGATTTTCAACAATATCCTAAGGGTTATGCATTATTAGCAGAAATTGACGGAATGAATGAAAAAGCTGTTGAAGAGGAGTTTTCTATTTTATTAGATTTAATTATCAAACAAAATCCTTTATTTTACAAAATTGCAAATAGTTTAGAAGAAAGGGAAGTGTTCATTGGAGCTAGAAAATCCGCATTACCCGCATATACTAGAATTGGACCTTCGTATAGTGTTGAAGATTGTACTATAAAAATTACAGATTTTGCTGATTTCATTAAAAAATTTGAGGAATTGCCTTTAAAATTAAATATACCCAATATTGTTACCGCATTAGTTTGTCATATGGAAGGAAACATGCATCCTACATTTATTTTCAACGAAAATGATCCAAAAGATCGGGCAGATTTTGAGAAAGCAACTGATTACTTATATAAAGAGATTGTTATTCCTATGGGTGGATCTGTAACTGGAGAGCATGGAATTGGTAAAGTAAAAACACCATTTTTAATATTAGAGCATGGAGAGTACGTTGTCGATTTGATGTATAGGATAAAGAAATTGATAGATCCAAATATGATCCTAAATCCTGGAGCAGGTAAGGGAGATGTTCGTCCTTTAAAATCCTTAAATCTAATGAGACAGTTAAAGAATCAAAAGGATAAGATGTTGGAGTTAAATTGCATGAGATGCGGTTTTTGTCAAATTTCTTGTCCTTCTAGAATGTTTTATAAATCTGAAGCTTATAGCCCTAGAGGCCGTATAAGTCTTTTAAATGCTTTAGTTCATGATGAATTATCCTTAAAGAATAAGGATTTAATTAATAATATTTTTCATACTTGTACGCTTTGTGGACTATGTTCGTTAAAATGCCCCTCAGGAATAGAAGCTCACCAAATATTTGAAAAATCTAGAGAAATACTTCATGAAAAAAGGTGAGAAATGTGGTTAAAGTTGATTATGGTAAAGAAGGATTAGAAATCAAACTTAATCCTATTTGGAATGTAACAATTCTTTCCCCCGATGAGCAAATAAAACTGTTTAATCCAGTTGAGGAGATAGTAAAAATTATCAAAAATCCTATTGGAAGCGATTCTTTAAAGAAAATTGTTGAAAATAAAAGAGATCTGAAGAAAGTCTGTATTGTTGTGTCAGATGCAACACGCCCCTTACCCTCAAATCTCATTCTTGAAGGATTGATTAAAGAATTAAATAGTTATGGGATAAATGATAATCAAATCTTCATTTTAATAGCAACGGGTTTGCATCGACCTACCCAAGAAGATGAAATAGAAAGAATCCTAGGAAGAGGTTTAAGAAATAGATTAAAAGTTATCAATCATGTAGCTACAGATAAAAATTCAATGAAATTTCTTGGAACTACAACTAATGATAGTCCCATCTTTATCAATAAGAATTATTGTGAGAGTGAATTGAGAATTCTTTGTGGTTATGTGGAGCCTCACTTCTTCTTTGGGTTTTCGGGTGGGAGAAAATCAATTTCTCCAGGAATTGCGGGAACAGAAACTATTCAAGCGAGTCATTCGGCAAATCACATAGCATCACCTAATTCACGCTTTGGAATCTATAAAAATAATCCCCTGCACCGCCATGCTATGGAAATAGCTAAAAAAGCTAGCCCTGATTTCACGATTAATGTCTGTATTAATGAAAAACATCAGATTACTGAAATTGCTGCGGGAGACCTAGAAAAAGTCCATAAACACTTAGTGAATATTCAATTGAAGAAGATTTTCAAAGACATTTTAGAGCCATATGATATTGTAGTTTGTGGTAATGGGGGATATCCCTTAGATCTGAATTTATATCAAGCTATAAAGAGTATGGCTATTGGTGAGATTGCAGTAAAGAATGGGGGGACTATTATTTCTGTAAATGAATGTGGTGATGGCATCGGAGCAGAAAAATTTCGAGAATTGATTTTCTCAGGTATGGACCCTAAAGTACTCTATAATAAAATTCTGAATAGTGAAATTGTAGTTCCTGATCAATGGGAAATTCAAATACTAACAAGAATCCTAAAGAAAGCAGAAATTTATGTAGTCTCGAATTTAAAAGAGAATGAAATTGGAAATATTGGTTTAAAATATGCTACTACAGTGGAAGAAGCAATTAAACAAGGCTTAGAACAGTATGGGGAAGATGCGAGTATTTTAATATTACCCAATGGACCTCAAATTCTCCCTATTTTAAAATAACTATAAATTTTTTTACCACAAATGAATATAATCTAGCAAAACATGTAAGTTATCAAGGTTTCCGCTTTCTACTTAAAAATCTATCTTTTTTAAAATATTTTTATATGAAAAGTATTATTAAATAATAAAGCCTTGAACCTTGATTCACTTGATTTAAAGCTTATAAGAATATATTCACTGGTCGAAAATCCTAATTTACATTTAGGATCACTAAGACTACGAAATTATTTAATAATTTAGCGATAACATAGAAATGAAGAATTCAGTAGAGACAATAAATCTATTATCATATAAAATTAAAAATCCACTAAAATTAAGGAAACTTGTTATCCTTAGCGTTATAACATTAATTCTTAACTCATCAAGTGTCATTTTTGGGATTTTATACATCTCCCTACCTTTCTATTCTACGTTATGGGATATTTTTGGAATTATAATTCCAATCGCTTTGTTTGAAAATCTTCTTTTTGTCTATTTTAACCTTCATAAGAAAAATCTATTTCAAATGAGAACTCGAATATACAGTTATGGATATTTAGTTATTATTATGTTTACGCTAGTATTTATAATGCTTGGGAATCTTCTTTTATCTGTCACTTACTCAAATGCTTTAATTGAAAATCTTGGAGCATATCTATTAATCTATTTTAGTTATTTTGGGAGCTTAATATATGGAATAGCTTTTTCATTGTTAAATATAAAAATTCTACATCGTAAAGATGTATCAATCCACCAATTCTCAATTCTCTTTTCGAAGTCAAAAAATTTCTCTCGATTAAAAAAAAATTTACGAAGAATTATAACAATACTTTCTAGGATAACTTTCTATATTGGTTTAATTTTTGGGATTGTAATTATGTTTGGTTCTTTTGAAGTAGTAACTACTTTTATTGCAATCGTTTCTGGTCAATTTGGATTATTTTTTTCTTTAATATTTCTTTCTAATACTATTTTACTTTTAAAATTAAAGCGTCGCAAGAGAACAACAAGAAGATATCACAGAACGGCAATTCTTGGCCTTTTTATATCAGGTTGTTTATTGATGCCTTTGTTTTTAACAAATGTTTCAGTACAAAATATGGGAAAAACCTTTTCTAATGCCTTCGGCTCGGATTGGGAAGAGAAAATCCCTTCACAAGTGAATAATTTATTTTTGAAAACTCCTTTTTCACTTCCGGGTTATTTTTTGGGCTCACACCCGAAAGATAGTAGAATAGAAAGAAATATTTTATATTACGATAATGAAGGGATAAGGTTGTACTTTGATGTATATATGCCTTTAAATGGAAATAAAGATCTTCCTGGGGAAAATTCAACCATTATTCGAATTCATGGGGGTAGCTGGGTTTCAGGTGATAAGGGAATGATGAATATGATGCAAATGAATAAGTATTTCGCTGCTCAAGGTTATATAGTCTTTGATATCCAATATGGTCTTGATTCTAATCCGTTATATGCCCTTGATCCATTAACTCCTGTTTATAAAAAAGGAAATTTTAATATAGATGATATGATGAGACATATCGGAGAATTTACGAAATATCTTTCTAAAAATGCTGATGAGTATGGTGCAAATCTGGATTCTGTTTTTTTTAGTGGTGGATCATCAGGAGGTCATTTGACAAGCGCAGTGGCACTAGCGATTTCAAGTGGGAATTATACAGACATATTTGGGGGAAATTTAACAATAAAAGGATTAGTTCCATTCTACCCCGCAAATGGGGCAATGCGGTTTTTTGGGATTACAGGAACTAAGGAATTCACGAATCCTGAGGGTTTAATAGACCATAATAGTCCTCCTACCTTAATTTTTCAAGGCACCCATGATATTCTAAATTATTTTGGCATTTCTGAGAATTTTCGGAAAACTTATCTAAGTAAAGGTAATCAAGAGTGTGCGATCTTATGGATGCCATTTGCTGGGCACGCTTCGGATTTCTATTTTTCTGGTTACTATAATCAAATATTCCTTTATTATATGGAGAGATTTCTTTACTTGTATCATTAACAAGTAAAAATTTTTAGAAATAGATGCAATTTTTGTCGAAATCGGTAATTATATCTATGTAATATAAATCTAAAAAACTCCCACAGAATTCCCTCGTTTTTGTATGTTCCTAGACAGATAACAATTTGGGATAAAAACATTTTTATATAGTGTATGTACTTACAATATCTTAAGCAATAATTAAGTTTTCAAAAACAGATCATCATTATATTTTAAAACTGTTAAGTTTTTTAGAGTGTGTGATCTCGGTTTTATTGAGAACAAAGAATAACAACAATTTGTAGCAAAAGGATCTTTGTCGATCAACGCAACATTTTGAAAAAAAATTTATGTGAATAAAAAATATGAGCTATAAAGAACGCTTACGATCAGCAAAAACAACGGAAGAAGAGACTAACACTTGTAGTGAAGATGCTCAATGTTGTAGCAATCCATGTATTGAGCCGCGAGATGGAGATGCGGTTTGTACCAATTGCGGTATGATTTTAGGGAGAAATCTTGTTGGAAATGAAAGACGTGCGTATACTGTAGAAGAGGTTAATAAGCGAAGACGCACCGAACCACGATGGAGGGAATTTGGGCCAAGAACTATGCTCCCAAATTCTAAGATCGATTCTAAAGGGAGATTAATTAATGCCCGTGGTAAAACACTCTTTTCAAGATTATCAAAAATCCAAAATTCATTAATATCTAGCATTGAAAGAAACTATTGGGAAGCCAAACCTAAATTAAAAATGCTCACTTCAAAACTTAATACACCTGAATATATTAAGGAAACTGCCTGGAAGATTTATAGCGTAGTAGCCAAGAAAAAGCTTACTATGGGTAGATCTATTGATGGGTTTATCGCAGCAGCATTATATTCAGCGATTAGAGTTCATGAATTTCCTCGATTACTTGAAGAAGTGTGCGAAGCTTCAATGACCCCAAGAAGAACTGTTCACCGTTCATTAGGTATGATTGTAAAAGAGATATTACCAGAGTTAAAACTGAAATATAAGCCAATTACAGCCGAGCAATTAGTATTTCGGTTCGGAAATGACCTTGGTTTACCAATGGAAACTCAAAAAGTAGCAATTAACATGCTTGTTGAGGCTTCTAAAAATGGTCTAAAAAGAACTGGAAAAGATCCGAAAGGATTAGCAGCAAGTGTAATTTATATGGCAGCAAAAGCTGGCAACTTTAGAAAAACGCAAGCAGAGGTCTCAGAAGTAGCAAAGGTCACAGAAGTGACTCTGAGAAGTCGATCCAAGCAAATTAAGGGCAAGCTTCAGTAATTTGGTTAATTATATTAAAGATTTCTCTGTATTGAATAGTTAGAACAACAAACTTTTTTTTTTATTTTTTCTATTTTTCTTTTTTATTCTAACCCCATTTAAACTTAATCTTTATATTAGCATAGAGGGAGTATAAATTAATATCAACTCAAAAGTGATTTTATGAATTTCTTTGATATTATCATAGCAATAATAAGTATAGTCATAGGTTATTCACTTGGTGGAATTTTACCAGCTTATATTTTTGGAAAGTTAAAAGGTGTTGATATCAGAGAAGAGGGAACTAAAAATGCTGGAACTGCAAATGCATTCAAGGTTTTAGGTCTCCCGTATGCTATTCCTACAGCATTGTATGACACATTAAAAGGATTATTAGCAATTTTAATCGCTTATTTCTTAGGTAATGATTTTATTATAATGCAAATCTGTGGATTGATGGCAATCGTAGGTCATGTTTTTCCATTCTACTTAAAATTTCGTGGTGGTCAGGGGAATGCAACGGCAACTGGGTTATTACTTTACTATCTAGTGAACTATATTCTGATTAGTTTTGATATATTTTATGTTATGCTTTATTTAATACTCCTTGTTGTAATTTTTGCTTACATTTCTAAATCTGGATCACTTTTACCTATTATTTTATTTCCCTTGTTAGGATTTTCAGTGTTTTTACTTTATCCAACTAGCGGATTTAACCTTTTTTTTGTTATTCTTCTTCTTCATATTACAACAATTGGCATGTATAAAGTGATAACTGAAAAAAAATTAGTTATTACAGATGAGACTTTTCTAGCTCACTGGTGGAGAGTTGCAATTAGACCTGTCTCCTTGCTGTTTTTATTATTTTATTTTATTTATTCAAAAACCGTAGTTCTTATGCTAATAGGAATTGTTTGTTTATGTTTTGTATTTTTAGATATATCAAGGTTATTTTCTCGACAGACCAACGAATTATTAACAGTAAAAATTAAAAAAATATTTAGGAAAGGAGAAGAAAAGAAATTTTCTTCTATGACATTATTTTTGATCTCCACATTTATTCTAGTTCTGTTATTTGAGATTGAGATTGCAACAGTTTCTTTATTTTTCCTTGTTTTTGGAGATATGTTCGGGAAAATATTTGGTCTAGCCTACGGTCGTCACAAAATATTGGATAAGACCCTTGAGGGTACATTAGCGCATTTGGGTGCTGTTCTTCTTTTTGGGTATATATTATACAATACATTAGATATCTCATTAGTAGTGTTAATTGTGGGAGGAATAACATCGCCTATCGCTGAACTTTTACCTATTGGAGTAAATGATAACTTTACTATTCCAATTATGAGTGGTACTGTAATGAGAGTCGCAAATTTTTTTGGTTTTTAGGAAGTATATAGGGCTATCCAATTTTCAATATGCTAAGGGTTTCTATAAGCCAAGATTCATCTATAGATAACGTTAAATAGGTGTGTTTTTATTTTTTTTTTAGATAAATGAGCTATATTGAGAAGAAATATTGGCAGAAAATTAATGAGGTTTTTGCAGAATTACCCGCTTTGGAAGAGGATTTAGTAAACTTATTGAATAAGAAATCTATAGCTGTAGTAAACGACATAGCAATTTTGTGCTCACAATTTAATAAAAACATAAATCTTATACTTAAAAAGTATTATCCTGAAATAAAAGACATGAAATATAAACTGCAAATTAAATCTACCTTAAAATATTATTATGATTTGATATATATTTTAACGGATTTAGTAAGAAACATAGAGAATTATCAAAAAATTGACCAAGAATATTACAATAGATTAATAAAGTTTATTAGTGATAAAATTAAGTTGATTTCTGGGAAGTATAACGATATTTGTGCTCAAGAATTAACAGCTTTTTATGATAAAAATACTCGAAATAATTTAGAAAAAATATTAGTTGAAAAAATTGAAAAGAAAAATAGACAATTCTTTACTTATGGTTCTCTAGAAGAGGAAATTAAGAAAATTTGTAGGTTATCAGGTGCAATTTCTGTAACTATCATGGTTGCTGATGAGTTAAGTAAAGAAGAATTGGAAACCGCTCAGTCTATAATCTTATTTAATGTTGAAGAATTGAATGATTTTAAAGAATTGGATAAAATTGGGAACGAATTAAAGAGATTTTTAGAATCTAAGGGTTATATATGTGTATTTAAGCATGATATGTTAATTACTGATGTTAAACTCCTTCCTGATTAACCTGAAACCTACAATTTCATTTTTTTTTTCAAGAACTTAAAGTGAGATGTAAAGTATAAAACGAAAGTAAGTAGGAAATCTATTTTAAGTCACATTTTCAAACTGAGTTAACCATGAGACTGTATTTTCTTTCTCTCTCAAAAAATATTTATCTTTTAAATCATTTTATTTGATGATATCTATGACAAAAAAGAAAAATGAAGCTCCAATCATGGGAATTACTGTATCAAAGGCTGAAGATTTCTCTGGTTGGTACACTGAACTGATAAATAAGGCAGAGTTAGCTGATATAAGATATAATATTAAAGGATTTGTAGTATATAGAGAATGGGCTGCCATAACAATAAAAAAGATGTATATTAAATACGAAGAGTTGTTAGAAAATAATGGTCATTTACCACTCATTATGCCCTCGCTTATACCTGAGTCCAATTTTCAATTAGAAGCGAACCATGTGGAAGGATTTTCTGCTGAAGTATTTTGGGTTACTGAAGCAGGTAGTTCAGGTGAACTATCTGAGAGATTGGCGTTGCGTCCTACAAGCGAGACAGCCCTCTATAAAATGTATTCGCTATGGATCCACAGTTACAAAGATTTACCATATAAAAGGTATCTATCATGCCAAGTCTGGCGTTATGAAACAAAAATGACCAGACCATTTTTTAGAGGTAGGGAATTTCATTGGATAGAATCTCATAATGTTTTTAGCACTATGGAGGGAGCATTAAACCAAGTTAAAGAAGATATGGAAATGACGTATCAAATGCTTCAAGATGAATTTGCAATTCCACTAATTTTTTTTGAAAGACCACAGTGGGATAAATTTGCTGGAGCAGTCTCTACATATGCAGCTGATGTTCTTATGGGTTCAGGAAAGGTTCTTCAGCAGCCCTCAACGCATCTTCTTGGCCAAAACTTTTCTAAACCTTTTAATGTAAAGTTTGTGGATAAAAATGGAGAGGAAAAGTATGGGTTTCAAACCTGCTATGGACCTGCAATAAGTAGGATATATGGTGCGATGATTGCCTTTCTTGGTGATGATAATGGATTAGTTTTGCCCTTCGATTTGGCTCCCATTCAAATAGTGATTATTCCAATCTTGTTCAAGGGTAAAGAAACTGTAGTTCTAGATAAAGCAGATGAAATTTTTAAAAAATTAAGCAAGAACTACACAGTTAAATTAGATAATTCAGAAGAATCAGTTGGAAGTAAATTTTATTACTGGGAATTAAAAGGCGTACCAATTAGAATAGAGTTAGGACCCCGAGATCTTGAAAAACAGCAATTAGTAATCAAAAAGAGGCACGATGGGAAGAAACTATTTGTAAAAGAAAGAGATTTAGAGGATCAAATTGCTGAAATTGCTCTTAATTACACTAAAGAAATAAAAGAAAAATCGATTATTAACTTTGAGTCTCAAATCGAGATTGCTTATGAAGTAGACGCTGCTAAAGAAGTTATAAATAAGGGTAAAATAGTATGTTGTGGGTTTTGCTCAATTGATATGGATGGATACCCTTGTGCTGAAGTTGTTGAAAAGGAGATTGGTGGAGATGTGCGTGGAAAACGAGTTGATGAAGAAAAACACGAATTTGCAACTTGTATAGTTTGTGGAAAACCCTCAAAATGCACTGTATATATTGCAAAAAGTTATTAAACAAAAATAGTAATCATAAAAACTCATAACTAAATTTTAAATAAAATTTTCTACTTCTAAGGAAAAATCAGTTAATTTATAAAAAATAGGTATTACCTAAATTCAAATTATAGGGAATACAAAACACTCAATGAGAGTAGTTGAGTGGTGTGCTTGAACGACGTTCTTCTTCTTTAATAAATTTTATTTCTAAATTTGAATAACCACACTCTAAACATTTTGCTGTAGTTGGGGGAAAGTAATTTAAAGGTTTTGGTTTCTTCATCGAAAAGCATTTCGGGCAGAAATAATACATAATTTTTTAATCCCTCTTTCACATTTTAATTAAGATATTTGCAGTTTTCATTAAATTTTTAAACTTTATTTGGTATTTTTTTAAACTTTCTTCTCAACATAACTATAAAAACTCCTTACATTAATCAGACAAAAAAGTCATTTCATTTGGTTTCTCAACATTTTAAGAAGACCTTAATCCAAAAATTTAATACTCCTTAATCCTTTAAATTTCTAAAAATTTAAGTTAGATATGTACGACTTTATAAAACCTCTTTCTGATGAATTTAAAAATGTATATTTTATCGAAGGAGATAGAAATGGAAGTTATCCCTATTCTCACTCCTTACTTGTTGGAGATTATATCATTGATACGGGAATCTCAAGTACACATTTGAAAAAAGTTAAAAAAGAATTCCCAATAAATCATGTTATTTTAAGTCATTGGCATGAAGATCATATTTCGGGTAACTCACTATTAGAACATTCAGAATTTTTATGTCATTTAAAAGACAAACCTATAATAGAAGATATTGAAAAGATAATCCCATATTATAATGTTCAAGGCAAAAATGCTGGAGAAGAGTTTAGAACAACCTTAAAATTTTTAGGGATACAAAATGTAAAGATAAACAAAACAATCGCAGATAAAGATATAATTAATATTGATGAAAACCTAATGTTAGAAGTATTATTTACTCCAGGCCATACCGCAGGCCATTGTGGGTTCTATGAAGTGAATTCAAAAATCGCGTTTTTAGGTGATATGGATCTAACGCGGTTCCCATATTACGCATCAATTGACTCAAATTTGATGGAATTTGAAAATTCAATCGATAAACTCAAAACTTTTGATATAGAAATTGCAGTAGTAGGGCATAGGGATCCTGTTGTAGGTGTAAGTAATATTAAAGAAGAATTAAACAATTTTAAATCCGTTATTTTCAAAAGAGATGAAAGAATATTATCATATTTATCTGAACGGAAGGTTATTCGTCCATTGGATCTCAAAAGTAAAAACCTAATTTATAGAAGGTATACGTATGAAGATTTTGAAGCCGTATCTGAAGTTTTAATGATAGAAAAACATTTCGAGAAGTTCCTTAAAAATGGTTTGATTATAGCTAAAGATGATGGATATGTTTTAGCTTGATTAGACAATGTTAGTTGCCTTTATTTCACCTAAATTGTTAAAACTTATAAAATTAGAAGACATTTATAAGGTTCAATAATTTACAAATCCTTAGTAATATCACTCAAAGGTTTCCTATAAGTAGGATATGGTTTATCTCCCTGAATATATCCAAAAGGTAGTACCGTTAATAGATAATCTTTTACACCCAATCCAAGTACTTCCTTAGCTTTCTCTTTGTTCATTGAACCTATCCAACATGTGCCAATCCCTAAAGACCAAGCCATCAACATCATGTTCATAGACACTAATGAAGTATCAACTACATACCAATTATGGCTAGTACGAGGTTTTCCAACAATGGCGACTGCAAAAGACGCTTCACTAATAAATTTACCATATCTAGCAACTCTCGCTACCTTCTTTAACATTTCCTTACTTTTAATTATGATGAATTGCCAAGGTTGGCGATTTGAAGCACTTGGAGCCCAACGTCCTGCTTCTAAAATCATCTCAATTTCATTTTCTGGGACAGTCTTACTTTGAAATGCTCTTATACTTCTTCTCTCTTTAATAAAATCTAATAATACTTTTGGATCAATCATTTTAAATTTATAGTACTGTGTCAATTCTTATTCAATTCAAATCTAATTACCATTAAAAATGCTTCTTTTATAATATTTTATTTACCTTACTTTCTTTAGGGATAAAACATCGTAAAATTCAATAAGCTTTAAACAGAAAAATTTTTAAAATAACAAGCAATCTAAATTTATAATATATAATTCTAATGGAATAACTTAATATGGAAGGACTTCAAAAGCTTGTAAAGTTTAACTTTAAAAATTATTATGTTTCTTCATTAGAATTACATTTGAGTACATTAGATTTACTTTTATTATTATTATAATAAATCTCCTTAATCTGTGAGGGGAAAATTACTATTTCTCTCAGATGATTATGGGGTGTATTAGTTTTAAAAGAATTTAAAATAGGTTGAAAAAAATGAATAACAAAAGCGATATAATGGTCTCTGACATGATGGAGAAAATACGCGAGACATTAATACTTCCTAAACAAGCGTACTTTTTTGATACTACTCTCCGTGATGGCGAACAAACCCCCGGTATTAGTTTTACTCTTAAAGACAAAATTTCTATTGCGGAGATCTTAAATAATCTAGGTATTGATGTGATAGAGGCAGGATTTCCGGTTATATCACAAGGAGATTTTGATGCATGCAAGCAAATCTCCAAGTTAGGTTTGGATTCAGAAATCATAGGTTTAGCGAGGTTCACTAAAATTGATATTGATAAGGTGATTGAAGCGGATATGGATTCAATTCATTTATTTATTGCAACTTCTGATTTACATTTAAAGGAAAAACTAAAGATGACAAGGGAAGAAGTGATTGATAGTGTTAGAGAATTAGTAAGTTATGCTAAAGATCATTATTCTACGATTCAATTTTCTGCTGAGGATGCCACACGATCAGATTTAGACTATTTAATCAAGGTAAATCAAGTTGCTGTGGAAAGTGGGGTCACCAGAATTAATATTCCAGATACTGTTGGGACAATATCACCAACTGCATATGGACATATTATAAGAAGAAATTATGAAGCTTTACCAAAAAATGTTAGAATTGCTGTTCACTGCCATAATGATTTTGGGCTAGCTGTAGCAAATACAATAGCAGGTTTTGAAAATGGTGCTTCTGAAGCCCAAACAACGATTTTGGGATTAGGAGAACGCGCTGGGAATGCTTCATTTGCGGAAACTGCTATGTCACTTTATGCTTTGTATCAAATTCCAATGCGGATAAATACTAAGTTGATATTTCCAACAGCAAAACTAGTTGAAAGCTTATGTGGAGGTAAAGTTACTATTGGTCGTTTAAGTCCTTTAATAGGCCAAAACGCTTTCGCTCATGAATCAGGTATACATGCCCATGCAATGATTCAACATGCTCGAGCATACGAACCTATAACACCAGAATTAATTGGAATTAAACGTTCTGACAATGTTGAAGATATTATTAGACAATCGATCAAACTAGGGAAACATACGGGAGGTCATGCCCTTAAAGCAAAATTGCAAGAGTTGGGTATTGTCGCCACCAATGAACAATTTACTAATATTATGGACCATGTTAAAGGATTTGGAGATAAGGGACATGAGGTAACGGAAGAAGATTTCTACGCAATCCTAAAAGATGTCTTAGATGAATTACCTGAAGAAGATCAATATGTGAAACTCGAAGAATTAACTGTTCTAACTGGTTCTATTACACCTACTTCAACTGTGCGGTTAAAAATTTTAAATAATGGAGATGTGATTGAAAAAGTCGCATCATCTGTAGGTGTTGGACCCATTGATGCATGCGTTAATGCAATAATTCAGTGTTTTGAACCCATGAGCAAAATTAAACTATTGAATTATCAAATCGATGCAATTACAGGGGGAACAGAAGCACTAGGACGAACCACTATTGAAATCATGGATATTGAAAGCAATCATATTGTTAAAGCAAGTGCGACAAACGAAGATATCATAATGAGCTCAGTGCTTGCACTAATAAAAGGATTGAACCTTATCGTAAAGCAAAAAAATAGAGAATAAGGAACTAACAATTACAGAAAAAATCCTAAGAGATCCTTAAATAAAACTAAATAATAACAATTTCCAAATTTTTTTCAAATAAAATTTCAGGTATCATAGATCTAAAAGCTGAATTTGGTATGGGTTTAACGATAACAGAAAAAATATTAAGAGATCATTGTGACATCAGAAGTGCGTCTGCTGGTGACTTTATTTTAGCTAAAGTGGATAAATGTCTAGCTAACGATATCACCGCTCCTATAGCAATCGATGTTTTTGAAAAAATTGTTGAGGGAACAGGGAAAGAACTATTTGATAAAGATAAAATAATTCTAACCCCTGATCATTTTACACCCAATAAAGATATTGAATCCGCAGAACAATGCAAAAAACTTAGAAACTTTGCTCATAAATATGAGATCCCAAATTATTTTGAAGTTGGTCGAGTTGGGATTGAGCACTGTCTTATCCCTGAAAAAGGTTTAGTAGCTCCAGGAGATGTTTTCATTGGGGCCGACTCTCATACATGTACTTATGGGGCTCTAGGTGCATTTTCTACAGGGGTGGGTTCAACAGATTTAGGTGCAGCGATGGCTTTGGGATTATGTTGGTTTAAGATCCCTGAATCTATTAAATTTATATACTCTGGTAAATTAAATGAATGGGTATCAGGAAAGGATTTAATCCTGTATACCATCGGGAAAATAGGTGTAGATGGTGCCTCCTATATGTCAATGGAATTCACAGGAGAGATTATTCAGAATCTATCCATGGAGAATAGGCTAACAATGTGTAATATGGCAGTTGAGGCCGGAGCTAAAAATGGCATAATTGTACCGGATAGAATTACAAAGGATTATATTGATAAATTTAAAGGGCTAGTTTTCAAATTATATGAAAGTGATTCGGATGCAGAGTACGTTGAAAAAATTGAAATAGATTGTAATGAAATTGAACCACAAGTTGCATTTCCACCAAGCCCCGAAAATATTAAGCCTGTTTCAGAAGCAGACGCTTTGCACATAGATATTAATCAAGCAGTTATAGGATCATGCACAAATGGTCGCATTGAAGATTTACGTATTGCCGCGAGCATCTTAAGAAATGTGAAAATCAATAAGAATGTAAGATGCATCATTCTACCTGGTACCCAAATGATTTATCTTCAAGCGCTTAAAGAAGGTTTGATTGAAATATTTCTTAACGCTGGAGCAATTTTTTCAACACCCACATGTGGGCCCTGTTTGGGTGGGCATTGTGGAATACTTGCTTCAGGGGAAAGGGCTATTTCAACAACTAATAGAAATTTTACAGGAAGGATGGGACATGTAGAAAGTGAAATTTATTTATCTAATCCTGCAATTGCTGCAGCTTCGGCAATAAAAGGTTATATAACTTCACCAAAATATATTTAGGTTTGAAAAATGATCGGTAAAGTAATTAAATATGATATAAAGGATATTAATACAGATCTAATCATTCCAGCTAGATATTTGACAATGATTGAACCGGAATATTTAGCAAAACACTGTATGGAAGATTTTGACGAGAATTTTTTACAGAAGAAAGACGAATTTGGGTATACGATCGTTGTTGCGGGATCAAATTTTGGATGTGGTTCCAGTAGAGAACAAGCACCAATAGCTCTTAAAGCAGCAGGTGTTCGATGTATAATAGCACCCTCCTTTGCAAGAATATTTTTTAGAAACGCCATAAACATTGGCCTACCAATAATGGAGTGTAAAAAAATTGATGCATTGAAAACCGGGGATAATTTGGAAATCTCATTTACTGAGGGTATTATTAAAAATCTTACAACAGGTCTGGAATTAGAAACAAGGAAAACCCCCTTTTTTTTACAAGAAATAATATCTGTTGGTGGATTGATTAATTATGCTAAGCAAAAAATCATAAAATAGGAAATTTCTCTGTTATCATCTATTCCTTTTAAGAGTACATCCATAATATTATCGATTTTAGTACTCTAAAGGAATTATACTATTACATATTATGTACTTCAGATCTCCAAATTGTTTAATATAAATCCTCAAATAAAAACTCAATTTTTTTGAAGACTTTAGTTATAAAATTCAATTAAAACCTTAACAAATAAAAATAATAATTATTATATAATTTAGAAAATAACGAAGAAAATATTATTAAAGATATTCAAATTAAAGTATTTATATCGATTCCATCTTAAAATTATTTTAACTTGAATTTTAAACCAATTTTGGAGATAAATTTATGTCATTAAAGGAATTCACAAAGGAAGTATTTACTCGTTATGGATTCACAGAAGATCAAATAAATGCTTATTTAGTCTACTTAAGAGTTCCTCGAGCAACCACATCAGAAGTATATATAACTCTTGCTGATGAAAATGAAGAACTCAAATATGAAAATATTGTTGGTATAACTGATTGGTTAGTAGAGAGAGGATTCTTAAAACGAGTTGAAGGTATTGTACCAAGGTTCATACCTCTCGAACCATTTTTTGAATTATTTACTAATGAATCTGAAATTTTTAGAAATGAAATAGCTAAAATTAAAGATACCATCCTAACCGAGCAATCTAATCGGTTTGAACACCTTGAAGGGATTCAGGACAAGAGCATAGGAGAAGTAGAAATCGCAGTTGATTCTCAGATAAAAGCTTTTTTTGAAGATTCAGATTCAAAAAACTCTAATAAAAAAAATAAAATTGATAAAGCAACTATTCGATTTAGCGAAACTAGTAAAACATTAGAAAGCCATATTCATTCAATAAAGGATAATTTAAATTCAAACTTAAAGGATATTTCAACCAATTTTGTTTCTGCAAACGAAACTGCAATAAATAATACTAAAGATGATCTAACGAGTATAATCAAAAATCTTCTTGATGATTTTTCCGCAAGAGTAGAGAATCTTGATAGAGAATTAAAAACAGATTTAGATGAACACGTAGAAAGACATAAAACTATTGCTAACCAGCTCAAACCTAGGATGGAGCAAATTCTGGAAAAGTATTTAGAACGGATGGACAAAGTTATTGCTGATTTAAAAGAAAGAATCTCAAATTTACTTAAAGAACATTCTAATCATGTAAAAAACACTACAGACGCACTACAAACAAATCTAAAAGCTACGGTTGATGATAGAAACAGAACGTTAACTAACCAGACGAATGATTTTAAAAGTATGACTCTCACTTTAATTGATAATTTAATTGAACATGCAAGTAGGTTCACTGATTTTTCTGAAGATATGGCTAAAAAAGGATTTCTCTGGATGGGAAAAAAGCAAAAATATAAAGCTCGGCACGAAACGACCATACAGAATGTTCTAAAATATACTAAACCAATGAAAGAAGATTTTATTAAAGCATGTGAAAATTACATTGAAAATACAAGGGAGACTACTGATCAAATAAAAACTGATGTTACGGAAATTATGATAAAAGAAAATGAAAATTTAGGATCTATAACTGGTGACCTTGATTACAAAGCTAAAGAAACTATTGATTCCCAATTGGATACTCTTGCAACTGATTTAGCTGGAGAAGTAGACTCTACTTTACAAAGTGGAATAAAAGATTGCTCTGATACTACACTGAAACTGAAGGATTCATTGGAAAGCTCAATAAAACAGCACCACAGAGAATATGATAATGCAATTAATACTCACAAAGATAATAGCTTAAAACATTACACTAATTTTGATTCCGATATTAAGACTAAGAATATAAGCTGGATAAGAGAGGTTGACAGTAAATTCTCAGAAGGTAAAACTGACTGCTCTGATAAAATTGATACTGAAATTAGATTGTGGAACACTGAAGCTAATGATCTGAATAATAACTTAACGGAAATGCTTGCAGATCATAAAACAAAGTACGAGCAAAATGCAAAAACTCTTCAAAATAGCCTTTCAGATACCACTAGAGATACAAATCAAAGTTTAAAGGATGTGATTGCTGATTTTACACTACAATTTATGAATTCTATTGATGATTCAACTGAACTAGCTGAAATTAATGAGGATAGACTCAAAGATATTCATAATGCGTCCAGTTCGATTCCAGAGATATCTGAAATCACTTCTTGGCAGGTAGTTGGGAGAGCAGCAATGATCTCAGCAATTAAAGACGCCGTTTATCGTGTTAAATCCTCAATTATAATCGTTACTCCAGAAGTTGTACCAGAAATTCTTCAAGTAGTTTCTGAATACGCGTTTCAGAAGAAAGCAGTCAGATTTATGTTAACTACCTTTTGGGACCTTGAGAAATATGGCGGAATAGTTAAGAAGATGAGAGAATTAGGGAATATTCAGTTCCGCCAACTACAATCCAAAGGTGAATTTTATGCTGTGACTCGCGATGCTGAAGAAGTAATACTTGCTCCACTAACAAGTAAGGATTCGGAATTGATTTCTGTTGTCTCAAATCAGGAGGGATATGCAAAATTGTACTCAAGCTTTATTGGACCTATATTTCAGGCAAACAGTCGCCCGATTAGGTAAGATGAGGCAAGCGAAAAACTTAGACCAGAAGATTTCCAACCAGAATATAACAAATAGGTAAAGATCCTTAAAAATGAATAACTTTTAGAGTCTGTCATTATATTTTTATTTTTTCTTTTAGTTTATTTAGAAAATCAAGACCAATTCGGTGAGTGGGAAAAGAAACTTACCGGAAACATACAAAACTCAGATTCTTTTATGTTTTTATATAGGTTATTATTAAAATCCCCACAAAACTTGTCGTAACGTTCTTTTTAACAACCTACAAATATTGTGATATATCAAAATTTTGTTCTAAAGAGAGTGTTATAAAGTCATCGACTTCCTGTTGTGAATCTCCATATATTTTTAAGAGAAAAGCTTTATCGATTTTAGCATATTCCGCTCTAAAACCATAATATTTGGCATAAATCTCTAATTCCTTAGCCCTCTTTTCATTTTCTAATCCTTCGATAAGAAATTCACCATAATAGTTACCACTTGAAATCTTTCGAAGATTGTATGCAGGAATCTCAACGATTGGACCATCAGATTTTCGACATTTAACCCTAGCAATTTAGCTAAACTCAGTCGGTTTTTCAGCAAGTTTTAACTCTTTTGATCGTGCCATACAAAATAATATATCCCCTATCTGTGAACCACTCCGGTTTTTCTGTGTGAACGGGGATAACAATATCGGGATCAATGGTATCAATAATATAAACAAGCTCATCCTCAGAAGCAAGACCGGAAGCATGGAACCCTTACTCAAATGAAAGTATTTCACTCCCATTTTCCTTCTCAACTTTAAATCCTCTAGATTTAATGTTATGAACCTTAAGCCAATTATTTAGCCGAAAGAAATCAAATGACTGTTCTGTTTTAAACACACCGTGAGAGGAAAAAATATACACCCCTTCTTTTGGATTGATATCTGAGAAATTAATAACATCGTAATAAGAAAAACATAAAATATTTTTATCCAGATTAGAATTTATGTCGTTTGGGCCTACTGTTGATAATTTTCAATTTCAATTATTCTTTATTGAGAATAAGCTTAATAGTTTCTTTTAATTCAGGAATATGGTTTTCAACCACATCCCAAACTAAGTCATAATCAACACCAAAATAGTGATGTATAAGTTTATCTCTCATTCCCGCAATTTTATTCCATTCGATCTGTCTATATTGTTCACGTACATGTTTAGGAATGGTTTTTACAGCTTCTCCAATAATCTCTAAGCTTCTAACAAATGCTCTCTTTAGTGTTTCATCTTTAATGAACTTATCATGTGTTAATCCTTTTAAATTGGTTGATAAATAAGTAATCTCATCAATTATGTAATTAATTTTGTCCATATAATCGTTAAATTGATTCAAAATAAGCCTCCTTTAGAATCTTGGGTTTCATATATGGATTGAGAGCTTCGATCGTGAGTAATTCTACTTTTCTCTGCAAAAGACGTTCTAATAAAAAGGCTAATTCGATAAAATTATCATAATTTTTTTTTCCAACCTCAAACTCGACTATAAAATCGATATCACTCTCATTAGTATTATCTCCTCTCAAAACGGAGCCAAAAATTCCAATCTTTTTAACAAAATACTTTTTTAATTCTTCTTTATGTTGCTTGAGAAGCTTGAATATCTCTTCTTTATTTAAATCTTTCATGTTTTTCACTCATTAGGTATTATTCATATTTATTAAATATATTCACCCTATAAAATTAAAATTAGTTAAAATATTCTTTATCGAGTTCAGCTTACAAGAATTACGGGATAAATTATTTTCCTAAATTTTGATTTTCACTCACTTTTTACGAAAACTTCAGTAATGAACGATTTAAGAAATGGAAAATCCCTGATTTCTAATAACTGGCTCGAATTTTGATACTTCTGAAAAGTTTCGGTAATAGAATCGTTCTCGTTGATGATCCTAGCGAATTTTGCGAGTTTTTTAAGAGCCAAGTAGGATTGTCCCTTAAATAAGTAGCAAATAGTAAAATTGAAAACTATTTTCATGAGTACGGTGAATTCCCCAAATTTAGCTCTGTCAAGTTCTTGGGAAAAAAATTCTTCACTAAACGATGTGAAAGCAGACATGAAGCCTCCAAATAATTCTTCATCTCTTTCCCATTCTTTGGCGAAGGGATAAGAAAACAATAATGTTCCTCCCTCATTTAATATCAGTAGTAAAACTGGTTCTTCTTCCTCAAGTTCTTTTCCATCAACGATTTTTTTGCTTTTATTTTGTATCCGATCAATAATTTCATCAAGAAGTGCTAAATCGAAGCGTTCTGATATTGAAGTTTTTTTCTTTTCAAGATTATTCCATTCATCTAACTTTTCCAATAATTTATCATGAATTTCTGAAATTGCTCTAGCTAATATTTGAAGGCCTTTAGGTTCTGCAATATTCTGAGCTTGGGTTAAATAACGTCGAGCCTCACCCATATTCATCCGAAGCAAAGCTATCTTACCCTTTAACATGTAAGCATTAGCTAATAGAGAATAAGATTTTGTCCTTTCTGATTCTTTGATCAATTTTTCAATAAGAGGGTCGATATCATCAAGAATTCTCAAATCGTTAGTGAGATTCAACTCAGTAAAATATAAATCACAGAGAAGTAATAATGCATAATGGATCTGCCCAATATAGGATAATTTTATTGGAGAATTTACATTTTTTTCTCCTAATTTAATTAGATCTTTTAAAATTTTCTCTGCTTTGGCCCGATCTCGAGTTCGAGTACTTGCCTTTAATATTCTTGCTTGTGATATTTTATAGAAATTAGCATCATAAACGGTTTTATTATTCAATTTTCTCATTTTTTCATCGAAGTGTTGAAATTGAGCTAAATAATTTTTTGCCATTTCGTAATCATTATTATTAAGATATAAAAGAATTATACGATCGTAAACTACACCAACATAAAAAGGTGTCCAATACATTTCAAAAAGATTCAGACTTATTTTATATTTTTCTAATGCTAAATCTAGTTTACCTTGGTCATGGAGGAGCTTTCCAAGACAATATTGAGAAGTTGCAATGATTAATTTCGTTAGTGGATTTGAGCCTTTAGAAATTTTCAAGGCTTTTTCGTGAGCTTGGCGTGCTTTTTCTAATTCCCCTTTCCAATGATAAGTATCTCCAATAAAAGTTAATAATTGCGGAACCATAAAGGAATAAAATTTGGAATTTTCAAAACAGGTCAAACTTTTCTGAAGGTTTTTTAATGCAAGCTCATATTCACTTCTCTGATGATTAATAGAACCCTTCATGTAGGCAACCATTCCCTTACAATTTTCTAATTCAAATGAGGTCCACCTATTATCCCTTTTAAGAAGTTTTTTACAGTAATTAATATCTTCTAATAATTCATCGAGTCTACCAAGAGAAAATATGGCTCCAAATTTCAAGTGGATGGCTTCAACTGTTTGACCTGGTCTGTTTAGGGCTTCACTCTTCTGGAAAGCTTCTTCGCCTATTTTTAAAGCATCTTCCAACCTTCCAAGAAAAATTAAAAGTGTTCCTTTAAGTAATTGATTTTGTAACATTTCACCAGGTGTTAAGTTCTCTTGTTTTTCTGTTTTGAGTACTAATTGGAACGCTTGCTCTATTTTTCCATCATTGAGTAGGATATAACCTTGTTCAATTGTTCCGGTTATTAACTCTGACATTTTAATTTATCTTCTTTGGGAGTTTAACCTGACTTGTCTTAGAGAATTCAAATATGAATATTAAACGAAAATAAGTTAGTTTTACATAAAAATATATTCTATTTTTGTGGTAATTCCGTGGATAATTCACTTGTTTATCAGTTAATTATTAAGTATAGCTAAGTGTAAATAATGATGCTTTCTAAGGCTAATCCGAGTATTACAATAACTAATATAGTTGTTATAGCCATTAAGGTTATCTGTGAAGCCTGCGATATAAATATCTCCGAAAGAATCTAAGCCAATTGATTCCCCATTATCATAATTTCCCCCATTCAAAATTTTCAACCACCCAAGACTAATATAATTAGTATATGAAATTGTTGCTTTATCAGGTATACTTTTAGGATTTCCTGCTCTTCAGGATACCCGTTTTCCAATGCCTTCGTGTCGCTTTTAACCCTTTATACACCAGAATATCCTTTAGATGATCCACCCCATCAGCTCTTTCTAATGCATATAATAGGTAAGCGTCTTTAGGAAGAATAACTAATTTCCTATCGGTGTCATCAGCAATCTGTTTAAATAATTCTAATCGTTCAAGGTTTCTATGCGGAAAATCAGCAACTACTAAAGTGTTATCTTTAACAGTAAATCTTATATCTTCAGGAGTATAAGGTCTGTCCCGACTTTCTGAAAACATCTCACCTTCGTTTAATTTTGTTGGACCTTCTTCAGCGATAGACCAAGGAGTGCTTCCATAAATTGCTTCTCCATTAATTTCTAACCATTCTCCCATTTCCAGAAGCGCTTCTTGATGGAGGTCGGGAATAGTACCGTCGGATTTTGGTCCAATATTAATAACTAAATAACCATGCTTTGCTACTCTATCTACAAAACAAAATAAATAAAAAAAAATTATTGAAATAATTATATATTTCAGTGTTTTACAATGCTTTTAATCCTGCATCTAGCTGATCAAGCTGTTCCTTTGTCCATTGTCCAGGATTCATTGATTCAGAATACTCTTGAATCTGGCGTAACGACATCCCCATAGCCATTTGAGCTTGAGGACTCTCGACAAGAGCTTTTAGATTTTCTTTTACGAATGCTTCAGACACCGGATCTGCTAACAGATCACCTAAAGTCATATCTACGGAAAATTTATCTGGCATTTTTTATACTCTCTTTACTATAGTTTTAAATATTTCAATATTTTACAATGCCTTTAAGGCAGTATCAAGTTCTTCAAGCATATCCTTAGAGAATTGTCCAGGGGCCATGGATTCAGAATACTCTTGAATCTGGCGCAAAGAAAAGCCCATAGCCATCTGAGCTTGAGGACTTTCAACAAGTTCTTTTAGCCTTTCTCTAAGGAAATCTCCTGAAAGGGGATCTTCTAAAAGATCACCTAAAGTCATTTCTACAGAATATTTATCTGGCATTTCTTGTTTACTCTTTTTTAGTCAAAAATATTTTAGCAATATTTCGCTAGTTGTTTTTAATTTATTAATCGATATAAAGTTTTTTTAAAGTTAGTTTTAAGAGCGTAATATTTTAGAGACAAATTTAAATGCTTTCAAAATATTCTACCGTTCAATTTAAAAGAATTGTGGTCTTAGCTTCTAATTATAGAAATACGATAATTTAAGGAAAAATAGCGATGAGAAAGAAATTATCGACTTTAATGTATGAGAATCGCAGTTTATAAAAGTGATTGGACAGAGCAAGATGTTATATTAATCCATAGTAATTTGTTTTTTTGGTGAATAACTATATCTATAAGTTGAGTATTAATTCTAAATAAAATAATGTCAGCTGTCATTGAGAATTTAAAAAAGGCAATCATCGGAGAAAGTATGGCTAAGCGTAAATATGTCTTATACTCCCAGAAAGCAAAAGAACAAAATCTTACAGGAATTGCTCATTTATTTTATGCTGTATCATTTGCAGAAGCTATACACATCAAGACTCATTTAAAAGCACTATCTAAAATTAATAGTTCTGATAAAAATTTTAAAGATTTCATTAAATTTGATGAGGAACAAATTAAAAAGAATGTAGGTGATACAAAAGACAATCTATTTGAAGCCATCAATGGTGAGACATATGAATTTAAAAAAATGTATAAAAGCTTTATAAAAAATGCGAGGAAAGAAGATATTTTTCTTGCAGAATACTCTTTTGATTTAGCAAGGAAAGCAGAGATAGTTCATAGTAGGTTATTTAAGAAATATTTAGAAAAACTAGGTAAACATAAGATTTTTCCACCCATTGAAATCTATGTTTGCTCTATCTGTGGTCATGTTGAACTAAGAAACCAGCCAAAAATTTGCCCGATTTGTGGTCATGATCAGAAATTCTTTAAAAAAATAGATTTAGAATAAATTATTAAAATCCTGCTATAAATTCTTCAAGGAAAATCCCCACACCATAGGAAAAAACAAAAGCGATTAATCCAATCAACACCATCTCTGACATACCTTTTAACTTTGATTCTCCTGTAATTCTTGTTTTAAAAGCACCTGCCATTGCAAGCATAGAAAAAGAGAGAACAGATGAAATTACTAATGATATTAGACCTAAATTAACAAGGTAAGGGAATAATGGAATGAAAGCACCCATTAAGAAAAATATGAACGTTAGCAGTGCGCCTTTTAATGGTTTTTTTGGTTCTTCTATACCCAACTCACTTTTTAATAAAAAACTTAGCCACGTTTCTTTATTCGAAGTGATGGTATTAACGCAAGCATTTAGTGTTTCCCCTGACATTCCCATTTTTTTGAATATTTCTGACACTTCTTGTTTTTCTTCTGTCGGAAACAACTCAATCTCAGCTTCCTCTTTTTTCATCTCGTTTTTTATATAAGTATATTGGGATTT
>SDBU01002176.1_pt1 | contig 26673 bp, 36 predicted proteins | sample 2277071 | NCBI WGS metagenome assembly SDBU01 (sample SAMN10397929, study PRJNA504765) | marine sediment metagenome | isolation source: marine sediment core GS08_GC12, 126 cmbsf | place: Arctic Ocean: Gakkel Ridge, Loki's castle | collected 2008 | reverse complement strand
TGGTAGTAAACGGCACGGTCAGCGTCACAGCGGATCGGCTCACGCCATATACTACCTGTACTTTGGAGGTCGGGGCGGATGGCAACATCACCGGAGCCGGGAGATTGTATTTTAGCCTTTGCTCGGGTGGTGGAGGGCTAACGGGATTTGCAGACGGGGCTTTGATCGACATTGACCGGGTTACCATAGGTCTGCCGTTTTTAACATCCGTCTTTGTGGCTGCTACTTGGGACTGCGCCGGTGCCGGTCAGTACGGGTTTGATATTTGGGGCAACAGTGCTAGTACTGGAACTTACGGTTGGAAACCATCAGCCGGAACACACACGTTTGATTGCAAATTCGAGGTTCGTCAAACCACCGCGGCTGGGACGCTGGACGTGGACGGCACCAACAATCCCAGTTACGTGTTCACCGATAACATCGTCTGGACCGAGTCGGTCGGTACGTGTCGCTGGGTGAATGCCGGCACGGGCACGATCACGTTCTCGGGCACGAACACCCAGAGTGTCGACCTGGACGGGCAGACCGTAGAGGACATAACCGTCAACAAGGCGAGCGACACGATCACCTTCTCCGGTGCCTGGACGGCCGACAGCTTCACCGGCACTGCCGGCGGGCTGAACTTCGGCGGGACCGACCAGACCCTGACCACCGGCGGCGATTTTGCTATCGGCCCCGGCTGCACGGTGGTCAACACCAGCCTGAACGACGTCGACTTCGTGGTGGGCGGCAACTTCTCGGCCGTCGGCACCCAGGCGGCCGACCTGGACCTGGCCGCCACCGCCGCCTGGACGCTCGACGTGACCGGCGGGGCTCACACCCGCTGGGTCGACGTGAAGAACTGCGCAGCCGCGGCCGGCAGCACGGTCCACGGCCAGCGGAGCGTCGACAGCGGAAGCAACACCGGCTGGCTGTTCCTGGTTCGGCCGCGGACCTGGGCCACCCGCCGGATACTCCCCCGCCGCGTGCTGGGGATCCGCGGGTTGGGGGCGAATTAGTCCAGAGTCGAGAGTCCAGAGTCGAGAGCGAAGAGTCGAGAGCGAAGAGTCGAGAGTAAATGGCGATCGAGATCGAAGTCACCTACAGCGGGGCCGTGCCGGGGTCGCCTAACCTCACGCCGAAGGCCTGGAAAGAACTACTGAAGGCCGCGGGGCACGCGGTGGGCAGGCACTGGATAGACGAAATGCTGCCCAGACACTTCGAATCGGGGGCCAGCCGAAGGTACAACTATGCGCCGCGGCAGGGTGAACAAAAGGGCTTGGGCAACCGGTGGTGGCGAACCTACACCGGGCAGAAGCAAAAGAAATACCACCACACGCTGCCCTTGGTCCTGACCGGCGAGCTGCGAGCCAGCGCGCCGCGGGGGGCCCGGGTCGAGGTCACCACGCAGCACATCCGCGTCCGGCTGCCCGGGGCCCGCGGCATGAACCGGCTGCCGGCGGAGATGCGCGACGAGCTGACCCGCGTCACGCCCGCCGAAGGGCTTGCGCTGAGCGTGTTTTTTGACAACTGGATCAACCGCCGGCTGAGAGCAATCCAAAAACGAACCGCCACGCGCTTGTAGCGCCAGATCGAAGGCGCCAGACCAATGCCCGAAGTCACCTTCATCATCAAGTCTCAGATCGCCCAACACCTTGCCAATATGCGCAAGCTGCAGGACGTCGAGGCGCGGCTCAAGCAAAAGCGAAAGGAGGCCGCCAAGGCCGGCAAGGAAGAGGCCGCGACCTACAAGAAGCTGGCCCAGGAGGCGACGCGGCTGAAGCAGAAGGAGAAGGGCGCCGTTACGGAGCTGACCCGCGAGCAGAAGCGGCTGGGCCGTGCGGCCCAGCGGGTCTACGACGAGACCCGTACTCCGATGGAGGCCTACCGCCAGCGGCTCCAGCGGCTGAGGACCATGGTCCGCGAGACGGGGATGACCCAGGACACGTACCGCCGGGGCGTCAACAAGCTAAAGGCAGAGTACCGCGCCGCCGGCAAGGCCGTTACGAAGCTGACCCGCGAGCAGAAGCGGCTGGGCCGTGCGGCCAAGCGGGTCTACGACGAGACCCGTACTCCGATGGAGCGCTACCGCCAGCGGCTCCAGCAGCTGAGGACCATGGTCCGCAAGACGGGGATGACCCAGGACACGTACCGCCGGGGCGTCAACAAGCTCAAGGCAGAATACCGCGCCGCCGGCAAGGCCGGCCAAAAGGCGTTCGGGGCCGGGGCCCTGGGGCAACTCAGGTCGATGGTGGCGGGGTACCTCGGAGTAGCCGCGGCGGTGGGCCTCGTGCTGCGCGGACTACGCCAAGTCGTGGAAGAGCGGAAGGAGTTAGCTCGCCTCCAGGCCGAAGCGGCGCCTTCCGCGGGGGCCTTGGCCCAGCTTACCGGCGGCGATCCGGAAAAGACCGCCGAACTCCAGGCGGCCGGGCAGGCAATCTACGCCGCCGGTGGAACAAAATCGCAAGGCGAGGCGATGAGGGCCGCATTCAACCTCCAGTCGGCCGGCGCGCTCAAAGAGCGGGGCTTCGTCTCGCGGCTGGCGGCCGTCGCCGGGGAAGAGGGGATTGTCGGCCTGACCGGCGAGGCGGGCAAGCTGCAAAAGGCCTTTGGGAAAGCGGAGACGGGCGATTATGTGGATGTTTTCAGCAAGGCGACGGGCGCGGCGGCGCCGCTGCCGAAGGTCGGCGTGAGCCAGATCCTCAAGGCGACGACCAAAGCCGCCGGTTCGGGTGTGGCCATGGGGCTTTCGGACGAAGAATTGTTCGCGGCCGTCTCCAGGGTATCGGGGCCGTACGACCCGGAGGAAGCGTCGACGGCGGTGGCACGCATGCTCGATCAATTGTCCGTGAAGCGGCCGGAGCTGAAAGGCAAAGGGATCGTTGAGATCATGCGGACGCTGGAAGCCGAAGAGATGAGTGAGGCGGATCTGAAGACACTGTTGCAGATTCGCGGCGTTCGGGCCTACCGCGTATTGAAGGACATCGGCGGGCTTCAAGGTACGTTGGCAACAGTAGAACAGGCACAGCGGGACAAGGCCATCATGGGCGTCACCAAGGGCGGCGAAGAGAGTCCGCTAGTCTTTCCCTACCGCGAAAAGCAGAAACAAAAGGCACGGCTCGAAGTCGCCAGGACACGAGAAACGGGGGAGCAAGACCTGTGGGACGCGCAGCAGCTGCGAATAAGGGAAAGGATGCGGGAGGAGGGCTTCGCGGAGTTTCGCATTTTGTCTCAACGAGCGGCTTGGTGGATGGAGGAATTGGTCGTGTCACCGCGGGAAGCAGCAAGAGGGGGCACAAGGGGCATCCCAGCCGACGAACGCCCCGAATGGGAGGCGAAATGGGACAAACTCGACCTTGCCGCTGAGCGTCTGGAAAGGGCCGCGGAGAACCTTGATCAGGCGGAACTGAAGGGCGCGGCCGGCGAGCGGTTCCGTGCCCCACGCAAGCGCGTCGAGGCCATGATGCCCGAGGGCCCGGTCCGGCCGTCGAGCCTGCCTCCCGCCGACGAGGCCCTCCGCACCGCGGCAGACAGCCTCAACGCCGCGGCGGAGAACCTCAACCGAAGCACCCAGGCGGCCGAGCGCGCCGCCGGCGGCCGAAACCGTGATCGACCAGGTGATCGAGCCGTGACCGACCCGAATCTCGACCAGGCCGCCGAGAACCTCAACCGCGCCGCCGAAAACCTCAACCAGACCGCACGGCAGCGGCCCGTGGTCGTGGAGAGTAATTAGTCCAGAGTCGAGAGTCCAGAGTCCAGAGTCGAGAGTCCCCAATTCTGCATTCATCATTCTGCATTCATCATTAAATTCTGCATTCATCAATAGACCATGATCAACTCCATCGGACAATTCGGCTTCATTTCGCTGCGGGGCTCGCTGGACGTGCCGACCGAGCAGATCGACCGCGAGACGATTCGGCGCGGCGTGCATGGGATCGGCCTGTGGAAGACCGGGCGGCGGGCCAGGCGCTCGCGGGTCCGCACGGCGGTCGACGCGCAGAGCCTGTCCGAGGCCCGTACCTATCTGGCCATGTACCGGTTATTGATCGGCGAGGACCCGGCGATCGTGATCCAGAACGACCACCACTTCGACGCGGCGAACCAGTGCCGCTTCGCCGTGTTGGTCGTCCGGGAGACTCAGATGCAATGGGTCGGGGCGGCGTGCGGCGGGCTGAATCCGCCCAGTTTGGCGTATTTGGTCTGCGAGTGGGAGCTGATCGGGATCGAGAACGTTCAGGCGTGACGGGGCGAGGAGTCAGGGGTCAGGAATCAGTCATCCAAAACAGGAGAATAAGCCATGAGCGTAGCCGAAATTGTTACCGCGCGGTGCGACAGCCAGCTCACCGTGACGCAGAAATTCAAGACCGCCGGACCGGCCACCGACGAGAAGGCCAGCCCCCCGACCTACAACCTGGGGCCGACGACCTACAACGGCAGCTCGAGCCCGCCGGGGGTCTACTACTCGGGCCAGGTGCTCGCGCTGTCGGGCGGCGCCGCCACGATCGATCTGACCGCCCTGGCCGGGGCACTGCAAGGGATCATCGACGGCACCGGGAAGAAGGTGCAGATGCTGCGGATCCGCGGCGAGGCCGACGGCAGCAACGCCGCGTTGACGATTTCGGAAGGAGCCGCCAATCCGATGGAACTGTTCGGAGCGGCCAACCCGATCGTCTACCCGGCCGGCTGCAAAAAGCCGTGGACCTTCGAATTCGACGGTAAGCTGGACGATATTTCCGCCGGGGACTGTGAAATCGACTTCGCCGGAACCGGGACCGACAGCTTCTTCGTCGAGTTCATCCTCGGATAGCAGGAGTCAGGAGTCAGGGGTCAAGAGTCAGGGATCAGACTGACCCTGACCCCCTCACCCCGTCACAGCCATGCCCCAAGAACTCCTCATCCCGAGCGGCGGCGACCTCTACCGCGACGCCCCTGCGCACACGGTTGCGACGAAGCAGTATTGGGGCGACAACTGGCCCGAGCAAGCCAACCTCTACTGTAACTCGCTCCGCTGGGGGTCGGGACCCGTGCGTCCGCAGGCGAGCCTCTCCTGGCGCTACGGCGAGGGGATGCGGGCGGACGAGGCCGCCTTCGGCAACGTCGAAAAGCTCGATCTGCTGGGCCGCTACGTCAAGATCCGCATCGAGCAGGAGGAAGGCGAGGATCCTCTGCTGTGGTACGGCCTGATCACCGACGACGCCCGCCGCCGCGACGGCGCGGCCGACCAGGTCGACGCCCTTTGGAAGACCGGCCGGCAGACGCTCGGCTGCGAGGGCCTGGACCTGCTCTTAATGCGGTCGTTTGTGGACTCGGCGTGGGTGCGGACGACCGGGGGCGGCGAGAAGCAGATTCAAAGGGGCCTCACGTTCAACGATCCGAACACCTTTGACGACGTGGGCAACCGCTCGTTTAGCGAGATCGGCCAGAGCTACGTCTTCGCCGGCGACCTCTACGACGCCAAGTGGTGGTCCACCCTGGAGATCCTGAAATATCTGCTGGCGTGGCACTCGCCCGCCGACGCCAGGGGGAAACAGATTCTCAGTTTCGAGCTCTCCGACAACGCCAAGGCGATCCTGCCGACGTGGGACCGGCCGGTGGTAAAGAGCCACGGCCGCACGCTGCGGAGCCTGATCAACGAATTGTGTACTCGGCAAAGGATGCTGACCTGGACGCTGACGGTGGCCAGCGAAAACCCCTCGGCGACGATCGAGCTGGACGTTTGCCCGTTTAACGCCGCGCCGATCGCGCTGCCCAGCGGCAAGACTCAGGAGGCCAACCGCAACCAGGTGCAGCTCGGCTCGGACGGATTAGAGATGGACCGGGCCGTCGACGCAGACGCCCGCCTGCGGGACACCGATCACGCCCGGGTCGAGCAGGTGGTCGTCCGCGGTGCCCGCAAGCGGGTGGTCGTCTCGCTGAGCTACCAGGACAGCACGCTGGAGGCCGATTGGACCGCTACCCACGAGACCGCCTACGAGACCGGGCCCGATCTGACGGGTGTGACCGACGTCGACGACAAGGAGCGGCGGATCAACGAGTACCGCACCCAGGGCGAGCTCGAGCGGGTCTTCTCCTGGTTCCGGCTGCCGGCCGACTGGGACGGCAAGGTCGGCGACGGCACCGGCAGTTACAGCTCGACGTTTGCCATCGACGACGAGGCCAACCCGCAGACGGCCGAGCCGTACTACGTCGCGGAGATGCGCTTCCTCCGGCACCTGCCCAAAGAGCTTTCGGAAGAGACGTCCACCGGCAGCCCCAAAACGGTCGGGCCGCCGCTGGCCGTGATCAAGACCGAAGACGACCGCTACCTCTCCGTCGATCGCCTGGCCGTCGACGCGGCGATCGAAGGTCACGGTCACGGGGCCGGCCGCGGCTGGTCGGCCTCGCTGAAGGTGCAGGATCATGCCCCGGGCGTGATCCTGAAGGTCAGCGGCGGGATGCACAAGCCGGCGTTTGCGCATTTCCTCGCCGGCGACGATTTCACGCCGATCACCGGTATCGACGAGGATGACGACCTGGACTGGAAAGACCTGATCGTGACGGTGATGTTCGAGATCGATTCGTACGTCGAGCAGCGCTGGCCGGCCAACGACCAGCTCGACCCGGCGGGAGACGCCGCGCGGGTGGTCTACGTCGACATCGGCGACCGCGGGCGGCTCGATTGGGTACACCGGCTGGCTGTCATAGGCGTCGACGAGGGCGACCTCCAATACCGCGGCGGATCCAGCCCCGCCAGCGAAGACGAGGCGGTCCGCGACGATCGGGAGGCGATGCTCGACCTGGCGAAGTTCGTTTTCCAGTGGTACGGCGTGAAGCGAGAGGCATTTTCGTTGCAACTAAAACAGCTCTTCAGCGGCGTATCGGTCGGGGACTTGATCACCGAGATCGGGGCCAATGAAACGGCCGAGACCGTCAACGCCCTCATAACCGGCGTGGAAATGGATCTCGTGGCGGGGACTACTCGGATAACGACGGGACACGGCGAGCTGGACGCCGGGTCGTATTTTTGGGAGTGAGAGGATGAGGGGGTGACGGGGTGACGGGGTGACAAGAGAGCATCGCCATCCGTGGCGATGTCGGCCGACACCGACTTCCCAGGCGGTAACCGCGGCAGTACCGAAGAGAAGCGGCCATGAGCAACGGCAGCCCAAACATCGACGTCCGGCTCGAGCAGCTCGAGCGCGAGCTGGCCAGCCTCCGCGCGCTGGCCGACCAGGCCCCCGAGCGGGAGGCCCGAGTGGCCGCCGGCCGCAACCCGCGGCTGGCCAAGACCTGCAAGGACAGCGTGTATCCGGCGCGTTCGACGGGTGTGAACACCTACTACATCAAGTTCGTCGATTCCACGGTTACCGAGACCGAAGGCGACCAGACGCCCACGCACACGGAACGGCAAGCCGCTTACGCCGCAGTGGCCCACCTGCCCGACGAGAGCCCATATCGGTACCTGCCGGAGGGTTCGATCGTAATGGTCCTCTGGGATAACGGCCGCTGGTGGATTGTCTCGACGTTCACCCAGCAGGCTACTTGGATCGAGTTCTCCGTCGACGATGTCAATGGTTTCGGCACGTCCGATTCATCGGTGACGGTTACCGTCGAGGTGTACCACAACGGCTACACGCCGTCGGTCGCGGTGACCACGATTTACAACAAGTCGGCCAGCAGCGATTACATTTTCTCGGGCGACGACAACGATCGCGGGATCGCGCTGTACGACGCCGACCAGGACAAATACTACATCGCACAGATGGAGTGTCCCTGATGCTCCGCCACAAATGGAATCGACTGGCCAGCGGGTTGTATGTGCCACCGTTCATCGGGCGGCTGTTGCCGAAGATTCCGAAGGCGGAGTTTGCGGGAGGGTACCCGTGTTGCCAATGTTGCAGAGGCACTTATGGTAGTTGCATATTCTGCTCAGGCGATACGCCATACTGCATACGGCTCACTGTAAGCGGAATGGCAGATGTGGACGGGGGATGCGGTGACTGTGAAGATAGATTCAATGGAACATTTATTTTGGAACAATACGTCGACTTTCATTGTAGATGGTTCTACTTTTTTGACCCACCGGCTTGCAGTACACCTCGGGTTGATGCAAACTTCTATGGGATTCGTTTTTTTGACGACTGGACCCAGATTTGGTTGTACCTGGAGTTAAACTATAGATCCGGAGGAATAAATTGGCACCGATGGTCGAAGGTTGTAAGTAATCCGTATGATTGCCAGTTTTCTAGTGAATCACCTCCCTTGACTGTAAATACCAATACACATTGCGATGCTTCTGGTGCATCAATATCATTTTCGGCTATCTAATGGACTGCCCCTTCCAACTCAACGCCGACGGCCTCTGGGAATGCCCGCACGAAGGCTGCGAATGGGTCGATCCAATCAAGTCCGACAAGCCGCCGAGACGCAACTGCCCGGCATCCCCTGACCTTCGCCCTGCTGCCGAGAAACTGGGGATCGAGTGGAAGGACGTTCCGCACTACGCACAAGCCCTTGCGAAGTGGACGGCGGCCGGCTTCCCCACGCGAAGCCAAGAGGAAGTCGCAAGGTGCCTTCGGATTTGCAAGGGAAATTGCGAACCAAGTGACGAGATCAGAGTGTGTAAGAAGCCGTGCGAACACTATTCCAAGGGACGCTGCAAACTGTGCCGCTGCAACGTCAACCTGAGCCGGTTTGCGTTGGTGAACAAGATCCGGATGGGCACGGAGAATTGTCCGGAGGGGAAGTGGTGACACTATGCCAAGTGAGCTATCCAAACTACAAGACGTTTGCCGGGACGTTGCTTCCACTCTGCTTGGCCTGAGTGAGTCGCATGAATGCGGGGAAGTGGCTGGCCGCTTGGACGAATTGTCAGGGCAATTATCGAAGGCAGCAGGCAAGCCGGCTCGGGTCGTTGCCTGCGATCTTTTCAACCCGGTGATGGGCCGGTCGCTGCATCAGTTCGACCCTGACCTAAATGAGTGGCTGGTCACGGAATTGCCGGAGTGATGAGAATCCTGGCAGTCACCCCGTCACCCCTTCATCTTCCAGCTTGGCGCAGAAATTAGGCCAGCGGGGCCGGTAGACTATAGACAAGAGTCGAGAGTCCAGAGTCCAGAGGCTCTCGACTCTCGACCCTCCACTCTCGACTCTCGACTCCATGAGCACCGACTCGATCCGCCGCCAGTTCAAGGCCGGGGCCGACCTGGCCGACCGGCTCAACCGCGAGTTCTGCACGCAACGGGCCACCCGGAAGGCGTGCGAAGTCGAGCGGCGGCTGGCCATCTGCCGCAAGTGTCCGCATTTTCGGGCCAACGATTGTGCCGAGCTGGAGCTGGTCGTGGAGTTCGCCCAGGGCGACGGAGAGCCGGTCTCGCCCACGTACGTCGAGCTGCTGACTCGAGTAGAATTCGTCTGCCGCCTGTGGCAAGCCGAGCAAAGCGCGGCCCGGAATGCTCACCGCAGAGGACGCGGAGGGACGCGGAGGAAGTGACGGGGTGAGGGGGTGACGGGGTCAGGGGGCGGTCACTCGAACCAACCGGATGCGGTGGCCCTCGTCCGTCAGAACAGCAACCGCCAGCAACGCGTGGCAATCGTCTGCACTAAACGGTTCGCAGGGCTGACCGGCTTCAGTGCGCAGTTCTTTGCCGACGACAATTTCCCGACCTTCTCCTGCCCGGGGGTTCTCAGCCAACAAGCCAAGCGAACCAACCCTCAGGGGCAGCTCTTTGGTCGATTCGGTGATCTCGTGCTCGTGGACAACCACCTTCAGGCCGGTTTCTGGATGTTTGAAGATCACTACGTTATCCTCCAGTCTTTAGGGCAGATTAGCGGATTATGAGGTAGCCGCCGGCGGCCAGGCCGGCGAGCAGGATGGCGAACCACACGGCGCGGACGAACTGGTAGAGGATCGCGTTGTCGCGTCCGGCAAATCTCCGCAAGGCGTCGTTGACCTGGCCGGGGATCGCCATCACCTCCCGCCAACGCCGGCGGCGGCGTTGCTCGTCGACTTGCCCGCGGGCGACCCAATAGTCTCTCCGGGACTGATGCTCCAACTCAAGCCGGGCCTCCTCTTGAGCATCACGGCGTTTTCGGCGGCGTTCGGCCAGCAGCCCCAGATCGATCCCTATGTCGAACAGGATCGTCCCCAGCCGGGCGAGGATCAGAACCACGGCGGAAAACCCGATCACCAGTATGCCGACCACGGGGTGGAGTGCGAGGAGCAAGAAGCCCAGGGCGAAGGCGAGCCAGGCCAGCATGAAGGTCCCCAGAAAGGCATCCTTCGAAGTCACGGCCCCGCCTCCCCGGTTACAGCGATCAATTCCACTGGGCTGATTCTACCATAGGTCCCGATTCCGACGCCAGGGGCCGCTGCTGAGGGCAGTTCGCCGGTCGAGGCGACTCGGAAACGGCCGGTGTTTACTGGGGGCAAGCTGGGGGCCTTCTCAGGTTTGTTCCGGTACTGCCTGTCACTATACGCGAAATCATAATCCGCGTGTCCGGGGTTCGAGTCCCTGCGCCGCTATCTGTGGAAAGGGGGGCAATATAGGTAAGGGAGAATTTTGGTCAGAACGCCGAAATCACCTACGCGGAATTAACTTCCGCGTAGCAATCGGCGGCGGAAGTCAGGATGGGCCCAGGGAAAACTCTTCTCGTGAACGGTGCTTTCACCTGTTCGGTTTCGACGTTTTCGTTGTCAACCTGGGCCCATCCTGAGTTCCGCCGCGGCCGCCGGCATCGGCAGACGGGCCCAGGACAAATTCTTCTCTGAACGGTGTAACGCCTGTTCTTGGATGTTTTCTGTGTCAACCTGGGCCCGTCTGCGGCTGCTCGCCGCGGTATCGGCGGCGGGGATCGGCCCGAACGGGCGGGCCTGGGGCGTGTTGCTTCTGCCGGGACTGCCCGGTTGGGGTGCACGCGTCTTTCGAGCCCAGGTCCGCCTGCCCGGGTCGATGGCGTCCGCCGGCAATGAAGTAGTTATCGGCAGACGGCAGGAGGGAGCGGAGGGAATGCAGAATGATGAGTGCTGAATGATGAATGCAGAATGAAGAACGGAAAACCGAGAAAGGAGGTTGTCCAAATGACACCTGTGGAAACGGGGCCGATCGAGGGCTACCTGCTCGAGACCGGCCAGGACTTGGACGAATTCAAAGCGAAGCTGAGGGCCGGCGATCCGGCAGCCGCCGCGATCTACGCGGCCGATCGGATCGTGTTGGCGATGGACGCCGCCTTGGAAGAGATCCGCAGCCAGGACCAAGACGGTTAATCGGCCGATGGTTCGGCCGGCAACTCGGAAATCCGTTCGCGGAGATCTCGCACAAAGCAGCAGGCCCCCTGGTGGGCTCGGGCGGACGCCTGGTGCATCTTTGCCCGCCCGCTGCTGCCAATCACATACTGGTTGACAGAGTTCTGCATCCTGGCGTGCTGGGATTGCTCGACCTTTGTCAGGAAATCGAGCACCCGTTCGCGAAAATCGTTTCCCTCAACCGGCGGAATCAAGCCAACTTCCACGGCCTTAAACATGATCGTTTTCCTCCGTGTTCTCTGTGGACTCTGTGGTCAGAAATTTGAGTTTGCACCCGTTGCGGTAGCGGACTTCCTCAATGCAATCCGGAATCCGGGAGACGTCAAGTAGCGGGACAATTTCCGGAACCCAAGGCCCCCTGGGCCGATTCGATGAATCAGGCATGTTTCAGGGGCCCGGTCGAGCGGGCAGTCCCAAGAGCTGGAGGATGGCCTGCCTCAATTGGATAAACAATTCCACCGCCCCGCGGAGGTCGGTCAGCCGCTCCTCGCCAACCTTCACCGCGATCCGATCCGGGCCGGCCACGCGGGCGCCGACCATTGTGTCACCGTAGGCGATTTCATCCTGCACCTTTTTTTTGGAAGAGGACTTGGCCATGGGTACACTCCAATTGTTTGAGTTGGTACTGCGCGGTTCGGACTGCGGCGAGCCGATCGACCGCGATCAAAACGGTGTGCGCGTCGAGCTGCTGGACATCAACGGCTACGTGCACCTGCAAACTTCTCCCGGCCCGTCGGAGGGCCGAGACGTCCACTTGGCGCTGTTTTCGTTGAGCGAGGCCAAGGGATTCCGCGACGCGCTGGACCGTGCCATCCAACGCGTCGAAAAACTGGGCGAATCCTAATCGCCGGATGGTTCCGCTGAAGAAGGATCCTCTGTAGGCCGCAGAAACGCCAGGAATTGCTGGGCGGTCTGGACGATCTGCTCGGCGCTTGGCTCTTTGACGACGCTTGTGAACTTGTGGAACTCGAGCGCGGAGTCCAGTGCCCGCTGCGCCAACTCCAGCTCGGAGGCTTCGGCGTTCAGCGTGGATCCCTTGCGTTCGGCCAGCTCCAGCTCGGCCAACTCGGCCCGGGCGTTTCGGTAGCGGTCGAGCGCCGGACTCGATGATCCGGCCAGAAGGGGATCGTCTTTCAGCGGCGTTTTCTGATCTGCATCCTGCATTTTCTTCTCCTCTGCGTTCCTCCGCGTCCTCTGCGGTGGGAGCGTGTGTTGCCTGCCGGGTGAGCCGGCCGCTACGCTACCGGGGGCGGCGACTGCTGCGGACCGCCCGGCGGACTCGCCTCGGCCTCGGCCGTTTCGACCACCCGGTCCTCGTCGAGCCAGATCGCTTTGGGGAATTCCCCGCGCTCTTTCGCCTTCGGAGTGACAAGGTACTGCCGGCAGCCGCTGCTGTATTCGGCACGGCCCGTGACGGTTCCCCCGAACTCCGTGACCTTGTCGGTGACCTCCGCCCCCAGCGACACTGCAAAATCAGACATCCGATCAGCTCCTTTGTGAGAGACTTTTCCTGCCTCCGCGTGCTCTGCGGTGTCAACCGTTTGTCACGGCGACGGGGATTCTGGATATTATTTTCCAGCCCAATCGTAATACTGTAACCCCGCATCTAGTGCCCGTCAAGCCCGGGAACCGGCCCATCTTGTGCCTGCTGAACACCCGTCCCCCTGCTCTGGACTCTCGACTCTGGACTCTCGACTAAAATCCGCCTTGACGGATTCTGCCAAAGTGGTTCAATGGCGGGTGAGAACGAAAACGGTCCCGCGAGGGACCTAAACCAAGAACGGGTGGGTCACCGATTCTCTGAGCCTCCTACGGGAACATCAACTGTCTACGAGTCCCGTTTGGTAATGGAGGCCTAGCGCGTCGGCGTCTCGCCGATGACGGCCGTTTTTTCACCTGTTCCGGTGCGGCTGCCATTACCAAGTAATGCGGGTTTCGCTCCGTCGCCCACCAAGGCACGGGCACCGGTTCATTTTGAATCGGTGGCCGGATGCCCGTGCCGGGCACGGATGCTCGCCGCCGCAAACGCGGGCGACGGGCCGGACAGAAAGGAGCGAACCACGTGAGAAGCGAGCAGGAGTCATGGGCAAAGGACGCCCCGCAACTGAGACTCTTCTGCGGCGAAGCGGAGATCGCCGACGGCGACGCCCGGGGGCTGAGCCCACAGATGGGTCTTTGGCAATTCTACTTGAACTATGCGCGGCCGGTGGTTTTGGAGCCGAAGTCGAAGCCGCGGGGGCTGGACGTGTACGACCAGGTGATGGGCCGCTGGCGGGACCTGACCGGGGACCCGCCCCTGGCGTCGATCGACGAATACACGCTCTCGGAGTTCATCGCGCGGGTGAAGTCGCTGACCACAAGAGCGGGCCGGCCCCTGGCGAACAACACGATCCACAAGCACTGGGTACACGTCGACCGGATCTTGAAACTGACGGGCCCCCGCTCGCGTCAACAGAAGGCCGGCAAGGGTCTTTTGGAAGAGGTGCCCTTTATCGAGGGCCCGCGGAAGGAAGAGAAACCGGTAATCGACCCGTACAGCATCGCGGAGATCGAGTCGCTGCTGATGGTCTGCCAAAGGGCCACGGTGCCCCGCTCGGTCCGCGGGATCGGCGCGCCGACGTTCTGGCGTGCCCTGGTGCTCTTTATTTACAACGTGGGCACGCGGATCGAGACGACTTTACAGATCGAGTGGGAGATGATCCACGAGAACTGGCTGGCCTTGCCGGCCGCGATTATGAAGGGGCACGCCGGAAAGCGGCCCTGGCTCAACGGCCACGCGATGGAGGCGATCGAGCCGTTGCGCGCGGCCGGTCACGGGAGGATCTTTCCGTGGCCGCATACGTCCTGGTACATCCAGGAGGTGCGGCGTCGGCTGTTGGCACGCACGCTGATCCCGCTCCGGCGTCGTCGAGACCTGGGCTTCCACGGCCTGCGCCGCGCGATGACGGCCATGATCGCCCCGGAAAGCGCCCCGGTCGCGCAGGATCAGCTCGGCCATACCGAGTGGGCGACGACCAAGGGCTCTTATATTCCCAAGGAAGTGCGGGCCCAGGTGATGGAGCGGCTGCCTCAGCCGGATGCGTCGAGGGTGGATCCGCAAATGCGGATGTGGTGAGGGGGTTGAGGGTCGAGAGTCGAGAGTTGAGAGTCCAGAGTCCAGAGTCCAGAGCACGAAAGGAGACGCGTTATGGAATGGAAATGGGAAAAGGGAGCCACGTGCACGGAGCCGGGCACTTACCAGAAGGAGTGCGTCTATCGCATCTTCGCGCTACAGGGCGACAAGGTGGTCGGTTGCGTCGCCTCCGAGCTAACGGAACGCCAGGTGATCGATCTGTGTGCAGCACACAACCGCAGCGAAGTGACCCCCGCCCCCGACTACAATCGAACCGACAGGTTGGCGCCGGAGGCCGCGAGAACATACCTGCCGGAGGCCGTCGAAACAGCGGAGCGCCGGACGCTATAGACCGGCGCCGTGGATCGGTATCACGATACAGCCGAGGTAGGGGCGGGCGATCGCCCGCTGGGAAGGGCTTTTTTTGCGAGGGGCGGCGGCGGAGGGCGGATTCACAGACCGAACTTGCGACAGGAGGCCGGACGGCGCTACGTTCCATCGGCGGCACAACGCCGCCAACCGCCTTCCGCCGCCGCCCCTCTCTTCATTCTGCATTCATCATTCTGCATTCCAGCTACCCCCGGGGCGTGGCGGTACGGTCCGCGGCGCGGGTTGCTGCCCCTCCCGCGATCGCGGCCGGCCGCCGCGCCCTCTTTTACTATCCACTATCCACTCTTCATCACACGGAGGTGACCCATGTTAGTGCTATCGCGAAAAGCCGGCCAGAGGATCGTGATCGACGAGAACATCGTGGTGACGCTGGTCTCGTTGCGGCCGGGCCAGGCCAAGCTCGGCATCGAGGCCCCGCGGGGCGTGCGGATCGACCGGGAAGAGGTCCGGCGAAGCAAGCAAAAAGGCTGGAGGGCGTAGGGAATTATGAATGCAGAATGATGAATGCAGAATGCAGAATCAAGGAGGAGGGGCCGGTCGCCATGGGGGCCCCGGCGGCCAACTGAGGCACAGCGCCGCCGGGGTTTTTTGTACTACAGAAATTCGCGGGAGGAAGGACCTCTCGCAAAGGCGCTAAGGCGCAAAGGAGAAACACGATGGCTCCCAAGACCCCTACAATACAAAAGCAGATCGCCGATGTGGTGCAACAGTGCTTGACAAGGGACATTGAGGAGGAAGTGCGTCAGGCTCTGAGTGCAGCGATAAGCGATATTCGTCTTCGGGACACGGTGCATAGCGCGTTACAGAATGTCGCACGCAGAGAAGCGGAGAAGCTGCTTCGCACAAAGGAATTCCGCGATAAGTTCCTGGAGCGAGTGCGCAAGGAGCTGGACCTGTCCCTAAAACAGGCAGCGGAAACGGTCGTACGAATAAACTGGAAGAAGCGCCATTACACCGACGACGACTAGAACCTGGGGAGGGTCTTTCTTCATTCATCATTCATCATTCTTCATTCATCATTCTGCATTCATCATTCAACTATGCTAACCTTCCCCAAACGAGCCCGCCGCGACCAGACCGTCACCAGCCGGCGGCGGATCTGGCTGTCGCGCTGCGGGCGGTACCGGATCGTGTTCGCGCGGTGCCTGTTCGGGCCCCGACGAGGATCGCAGGCGATCCACGACGTGTGGCGGGCCGAGGTCCGCGATCAGTGGGGCTGGGCGCTGCTGAGCGGCCATCGGAAGTGGGAGCCGGCGTTTCGGGCCTGTCAGAGCAACGCGCGGGAGGAACTCTCGCCAAGGCGCCAAGGCGCAAAGAAAGGAAGATCGAGATGACGTTATCAGAGCTCCGCTTGATGCCCACGTTTCTGGACACGGACACTGTCGGAAAGGGGAGGTTCCACGAAAACATGTTTCGCAGCTACGCGCTGGTTCAGAAGGTCAAGGCCCTGCTGATCGAGAACACGCCGCCGGCGGTGGTGCTGGAGATCATCGAGGACGTCGAAGCGGGCGAAGCGGTCACGTACCAGAAGGAGATGTAGCCGCCTCGCATATCGACGGGGTGACGCCATCTCCTGCATTCATCATTCTGCATTCATCATTCATCATTGAGCACCCCGTCACCCGATCACCCAGTCACCTTTTCAAGAGGAGTTTGAGTTATGGCACGGAAAAAGAGTGCTGCAGCCGGTAACGGCAGCGGGGCCGAATTGGTCGAGCTGCTGCTGCGATCCGGCGAGTCGGAAGTGAAAGACATCGACAAGGCCCTGGCCGTGATCGACGCCGAGATCGACGAGCTGAACAAGAAGCGCTCGAGCCTGGCCAGTATGCGGAAGGCGATCCAGTTGCGGCTGCACGGTCGCACGATGGCTTCCCGCGTCAGCCCCGGCCAGCGGGAGAATCGCCGCACGACAATCCACGACTGGCTTGGGGAGAATGGCCCGGCCGGGCCGAAAGAGATCGCCAAGGCGACCGGGATCCCGATCAGCGGCGTCCACAAGCTGCTCAAACACAAGTGGTTCGTCCGCACGGCCGACGGCTGGAACATGGCGACTTCAGGGGCTGTGCCGGCGGGAAACTGACGCGGCCGGCCATCGTCCCTTCTTCAAGCAAACTGAGCCGAGAGCAGGAGTTGGTGGGCCGGCTGGGGTTCGAGACCGGACCCGAGGCGCGGACGTCGGCGCTGGAGCTGGCCGAGCAGATCGACGCGGAGAGGCCCGAGGAGGCCCGGGCCATTCGAGTCGCAGTCGGCCGGCTGAGCAGCGCCGACGAGATCCGCAGGCGGACGCAGGAGCGGGAGAGGATCGCCGGGCGCTCGCCGACGGCGGCGGAGATCGCCGGGCGGAAGGCCGCGGTGCGGGCCACCTGGGCCGACGAGGAGGGCGTGCTGCTGGGACCGAGGGGGGACGACGGAAGGAGGCTCGCCGCAGAGGAAGAGGATGAGCGGGTGACGGGGTGACTGCGAGTTCACCCCCTCACCCGATCACCCAGTCATCGAAAAAAGGAGGAGTGAAGAATGTCAGTTGCAGACGTGGCCACGGCCGCGCCGCCCGAGCTCCAGGAGCTCAAAGCCGGCGGCACCAAACCGGGGGAGATGATCCGCAACCTGCGACGCACGATGGCTGCGCAGTCGCTGGAGATCCAGCAGTTGCGCGACCAGCTCGAAGAAGCGGGGGTCGCACCCAAGAGCAAGTAGAGGAAAAGAAAGAGACCTCTCTCAACCCTCAACCCTAGCCCCATGCGACACTTTCGAGCCATATCGCTAAAACAGCCCTGGGCGAACCTGATCGTCGAGGGGCGAAAGACGATCGAGACGCGGACCTGGTCGACCCCCTACCGCGGCGAGCTGCTGATCGTCTCTTCGAAGAGGCCGCCGATCCCGCCGGCCGGCTCCGCGGTGGCGATCGCCACGCTGGTCGACTGCCGGCCGATGACCAGGGCCGACGAGCCGGCGGCGTGCTGCGAGCTGTACCAGCGGGCCCGGGCGTTCGTGCTGGAGGACGTGCGGCCGATCCGGCCGTTTGCGGTCCTCGGCTTTCAGAGGATCTACCTGGTCGACGTCGAGGAGCACCTGATTATCGAGGAGCCGCTGGCACTGCAACCGCTGCCGGGGCAGTTGTCGTTGTTTGCGCCGTGAGGACAAGGACATGAACCGCGAATCTCTGTTGGATTCGATCCGCCGTCTGTTGGCGCTCTCCGCCAGCCCTAACGAGCACGAGGCCCGCTCCGCGCTGGCCAAGGCCCAGGAGCTGATGCTGCGCCACAATATCGCCATGGCCGACGTCGAGGCGGCCGGCCGCCCGAGCGATCGCTGGACCGATCGGCCGGTGCATCAGGCCGGCAGGAATAAGCCGGCCTGGCTGGCTCCGTTATCTCAAGTAGTGGCTCGGTTTTTCTTCGTGGAGATATGGAACCGGCGGGAGAGGCACCTCGACGGGCGGTTCGTCAACCGGACTTTTGTCTTCGGCGAGCCGACCAACGTCGAGATCGCCCGGTACGTGTTCGGTTTCCTGGCCGAGGTCTTTCCGGACCTCTGGCGACGGCATGCCCGGGCAACGGGATCGCCCCGGCGACTGGCGGTCGAGTATTACCTGGGTCTGAGCGAGGGGCTAGCCGCGAAACTGACTCGCGACCGGCAAGCGGCTGCCCGCGACGGCGGCAGCGGCGCGCTGGTGTTGCTCCAGCGGCAACTGACGCAACGCTTCGGCGAGACCCATCCGGCGCTCCGGAAGCAGCATAGGTGCCTCAAGGTGGGGGGCACGTTCTTTGACGGTTTGTCGGCCGGGCGGCAGATCGAGGTTCGCCGGGCGATCTCCGATCGTCATTCATCATTCCGCATTCATAATTCCCTTTGCGCCTTGGCGCCTTGGCGAGAGATGGTTTGAAATGGACGACTACTCACCGATGGAGCGGCAGCATGGACATGGACGACAAAACGCTGGCCGAGACGATCTCGGACCATGCGGCGGCGGTCCGCGACGATGCGGACGCCACACGCGAGCTGGCCTCGGCAGCCCGAGAGCTGACCGCGGCGATCGAGAAGCACGGGCGGGACGGGGCCGCCACTGAAACAATTTCCCCGTCATCAACCGCCGCGCGCGCCGGAGCGACGCGAGGGTCTGAACCGATTGGCTCGGCGGTTGGCACGCGAGTTGCTCTTAACGTTAACGTTAACGAACGTCAACTGAAAGAAGAAGATAACCGTTCGTTCGTTCGTAACGTTAACGAGAACGAACGAACGAACGGACGAACGGCATTTTCTTGGACAAAAGTGACGGAAGACGACTCGGAGATCGACTCGGAGCCGATCAGGTTCCTCTGTAGCCGGATCGAGAAGATTGTGGTCTGCAAGCCGGGTAAGTGGTGGCGCAACGATCGCCGCTTGGTAGTGGTTGCGGCGGTGCTCGCCTCTCGGATCGACGCGCTCTTGGCAGACGGCGAGACGGGCGCCCGGTGGCTCGACGCGGCGCTGACGTCGGTCGCCGAGTTTCAGCCGCGGAATTCGGCCGCCTATTTTCAGAGGTGTCTGAAGCTCGGCCTGGGCGACATCGACCCAGTGATGCAGGACCGCCCGACCGTGGACATGCTGTGGATCCAGCTCACCAAGCGGATCGAAGTGCCGGAGAAATGGCTGGCGGAGCGGCCGGGCCGCCAACTCCGCCAGGCGAGCGAGGGGTGACAGGCGGAAAGCCTACCACGGAGGAAGATGTGTAACTGGATTATAGCCCATGGAGGTCGCAGAGATGGGCCAATCACCTAAACGCGATGCGTGGATAAGCCTTAGGGATAGGCCACCGCCAGAACGCGTGCCCGTGTTGTGCTTAACCGAGTCGCATGGAGCAATCACTGGGACTCGCGTCGGAAACTGCATTCATGTGGGTGTGCCGGATTCATGGAACCCTGTCGTCACTCACTGGAAGCACAAGAATCACGACTAACTCGAAGCGTGGTGAGGCACGTATGTCACTGCCCTGACGGAGTCGAGGAGTCTACCGCAGAGGACACAGAGGAACGCAGAGGGGTCGAAAAACGATGAAGAGCTTGCCTAAGTGCCGCCGCTGTGAGTGCCAGCCGTGTGAGTGTCATAAGCGACTGGTCAACCGGGCTCTGCGCTGGTTGCCCAATTCGGCCGTGATTGCCGGCCACAACGGCAAGCGGCAGTCTGCCCGTTGCGGTGTTGTGCTCGGGGCCATGACAAGCAGCGCATACGAAGTCCCTGACGCCATTGGTTGGTCCGGTAGCGGCAGACTGTCGATCTTGATTGAGGCCAAGATCAGCCGAGCGGATTTCACCCGGGATCGGCGCAAGTCGTTCCGGCGTAGACCCTCAACCGGCATGGGGAATTTTCGGTACTACCTCTTCCCCGTGGGCTTACTGACAGCGACGGAACTGCCCGATCACTGGGGGCTGCTGGAAGTTGTCCGCACTTCAGTTCGCGTCTTGCGATTGGCGAGTTGGCAAGAATCTGACCGAACGCATGAGTGTCAACTGCTGTGGTCGGCACTGCGGCGACAGCAACAAAAGAGTAATACGGCCGCGGTCACCGCCGGCAAAGGCGGTGCGAGCAGCTTAACTGCGAAAGGAACCGAATCGTGAATGTAGACTGGCAAACGCAGTGCGAAGCGATCAGCCGCCGGACTAACCGGCGATGTCCTTACCGATGCCAAGTGCAAATCCCAAGCACGTTGGCCTCTCATCTTGTGGCTGACGGCACTCAGTTTTGCGTGTCGGGCCGACCCGTTCACCTTTGCCGAGGACAAGCAGGAGCTGGCGGGCCCGGCAGAAAAGGCTCTTGTCGATCCGGTTGATCGACGGCGGCTACCTCTCTGCTTACAACGGGTACGGGTACGGGTCGATCGTGACGACCAGCGAGCGTCTGGCGTTTCCTGCCGGGAAGACAACCATCCCAAAGGCGTGGGGGCCACGCGAATGGTCGGGGAAGGTGCCACCGCAAGTCGCAGAGGCCCTCGGTATCTGCGAGCTGAACAAAGCCGCCGCGGTCACCGCCGGCAAAGGCGATCCGGGATCCTGATTCATCATTCTGCATTCATCATTCATAATTTCCCCATGTCCTTCACAGGCTCGAAAAACGGTGCCGGCGTCTTCCAGCGGATCATCTCCTGGATGCCGCCCCACGATCTGTATATCGAGCCCTTCGCCGGGCGGGCCGCCGTGTTTCGGCGGAAGCGGCCGGCGAGGTACTCGGTTTTGATCGACAGCGACCCGACCGCTATCGACGCCCTGGGGATGGCCCTCGTCACGGCCGGCGGTGCGGACCTCCCGCCCGGCGTGGAGCTGATCTGCGGCGACGGGTTGGAGGTGTTTATGTCAGCCGTCAATGATGGGCTGCCGTACCGCCATGGTGGCGTCCGGGCGGCCCGTGCTGTGTGGATGAATTACTTTGAGCCGCGTCAGGTGCTGGTCTACTGCGATCCGCCCTACCTGCGGTCGACGCGGCGCGATCCGAAGCGGGATTATTACCAGCACGAATGGTCGCGAGAACAACACGAGTACTTCCTCGACCAGGTCGTCGATGCGCCCTGGCGGGTTTTGATCAGCGGATATAAGTCGGCGCTCTATACCAAGCGACTCCGGGGCTGGCACACCGAGCGGTACCGGACCACCACCCGCGGCGGGCCGGTCGAGGAGTGGATCTGGGCGAATTTTCCCCGGCCGGCGGAGCTGCACGACTACCGCTACGTGGGACGCGACTATCGCCACCGCGAGCGGATCCGCAAACGACAACGCCGGTGGTGTCGAATGCTCAGAGCGATGCCGGCCCTGGAGCGCTGCGCGATGCTGGCGGCCGTCATCGACGAATTTGGCGAGGCACGTTGAAGGGAAGAAACCTCTCGCAAAGGCGCCAAGGCGCAAAGGAGAAGTAAGGAAGGCAAGATGCCGAAACAGACCGTTCGAGTTCACATCCGCTGGATGATCCGGCGGGACATGCCCGAAGTGCTGGCCATCGAGGACGAAGGCTTCGAGTTCCCCTGGAGCAAGAACCAATTCATCCTCTGCCTGCGGCAACTCAACTGCATCGGGATGGTCGCCGAGCACGACGACCGGGTGCTGGGGTTTATGGTCTACGAGGTGCACAGCACGCGGATCCACGTGCTCAACTTGGCGGTGGCCGCCGACTATCGCCGCCGCGGCATAGGCACCCAGATGGTGGCCAAGCTGGTCGCGAAGCTCTCCGGCTCGAGGCGCCGGGTGATCCGGCTGGAAGTGCGGGAGACGAACCTGCCGGGGCAGCTCTTCTTCAAGCAAATGGGGTTCCGGGCCGTCTCGGTGATCCCGGACTTCTACGCAAAGACGCCGGAAGACGCCTATGGGATGCGGTACATGTATCGTGGCAAGGGTCAGGAGTCAGTCTGGCTCCTGACTCCTGACTCCTGAGGTCTGAAAACCATGGTTTTCAAAACACATTCGCCCTTTGGTGACTCGCCGCGGCGGCCGGCTGCGAAGTATGACGGTGAGGACCGCGGCATGGTTGTCACGGCAAAGGGCTCCGAGCGGTACGTGTTCCTGTTCGACGTGGCCTCTAGCTTCCAGGCCATGCAGACGGCGACGCGTTTCGCAGCCGATCCCGAGTTGAGTCTGAGCGAGTTCGATGCGTTGGGGATCTCGCGGCAGATCTTCCGGTGGCTCGAGCGGCAGCTCCGCCGGGCCAGGGACGCGGAGGAAATGACGGGGTGAGGGGGTGGCAGAGGGGTCAGGAGTCAGGGGTCAGACTGACTCCTGACTCCTGACTCCTGACTCCTGAAAGAGCCGGCGGCCTGTTGCAATCGCGTGCGTAAGGGAAATCGAGCCGCCGGCCCGCAGCACCGGACGGTTAGCAGGTGACGGGGTGAAGAAGACGGAATGCAGAATGCAGAATTATGTAGCCGCCCGGGCCGCCCTCTTCATTCATCATTCTGCATTCATCATTCTGCATTCCCTTCTATTCTACCCCAACGTGACCCCGCGGCTAGGGGATTTTCTGGCCATGGGCGGTAAGCTGGGCAAGCTGTGTGGCCAAAACGGCTGGAAATTAGGCCGCGCCGCGTGGTAGGCTGGCGGGGCAATCGCGCGGAGGACGGTGTGTCTGCTTGATCGACGTGGAAAAAGAACAGCAGGCCCAGCGGCTGCTGGATGCAAATGGCTTGAGCCAGCGGGCCGTGGCCCGCCGGGTCGGGCTCTCGCGTGCCACCGTCGGCGCGATGGCCGCCGGCCGCCGGCCGCGCGACTACAGCCTCCGGGCCGGCAAGGCGAAGCCTCAAGAGGCGAACAGTCAAGAGGCGTCCGGGCCGGTGCAGAGGTGTCCGGGTTGCGGCCGCTTGATCGCAATGCCCTGCCGGGCGTGCCGCGTGGAGCGGCTGGTGGCCAGCGGGCAGTCGCCGCGGAAGTATCCGGACGATCCGCAGTTCGACGAGCCGCTGAGCGTGGCCCTGCAGGACGAAGACCCGGAGCGATACCTCAAAATCCGCCGCGCGAAGGAACAGAGCCTGCTGGCCGAGATGACCGTGGCGGCCGAGGTCGGGGCCGTGGCCGACCCGTGCGGCGAAGAGGAGCCGAGCGACGAGGAGCTGGAAGTGATTCTGAATGCAGAATTCTGAATGCAGAATGAAGAATGAAGAATAAGAAGAGATCTACCGCAGAGGCACGCAGAGGAAGAAAAAGACCGCCTTTTATTCTCCGCGGTGGATCTTTTGACGCTCATTTTGGAAAAGGACCGAGGTTCCCAGTGCAAGTGCTGAACCGGCCGGCGACGCGGGACACCGGTGTCTACCGGCACGGGCGGCCGGTGATGAAGCTCACCGAGGACCTCGTGTTCAAGGTGCAGCTCAACGGCGACCAGGGGATCCGCGTGCGGGTGCCAATCGGCTTCGAGACGGATTTGACGTCGACGCCGCGGATGTTTTGGCCGATCTTTCCACCGGCCGGGCCGTGGTCGCCGGCGGCGATCCTGCACGACTATTTGTACGGCCTGCCGGGGTGCAGCCGGTTCTTGGCCGATGCGCTGTTTCGCGAGGCGATGCAGAAGCTGGGCGTGCCGTGGTGGCGGCGGGTGGTGATGTATTACGCCGTGCGGATCTTCGCGAGGCGGCACAAGACAACAAGAAAAGGCTCTCGCAAAGGCGCCAAGGCGCAAAGGAAAGAATGAGTCGGCTGCGACGGAAGATTTCCTGGTTTGTTGAGGGTGACGACCACACAGGCGTGTACCGGGCGCGTCACATGGCCGGCGCGGAGGCTGCCTTCCGGCGGCAATTTCGCGTGTCCGCGACTAGCCACCTCTCGGCCCGCTTGGCGACGCTCGCCGAGGCCGGGCTGCCCCTCACCGACTCACCCCCTCGCCCAGTCACCCTGGCTGATCTGCATTCTGCATTGCGAGCGATGCTCCCCAAACCATGAACCACCGACACTATCTCCGCTTTCTGCTGGGCCTGCTGATCGCGCTGGCGATCGGGCTGGCCGTGGCCTGCCTCGCGCGGTCGGCGGAGGCCCAGCCGGGAGGGTGCCCCGGGGGGATCTGCCCGAATCCGAACCCGCCGCCGCTGTCGATCCTCGAGGGATCGCAGGGCTGGCGACGTCCCCTGCCGCCGGCCGCTCAACGAAAGCCGCAACAAAGGGCGCAGCACCCGGCCGTGGTCAAGATCGTCTCGACCCGCGACGATCGGGCGATGCAGGGTACCGGCACCGTGATCGACCGGCGCGACGACAAGCTGCTGGTGTTGACCGTCGCCCATATCCTGCACGGCGGTTTTCAGCCCTCGGTGATGTTTGCCGACGGCCACCGGTCGCAGGCCAAGATCTTGGCCACGGAAGCGCTGTGGGACTGCGCGCTGCTGAGCACGCCTGCGCGAGTAAAGGGGTCGATCATCCGGCTGGCCGAGAAGCCGCCTGCAACTGGGGAGGGCGTCGGCTGGTACGGGCTGGGCCAGAACGCGGTCAACAGCGGGCAAGAAAAGGTGCTCGGATACAACGCAAGCTGGCTGGTCTGCACGCATCGTCCCGGATCGCTGCGGATGGGCGACTCGGGCGGTCCGATCTTCACGCGCAACGGGCTGGTGGGGGTGATCTCGGAGACTGAAGAAGGCCGGCCGAATGTGCTGCGGGGCGTCAACTGCGACTGGATTCGTGCGTTCATCCGCCGCCGGGCGCCGCAGTGGAGCGGTCACCCCTACCCCGTTACCGCTGAAGGCACGCCGAAAGAACCGCCGCCGGTGGTGGTGGACGATCGCACGCCGCCTGCCGCGGATCCGGCCACGCCGAATCCGTCGATACCGGCAGCCGGTCACCCGGTCACCCCGTCACCCCCTCACGCCGTCACCCCCTCACCGCCGCCGGGCCTCCTGGAGGAATCGACGCCGCCGGCGGTACGGGCCCACATCGACGAGGACGGCGTGGTCGAGCGGATCTACGCGCGGATCGAGGCCGACGTGGAAAAATTCCACGGGCCGGCCGGACCGCCAGGTGCGGCGGGACCGGCCGGCGTTGCAGGTGCACCTGGTGCACGCGGGCAGCAAGGGCTGCCGGCGATCGCCGCAGAGCTGGCCGGCCTCGACATCGACATCGAAGACATCGAAAAGCAAGGGCTGCTGGGCAAGACGCTATCCGGCGCGTTGACGGCACTGGGTTGGAGCGGGCCGCCGTCGCTGGCCGCGATCGCCGGGCTGTGGGTGTTTCGATGGTGGCTGAAGCGGCGTCGATCGCCGCGCGTCACCGCGTCACCCCCTCACCCCGTCACCCCCTCACCACCGCCGGCGCCGACGGAGGGGCCGGCCGTGGACTTTCCCCGCAACCCGCCGCGGGACACCACCGAGGCCGAAGAATTTTTACGACTTTCGACGTTGGAGGGACGTGATCCGATACACGACGCACTTGTCGGCCGCTTTGCGCTGGACGAGCTCGACACGCAAATCGAGCAGGACGGCGACAGCGGAGCGTGGGCCGTCCAACTGAAACGCACGCTGGAGGATCGCTTTAACGGGATGGTCCCGTTTGATCGGTCGCCAACCACTCAAGCCTAGGAGATCATTATGCCGATCGGAGACGCGGGAACAGAACAGTTTCGCAACGCGGTGCTCGAGGTGAGAAACCACCACATCGCGGCGATGCTACAGCCGTTGATGGAGCTGCGGATGGAGCTCGTCAACAGCGAGGACCTCCGCGACCGCGGCGGGCTGGACACGCCCAGCCGCGATCATTTTATGGAACTGCTGGGCAACGCCGACCGCTGGCGACGGAGGTTGACACATAACCCCGACAACGCCGACCTGGGTGGCAAGATTGCCAAGGCGATCGACGCCGAGCAGGAGATCGCCGACGCCGAGAATCCGTTCGGGGGGGACGAGGTGCAGATGGGGGCCACCGCGCTCTACGAGATCCCGTGGGCGATGGACGGCACAGACTCGGACATCCCCATCAACAGCCAGCTTAAGCTGACCGGCAACGGACGGATTTTGCTGGGCGCGATCGACACGGCGATCGTGGCGATCACTCGACTGGCGAGCAAGGACCGGTCACGGTTCGTGACGCGGCACGATTCGTTACGGGTATACGGTCTGTACCAACAGATCTTCGCGTACCTGATGACGTTCGCCGGCGACGAGAACCGGGTCGACGTGGCCCAACTGCCGGCCGACGAGGAGCCTCGCGGACCGAGCAACGCGCCGAATCGCATCAGCGAAACGGCGACCGGAACGGGCAGCTAACCGCTGCCAATAGGCGCCGCTACCGACCCCAAAACCGGGCCCAAAACAGCCTGACCACACCCCCCCCGGGGGGGCGGGGTCCTTCCCGGCCCGGAGTGTCTCCAGGTGCTTTCGCTCGGCGGCAGCCGCCTGGTCGATGTCCTTCTTGTCGATATGCACGCTCGATATATTCTTCGCGATCCTGAAAAGATCCGAAGAGTTCGGAGGTGTCTTGGC
>SDBU01002175.1_pt1 | contig 26695 bp, 18 predicted proteins | sample 2277071 | NCBI WGS metagenome assembly SDBU01 (sample SAMN10397929, study PRJNA504765) | marine sediment metagenome | isolation source: marine sediment core GS08_GC12, 126 cmbsf | place: Arctic Ocean: Gakkel Ridge, Loki's castle | collected 2008 | reverse complement strand
GCCCCAATCCACCCACCACCAGAGCGGCGTAGCGGGGGCAGCGGTGGATATTATTACCGGGATAAATCGATTCATCGGTCTTTTTGTGGAGACTGCCCGGCAATTACGACGGGGGCGCATCTGGTTGTTGCTGCTGGGCTATCTGCTGGTCAACTGGCTCATCTTACAAGCACTCCATCAAAGCAGTTGGTCCGTCACCGGTACCCTGGTCACGTTCTGGACCGAACTGGTGGACTCTGAGCAGGCAATCAGATTCACTCACTATCCCGACCACCTGGTGCTGTTGCCCGCCTATTTTGGCTGGGCTAAGCTGCTGCCGGCGTTTTTTGTGGAGGGACCACTTCTGGGTGCGCTGGCCATTATGTTCCACGGCGGTTTCATGCATATCCCGTCCGGACAGCAACGTCCGATCAGAAGCGCACTCTCCGCCTGGGTTCATCTGGTGGCAGCCTGGGCTGTAATCTACGGTTTGGTAATGCTGATCTACCTGCCTCTGCCACAACTGCTGGCACCGCTGCTGGCCGGTTCCGGCAGACGCATACTGGCATTTCAGTTCGTACTGCAACCGGCGGCATTTGCGGCTATTCTGGCACTGTTTTTCTTTGTCATACCACGTATCGCAGTTTACCGGGAATCGTTTCCGAGGGCACTGGCGCGGGCGGTACCGGTCGCAGTCGAGAATCCGATAACCTGTTTAGCTCTCGCCGCAGTTATCCTGGCTATACCGATCCTGCTGCTGAATATCCTCAACCGCGCCCCTCAGATTGCCGAGCGGTTCACCCCGGAAACCGTCTACTGGCTGCTGGCGGTCAGCCTGCCGGTCGACACGCTGTTTTACTTCTTCTGGATGGGCACCGCCGTACGTTTCCTGATCGATGAGGAGCGATGAACGCTCACTAAAGCCAGTCAGGCATGACAAACTCTGTAGGGCAAAACCCCTTATGGTTTTGCCAATGTATGGCAGAACCGCTTTGGGTTCTGCCCTACTTCTACTTCTACGTGGCCGGATTCAGTCTTTGGCAGCCAGCCGCTTCTCCAGGGAGGCGACCGCTTTGGTCAACTTGTCGATCTTGGATTCCATCTTCTTCAGATCAGTCCGTTTGACCAGTTGGTACTCCCTGACCTCTTTGGCTAACCGTGAAACCTCTTTGTGCGCCTTCGATGCCTCCTTAGCGATCTTGTCCCGCAGACCGGCCGTCGATTTCTCGGCCTTGTCCACCAGCTCCATAACCGCCTTTTTGCGGTCGGATTTGTTCAATTCGCCCTTTTTGATCAGATCATCAATGATCTTTTCCGCCCGGGCCCTGGTCACCTGAATGGCTCCGATCGAGGCCAGTACCGTGTTTTTCAGAATAGACATGGATTTGACACCTCCTAATTGAATTATTTTCGAAAACAACCTGGTTGTCTGTCTGACATTTCCCCAAGTGGCAACCTCCGCCAGCACGATCCGACCCAGCACCTCCAGAGATATATCATCACCGGTACCTGAGTCAACTACCCTCACTTCAACGCCGTCGCGAATCAACTCGGCCAACTCGGCCTGGGTGAGAGTACGGCTGTCCTCAACGTCGTACAGGCGCCGGTTGCTGTATCTTCGAATAGTCCTCATGTGCCTGCCATAATATAGTGCACCGCACTATAATTGTCAACGTTAAAACCGGTCTCTGGGTTTCAATTATCCTGTCGGTCGGTGACCTTTTATTATTGAGTAGACTCTTACCCGGTGATCCGGTATACTTTGTGTTTATGATAATCAGTTGCGAAAGGCAACCGGTGCCGGGTAATGGTTCGGTAACTGTCGGCGGCCGACTGGTCAGAGACAATGACAAAATGACTTTTCAGATGAGGATGGATGAAACGTGGACAGAGTAGAACTTCTATTGCAGGAAATTACGGAGGCCAACGGTGTCTCCGGTTATGAGCAGGAAATACGTTCGATAATGGCCCGCGAGCTGGCCGGCATAACCGACAGGGTCGAGTACGACCGGCTGGGCTCTATCCTGGGGCGTAAGCAGGGCAGTAGTGACCGCCCTCGAATAATGGTGGTGGGTCACATGGACGAAGTCGGGTTCATGGTCAAGGAGATTACCTCCGAGGGTTATATCAAGTTTCTGCCCCTGGGGGGCTGGTGGGGACACGTGGCCCTGGGCCAGCGGTTGCGGATCATCACTTCCCGGGGTCCGGTAATAGGCGTGGTGGGGTCTCAGCCGCCGCACCTGCTGACGGAAAAAGACCGCGCCAAGGTGATAGAAATCAAGGATATGTTTATCGACGTCGGCGTGCTGGAGAAATTCGACGTCGCCAAAAAACTGGGAATCAAAGTGGGCGATCCGATCATACCCGAGAGCCGGTTCACGATCATGGGCAACCGCCGCATGTATATGTCGAAGGCGTTTGATAACCGGGTTTCCTGCGCGATCATACTTGAGCTGATGCGCAAGTTCCAGAGGGCCAAACATCCCAACACGATCCTGGGCTGCGCCAGCGTGCAGGAGGAAGTCGGGTTGCGGGGGGCCAATACGGTAGCTCACGTGGGGGACCCGGACGTCTGTATCGTGGTGGATATCGGTATCGGACAGGATGTGCCACCTGACGGCTTCAAGAAAAAAGAGAAACTCGGCGGCGGCCCGGCCATTCTCATTTACGACGCCCGGATGATCCCCAATATCAAGCTGCGTGACCTGTTTGTCACCACGGCCGAACAGAAGAAGATCCCCTACCACCTGACCTACATGGAGCGCGGCGCCACCGATGGCGGACCGATCCACCTGAGCCGGGCCGGGGTGCCGTCTATCGTCATCGGGCCGCCGGTGCGGTATATACACAGCCATAATGGAATACTGAACCGGACCGACTATGATAATACGATTAAATTGATCTCCGAGGTGATCAAGAAACTCAACTCCAGAACGGTAGCTTCACTGACGGAGGGATAAGAGGACGTGGCTCTGAGATTCCGCAATACCTTCACCCGGCAGAAGGAAGAATTCATTCCCCTCGAAACCGGCAAAGCAGGTATGTATACCTGCGGTCCGACGGTATACGGTTACGCCCACATCGGCAACTTCCGCACCTACATGTTCGAGGACCTGCTGCGGCGGTATTTGAAATACAAGGGTTATGAAGTCACCCAGGTCATGAACCTGACCGACGTCGACGACAAGACGATTCGCAACTCGCAGGCCGAAGGGGTGCCCCTGCGTGAGTACACCGACCGTTATACGCAGGTCTTCTTTGACGATCTCGACGCCCTGGGGATGCAAAGAGCCGAGGTATACCCGCGGGCGACCGAGCACATAGCGGAGATGGTGGTCATTATTCGAAAGCTCCTCAAGTGCGGCCTGGCTTACGAGATCGACGGCAACTACTACTTCAAGATCGCCGCCTTTCCAAATTATGGCAAGCTGGCCAACCTGGACCTGGCCGGATTGCGACCGGGGGCGCGTGTCGCCACTGACGAATACGAGAAAGATTCCGTATCGGACTTCGCTCTCTGGAAAGCTTGGGATCCCGAAGACGGCGACGTCTACTGGGAAACGGAACTGGGCAAGGGTCGGCCGGGCTGGCATATTGAGTGCTCAGCCATGTCGATGAAATACCTGGGCCGGCATTTCGATATCCATACCGGCGGGGTGGACAATATCTTCCCCCATCATGAGAATGAAATCGCACAATCGGAAGGCGCCACCGGCGAGAAATTCGTCAATTACTGGATGCACAGCGAGCACCTGATCGTGGAAGGGCGCCGGATGGGCAAATCGCTGGGAAACTACTACACCCTGCATGATCTTCTCGAAAAGGGATTTTCCGGGGTGGCCGTACGCTACCTGCTGCTTGCCACCCATTACCGGCAGCAACTGAACTTCACCTTCAAGGGACTGGAGGCTGCCGCCAATGCCCTGGAACGATACACCGACTTCATTGCCAATCTGTCGGCCTACCCGGGGGGTAGTTCGGACGGAACGGCCGAGGGTCTGATCGACAAGGCCGAACAGGGTTTTGAGGAAGCACTTGACGACGATCTGAATATCTCGGCCGCCCTGGGGGTTGTGTTCGATTTTATTCGGGATATCAACCGGCTGAAGGCCGAGGATCACCTGTCGAGCGAAGAGCGGGACCGGGCGCTGCAGACGATCCGCCGCTTTGACACCGTGCTGAACTTTACCTGCCGGCAGCAGGATATTGACACCGATATCGAAACACTGATACAGCAGCGAACCGAGGCCAGGCAGAAAAAGGACTTTGCGCTGGCGGATAAGATTCGGAACGATCTTCTCTCAAAGGGGATTGTGCTGGAGGATACACCTCAGGGTGTCAAGTGGAAGCGGAAGATCTGACATTCGCCGGGCGCGTCCGTTCCCGGTAGCACCGTGAAAAACCCTTGACACTTGAAGTGATTGTGCTTCCTTTTTTCAACGTCTGCAAGCCGGCGTAACTCAGATGGTAGAGTAGCTGATTTGTAATCAGCCTGTCGGGGGTTCGAGTCCCTTCGCCGGCTTTTCTTCACGACAATGTAACAGCTACCGGAAAGGGGATTGGTGCCGGGCATTTGGTGTCATCCATTATCATGGAGGGCATGCTGCGGGTGCATGTTTTTGTTGTTTTTCCTGTCTTCCCGGCCCAAATAGATACTCATGGCGCGAGTTCAAGTACCGCCCCCGGGGCGGCTGGTGGTTTCGATAATCTATTCGTCATTTGATGCCCTGGCGGAAGCGTTGTCGATCCTGGAAGGTCGTTTTGGACGAGTTCAGATTGAAACCACCGAGATTCCCTGTGCCGAAGAAGCCTTTTACAAAGAAGAGATGGGTGACGGGCTCCTGCGACGTTTTTTCTGTTTTGAGCGACCGGTGCCACGGGATGCGCTGGTTGATCTCAAACGGACCTGCAGCAAGATCGAACCGAGGTTTGCCGACCATAGCGGCGACTATATCTTCCGAACGGTGAATATCGACCCGGGCATTATGTCCCCGGCCAACCTGGTAATGGCTTCGCACCGCGAATATAACCACCGCGTTTACCTCAGGGATGGCGTGTATGCGGAGACGACATTGATCTATGCGCGGGATCGATTTGTCCGGCTGCCGTGGACCAGCCCGGATTTTTGCCATGGGGAGGCGCTCGATTTTTTCCAGCGAGTACACACCGGCATTGAGTTGGTGCAACCGGAACCGGAGTGTCAATCGACTTAGTCGGGTGTGTTATCCCAAAGAGCCCTGGTGAGTTTTCACTTTATTTTCCGCGCCTCGTTAATCAAATTGAGGTAAATAACTGTTTCTATTAATGGAACCGGCAAGGTGACCGGTCGGGTGGCTTGGCGCCGACTCGCCGGACTGATGCCGAATCCGGAAGACCAGGATTGAAATGGACAAATTCGTAGTAGATGGTCCGTGCCGGCTTACGGGCGAACTGAAAGTGGAAGGTTCCAAGAATGCCGCCCTGCCGATAATCATCGGCTCCTTGTTGGCCGGTAAGGATGAGACTATCATCCGGAACGTTCCTCCCCTGAGAGACATACTCACTGTCATCAAGGTTGTGAAGCACCTGGGAGCGAAAATCTCCTATGACGTCGAGGCGCAGGTTATGACGGTTGACGCGACCAACCTGACCGAGAATACCGCCCCCTACGAGCTGATGCGCCAGATGCGAGCTTCGTTTCTCGTCCTGGGACCCCTGCTGGCCCGGCTGGGTGAAGCCCGGGTGTCGTTGCCGGGAGGCTGTGTGCTGGGATCGCGACCGGTTGATTTTCATATCAAGGGTTTCGCCGCCCTGGGGGCCAAGGTTACCGAAGAAGCCGGGTATGTGCTGGCGGAGGGAAAGCCCCTCACCGGCGGCGCCGTCTACTTTGATCGACCGTCTCACACCGGAACCGAGAATATCCTTTTTGGAGCCGTCATGGCCCAGGGCAAGACAGTCATCAATAACGCTGCCTGTGACCCGGAAGTTGTCGATGTTGCTAACTTTCTCAATAAGGCCGGAGCCAGGATATCCGGTGCGGGTACCCCTATTATTGTAGTCGAACCGATCAAACAACTTCGGGGAATCGACTATACCGTTTCCGGAGATCGGCTGGTAGCCGGGACCTACCTGATCGGAGCGGCTGTTTCCGGCGGACAGGTGAAAGTTACCGGATGTGACCCGGCTCACCTGACCATGGTGTGTCACAAACTGTCGGAGATGGGCTGCCGGATCGTAACCGATGACACCAGCATAACCGTAATCGGGCCGAAACGGCTGAAGGCAATCTCGGCTACGACCTTCCCCTACCCTGGTTTCCCGACCGATTTGCAGGCCTGCCTGATGGCAGCCACCTGCCTGGCATCGGGAACTTCGCGTATCAAGGAAACGGTTTTTGAAGACAGGTTCACACATACGATGGAAATGCGGCGTTTGGGAGCAGATATAACGGTTTCCAGCGATGAGGCCATTATCAACGGTGTCGAGGAACTCCGAGGCGCCAAGGTCATGGCCTCGGATATCCGGGCAGGAGCCGGGATTCTGCTGGCTTGTGTGGCTGCCCGAGGCAAATCGGAAGTGTCGCGAGTCTATCATATTGATCGAGGGTATAACCGAATAGAGGAAAAGCTAACCTCGCTGGGAGCCGATATAGTCAGGGTAAGGGCATGACCCGGCTCGCCGACCCATCCGGGCGGGGTGATGACACGGACCTGTCCCGTCGCCAGGGACCGGCGGCGGTGGCCAATGGTGGCCCGATACTCGGAGTAAGAAGGACGCATTAACATGAGAAGAGTTGTTGTCGCGGCGCTGGTTATGCTGGTAATAGCGGGGGCACTGGTGCAGGCGCAGGAAACATACTTTGGCAAGAACAAAGTCAGGTATAAGGATTTCGATTGGAGCTACATTCAGACACGCCATTTTGATATCCATTTTTACGAAAACGCCTATCCCACCGCCAAGTTTGCCGCCACCGTGCTGGAATCCGCCTACACGGAGATTACCAACGAACTCAACTACTACATCCAGCGGCGCATACCGGTGTTCGTTTACAACTCTCACAATGATTTCCAGCAAACCAATATCATTTCTGCGCTGATTCCGGAAGGCGTCGGCGGCTTCACCGAGGCTTTCAAGAACAGAATCGTTATTCCTTTCACGGGTTCCTATGAGGATTACCGTCACGTGCTGCACCATGAGTTGACGCACGCCGTAATCTATGATATGCTCTATGGCAACGCGCTGGCATCGCTGCTTTCCCGGAATCGTCTCTTCAATCTGCCGTTATGGTTCGCCGAAGGTTATGCGGAGTATTCCTCACGGCACGGCTGGGACGCCTTCTCCGACATGTTTATGCGAGACGCTACCATCAACAATTACATGGCGCCACCTCGGGCACTGGGCGGATTCCTGGCCTACAAACAGGGACAGGCGATGGTGAAGTATATCGCCGACAAATACGGCGAAGAAAAGCTGGGCACTATCCTGCGCAAGGGGAAGATTCACCTGACGATGAACCGGGCTCTTAAGGAGGCAATCGGAGTCGACGAGAAAGACTTTTTCGAGGAATTCTCCAAGGAGATGAAGCGCCGCTACTGGCCGGACATAGCTATTCGACAGGAAGCCTCCGAGATCGCCCGGCAGTTGACCCATTCCCGGGAGGATGGCTCGTATTTCAACGAAAAACCTGTCTTCACGCCTGACGGCGGCCGACTGGCCATCTTCACCGACAAGTCCGACTACACCGAGATCGTTCTGATCTCGGCCGACGACGGTCACGTGATCGATCGTCTGGTGAAAGGTGAGCGTTCCGGTGACCTGGAATCGCTGCACTGGTATGTATCCGGCATATCGTTCTCACCCGATGGGCGGAACATGGTATTCGTGGCCAAATCGGGAGGTCACGATGCTATCCTGCTGTATGACCTCTCGCGGAAGAAAGTCTACAAGAAAAAGAAGCATGATTTTTACAATGTGCTGTCCCCGGCATGGTCGCCCGACGGCCGGATGATCGCTTTTTCGGCGCTGCAGGGACACCAGCGGGACCTGTTCCTGTATACCATTGAGTCGGACAACGTGCAGCAGTTAACCGACGATCGCTATGACGATACCGATCCCAGTTGGTTGCCCGGCTCCGATGAACTGGTCTTCTCGTCTGACCGTCCACATCCCCGCAATACCATACTGGACGCCGGTGACAACATCTACGTCAGCGAGGGCGCTTTTATGCCGGGTGATCTTGATTACGGTTACTATAATCTCTTTCGTCTGAGCACCACCGATCAGCATGTGTCACCACTGGATGTCGGCCCCGGTGTCAATCACTCACCGACCGTCAGTTCGGACGGCAAAAAGGTGGCCTTCATTTCCGGTCGCAACGGGATTGACAACATCTATATCGGCTACCTGGACAGTGTCGGGTCGTATCCGGTGACCGATCTCCTGACCGGCGCCAGTTCGGTATCATGGTCACCTGATGGCCGTCAGGTGGCTTTTTCAGCCTTCAGCAAGGGTGGCTTTGACATTTTTATCCTTAAAGACCTCGTCCCGGTCGGCGAGGACGGCATTCTGGCGACAACCAACTCCATGTTAGGCAAGTACGATCTGCTGAAAAGCCGGCAGGCTTCTGAAACCCTCGCATCGCATCGCCGGAAGACCACCGAACACACCGAGCAATCACTTCCAGCCGATGCCGCCACGGTTGAAGATAGCACGATCAGTGAAGCCGGTCGCCCCGACTCTTCAGCCGCCGACACCGGTACCGGCGATCCCGAATCCGGTTCGCCATCGGCTGACTTGCCGGACAGCTCGATTATCACCGAGACCGGAGTTTATGGTGATGAGTTCGTATTTGTGGCATCCGACCAGACCGATCCGCTTGATTCTCTCCTGATCGATGTTCCCGAGGACAGTGCCGCGATATATCGGGAGGGGTTAAAGGAACCGGTGTCGTTTGACTCCATCCCACTGCCGACAGCCGGCGGTGACTATGATGTTCGCAAGTACAAGGTGAGATTCACTCCTGATTTCGTCGGTGGGGGTTTCGCTTATGATTCATTTTTCGGGTTGCGCGGGCAGACCTACTTCGTCTTCTCCGACTATCTGGGCAATCACCAGTTTTTCGTGGCCACCGACCTGGTCAACACGATCGATCAGTCCTTCCTGCAAGCCTACTATTTCTACAACCGCAAGCGCACCAACGTTGGCGTGGGGCTGTTTCATACCAAGAATTTTTATCTGGATGATCGCGATTTCCTGTTCTCGGATCGTTTCTACGGATTGCAGTGTTTTCTCCGCCGTCCTTTTTCAACTTTCACACGCTTACAGTTTTCAATTTCCCAGTATTTCATAGATCGGGAATATATCGACCCTGACGACCTCCGTGATAACCGCAGTTCCAAAGTGACCACCGGCGAACTGGCCTGGGTAACGGACAATATAATCTGGGGTATTACCGGTCCGGTCAACGGACGACGAGCCAGACTGGCGGTTTCGGGCGGCGTCAACTTGTTTGACGCCGGCGACATCGAATTCAGCGCCGTCGATCTTGACATGCGCAAATACTGGCATTTCAAGAAGACATTTTCGATGGCGTTCCGTCTGGCCGGCGGGGCATCCTTCGGCAAAACACCCAAGCAGTACTTCCTGGGCGGAACCACCAACTGGATCGGCAACCGGACACTCGATGCCAAGGTATACGAGGTCGAGAATCTTTATTTTGCCGACGTTGTCACACCGTTACGGGGGGTACCTTATTACGAATTGTCGGGCAATCGCTACGCTCTCATCAACTGGGAATTCCGCTTTCCGATGATTGAATACTTTGTTATGCGTTTCCCGCTGCCGGTGGTCATCAGCCGGGTGGCCGGGGCGGTGTTTGTCGATGCCGGTTCCGCCTGGCACAACGAAAATTTCAAAGGCGGCACCTCGGTCGGTCACAGCCGTTTGCTGGACATTCACACCGGTTTTGGTTTCGGCATGCGGGCTAATCTCGGATTCGTGGTGCTGCGTTACGACCTGGCCTGGTCGACCGATTTCTACAGAGTGTCCGACAAACCAACGTACTATTTCTCACTGGGCGCAGATTTCTAACAGAGTGTTGAAAAAGTCATTTACGCGCGGTCAGGAATCCTGAGGTTGTCCCAAAAGGTGCCCATTCCTGCTCGCGTAGAGCGGGGGCTTGTCTCCCGCTAATAAAAGTCGCGATGCCGGCGGCGGACGTAAAGCCCGCCGCTACGCGGAGTCGGCAAGTCCTATGCCGGCAGATGTCCACATCTGCCGGGTAACGCGGCACATGTGGACATGTGCCGCGCACCAACGAGATAGCCACGTCGCTTCAGCCCGAAGGCCTTCGCTCCTCGCTATGACGTTGATTATTTATTTCAACAAGCCTCAAGAGATGCGCCACCCAGCCGGCTTGCCACCTTACACTCTCGTGATGACAAGCAAGGTGTCACGTGTGCTATTCGGGTATCACGTAATCTTGCACCCCACGGGCGGTTGATCAAAAAAAAGCGCGGTCATCATGATGACCGCGCTCTTGGAAATACGTTAAGTCTATTTCCGTTTCTTCTTATGAAGTGAGCAGTTCTTGCTCCGTCCGTCGGTGAAACGCTTGCACCTCTTGCCGTCTTTGGTCTTGGCGATGCAACGAACTTTCTTTGTCGTTGCCATTCTCTTGACCGGCTTCCTGGCTGCTTTTCTCTTAGCAGGCTTCCTGGCCGTTCTCTTTTTCGCTTTGCGCATCAAAGTTCCTCCATACTAAGTTTGGACACATCAAAAAACGCACCTGTTGAAAGTTTGTCAAGAAAAAAACTTCCAGCATTTATATAAATCGTGCATACCTGCCGAACGGATGCCGTCGCAACGGCACGCCACCGTTACCTGCCTCCGGTCCGTGCACGAGCGGCTGCCGTTCGATCGGACGATTCGTCGGGATGTTCGTCGTCATCGTGTTTATCTCGTCCGAACCGCTGCAGGGCCAGCGCCATCTCCTTCAGGCGTTCATCAACAACAGCCATTACCGAGCCTTTGGTGAAATTACCCCGGCCGGTGCGCCGTCCGGCCGGTACCCCGGTAAGAATCTCGATTCCATCATCAATAGTCTTGATGGGATAAATGTGGAAGACACCTTTAGCAACGGCTTCTATCACGTCCGACCGCAGCAGCAGGTCGGCCACGTTCTGGTGCGGAATAATGACGCCCTGGTCACCGGTAAGCTTGCGGCTGTTACAGACATCGAAGAATCCTTCAATCTTCTCATTGACGCCACCGATCGGCTGGATTTCTCCTTTTTGGTTCACCGATCCGGTCACAGCCAGGTTCTGTTTGATGGAAATGTTACTCAGTGACGACAGAATAGCATAAATCTCCGTAGAGCTGGCGGAGTCTCCATCAACACCGCTGTAGGATTGCTCAAACGTCAGTGACGCTGACATCACCAGCGGTTTATCCTGGGCGAACATCTGTCGCAGGTAACCGCTGAGCACCAGCACGCCTTTGTTATGAATGGGACCGGACAAGTCGGCCTCGCGTTCGATATTGATCACTCCGGCACGACCCAGAGCGGTACTGACGGTGATACGTGTCGGTCGGCCAAAAGCATACTCTCCGTAACTGTACACCGACAGTCCGTTTATTTGTCCTACCACCGACCCGGTCGTGGAAACCATCAGGCTGTTGTCGTCAAACATTTCCTGGATCTTGTCCTCAACCAGGTTAACGCGTGTTCGTCGCAGCTTAACGGCAGTATGAACATCCCGACTCAGGACGCAATTCGCTCCTCGATCGCGGGCACAGAATGCCGCCTCCCGGATGATATCCGAAATCAACGAGAATCTGGTGGTCAGTTTCCGTCGCCGTCCGGAAAGCCGCATACCATACTCGGCCACCGCCTGCATCCCGGACACATCGAATACCGGTAAGTGTTCATCCTGGACAAGGCGTCGGATAAAGGTGAAGTAGCTGCGCAAATTGGTTTTATTGGCCGGCATAACGCTGTCAAATTCCGCTTTGACCTTGAATACTTTCTTGAAGTCTTCGTCCAGTTGCCACAATAGATGATAGGTTCGCGGCTCACCGACCAGCACCACCTTGACGTCGAGAGGGACCGCTTCCGGTTTGATTCCGGAACCGGCCATCATGTAAAAGGGATCAAAACCGGTGACCTCGATAGCGCGGTTTCTCAGGGCTCGCTTGAGATGTACCCAGACGCCCGGCTCGGTAAGCACGTCCATAGCCCGCACTATCAGGAAACCGCCGGAGGCCTGCATCAGTGAGCCGCCGAAGATACGGGTGAAGTCGGTACGCCAGTACCCGAAGCGATCGACGACTCGTTCCAGTGAGCCGAAGAGATTCTTGTATGAGGGTGACTGTTCCATAATGATCGGTACTCGATCGGTCTCGGCATTGTCGAGAATGAGGTTGATGGAGAATTCTTCAAATGGTTCCCGCTTGCGGTAGGGCGGCGGTTCCGTTTCACCGCGTCGTGGCTGTGCTTCCCGGAAGCGGTCCAGGTCACTCAGCAGGGCTTCCTCCACCTCGTCCAGGTAGCTTTCTACCTTTTTATCGGGGTAGCGCTTTTTCAGCACGTTCATTTTCTCGGAAATCAGCGGCGCTATCATCGAGAAATCGAGCTTTTCCAGAGCATCTTCCATCTTGCCGGTCAGTTTCTTCGACTCTACGGAGGTGACATCGAAATCCCGCCTCAGGCTGTCCCACTGACGGCGCAATTCGTCCAGCCGGGCCAGCGAGAACTTACCGTCGCGTGCCAGTCGTTCCAGTCGCTCCAATGAGTTCGGTTCTTCATCGATTATGGGCTGGATTTCGTTGCGGACACCCATCCCGGACTGGACCTGAACCATCACAAACCCGGCCTTGGTCAATCTCTCCTCGAAGGCGTGAATCAGTTCTTTCTGACGGTTATCAAACTCGCGGGTGATGCGGCTGGTGCGGTCCTTGTAATCTTCAGACAGGTATATCTTGGGGATCGCTTTACGGACGTAACTGATCTGGTAGCCCATGTCTTTCTTGAAACGGCGACCGTCACCGGCCTTGAAGGTCAGAATACGGGGGTTGTCTTCGTTCTTGAAGTTGTTGACGTAGCAAATGTCGGTCAGGTTTGGTGTTCCGTGATCGAGTTGCTTCAGAAGATGTCGCACTGCTGAAATGCGACCGGTTCCGGCCGGACCGGTTACGAAAATGTTGTATCCGGCACTCCTGACATTCAGTCCCGTGCGAAAGGCATCCATCGCCCGCTTCTGTCCGATAATTCCCGAACAGGGAGAAACATCGTCCGATGTCCTGACTGCTTTAGGCCGGTAATCGATACTGTAATCCAGGTTGTTGCTGGTGAGTTCTCGGTGTCGCTTGCGTGTCGCCTTTTTCGTGGCCGGCATAGTTACCTCCGTCAACATGATCTATTGAGCCGGAATATACCTGATGGCAACCACCAAACAAAAGAAAAAACCACCGGGTGGACCGCATCTTATTCTCTCCTATCGGCTTGCCTTGATGTCCGATCCGGTGGCCGGTCACAATATAATCAGTTGACAAACCCCGGTCGGCAAACGTTTATTGTTTGTTGTATCGGGAGATGTGTAACCGGTTGCCCGTGGACCGGCTATAAAATGAGGAAATGTTAACGTCTGAGGATATGGGAATGACAAAGGGATCAATTGCACTGGCCATTGTGATTCTGCTGGCGGTTAATTTCACTGCCGTGGCTCAGGATGAAGAACGTGATATTGTAGAGATGAACTTTTTCGGCGGATTTGGCATTCCCGGCAGCGGTGTGTCGGACTGGGTAACCCAGGGCTACGATCGGGCTGCCAAGACCGGATACGATGTCGGACTCGAGGCCGGCTGGTTCGTCAAGCCGAATTTTGTGGTGGGTGTGAACTTCACCTACACGGAATTCTCTATTGAGGACGACACCCTGAGTCATGCTCACCGGCTTTTCAATCCCAATCTGTACGCCAAGCTGTTGTTTGAGGGAGAATCTAACTGGACACCGTATCTCAAAGGCCACCTTGGTCTGGAAAATGCCAAATTTTCTACGTTGGTAGACAACCCGTCCGGCAGGCGCTATCGCGAGATCTCCTACGACCCGGCAATCGCAATGGGTGTCGGCGCCGGTTTGATCTACTATACGGCCTATTATAGTGCCCTGTTCATCGAGTTTAACTACCATACCGCCATGACCGAAAAGGTTGAGGCTACTTATCTGAATACCCAATACGAGTTCGGGAAAAACCTGACCACGTATGATATCCACGCCGGTTTCCACCTTGTTTTCAGCAAAGATTGACGAAGGCACCGAGACAAAGCGTAACCCGCCCTTTTAATGGGGCGGGTTTTTTTCTGTTTGCCCCTGCGATTAGTCCCCCTTAGCTTGATGCATGTCTCAGATCAGGCTGCTTATTGTTGACGACGAATCCGGCCAGCGGGATTTGCTTTCAGGGTTTCTGTCCCAAAAAGGGTATGAGACACACGTGGCCGGTGATGGTGAACAGGCTCTCGAACTGTACCACAAGGTGTTTGCGCCGGTCGCCGTCGTCGACATGAAAATGCCCGGTATGGACGGACTTCAACTGCTGGCCAAACTTCGCGAAATCAACCCCTTCATACAGGTTATCGTCCTGACCGCCTTCGGCTCGGTGGAGACGGCGGTGGCAGCTATGAAGGCCGGGGCGTTTGACTACCTCACCAAACCGGTCGAGGACCTGGACGAACTGCTGCTGAAGCTGGAAAAAGCCGCCGCCCAGAACCGGCTGGTGGTGGATCATCAGGTAATGACCGAACGGCTGGCGGAGATATTCCCCACCACGGAGATAATCGGTGAATCCGAGGCTATTCGGAAGGTCAAAGAGATGATAACCCTGGTAGCGCCGAAAGATGCCACGGTGTTGATCACGGGACCGTCCGGAACCGGCAAGGAGTTGGTAGCGCGAGCTATTCACGCCCTGTCGCCCCGAGCTGAGAAACGGCTGGTAGCGATCAATTGTGCGGCCTTTCCGGAGACTCTTTTGGAATCGGAACTGTTTGGCTACGAGAAGGGCGCTTTTACGGGTGCCGACAAGACCAAGCAGGGCAGATTCGAGTTGGCCGACGGCGGCACCCTGATGCTGGACGAGATCGCCGAAATGCCGACGACCATGCAGGTCAAACTGCTGCGGGTCCTGGAGGAACGGAAGATCGAGCGGCTGGGATCAGTTAAGGAGATTGATCTCGATATCCGCATCCTGGCCGCCACCAACCGGGATTTGCCGAAGCGGGTAGCTGAGGGCAGGTTTCGCGAAGACTTGTTTTACCGACTGAACGTCATAATGATCGACATCCCGTCGCTGGCTGAAAGAATCGGCGATATCCTGCTGCTGGCCGAGAAATTTATAGAGAAGTTCTCGCGCAAAGTCGGCAAGGACATCAAGGGCATCGATGCCACCGCGGCCGAACTCCTGACCGGTTACCACTGGCCCGGCAACGTGCGTGAGTTGGAGAACGTTATCGAGCGTGCTGTCGTGCTGACACGCTCGGATCAGATCACCAGGACCGATCTCTCCGGGTTGACATCGAAGTCCAATGCTGTCATGGCTGCGGGGGGCGTCATGCCGCTGGCGGACGTGGAGAAACGGCACATCAAGTTTTGTCTCGATCAATTGAACTGGTCAATCGGCGAGTGCGCCGAGAAGCTGGGCATCCACAGAAACACCCTGCGGGCGAAGATCAAAGAGTATGGGCTGACGCAGGAATGAAGGTCCGGTGACCCACCATTTCATGGTGGGGTACAATTGTTGCCTATTTGCCCGGACCATACCATGAAGAATCCCACCTTAAAGGTAGGCCACCCAGTCCCGTAACTCCTTGACAAATCGCTGTTTTTTCGTAGCTTGTGGTAATTGCCACTCACGAATGAAGGGACGAGCATGACATGATACGCAGTCCTTTGTCAGCCACTCACGCTGCTATCATCTTCGTATTTCTTACTCCGCTAGTCACCGGGAATGCTTACGCGTCTGATTCCTTGTTTGATCCGCCGGTGAATTATGCAGTTGACAGTTTCCCTTGGTCGGTGCACTCAGCTGACTTTGACGGTGATAACGACAACGACTTAGCAATAGCGAATCTCTACTCTGACAGCATTTCTATTCTCCTTAACAACGGCGACGGGACATTTATGGCGGCGGTTGATTACGCAACCGGATATCGTCCGGCGTCGGTCTTTGCCACTGACTTCGACGGAGACTACGACAAAGATATCGCTGTACTGAACAACGGTTCTAAGAACGTCTCCATCCTTCTGAACAACAGTGACGGTACATTCGCCCAAGCAGGCAATTATGCAATCGGAGGACACGCGTGGTCTATCTTCAGCGCCGATTTGGATTTGGATGGTGACAACGATTTGGCGGTAGCGAATCAGCTTCCCGACAGTGTTTCCATCCTTCTGAACAATGGTGACGGGACTTTTGCCACGGCAATCAATTACGTATCGGGGGAGTTGAGCGACGCAGCCCTGGCGGTGTTCGCTGCCGACCTCGACGGAGACACTTACCCAGATTTGGCGATAGCCAACGGTCTGGGTTACAATGTGGCCATTCTTATCAACAACGGTGACGCCACTTTTGCCGCGCCCATCAAGTATGGGATTGAGTCGCACGCGTACTCGTTGATCTGTGTCGATCTTGACGGAGATATCGATAACGACCTTGCCGTGGTCCGTCAGTCAACGTTCGCGGTGTCTATCCTTCTGAATAACGGCAATGGCACGTTTGTTGCTCCCGTATCGTATGATATTGGAAGCATTGCTACTTCAGTGTTCTCTGCAGACTTTGACAACGATGGCGATTATGATCTGGTTGCTGCGAGAACGTGGTCTGACAGTATCACCGTTCTTCTGAATGGCGGCGATGGGACATTTCCAAGTGTGTTCGGTTATGTAATAGGCAGTTTTCCGTCTTCGGTGTACTCAGCCGACTTCGACGGAGATAATGACAATGATCTGGTGGTGACGAACGCTGAGAGTAACGACGTCTCTATCCTCCTGAATCGCATCAATCGTCTTCCGTTGGTTGACTCAACGTCACCTGATCAGAACGCCCAAAGTGTGATCCCCTCATCAAACGTCGTCATGACATTTTCCACGACCATGGACCCGGCCACAATCAATGACTCAACGTTTGTGGTGAGTTCCATGACAACAGGATTCCTCAGTGGCATTTTCAGCTATGACTCGGCAACCTTCACAGCCACGTTTAATCCTGATGTTGATTTCATGGCAGGGGATATCATAACAGTGATTCTGACTACTGGTATCGAATCATTCTGGGGAATCCCGCTGCAACACGGCCACCAATGGCAGTTCACTACGGCCGCAGACAGCAGTCCGGCTGTTTATACCGTGAGGACGGACTATGCCACGGGCACCGGTGCCACCTCGGTCTGCGCCGCCGATCTGAACAACGACGGCGCACTTGACCTGGTGACGGCTGATTCTGCCGCTGACTCTGTTTCAGTCCGTCTGAACAATGGTGACGGTACTTTCGGGCAACGAGCCGGCTATTATGCAGGCGACGGGCCGGTGTGTGTAATCGCTTTGGACTGGGATAGCGACGGGTATATGGACATTGCCACGGCCAATTATGACGCCGAGGAAATCGCGGTACTGCTTAACAACGGTGACGGCAGTCTTGGTGCCCCCACTGCGGTAGCTGTATCCCAGGAACCGACTGCGGTCGTTGCAACCGATGCGGATAATGATGGCGACCTGGACCTGGCGGCCGTTGTGCCCGGCCGGGACCGGCGACACATCATTCTGAACGATGAAGGCTCTTTTGGAGATCACGACGAGTTCACTGTATTTGGGAATGACCCCTGGTCGCTGTCAGTCGGTGATGTCGAGAATGACAGCGATATTGATCTTCTGATAGCCAACTCGGGCAGTGACCATGTTCGGGTGATTGAGGGACAGGGCAACGGCAACTTCAGCAACGGCGACGCCTATGATGCAGGCACCATGCCGATGTCGATCTGTATCGCTGATCTTGACCAGGATGGTTATCTGGACGCTGTGGTCGCCAGCACGGATGCAGACAGCATTTCTGTGCTGCTTAATGCCGGGGACGGCACTTTCTCCGTGCCCCCGACTCAGTACGTCGCCGGTGACCGACCGCTGTATGTATTCGCTGGTGATCTGGACGGTGACGGCGATATTGACATCACAGTCGCCAATGATTCATCAGACAATATCTCCATCTTTTCCAATACCGGAACAGGCACATTTGCGCCGCAGCAGACATTCTCGGTCGGTGACGGCCCGCACTGCCTGTATGCCGCCGATTTTGATCTCGACGGTGATCTAGATATTGTTACCGTCAACAGCAACGCCGACAGTATTTCGGTTCTGCTCAACATGATCTGTATTGACACTGATGGCGACCACTACGGCGACCCCGGGCATCCCGAGAACGACTGTGCGGTCGATAATTGCCCGACGGTTTACAATCCTGACCAGGAAGACTATGATCTGGACGGCATCGGCGATTCCTGCGATCCCTGCAACAACTTCAGGCCGGTGATAGCGGCAGTTGATGATACGGTTCTGGTCAAGTTGGACAGCGCCTTCGTCTATTATCCTGACATTACTGATCCTGATGACTCAGCCTTCACGGTCACTTACACATCCATCCCCCACTGGTGTTCGGTTCAGAACGACTCGGTGGTGGGCATTGCCCCGGATACGGTGTTCATAGAACCGGTGACAGTCGTTGTGGAGGACACCTGTAACGCTGATACGCTGTCATTTCAGGTTCAGATTTATCTGTGCGCCGATGTTGACGACGGTGGAACGCTGGATGTCGGTGACCTTACCTATCTTGTGGCCTATCTATTCCAGAGCGGACCGGCACCGCCAGTGCTGGCGGCCGGTGACGTAGATGGATCAGGCTCTATCGATGTCGGTGATTTAACCTACCTTGTGGCTTACCTCTTCCAAGGCGGTCCACCACCGGTGTGCCAGTAGGCAGTTGAAAGGTATCGGGGTTCTCATAAGGGTGGCGATGCCACCGGAACCCGACCTGCGAACCTCTCACCCGTTATGACCACAGACGTGTTTTGCCGTCGCCGAAGGGCATGTGTTTGCCCTCGGCTTTCTCCTTCATGTACTTCCTTGTCATGGCCACCACACCGCCCGACAGCACTACCAGCGCTATCAGGTTAGGGACGGCCATCAGTCCGTTGGCGGTGTCGGCGTAAGACCAGACCGTCTTGAGATCGAAACGCGCCCCCAATAATGTAAAGATAATGTATACGCACTTGTACGGGAGCTTGGCTCGCGTACCGCCGAGATACTCGATACCCTTCTCGCCATAATAGGACCAGGCCACGACGGTCGAGAAAGCAAACAACATGACACCGACTACCACCATCCACAGGCCGTAACCGGGTAACGCCGCGTCGAAAGCGTGCATGGTCAGCGGCGCTCCGTTGAGACCGCAGTCCCAGACGCCGGTGGTGATAATAACCAACGCCGTCATGGTGCAAATAACCAGCGTGTCGATGAAGGGGCCGAGCATGGCGACCAGACCTTCGCGCACCGGTTCTTCCACTCGTGCGGCCGAGTGCGCCATCGCCGCCGACCCCTGCCCGGCTTCGTTGGAGAACAGGCCGCGCCTCAGACCCCAGGTGAACGTCATCCATACAGTAGCACCACCGGCGGCACCACCAACGACGGCGGTAGAATTGAAGGCATGATAGAAAATCATCCGGAACGCATCGGCGATCCCTTCATAGTTGATCAGGATAATGATGAAAGCGCTGACCACGTAAACGACCGACATGAACGGCACCAGGTACGACGCCACTCGCCCGATACGCTTGATGCCCCCGAGAATGACGCAGCCGACCAGGCCGGCGACGACAAACCCGATCAACCACCGCACCCAGGCTTCGTTTTCGGGCGCGACTTTGAACGCATCCAGCAATGAGTGCGCCATCGTATTCGACTGCACCATGTTGCCGGCGCCAAAGGCGGCGATGGCCGTACAAAACGCAAACATGTACGCCAGCGGCCGGAAGTATTTGTGCATACCCAGCTCGATGAAGTACATCGGTCCGCCGCGGATGTTGCCGTCCGGTTCCACCTTGCGGTGCTTGATAGCCAACATGCATTCGGTGTACTTGATGGCCATGCCGAAAAAGGCGGTCACCCACATCCAGAAGATAGCGCCGGGACCACCCCAGTAGAGAGCGATCGCCACCCCGGCGATGTTACCGATGCCGATTGTCGCCGACAACGCCGCCGACAACGCCTGGAAGTGTGTCAACTGTCCCTTGTGGGCCGGGTCGTCATAGCGACCGCTGGCAATACCCACCCCGTGCGCAAAGCCACGCACCTGGATGAGGACCGTGCGCAGTGTCAGGATTAATCCTGCCGACAGCAGAATCATCGCCATCGGCCATCCCCAGACGAAGTTGGAGACGAGTTCGAGAGCATTATTTATTTGGTCCATAGTTTGAAAGTGAAGGCAATCCGTAAGCGGTGTGCAAGATAAAAAGGGGAATGCATTTGAGAGCTGCCGACCACCCGAAATCCCTTGCCAAATGGTCGATTAGATGTTATGCTTTAGCTATAGGGTTGTCAAAAGCTGACAGCCCGGTAGGGCGGGTCCGTCTTCGAACCCGCCAGGTTTCTTTCAGGCCTCTGTCGGAACCGCAGGGGTTTCCAACCTACCAGACTTGCCAAGCCTTTGCTGGAACCACAGGGGTTCCGACCTGACCGAAGTTGACAGCGAGGCTTCTCAATCCGAGGAGCCTCGCGTTGTTTTGCCGGAAAGGGTCGAGTTAAACGCGAGATATGTGGTTCATTCTTGACAGCGTGCTCTGAGCCGGATATATTCGGCAGCAGAACATGAATTACGAAAGGAAATAAGCCGATGAGAACCACAGTCTTAGCGCTATTAACGGCGCTTTTATTCCTGCTCGGGCAGGTCGGATGTTCTGAGGAGAAAGAGCAGACTAAAACCGATACCACTGCAAAAACGACAACTCCCCAGCAAAACGTTGCGACACAGCCAAATTATGACAGTCTGGCTACTGTTACAGCAGCTATCCGAAACGAGGATAACCGGTTCGCGACTCTGGTCACCAGCTTCGGCAACCTGACGCTGGAACTGTACCATGACGTTGCCCCGGCCCATGCTGACTCGTTCATGGCCCGTACCCGGGACGGTTTCTATGATAGTTCCCTGTTTTACCGCGTCATTGATCGTTTCATGATTCAGGCCGGAGATCCTACCGGCACCGGCGCCGGCAAGGCCGACTATACGCTTAACGCGGAGTTTTCAGAGATGCCGCATATAGAGGGCACGTTGTCGATGGCGCGCTCAAATGACCCCAATTCAGCCTCAACCCAGTTCTTCATCTGCCTGGATCGCAATCGCCTGACGGCATCGCTCGACCGCAAGTACACGGTCTTTGGCCATCTGATCAAAGGGTATGATGTCCTGCACAAGATCGGTTTGGTGGAATGTGGTCCCAACCCCGGCAACCCCAAAGAGATATCGAGACCAAAGGAGGATGTCCACCTCATCCGGGCTTATACCTCTGATGCCGAAGGCAATGAGGTCCAGTAGGGGTTTACGGAGAACCATCTGACCAGGCACCGACCTGCCCGTTGGGGTAGTGCCGCCTTTTTTGATGGTGGTTATTGATTGCAACAGCACTGGTTCAAAACCGTAGAATAGGAAGTATGACACCGCGGAAAATAGTCCTGCTCGGTTCGACCGGTTCCATTGGACGGTCGACCCTTGATGTAATTCAGCAACATCCGGGGCAGTTTGATGTTATAGCGCTGGCCGCACACAGCAACGTCGACCTGCTTTGGGATCAGTACCGCCGGTTCCGGCCGGAGTATGTTTGCCTGATCGATCCTGCGGCAGCGAAGGTAATGTCCGACAAGTTGAGCCGGGAGCCGGTCGAGGTTCTGTCCGGTGAGGCGGATTTGGTCGCTTTAGCCGGTCGGAAGCAGGCTGATATCGTCGTCAACGCTGTGGTTGGGGCGGCCGGGTTGCGGGCATCACTGGAAACGATCCGGGCGGGCAAATATCTCGCCCTGGCCAACAAGGAATCCCTGGTAGCCGGCGGGCCGCTCTTTGGACCGTTGCTGAAAAAGAGCGGCGGCAAAATACTGCCTATTGACTCTGAACATTCAGCCATCTGGCAGACTCTGACCGCCGGGAAACCGGAAGAAGTAGCTAATATCATTCTGACTGCCTCCGGTGGGCCTTTTCGGGAGTATCCCGTTGAACGGTTTTCTGAGATCACCCCCGAGCAGGCGTTGGCCCATCCGACCTGGAAAATGGGTCCCAAGATTACTATCGATTCAGCAACCATGGTCAATAAGGGGCTGGAAATCATTGAGGCGGTAACACTTTTCTCCGTACCGGTGGAGAAGATCAAAGTGGTTATCCATCCCCAGTCGATAGTACACTCGATGGTGGAGTTTATCGACAGTTCCATAATAGCGCAGCTTTCACGCCCGGATATGCGGTTGCCGATAACGTATGCCTTGTTCTGGCCGCAGCGGGTACAGTCTGATTTCGGGCGTCTCAGTTTCGATGATCTCCTGTCGCTGTCGTTTGAAAAGCCCGACTTTAATCGTTTTCCAGCCCTGCGGCTGGCGTTTTCCGTTGCCGAACAAGGGGGAACCGCCCCGGCCGTATACAGTGCCGCCAACGAGATAGCGGTGGAGGCATTTTTACGGGGATCTGTCAAATTCACTGATCTTTCCGATATAATAGAAGATACGGTCGCCAAAATGGGTGTCGTGGCCGATCCTGCGCTGGAGGACATCCTGCTGGCCGATCGTGAAGCTCGCCGGTATGCCGGAGAAAGGACAGGTCAGTCAGCATGTTGTTGACAGCAGCGTCTTTCATATTCGTTCTGGGTATTCTGATATTCATCCATGAACTGGGCCATTTCCTGGTAGCCAAGAAGGTGGGTATCAGAGTTGAGAAGTTTTCACTCGGTTTTCCGCCGAGCATTCTATCACGCAAGATGGGAAACACAACTTACTGTATCGGCGCTATCCCTCTGGGGGGGTACGTCAAGATGGCAGGAGGCGACACCGGCGAGGAAGCTACCGGCGGCGCCGATGAGTTTATCTCCAAGAGTGTTGCCCAACGCGCGGCGGTGATTTTTGCCGGACCGTTTATGAACTACGTGCTGTCAATCGTCATTCTCATCGGTATCCTCTACTTCAATGGCCGGCCCATCTTTGACCCGGAGCGAGTGTCAATTATACAGGTGCAACCCGATAGCCCGGCGGAGGGGGCGGGGCTGTTGGAAGGCGACGAAATAATCGCCATCAACGGCATCCCGGTGAGTCGCTCCGATTCACTCAGTTACCTGATTCACGCTCAGATCGAACAGCCGGTTGATCTGACCTTGATCAGGGGAAATGACACCACCAACACCACTCTGACAACCATGAAAGGAGTTCAGATCGGACCGGACGGAACCGAAGACACGGTGGGACTGATCGGTGTCATGTTGACCCAGAAGGAGATCGGCCGAGAAAAAATCGGTCTATTGCGGTCGGCTCAGGACGGCTTTGTCACTGCCCACATTATAGTCTGGGAGACCATCAAGTTTGTTAAGATGTACATCACCGGCGAGGTTTCCCCCAAAATGGTCGGAGGCCCGCTGTTCATTGCCCAGGAGTCCGGCAAACAGGCTCGCAAGGGCGCTGCCAGCCTGTTTTTCTTCATGGCCCTGCTGTCAGTGAACCTGGCGATTCTCAATGTCTTGCCGATTCCGGTGCTGGACGGCGGTCACCTGATTTTCCTGGCTATTGAGAGGATTCGCGGAATGCCGTTGTCGCTCAAGATCCGCCTGGCGGCCCAGCAGGTCGGTGTGGTTCTGCTGCTGGGACTGATTGTCTTTGTAACGTACAATGATATATTGAGAGTAATAAAATGACGGTGGACCTCGGCCCGTTGACGCCTGGTCGAAAAAAATGAGGGCATCCGACGGACCGAATATGGGTATAAACATTTTGGAAGCCGACTGAAGATCAGCGGCACTGAATTGAGAGATATATGGGTAACGTATCATTTGCCGGTTCACTCTGGGACAATTTCAAACAGGTCGTAGCGGCTATTGTGATGGCCCTGGTGATTAAGACTTCCGTTGTGGAAGCCTACAAGATACCGTCGCAGTCCATGGAGGATACGCTCCTGGTGGGTGATTTCCTTCTGGCTAATAAGGTAATCTACGGCGCCCGTATCCCGCTGGTCAACTGGCGGCTGCCGGCTATACGAGATCCGGAACCGGGAGACATTGTTATTTTCATCTACCCGGTCGACGGCGTGACCAAGTATATCAAACGTTGCGTGGCCACACCCGGCGACACGGTGGAAATAAAGGACAAGGTTTTGTTTGTCAACGGTGAGCGCTTTGAAAACCCGGAAGAGTCCAAATTCATAGACGCCACCTCTAGAGGTGTACCGATAATCCAGCACCGACGTCCCGGCGGCACCGACAGCCGCGACAACTTCGGACCGTTTATCGTGCCTCGCAATTGCTATTTCATGATGGGTGACAATCGGGACAACTCCTATGACTCCCGTTACTGGGGTGCCGTACACAAGGACCTGGTCCTGGGTGAGGCTATGCTGGTGCACTGGTCGTGGAATGATTCGATCTATCCCTCACCGGAGGTATCAGTGACGGACCCCCTGTCGGTCCCTCGGCTGTTTGTTTATAATGCCCTGCATTTCTTCCAGAAGGTTCGCTGGGGGAGATTGTTCGGGCTCATATCCTGACGGACTGACTTACTCGGAGACAATTCAGTGACAACACACAAATTATCGGGAAGCCGAAACCACCGTCTGGGGCTTATTGATAAAGTAAGGGCTGATGAACCCGCGGTCGAACTGCATGCCTTCGACGACCTCCATGGTCGTCTCGATGCCTTTGCCCTCTTCCACGGTGATTACGCCGTCCTTGCCCACCTTGTCCATGGCGTCAGCCAGCAATTTCCCGATAGTGGGATCGTTGTTGGCGGAGATGGCGCCCACCTTGGCGACGTCCTCAGATCCCTTGACGGGCCGGGACAGTCTGTCCAGAGCCTGCACGGCCGCGCCCACAGCCTTATCCACGCCGCGCTTGAGCGCCATGGGGTCGGTTCCGGCCGCCACCAGCTTGAACCCCTCTTCCAGTATCGCCTCAGCCAGCACCACGGCCGTAGTGGTCCCGTCGCCGGCTTTGTCGCTCGTTCGAGAGGCCACTTCCTTGATGAGCTTGGCACCCATATTCTCAAAGGGGTCCTTGAGCTCCACCTCCTTCGCGACCGTGACGCCGTCCTTAGTGATGCGAGGCGAGCCGAAAGAACGCTCGAAGATGACGTTGTGACCCGTTGGGCCCAACGTCACCTTGATGGCTCGGACTATTTGCCGCACGCCCTTGAGAAGCCTCTTTCGGGCATCCTCGCCGAACAACAGTTGCTTGGCCGCCATCTGTCCATCTCCTCATTTTCTCTCGCGCGCCCCTTTTGGCGGGCGCGAGCCCAACGACGAAGAGAACGCATCACGTCACATGCTACGTCTCGTATCCTGGGCTGGAAAGGGATTCCTACTCTACCTTGGCCAGCACGTCTGATTCGCGCATGATAAGGAGATCGTTCCCTTCAACCTTTATCTCCGTGCCGCCATACTTGGCGTACAGGATGATGTCGCCTTTCTTGACTGAGAGCGGTGCGCGTTTTCCATCCTCAAGGAGCTTTCCGGCGCCTACCGCGATCACCTTGCCCTTTTGGGGCTTTTCCTTGGCTGTGTCCGGAAGAACAATTCCGCCGGCAGTCTTCTCTTCCGCTTCCAGCGGCTTGACGACGATTCGATCATCAAGTGGACTAATCTTCATCTTTCGACCTCCATTTGCGTTGTTCTCAAAATGGGCCGCGCTCTTGGCCGTGGGCAATTACATGGGCGGGTGCGGCGGACCGCCCTCCTCCTTCTTCTCCGGAGTGTCGGTCACGATGCAGCCGATGGTGAGCAGCAGTCCTGCCACGCTCACGGCGTTCTGCAGGGCGCAACGAACGACCTTGGTGGGGTCCATAATTCCGGCTTCCGCGAGGTCGCAGTAACGTTCGCGTTGCGCATCGAATCCGAAGTTTGGATTCTTGGAATCCAATATTTTCTTTGCCACCACGGCGCCCTCGGCGCCGGCGTTGCCGGCGATGATCACAGCGGGCACGGCCAGGGCCTTTCGGACAATGGCCACTCCCACCGCCTCGTCGCCTTTGGCCTTGACGCTGTCCAGGGCTTTGGCCGCGCGCAGCAGGGTTACGCCGCCGCCGGGAACAATGCCTTCCTCGATAGCCGCCCGGGTGGCGTGCAGGGCATCCTCGACTCGGGCCTTCTTCTCTTTCATCTCGGTCTCCGTCGCGGCGCCGACGTTTATCTGGGCCACGCCCCCGGCGAGTTTCGCGAGCCGTTCCTGCAGCTTCTCCTTATCATAGTCGGACGTGGTCGCGTCTATCTCTCGGCGTATCTGCTCGATGCGACCGGTTGTCGCCGAGTGGCCGCCCGCGCCCTTGAGTATTGTGGTGTTTTCAGAATCCACCACCACCCTTTCGGCGCCGCCCAAGTCGCTTGTGGAGATCGCCTCCAGCGTGATGCCCAGGTCCTTGAAGATGGCGCGTCCTCCGGTGAGGATGGCGATGTCCTGCATCATGGCCTTCCGG
>SDBU01002174.1_pt1 | contig 26699 bp, 16 predicted proteins | sample 2277071 | NCBI WGS metagenome assembly SDBU01 (sample SAMN10397929, study PRJNA504765) | marine sediment metagenome | isolation source: marine sediment core GS08_GC12, 126 cmbsf | place: Arctic Ocean: Gakkel Ridge, Loki's castle | collected 2008 | reverse complement strand
AGGGCGAATCAAGATACACACCCGCCACGTCGCATGCAACAACAACTCTCTTTGGCCTGAGCCGCCTGGCCAGATACAGGAACAGTTCCTCCGTGCTCAATATGGTGAAGCCCCTGCACCTGTCGAGGACCACGTCCCCGTGGATGAGCGGAATCCGGCCCCGCGCGAAGAGTTCTCGAATTACGGAGATATCCCACTTCGCAACAGCGCCGTCGTCGGCCACCACGCCGGCGGACGGCGGCACGGTTACCGGGTACAGCCCGCTGCGCTCCAGGGCGTCCATAACCCTGCGGTTGGTCGTCAGCACGCCGCGCCTGGTCTCAGCGAACCCGCGCCATCCTCCTCCTCCGCCAAGACCTTCGCGGGCTCGGAAGCGTTGAGCGGGGAAGTGCGCCGGCGCGCCTCCACCATGCGCCAGAAGCACACGCATCACCGGCGGGTCCCCCACGGCCTCGGCGATCTCGCGACCGATTCGAGAAATCACCGCCCTCCGAAAGGACCCCAGGCGCCGCTTGTCTCCCAGCAAGGAGCCTCCGAGTTTGAGAAACGCAAGTGGTTTTCGTGTGGCGGTCACGAGGCACGTCTTTCGACGATTCGCGCCCCCGGACCAGGACGGTCGGCTATCGTCTGAAAACCGAGGCGACGGCGAATTCGTCCTTCGACCTCAGTGAGATGCTCCTCCGTGGTCAGGACGTGCACATTCGGCCCTGCGTCTATGGTGAAGTACGCCTTCACGTTCTCCTTGCGCATCGTCCACACGAGGCGGATGACGTCGAGCGTGCCGGGGTGCCAGTAGAGCAGCGGCGGCGTCGAGGTCATCATCACTGCGTGCATGGACAGAGCGTCTTCCTCGGCCGCCTCGCCCAACCGGGCCAGGTCTCGCTGTTCGATGGCCTGCCTGATCCTTTCGGCGCGGCTCGGAATTGCGTCCAGGCGTCCCGCCAACATTTCGCTCGTGTGTGCAATGCGGTGTCCCTCGGCTGAGGAGACCTCCTTCTCCTGCTCGGATACGATAACGATGAGGTCGCGTAACTCGGGCCAGTGAGATTCCGGTTCGAGCTGCACCGCGTAGGCATCCTCGTGGCGGGCGCCGGGCTTCAGCTCCACAAAACCGCCCAGAATCGACCGGGCGGCCGACCCGGAGCCCAGGCGAGCCGCCCTGGTTAAGTCCCTTGCCTTCAGATTCAGACCATAGGCCACTGTGGCGGCCACGGCGAGCGCGGCGAATCCGGATGCCGAAGAGGCGATGCCGCACCCCCCGGGGAAGCTGTTGGTCGAGAAGACCCGTGCGCGCTCTTCTCTGGCGGCCAAGGTCCGAACCTGGTCGAGGAACGCTTCAATGCGATGGCGGGCCTTCTCCCCAGGGGACGTCTCACCCAGGATTATGTGATCCTGTCCGGCGGTCTCACTCAGCTCGACGGTCGTTCTCGTGACGCAGGAGGCCAGCGTCATCGAGATACTCGGATTGAGCGGGAGGTTTTTTCCCTGACGCCTGTTGCCCCAATACTTCACGAATGCGATATTGGCGCCCGCCTCCGCGGTAACCGCGTAGCCCACTCCCTGCCATCCCTCATTCCTGATGCCGGCTGAGCACAGTTGTAAAGATGCTCTCCGCCCCGGCCAGGCGCAGGCGGGCGACAAGCTGAGACTCGTCGGAGTTCCCGCCGAGCAGCGCGATCATCGCGCCTCCGCGGCCGCCGCCGGAGAGCTTAGCGCCTACAGCGCCGTTCTCCAAGGCCACGTAGACCAGCTTGTCCAGCTCGGGGCAGGACACGTCGAGGGCCTGAAGAACCTGTTGAGCCCGGTTCATGCAGAGCCCCAGTTCCTCCGCCGACCCGGAGCGTATCACCTCTCGCGCCACGCTGGCCATTGAGCCGAGTTCCCAGAAAAAAGAGTCGAATCTGGCGCGGTCGCGGTCGCGGCCCGCCTTCACTTGGTCCACCACCTCACGGGTCGCCGAGGCGAGGCCGGTGTCCGCCACCACGAAGCGGAAGACGCTAGGGCCAACGGCGATGCTGCGCGCCGGCCGGCCGGACACGAAATAGATCGGCTCGTCTCTGGCGACGACCATATTGTCCACGCCGCTCGGCGAGCCGTGAAACACCTTTTCCGCCTCCAGGGCCAACTCGGCAACCTGGTCGGCGTCCAGGTGTCGGCCAAGGCCCTGACACACCGACCGCACTACGGCCACGGCCACGGCCGCGCCGCTGCCCATGCCCCGGCCTATGGGGATGGTGGAATTGATCTGTATTCGCATGCCCCTGTGGGGCTCGCTGAAGAAGTCCAGCACGGATTGAGCGAGTCGAACCAGCGGCCTCACTCGCTCCGGAGCGTCGCCCTGGCTGGTCCCTCGTTCGCCGATGTCCGGGGCCACCACCTCAATGCCGCCGTTGCGAGTGAATTCCAGTTCAACGCGCGCCCGTATACTCCGCAGAGGTATTGCTATAGCCGGGTGGCCGTAAACCACGGCGTGTTCGCCGAGGAGAAGTATCTTGCCCGGGGCTTCGCCAATTGCGCGTGCCATCGCTCTCTCAAATAAAGGCCGTCTTTCGACGATTCTAGGCCACGTCCAGATAGGTGTCAAGCAGACGAGTTGTCGGAGTGATCTTGTGGACACTGCTACTTGCTTCCGCTATGATATTTTCTTCCAAGGCGGGCCTTTGTGCGGTGCGCTGCACAGTCTCACGCACCGGAATTCCAAGCGTATGTATCGTATGGCCCGATGGAGGCGATCGTGCCGAAAGTCTTGGTCGCAGACCTGCTCTCCAACGTGGGGATCGAGGTCCTTAAAGACGGCGGATTGCAGGCGGACATCCTGACCGGGCGTTCCGAAGAGGAGTTGTGTGAGGTCATTGGATCTTACGACGCCCTGATCGTCCGCAGCGCCACCAAAGTGACCGCCCGCGTCATCGAGGCGGGAAACGCGCTGAAGGCGATCGGCCGGGCCGGCGTGGGCGTAGACAACGTGGACGTCGAGGCCGCCACTCGCAAGGGCATTGTGGTAATGAACACGCCGCTCGGCAACGTCACGAGCGCGGCTGAGCACGCCGTGGCGCTGCTTCTGGCGCTGGCGAGAAACGTCCCGGCCGCGGACAGCTCGATGAAGGCGGGCCGCTGGGAGAAAAAGAAGTTCATCGGCGTGGAGCTGCGCGATAAGCTCCTGGGCATAGTCGGCATGGGCAAGGTGGCCCAGATCGTGACTCGGGCGGGAATCGGCCTGGGCATGAAGGTCATTGCTTATGACCCCTTTCTGCCCGACCGACGCGCTGCGGAACTGGGCGTCGAGATGCACTCCCTCGACGATCTGCTGTCCAGAGCGGACTTCATCAGCGTTCATGCGCCGCTCACAGAGAAGACGCGAGGCCTGCTGGGGGAACGGGCCCTGGCCAAGATGAAGCCGTCCGCCCGGCTCATCAATTGCGCCCGTGGGGGGATTGTGGATGAGGAGCACCTGACACGCGCCCTGAGGGAGGGGCGCCTGGCCGGCGCGGCGATGGACGTTTTCGAGCAAGAGCCGCTCCCCCCGGACAGCCCGCTGCGCAACGCACCGAACATCATCCTGACACCCCATCTCGGCGCCAGCACCGAGGAGGCGCAACTCAAGGTGGCCGAGACGATTGCGCGCCAGATGGTGGCCTTCTTCAAAGAGAACAAGATCCACAACGCAGTGAACCTGGCCGTAACGCTCGTCCCGGAGTTGGAGGCGTTCGCTGCCCTCGCCGAAAACCTGGGCCGGCTCCTTTCTCAACTTCTGTCCAAGCCGCCACAGAGACTGACCTGCTCGGTTCAGGGGCGGATCGCCGGCGGAGACATCCGTGCGCTGACGGTGTTTGGACTGCAGGGGCTTCTGGCAAACTGGCACGATCAATCAGTCAATCTCATTAACGCAGCCCTGGTGGCCGAGGAGCGTGGCATCCAGGTGACCGAACAGAAATCTCTCCACTCGACCGACTACGCGAACTCAGTCAGACTTGTAGTCAACACGGCCGATTCGGAGCATGAGGCGGCCGGCACGGTCTTCGAGGGCCGAGAACAGCGCATTGTAGAAATAGATGGGTTCAACGTTGACCTCAAGCCGGAGGGCACCCTCCTGGTCATGTTCTATCCTGACCGGCCGGGCATGGTGGGCCGATTTGGCACCATACTGGGCGACGCAGGCATCAACATCGCGGGCATGGACGTGGGCCGGAAGGAAAAGCGCGGCCGGGCCTGCGTCGCGCTCTCTGTTGACGACCCGGTGCCGCCGGAAGTGTTGGAGCAGATCAGGGCCTGCACCGGCAGCGGGGAAGCGTACTTGGTGAATCTTTGAAAGGCCCCTCGACACATTTGGGGAGCCCATGACCAGCGACAGGACCATTCTGATCGTGGATGACGACCCGGACATAGGGGACTCCACGAGAGTTGTACTTGAATCGGCGGGGGTATAACGTCATGGCCGCCTCCGGCGGCGCCGAGGCCTTTCGGCCCAGGCCTCATCTCGCTGAGCGTCCACGCCCGTCGTGCCGGGCCAGCATTATGCAAGGCGCCCAATCTCCCCGCCAGGGCCTTCCCGCTTGTAGAATCCGGAAAATGTTCATTCCAAGGGACCAGTCGCCTGCAAAACGGCCTTCGATGCGGGTACGCGCTGTTTCGGCCGCCGCACAAGTCCCCTCCGCAAGCCACGATCCACATAGAGCAACCGCCTCTCCCAGAGATCTCTCCGCGAGTTTCTTTATTTCACCGAAGGGGCATGCTGAAAAGGGTTGGGAATAGGGGCTTTTCTGAAATGAGGATGTAGAACGGGTGATCCAGCGGCAAGATACGCCAAATGACATGCGAGTCTTGGGAAAACTCCTTCGATAGTCGCTTGACCGCTGAACGCGATGCTGGTTTAATTTATGTGAAAGTTTTGTCCCTCCCGGAGTCGCTCGCGTGCAGGGAGGATTCTCGGTCGCACGGGATGACGGACAAGCCGGAAGGCCTCCGCCGATGCACGAACTGCCGTTTGAGAATGTCGATCCTGCTGCGTGGGACGAGCACGACTGGGAACGCTTCTTCCAGCGCGCGGAGACCCGAGTTGCCAAGTACCAGGAGCTTAGCGAGACCTTGCGAAATCATCCCCGGCGTGGTGAGATCATCGCTCAGGAAATGGGCTGGGACCAAGCGACCAACGACTGTGACTGTGCGGAGACAAACTGCCGCCGCTGCGATCACCGCCACGAATGTGAGCTGTACGAGATGCTGCGGCTCACATCAGAGCCGGCCAACATCGAGGATGATCCGGACGCGCAAGAACTCATCGCCTGTTTCGAACAAGTTAAGCGGATTCCCGCCTATTGTCGCGCCGAGGCGCTCGCCATGAAACTGGAGGAAGCTCTGCAAGCCTCCGCGTGGGACGGGTCCGTGGATGAGGACGTGCGCAGCACGCTGCTCTCCGCCCAGATGACCTCAGCGCAGATCGCCGGCGGCCACGGGATGGGTTACGATCAGGATTCGCTCTGCGGCAACATCGCCAATTGCAAGCGGGCACTTCGGAGCTTGTCCGATTGTCTGGCAGGCATAAGCTCGCTGGAGCAGCGAGCGATTCTGGCGGCCGGGATTGCCGCTCAGCTCAGGGCCGAGGGCGAACAGGTCTCCACAGAATTGAACCGCTGGATAGAGAGTTTGCGCGCGTTGATCTGGTGGCGGTAGCCCCCTTCCCACCTGTTCCGATATTCGCCATCCACCTTCTGGGACCCCGCGCCGTTGCCCAGCATCATGAGGCGGGGCAGTTGCGCGGCGAAGCCAAGGTCCACACCTCTCCCTCACAGGGGCTGTCAACGCTGTCGGAAAGCTTCCATTCACAGGAGCTTGCAAGTTCAATGCGGAAACGCTAAATTCTCACGTTCAACAACTCTGGGCCTCATTTGCTCAGTCAGGTATGCACAATGTTCCATCCCGTCGAGAAGAAGTTCGATCTGATCGCCTCCGAGCACGAGATCCTGAAGTTCTGGGAGGAGACGAAGGCCTTCGAGAAGCTGCGGGAGAAGAACCGCGGCAAGCCGAAATGGTCGTTTCTGGACGGCCCCGCTACGGCCAACAACCCCATGGGCTTCCACCATGCTTGGGGCCGGACCCTCAAGGACTGCTACCAGCGCTTCCACGCCATGACCGGCCACGAGCTGCGCTTTCAGAACGGCTTCGACTGTCAAGGGCTCTGGGTCGAGGTGGAGGTGGAGAAGGAGATGGGCTTCTCCTCAAAAAAGGATATCGAGGTGTACGGCCTGGAGCGGTTCATCAACGCCTGCAAGGCACGAGTTCAGAAATTCTCGAAGATGTGGGCAGAACAGTCCATCCGCCTCGGCTACTGGATGGACTGGGGCGACTCGTACTACACCATGTCCGACGAGAACAACTACACCATCTGGGCCTTCCTGAAGAAATGCCACAGACGAGGCCTGATCTACAAGGGTCTGGACGCCATGCCGTGGTGCCCGCGCTGCGGCACGGGCATCTCCGAACAGGAACGCCGCGAGGGCTATCGCCGGATCAAGGACCTGGCGCTCTACGTGAAGCTGCGCCTCCGCGACAGACCCGGGGAGCACCTGCTCGTCTGGACGACGACGCCCTGGACGCTCGCGGCGAATGTTGCGTGCGCCGTGCATCCGGAACTGCACTACATCAAGGCCAGGCAAGGCGGCGAGACCTATTATCTGCTGCGCGAGCTTCAGCATGTCCTCAAAGAGCGCGGGCCGTACGAGGTGATCGAGGAGTTCCCTGGCAGCCGCCTCCTGGGCCTCGAGTACGAAGGCCCGTTCGACGGCCTCCCCGAGCCGGCAAAGGCCGCTCACGCCCATCGCGTGATCCCCTGGAAGGAGATCGTCGCCACAGAGGGAACCGGGATCGTACACATCGCGCCGGGCTGCGGCAAGGAGGACTTCGACCTCTCCAAGGAGTTCGATCTGCCCGTGCTCGCGCCCGTAGATGACGCAGGCGTGTACGGCGACGGATACGGCCAGCTGTCCGGCAAGTTCGCGGGCGGGGTGGCCGATGAGGTCATCGAGATGCTGCGTGAGCGGGACTGCTATTACAAGCGAGAGACCTACGAGCACGACTATCCCCACTGCTGGCGATGCGGCACGCCGCTCCTCTTCCGCGTAGTGGATGAGTGGTACATATCCATGTCCTGGCGCGAGGAGATCATGGACGTCGTGCAGCGCATTCGCTGGATTCCGAGCTACGGCAAGGACCTGGAGATGGACTGGCTGGCCAACATGCACGATTGGATGATCAGCAAGAAGCGCTATTGGGGCCTGGCCCTGCCGATCTACGAGTGCGCGTGTGGCTGGTTCGACGTGATCGGCGGTCCGGACGAATTGAAGCAGCGTGCCGTGGCGGGCTGGGGTCAATTCGAGGGCCACTCGCCCCACCGGCCCTGGGTGGACGCAGTGAAGATCCGTTGCGAACAATGCGGAGCCGCGGTCAGTCGTATCCCCGACGTGGGCAACCCCTGGCTCGACGCCGGCATCGTCCCGTATTCCACGGTCAGCTACAACACCGACCGTGAGTACTGGAAGCAGTGGACCCCGGCAGAGCTGGTCCTGGAGTGCTTCCCAGGCCAGTTCCGGAATTGGTTCTACGCGCTCCTGGCCATGTCCACCATGATGGAGAATATCCCGCCGTTCAAGACCCTTCTCGGACACGCCCTGGTCCGGGACGAACAGGGCCGGGAGATGCACAAATCGCTCGGCAACGCCATCCTCTTCAACGACGCGGCCGAGCGCATGGGCGTGGACGCCATGCGCTGGATATTCTGCCGGCAGAACCCGGTCAACAATCTCAACTTCGGTTACGTTGCGGCCGACCAAGTCAAGCGGAAGGTCTTCAACACATGGTGGAACGTGTACTCGTTCTTCGTCAGTTACGCGCGCACGGACGACTTCGACCCCGGGCGCGAGCCCGTGCCGCTCTCTGAGCGACAGGACCTGGACCGCTGGATTCTATCGCGGCTGCAGGAACTCATTCAGACGGCCAACGACCGATTGCCGGACTATGACGTGCCCTTTGTGGTGCGCGCCGCCGAGGAGTTCATGGACGTCCTGAGCACGTGGTACGTGCGACGGTCGCGCAGGAGGTTCTGGCGGCCGAAGAACCCCAATGACCGCGACAAGCTGGCGGCCTATCAGACCCTCTATCACGTGCTTGTGACGCTCTGCAAGGTCCTGGCGCCGATCGTTCCGTTCATGACTGAGAAGTTCTATCAGCGGCTGGTCCGCGACGTGGATGACTCCGCGCCGGAGAGCGTCCATCACTGCGACTATCCGCAGCCCGATCCGACTCTGCACGACGAACGGCTCAGCCGCGAGATGGACGCAGCACTGCGGATCGTGTCCAACGCCCTCTCAATTCGCGAATCCCGCAGGCTGCGTGTCCGCCTGCCGCTCAGCGAGATGATCGTTGTTCCCGCCAACGAGCACCAGGCCAATGCGGCGAAGCGCTTCGAGGACCATATCCTGGACGAGCTGAACATCAAGAAGCTTCGGGTGGAATCGGACGCGGCCGGCCTAGTGACCTATGAGATCAAGCCGAACCTGAAGCTTCTCGGCCCCAAGTACGGCAAAGAGGTCGGGCGCATCCGCGAGCTTTTGGCTCGACAAGACCCGGCGGCCGTCGCGAGCGCTGTGGCGCAAGACCAAGCTGTCGATCTGGCGTCGGATGGACAGACATGGCGCATCGAGTCGTCTGAGATCCTCGTGGATAAGAAGCCTGCCCCAGACCTCGCTGTAACCGAGGACCACGGTCTGGTCGTCGCGCTGAACGTCAACGTGACCGCTGAACTGGAGCGGGAGGGCCTGTCGCGCGACGTCGTGCGCCACATCCAGCAAATGCGCAAGGAACTGGACTTGGAACTCACCGACCGCATCGAGGTCGCGTACGACACCAGCGATGAAATTCTGCAACAGGCCCTGCGCGAGCATTCCGAATACATCTGCGCCGAAACCCTGTGCGATAAACTGTCCGCAGGCCCATGTGAGTCCGGGAAGCAGATCAAGCTCTCGGGACACGAGATCATGCTTGCCGTTAAGCGCAAGTGACGCAGTTGTAGCTTCCCAACACCTCAGGTCGCTAATGACTAATGAAGCTCTGACCCCAGACCTTCCCCCAGACATATCGCCCGGTTACCCATCAGTTATCGCCAGGTGAAAACACATGATACTTGACAAAATCAGTGCCATGCTGATGGCGGCAGAAGGAAAGCGGCGGCTCTTCCCGGCGACCGTTCTCTTCAACGAGAACTGGCTTCTTCGAGTCGTGCTTGACTGGTTTTCTGCGCACGAACTCCCTCGACACCCAATGACTTTCTTCTCGGGGGCGCGATGGTTTTCGGAAGCCATGCTTCCGTCGGCGTTCTTGGCTCGGTATCGGGGTGATCCCCTCGCCGAGTCTTGGACGCATGCCGACGGGGTGATCGGTCACTTCGAGATCGGTACCCGCGGGCGAGGCGACCTCACGTTACAGGCAGGTGCTACGCAACTCATTGTCATCGAGGGCAAGATGTTCAGCCCCTTGTCACGTGGAGTGAAGAACGCGCCATTGTTTGACCAGGCTGCTAGAAACGTCGCATGCGTCGCAGAAGTGCTCAGGCGCGCAGATCGGGCCCCAGATACTATTGCTGCCCTCGGGTTCTATGTGGTTGCACCTGAATGTCGAATTGACGAGGGCGCTTTTGCCCGACAGATCGCACGAGCCTCCATCAGGGGCAAGGTTGAAGGCAGGGCGCAGGCATACCAGGGGGACTGTGACAGGTGGCTTGACGAATGGTTTGCTCCGACGCTTCAGCGCATTCGTATTGGCTGCCTAAGCTGGGAAAGCATTATAGCCAGTATCGGCGAATCGGACGCCTCGACTGGGAAGGCTATCGACGGCTTCTACCGGAAGTGTGTACTTTTCAATCAGCTTCCGCGGGAACGGCTACTGGAGTGATTCGCGGAAGGTGGGGCTGCAGGGCTGCCCGGCCTCGACAGCCAGTCTTCCAACGCGCTGCGAAGAAATCGCCATGACCGACCAACCTTCTGGCCGGGAATGCGGCCCGCGCGGGCCATTTTTCCCAGGGTCTTTTCGCTCACACGTATGAAGTCCGCTGCCTCGCGGAGAGTCAGCACCTCCGAGCTTTCTTTAGCTTCCCGCATATTCCCTTAGCTACCCTCAAAGGCCGCCACAATCATATTCATTTGTCGGCGCATGTCAAGCTACTCCAGAAAAAAATTCGCCGGAGTGCCTTGACAAACTGAGCCAACTGAGCTAAAGGCAAGCCCAGTTCTGTGTCTCGTGGAGGGATGTACCATGTCCTCGAACCTCGCAAGAAAAATGGCGCGCGCGAAACGGAAGGGGTCGTTCAAGCGTATGTAGCCAGTGGTCAGGGACCATCCTGACGTCCTTCAAAATATCGAGTTCACTCTCGTCAGTGCCCGCCGTCGGGACCCAAACGTTGACGATCGGGTCGCGCTAAACGCGTTGCAAGGCGCGTACGGGAACGAGACGGCGGACGAGCCGCGTGTGCGGTCCTTGGTGGAAGACTTGAGCGATATGCGCAATAGGCCTGCGGACGTGCAGGACCAGGTCTGGCGGGATGCTTTGCTCGTCGTCATGGACTCTGTACGAACTCATTCGACCTTGAAGCCGGGGGCGACCGGGTACTTTGATTTTGTCTCGGGCTTCTTGCCTTAGCGCTCTCTAGGAAGAACAGGCGCCCGAAAGGGGGACGGCAGTGGCAAGAGCATTGAGGACATGGGTTCGTGTCCCGCGCGGGCCGATCCCGGAGGCCGTGAAGGTCCGGTTGCGCGCGCGCCTGGAGAAGCATGTTCGGGAGAATTGGACAGAGCAGTGCCGGGAGGTGCGTATCCGCTTCAGAGGCGCGTACGCCTACGTGGACGCCTTTTCGGCAAGCGGCCGTCACATGCCGGGCACGACGGGAGGAACGCGCGATGATCGACGCAACCCCGACGCACTTGTGCCGGCTCGGGTTCCTCGGGAACATGGATCGCTGGGCGTTCGCTTTCTACAAGTATAGTGACGAGAAGTATGAGCTCTCCGTGGGACCTTCGGGCTCCTTCGAGGTGACGCCGGAGGAGGCTTTCGACTGCGCTGCCGGTTTGTACTTGCAGCTGTGAGCCGAGCGTTCATCGAGCCGCACCAGGGAACGCAGGGGAGCCAGATATCGTGCGCAACAGTGGGCCTTGGCTCGCGTCCTTTGGACGGTGGGCCCTGAAGCTCTGACGCCGGCCCCATTGCAAGGCGCTGTCACATGAGAGACTCTCAACGAATCCAGGCCGTCCAGTCGCCTATCATTCCGGTGGTCCGCGATCTCATCGAGGCCAATCCCGGCACCGTCTCACTGGGGCAAGGCGTGGTTGCCTATGGCCCGCCCAAGGAAGCACTGGACCGACTTCGCACGTTCCCATCGGATCCCGGGGACCACAGGTACATGCCGGTCCACGGCATTCCCGGCCTGATTGAGGCGATCCGTCGAAAGCTGCAGGCGGATAACGGGATCACTGTTCAAGCTGTCAGTCGCATCGTGGTGACGGCCGGCGCCAACATGGGCTTTATGAACGCCGTCCTCGCTATCGCCGACCCGGGCGATGAGATCATCATCCAGAGGCCGTACTATTTCAATTACGAGATGGCCATTCGGATCGCCAACTGCCGCCCCGTGGCCGTCCCCACGACGTCCGACTATCAGCTCGATCTGCCGGCGATCCGCCGCGCGATAAGCGACAGAACACGGGCTGTCGTCACCATCTCGCCCAATAACCCCACTGGCGCGGTCTATCCGGAGTCGGAGCTGCAGGCGGTGAACGCGCTCTGTCGTGATCGCGACATCTATCACATCCATGACGAAGCGTATGAATATTTCACTTACGACGACGCGGCGCATTTCTCACCGGGCTCGGTTCCCGGCAGCGCCGGTCACACAATCTCTCTCTTCTCTCTGTCCAAGAGCTACGGCTTCGCGAGCTGGCGCGTGGGATACATGGTCATTCCCGCGCACCTCTTCGAGGCCGTGAGGAAGGTGCAGGACACGATTCTGATCTGCGCGCCGGTGATTTCGCAGGAGGTGGCGGTGGGCGCGTTGCAGGCCGGGTCGGCCTATTGCCGCCAGAAGATCAAGCGGATCGCCGAAGTGCGAGAGATCGTGCTCGAAGAGCTGGGCTCACTCCGGGACCTGTGCGAAGTCCCGCTCGCAGAGGGCGCGTTCTATTTCTTTCTGCGCCTCCGCACGCGTCTGAGAGATATGGATGTCGTCGAGCGCCTCATCCGTGAGTTTCGCGTCGCCGTCATTCCCGGCAGCACATTCGGCATGGATGACGGCTGCTACCTGCGCGTGTCCTATGGACCGCTGAACAAGGAGACCGCAGCCGAAGGTATCGGCCGACTGGTCAGCGGGCTCAAGGTCATTGCCTGACTGTCATCCGCCTCTCAGCACGGCAAAGCCGCTGCCGACCACTGCGAAGAAGCCGACCACGCAGCAGACCAGACCGAAACCCAGAGGGAGGTAGATGATGCTCGAACCGCCCGGCTCCAGCACGGCGACCTCGGGCCGCTCCGGATTGTAATGCACGGTCACCGTTTCATCCGCCGGGTATTTGTTGACGATCTCCCGCGCGTGTCCGGGATTGCTCGATGAATAATCGCCGAAGGAGACCTTGTTGCCGGAGTGGGTGGTCCTGCTCACCGAGTATTCATACAGCACTTCCGCGCCATACGTAGTGCCGCCCTCGCCGCCCTTGTGGCTTTCCACTTCGGATGAGATCACTTTGCCTTCGGTCGTGGGCCAGTCCGTGCTCGCGGACGCCCTGCGAAGCGTAACGGCGGCCCAGATCGTGACCCCGATGCCGACGGCCATAAACAGAAGACCAAACACGACAAGGATGCATCCCTTTCTCATGGTGCCATGCCTCCCCGGCAGGAAGCCCCGGTCGGTCTCTTGCCATTCTGAGGGCTGAGCGCGGTCGCCTACTGATCCTGGACCGCGAAGTCGGCCTCCTCGTGTTGGCCCAGGACGTACTGGCCGATCGGACAAAGGACTTTGCTGTCCTTGTCGCATCGGATCAGCAGCTTCCAGAGCGCGTCCAGGCCTTGCTTCTCGTGCTCTGTCTCAGGAACCATCTTGACCCTTGCCGGACCTTCGATGAGCAATTTCATTCGTGCCTCCCATGGACATGCCTTAATTCCGGATGCCTGACAGTATCCACTATATGCTCGACCCACGCTTGATTTCAATTCGCCTGACCGGCTTGTGGATGATTTGCTCTTGGAGCCGCTCATCTACCGTCCCAGCACGAGACCGGAGGAACGCCTTCCCCCCTTCCGCAGGATACGCCACCGAGTGCACATTCAGACCAAAACCCCATTACTACCAGAGAAAACCTCTCGGCTATTTCAAGAAGCTCATTGAAGAGGCACTGCAAAAGACCGGCGCAAGCGCCACGGAGAACTCTCGCGCAGGGTTCCGCGCGCTGCGAGATCACAAGGACGGCGACAAATCAGCCCTGGCATGGCGGAAATGCGGCAGTTGTCTTCCCAAGTGCCCGAACAAGGTGCCTATTATCGATCAGCCCGAAATGACTGCGGAGATGCCTGGCGAGTAGCGCGCCCTTCGCTTCAGGGGTTGACATCCCTTTTCGCACTTGTTCTAATTCGCCGCCGTCAGACGGGGGTAACCTCTTTCCTACGCCCGCACACTGTTTTTTTACGAGGCGTTGACTCTATGCCCCACTTGGTGATTGTAGAGTCCTCTGCAAAAGCGCGCACTATAAACCGATATCTCGGCAAGGACTTCGAAGTCCGCGCCTGCATGGGCCACGTGGCCGACCTGCCCAAGTCCAAAATGGGCGTGGACATCGAGCACGACTTTGCGCCCACCTATCGCATCATCCCCGGCCGAAAGAAAGTCCTCGACGAGATCAGGAAACTCGCCAAAGGCGCAGGGCAGGTTTTTCTGGCCACTGACCTGGACCGGGAAGGGGAGGCGATAGCGTGGCACCTGGCCCGGCTGCTGAAACTCCCGACGAAGAAGATCCGACGCGTGATCTTCAACGAAATCACGCGCAGCGCGATACGACGGGCCTTCGCCAACCCCATTGAGATTGACGAGAACAAGGTCAACGCCCAGCAGGCCCGTCGGATCCTGGACCGCATCGTGGGCTACTGCATCAGCCCCCTCCTCTGGAGAAAAGTGAGGCGAGGGCTATCCGCCGGCAGGGTCCAGTCGGTGGCCGTGCGGCTCATCGTCGAGCGCGAGCGTGAGATCGAGAAGTTCACGCCGGAAGAATACTGGGAAATCCATACAGACCTGTCCCCCCTGACCCACCGCAGCGGCGAGCCCAAGAAGTTCCGCGCCAAGCTCACTAAACTGGAGGGCGAGGCCCCGAAACTCTCGGACCAGACCTCGGCCGAGACGCTCGTGAAGAACATCCAATCCGCCGATTTTGTGGTGTCAAAGGCCGAAGGCAGAGAGCGGCTCCTGAATCCGCCCCCGCCCTTCAACACCAGCAGCGTGCAGCAGCAGGCCTCCATCCAACTGCGCTTCAGAACCCGAAAGACCATGCAAGTCGCCCAGCAGCTCTACGAGGGCGTGGAACTCGGCCCGGAGGGCGCGGTCGGGCTCATCACCTACATGCGAACCGACTCATTCCAGGTCGCCGGCCAGGCCGTGGCCGAGTGCCGCAAATACATCAACGAGAACTTCTCTGCCGACCACCTCCCCGAGACAGCGCGGGCCTATCGTTCTCCGCGCGCGGCGCAGGGCGCCCACGAGGCGATCCGGCCCACGGACGTAACCCGGGCCCCTGAGTCCGTGAAACCCCACCTCGATCGCGATCTCTTTCGGCTCTACGAGTTGATCTGGAAACGGTTCGTGGCCAGCCAGATGAGCCCCGGCCGCCTCGGCGTCACTGACGTGGAGGTCACGGCGTCCCCCATCGCCCCCGTGAAAGCCCGCGAGGAGACGGAGCATGTCCCGCCCGCCCCCGGCACGGCCACCTTCGCGGTCCAGGGCCGACAACTGCTCTTCGACGGACACCTTCGGCTCACCGGGTTCGACAGGAAGACTGAACTGCGCCTTCCGCACCTCGCTTCCGGCGAACGCCTGAAGCTTCTCGATATCGAGCCATCGCAGCACTTCACCAAGCCTCCGCCGCGCTTTACCGAGGCCAGCCTGGTCAGGATCCTGGAAAAACTCGGCATCGGCCGGCCCAGCACATACGCCCCCATCATCTCCACTATCCAGCGGCGGCTCTACGTCGGACTCCGCAAGCGCCAGTTCCACGCCACGGACCTGGGCAAACTCGTCAACGACGAACTGGTCCGGCACTTCAGCGACATCATAAACGTTAAGTTCACCTCGGAGATGGAAGAGCGACTGGACGCCGTCGAGGAGGCCAAGGCCGACTGGCTTCAGCTCCTCAAGGAGTTCTACAAGCCCTTCTCCGCCGACCTAAAGGAGGCCGAGCAGAATATGAAGCGACCGGAGCCTGAGGAAACCGAATACACCTGCGAGCAGTGCAAGAGCCCCATGCTCAAGCGCTGGAGCGCGCGCGGGTACTTCCTGGGCTGTTCCGCCTACCCGAAATGCCGCTTCACTCAGCCTCTCGATGAGGAGGGCAAGCCGGCCCCCCGCCCAGAGCCTGAGCCCACCGAGGAAAAATGCGAGAAGTGCGACGGCCAGATGCTCGTCCGCACCGGCCGCCACGGCCGCTTTCTGGGCTGCTCGAACTTCCCGAAGTGCAAGAACACCCGCAGTCTCGAACCGCCGCCGGAGATACCTGAAGAACTGAAGACCTGCGAGAAATGCGGCGAGCCCATGGCCGTGCGCCGCAGCCGCCGCGGGATCTTCCTCGGCTGCACAGGCTACCCCAAATGCCGCAACGCCAAGCCCCTGCCGAAGAAAAAGTAAGGGATCAGGGGGCAACCTTCACGGGCCTGCGGCGTTGGGTCCGGGGTCACCCAATCCGCAGTTTTACCCGCCGGAGCTGCGCCGAACACGGGCCGCAGTCTGCAATCGGGGCCGTTCGGGTTCAGGGGCCAAGAGCCCGCAACCGACTTATCTCAGCACCAAGGGCACCAAGACATCAAGAAGGGGATTCCTGGAACACAAGAGTCGTCTCGGAGAGGGCAGGGGAACGGGCATCCTTGGAGCCAAGGCCGACTGAATTCGCTTATTATGGCCCACGAATAGCTCAGGAAGAGCCTTCACTGGCAGCGCGAAAGTTTCCTTCTTCCGCCAGACGGCACTGGACATTAGACACGCGCCCGGCCACCTTCGGATGCCTAAAGCTGCTGAAATTTGGCAAGCGCCTCCTGGAATGCATCGCGTATTTGCGGTTCTGAAATCTGGGGCGCTTCTTCCTTCGAACGAGCGGTTACTGCAACATTCTCGATTAAGACCCTTGTAGGCCGACCTGACATCACCGCCCCAGGAAACCTTCTGAGCCTTGTCTCTATGTCCCTCTTACGCGCAGCAATGTTGATCTGGATTTCGGAAACGCCCCATTTTCTTGCATTAAGTAGTGTAAATCCAGCCGCTGAGCCGGATTCGCGACCAATCAGCCAAATCATCCTTCCGTCGCTTTCCGGTAAATCAAAGGTCGGTTCCTCCAACCCGAAGTCGAAAAGAAGGACGTCGCTCTCTGAATCATATGCGCAGTTCATAGTGAGACCTAGCTCTGGGATCCGGACAACATCTACTGTTCTCGGCTGGCGATGCTCTCTCAGAAGCCTGATTTCGCGTTCAGCGGATGACGCAGGCATCCAGCCACATTTGGGGCCGAAACACCTGAAGCGGCCGAAATACTCGTCGAAATCCAGAGTCCAGTGGCCACAATCCGGGCACTTTCTCATTTGTCTTCTCCGTAAATGCGGAAATATGACTTGAATGTCACCCCCTGGAAGAACTCGTCCCTCACCCCACCATTCCTAAGAATGACCTTGGCCTCTGGATCTGGATACGGTTCCAGGTAAACGATATGATTGATCCCGACAGTGACAATCTTGTTGGCGCAAAGCCGACAGGGATAAGTTGTAGTGTATAGAGTGCACTGCCTCCGTTCCAAAGAAGGGCCATTGCGCGCAAGGTTCAGGATGGCATTCTCTTCCGCATGTAGCGCTCGACAATAATCGAGCATCCTGAGTTCTTTTCGCAATTCAGCCGTTAAGCTCTTTCCCCCGGCAACGTCCCTCCCCAGGGTCTTGTTCAGTGTATTGACAAAATCTTGCCAAGCCCGATCTCGGTAGCAGGCTAGATATTCCTCCGCGCATGGCTTCTCGTGCATCGGAACTTCGTTGAATCCTGAGCTGATTACGTTGCCCAAGGCATCTACAATTATTGCACCAACCTTTCTTTTTAGACAGCTTGACTGCTGACTGGCAGCGTAGGCCATAGCCATCAAAGGTTCTTGTTTTCTGACAGGTTGCGCGCGTGTGAGGGGTTTCGCGACAAGATCAGCGTATTTCTTAATGCGGCCAGCAAGACTAAGGAAATCGGCATTGCCGATAGCGGCGATTTGTTTGTTATTGGAAAGAACAACATCGGCCCCAGCGAAGCAGTCAGCGACCCTCTGGCCGTGCTCAGGACTCTCTTCCCCTATGTCGTTCCGGTCGTCCTCGTCGAAAGCCTTGCGGTCTCCTTGGTACCCTTGTTCGACCCGCGTCCATCTCACATCCTTATCAGCGTACAGGCCAAAAAGGAAGAATCTCCGTGAACAGTCCCTCAGGACGCGAACTTCAGCAGGGTTCCTGATGCTATCGACAACCCATTTTCTTTCCTCATGCTTCTGAGCGTCGCCTTCAATCCGTTCCACAAGCTTATGAGCGAAGAATCCGGGACCTTCGTTGTTGCGGACTTTGTCACCGAAGTCTTGAAGTTCCCTACGGGTTGCTTTTGCAGGATCCTCGCCAGTCTGGTTTCCGTACATTTCCTTGAGGATGGTGGACAGGGAAAGTGTCGTGTAACCTTTCTTGGAAAGAATGTTTTCAAGCACGTATGTGCAGCCGCTTCCGAACGAGCCAGTGAGCCCGACAATATGTGGATTAGTGATTTGCTGTTGGTCCATGAACCGTTGCCCGGCTAGGAAACAATGGGAACTCCGCAGGGTCCTCCCTCATCCGGGGCTGGGCTAACCTAAGCACCTCCGTCGGGGTTTGTCAAGTCCTCTGCGAAGGTAAACGGCACCCCCGCCACGTGGCGGATTAGGATAACTTCACTATTCTTGCCCTTGGGCAGTCCTTGGCGCTGCTCAGGCCTCTCTCGCCTTGCTTGTCTACTCGTTCTCCCGAAGATGTCCTCAGATGATGAGACGATCTCCACGCTCAGCTCCACATTGAGCGATTCACCGGCCTCCTCATTCGGAATCGCGAGGACCCTGCCGGCACTCGCACGGACATCGGGCTGACAGATTGAGGACCGGATTGCGGGCTGTGGGGCTGCTGAAGAAGCGCCCGCTTGCGAAGGTCTGGCTAACCCAGAAGCCGCAACTCCTTGCTGCATCGTGTGGTGCTGAGTAGCGGTCCACGCAAGAACCAAGCCATTTTGCCCTTCCAGCAACCTGTTCAACAGCCCCACAGCGAAGCCTTCTCGCGCGCCCATATCCTCCTTGTCACGGTTGCATCAACTCATACGCCGCGTCCAACATCGCCTCTACGTTGCGAACTGGCACGTCCTGTTGGATGTTGTGGACCTGGGTGAAGACGTAGCCGCCGCCGGGGCTGAAGACTTCGATGTTGTGGCGCACGTGGTCGCGCACGTCGTCCGGCGTGCCGAGGGGGAGCACTTTCTGCGTGTCGCAGCCGCCGCCCCAGAACACGAGCCGGTCGCCGAATTCTCGCTTCAGTCGCTCCGGCTCCATGTTGGCCGCTGAAATCTGTATCGGGTTCAGGATCTCAATCCCGGCTTCGATCCAGTGGGGGATGTAGTGGTAGACCGACCCGCAGGAGTGGAGAAAGGTCTTCCAGTTGGTGTTGGCGTGTACCCAATCGCAGAGTCGCTTGTAGTGCGGCTTGATCATCTCGGCGAAGAGGTCGGGCGCCATGAGGCCGCCGCGTTGTGTGCCGGCGTCGTCGGAGCCCACGCCCCAGGCGAAACAGCGGTCTCCCACAGCTTGGTGATAGAGTTTCATGCAAGAGATCGCGGCGTCCACGAACCGCCCCATCATCTCGTGCGCTGTTTCCTTTTCAGCCAGGAGCGTGCAGAGCCATTGATCCAGCGCGCCCTGCGTGATATTGGCTGCGAGAAGCGCGCTCATTCCCATGAGGCTGATGCTCGCGCCCCACCCCAGGATCGCTTTGTCCGTATTCTCGTAGAGGTACTTGGCGCGCTGCTCAATTGCCCGGAGTTGTTCATCCGGAACGGTGGTGGGCGGCTGGAAGGCGTCAGGTTCAATGCGGCGTCCGCTCATGGTGGGCCGGATGAAGTCGAAGTAGAAGCCGTCCTTGGGCATGCGTGCCGCCGGGTCGTCGTCCTGGCCGCGCAGGGTCCAGCCCCCATCTTCCTCCTCCGTGATGTTCGTGTCCGCCGGAAAATAGACCGTCGTTCCTGCGAAGAGTCGCTTTTGCACGCCTTCGGCCGCCCCCTGTCCGGGCCATTCCCCGAGCGCTACGTCCAGCGGTACCACGTCAACGTGCAGCCGCTCCAACACCTCCAGTTCGACCTCGGCCAGGATCTGCATACTGTCCATGATCTTCGTGGGCGTGTTGACGCCCATGCGCCGCTTCAGCTTCTCATAGACCACGGCGTTGATGCCGGACGCGCGCATGGCGCCCAGATCTATCGGCACGCGATCCGGCTGCTGAAAGTTGACCGCCGCTGTTACTCGCTCGCGGGAATTCACGGACTTCTCCTCCGGGACTAGAATGATGGGAGAGGCGATTCGTGCGCAGGATTGTATCACTGGAACAAAGGTTTCTCCAGTTTGCCCGTGGACCGCCGACTCCGGCCGTGTTTGCGCAGTCCGGGCTCACGCCGAGGATGCTTGACACATGGCGCTCACGAACAATACACTAATGTCGTGAAAGTCTTGAGCGATTCTCATTGCCCATACTTTGGCAGAAGGTAAAGAGATGTCTATTCGTTTTCAGTGCAAGTGTGGCAGGACCCTCAATGTAGCCGACAGATTTGCGGGCAAGCGCGCCAAGTGCCCGAGCTGCGGCGTCGCCCTGGTTGTTCCACCCGCCGCCCAGGCCCGGCAGCCTGCGCCGGCGCAGGAGCCCAAGCCCAAAGAGGCCCCGCGACAGCCGCTTGCTGCCGCTGGCCTGGAGCTGGAGCTGGAGCAGATAAGCGCGGTCGGCCGCGTTGAGGAGACGTTCGGATCGGGAGAAGCGCGGCCGACGGAGCCTGAAACCCATCCTGCTCAGGCCGAGAGAGGGATTCAGGAAATATCGCTTTCCGAGGAACCTGCTCAGCTTGCGCCGGATGTCGAGGAAGGTATTCCTCTCGCGGTGCCGTTCGAAGAGGGCGCGGAAGAACGATGCCCGAAGTGCGGCGCTCCGGCCGCGGTCGACACAGTGATGTGCATAGAGTGCGGCACCCGACTGCAGGGCGAACCAGTGGCCGCCGTGTCGGCCGCCGAGGTCGCGGCTACTGCGCCGGCCAAGCCGGCGGCGTCGCGTCGTCTGGGCTGGCTTGTGTTCTTGCTCATTCCGGGGTTGTTGGCCGTCTTGGCGGGCGCGGTATTCGGGTTGGCGCGGTTGGTCCGGGAACCGGCAAAGCCCTCGGCCCAGCCACGGGCCGTGGCCGGAAGGCCTGCGCCGTCCCAGGGTGGACGGCCGGCGACAACGCGATCCGCGCAGGGAAAGCCCTCTCAACCCGGCGCCACGCCTGCCAAAGCAGCGCGCAGGCCCGCCAAGAAGCCGACGTGGGACGGGTTTAACGATCCGTCTCTCATGGCGCGCGACAGACTGCTCGCGCTTGGAAAGAACTTCGACGAATACCGCGAGAAGAACGGCCGGCCTCCAGCCAGCCTCGCAGAGATCGGCCTGTCAGCCGAAGAGAGCGACGATTACATCTATCTCGGCGCCGAGATCGCGTCGCTGGACCGACTCAGCCCGATCGCCCACCATTCACGACCTGACCGCGGGGACACGCTGTACGTGCTTTTCAACGACGGAACTGTGCGTCAGGTCCGCGAGAGCGATCTCTCCGCCGTCGTGCCTCACAAGACGCCGTCCGGCTGGATGACCGGGGCTGACGCAGAGCTCATGGATCAAGTGGCGCCACACGTGCGCGTGTCGAATCCGCGTTTTGCAGGGCTGGACGTGATTGTGGACGGCGAGTTGCTGGGAACGCTGGAGCAAGGGAGCACGCGGGAGTTCCCCGTCGCGACCGGATCGCACACGATTCGCTTCGCCGCTGGCGGCGAAAGCACCGACGATTTCAGTGTGACTTTCCGTGAAGCTGTCAGTTACGAATACGAGTATCCGCGGCATCAGGACCTCCCGATCATTCCCATACGTACGTACAAGGCCGCGTTCGCGCAACCCGTGGACGGATACGAGGCCGAGAAAGAGGAGTTTCTGATCACGGCCGTAGCGGGTCCAACTGAAAGGGTCGTCTTCCCCGCAGCCGGCGGCCGTGATTCGCTGGCCAAGGACTATGGGTCTCTCGACGGGCGCATCGAGCGAGATGACCACGTCATCGAAGGCGTGGGCGGGGGGCCTATCCTGGTGAACGAGATCAGCCGCCTGAAGGGCGGCGTGATCCGATACGGGGACGGCCGCGAGGTGACCCACCTTCCCACGAGCCTTGGCACACTGCGCATCAACGAGCTCCCCAACACCGACTTGGCGACATTGGCCAAGTTGCCGGTGTTTGCTCCTGCCGGAATGGCTGGCTTGGGAAGGCTGCCGCCGGGAGCCAGGTTCGATGAATTCTCCTCACCCTACGCGTCCGAACCGTGGGCCGGACGGCCCGGCCGACGCATGGGGCGCTTTGAAGGGGGGGGGCCGCGCGAAGTGCCTGGCCGCGCTCCCGGACGACCTGGCGGGCCGCCTGGAGCCGGATTCTTCGATGGATTCTCCTCACCCTATGTGTCCGAACCGGGAGGCGGACGACCCGGCCGAGGCATGGGGCGCTTTGAAGGGTCGGGGCCGCGCGAAGAAGCGCCCGGTCGCGCTCCTGGACAACCTGGCCGGCCGCCGGGAGCGCCCTCGTCAGAACGTGGACGGGAGCGACCACCCCCAGGATCTGGCTCGCCGGCGGAGAGACGGGAAGGTGCGCCCAGACGTGAATCGGGCGGCCGGGCGCGGGTACCGGCCCCGCCGAAGCTTTCGTTTCCGCCCATGATCTTCAGCCCTGCTCCGGATTGCGAGGCGCTTACCACTGTTCTGCGCGAATCTGGGGCGGGAACAATGCCGATTCTGCTGCGGCAGGCCAAATCCATCGGGTCTGAAACACAGCCGGCTGGAGGGCGTGAAGGCTCCCTCGATCGGCGACCTGCCCCGGACAGGCTTGGCTTACGCGGTCCCAGGGGGCGTGACCTGCGAAGCCTGCCTCCGCGCCGTGGCGGACAAGCGCCCGACCGCATGATGCCGGGGATGGGCCCGCGGGACATGATGGACCCGATGGGTGGAGGCTTTTACTCACCTTTCGAGGCTGTCCCGTCCTCCGAACGCATTTCCCCGGCGGACGTGTTTGCTCTTCTAGCGCTGTACGGCGACCCGTCGACCGTTCCCACGCTGACGACTCTGTACGGGCAGTCGTCATCGGCCTCGTCCGGCTACGGTGAACTCGTATTGGCCCTGGCGCGGAGCGGGGGCGCGGCAGCGCTCATGCAGGTTCGTTCCGCCGCAGATCAGGCGCCAGGACCGTCCGCCATCGCTCTGGCCGTGATTGACGATCCGGCGGCCAGAAAGGCGTTTGAGGAAGTGCTTGTAGGATTGTCGGCGTCCGAGATTCGACGGATTATTTTGGCATGGCCGGAGGTCGCCGGGCCCAAGAGCCGGCAGGTCCTGGTCGAAGCTCTTGCCAGGGCCAGGCCGGAACTTTTGGACCAAATACCGATTCTGAACGCCCTGCTGAAATTGGCGCCGTATACCCTGGAGCGTGTTCTCCTCAGGCATCTCCTCTCGCCGCCGGAACGGACGGAATCGGCCCAGCCGGGGCCGGGCCGACCGAGGTCACGTGAAGGACGGACCGGGCGTTTCATGGTCGGACCGAGCCCCGGAATGCCCGGATATCCCGGATCCGAGCCCGGTCTGGGTCCCATGCTGGGCGGGGAAGATTTGCGTCGGGCAATCACAGGGCCCAGGCCCGTTTCCCCTTCATGGCAGGTCCTGGGGGGTCTGCGCAACACGGAAGCCATAAGGCACTTCGTCCAGCTCCTTAGTGAAAACGATAACAAGAAGAAACGGCAGGCGCTCGTCGCCCTGGCCCGCGTCAAGCACGCCAGCCTGGTCAACCCGGTGGCGCCGCTCCTGAAGAACCGGGATTCCAACGTGCGCACAGAGGCGGCAAAAGTTCTCCTGGCCATTGGAAGCGCCGAAGCGGTCGAGGCCCTGGCCGCTGCCATGGGTGAGGGACTTCTGATTCCTGCGATCCCGGACGCGGCTATCCGCCTCAAGGGCACGGCCGGTTCCGAGCCGACAGCCGCGCTGCTGGCGAAGATGTTGGTCATCGCGGCGAAGATAGAAAAACCGGGCCAGGCGAAGTCCAGAGAAACCGGCCGGCCGGCAGAAGGAGCTCCACCCAGGGGGACAGAGAGGAACCAAAGGCGCGGCTCGGCACAGGCTCCCGCCGGCAACGGCGAGCAGCCCCTTATCTCCGTGAGGATCCTTCAGGCCATCAGGAAGACCGGTCTCCGTTCCGACGACGTATTGCAAGCCGTTGGGAAAGCGACAAAGGCGTCGCATCCGCGCATCCGCACGGTCGCTTACAGGGTCCAGGCGGCTCTCCTGCGTCCCCCCAAGCAAGGCAGTCTCCTCCGCGGTCTGGTCAAGCTGTCGCCACTGAAGTACGCGCCAGGGATTCCGACAGGGGGAGAGCGGAAGGGGGCAGACTATGGGGGGTTGAAGGCCGCGTTGAAGGACGCCGATCCGTCGGTCCGCCTGGCAGGCGCTGGCCTTTGTGCCGGTGCGCCGGCCGCAGAGGTCATTGCGGCCCTGGAGGAGGCCATGGACGACTCAGATCCCAATGTCCGAGCGTCCGTACTGAGGGTGCTGCCCAAACTCTCCGGAGATGACCCGCGCATCCCCCGGGTAATCGCCCGGGGCCTTGCCGACGAGAAGCCCGGCGTACTGTCCGCTGCGGCGCAGGCCGCGGCTCGGCGCAAGGATCCGTCGCTGGCAGCGGCGCTGGTCGAGGCGCTCAGCCAGCCGGCCGATCCGGAAGGCAGAAGAGCCAACGCCCTGCCGGCTCTGATCAACGCAGTGGGTGCGGTGGGCGACAGGAGCGCGACGGGCGCGCTGGTCCTGCTTCTGGCAAACGAGAAAGTCAGGATTCGCGCGTCAGCGGCTCGCGCCTTGGGGAATCTCCGCGACCCGGAGACCGTACCGGCCCTGCTTGTCGCCGCGCGTGACGAGCAGCCGCGAGTCGCAGGCGCGGTCCTGTCGGCGCTCATGGAGTTCGACTCCGCCATCGCCGTCGAATCAGCCCTGACCATATTCTCGAGACAGGGGCTGCCGCTCGACGTCAGGCGGCGCATGTTGAGGCGCATCGTTGGCCAGTGCACCCAGCCCGGGCCATACGCTGACTGGCTGCAGAGAGGAGGCCAGCTCAGCTCGGCCGATTTTGTCATCCTCTCCGAAATCGCCCCTTCCGCGCCGGAAGAGTGGCGCAATGGCTTCATGGTGATAGCTACTCGGCATCTGGATGATCCCCGGGCGGAAGTCAGAAGGGAGGCCGCCGACCTGCTGTTGAGGTTCCGTGATGACCCGGCCGCGCGCACAAGGCTCCTGTCTGGCCTGGGGCGGGATGCATCTACCATGGCCGCGCCAGTGGCCGAAATGCTGCGCGAGATACGCGATCCGGCCATGCTGGAGCAATTGTGGGATCTTTACAAGAGGCTTCTCGGGAGCAGGAGAGGAACGAGTTCGCGATATCCCGGTTTGGCCAAGGCGTCTCCGGAGGAGCACTTCGCGCTGTGCGCCGCGATCATACAGGCGCTGGGCCAGATCGGCGGCGACGACGCGGCGCTGGCGCTTCGAAAGGTCAGTGCCCGCGAAGACGCGGAGGCCATGGAGGAGCGCATCATTGATGCGCTCGTGTTGACCGAGTCGCCGAAGAGCGTTGGCTATCTGGAGCTGTATCTCAAGACATCGGAACGGCTCGCGCTCAAAGCGATCGAGGCGCTGTCCCGCGTCGGGCATCTCGACCCGGAGACAGCCCGACAAGCCTTGAGGAGGATCGTTCGGAACTCCAGGACGCCGCGGCACATGTCCGCCGCCGCGGCCGACGCGCTCGACGACCTGAACGCACGGCTCGTGGCGAAGAGGTAGCCGAGTCAGACTTCCAGTACGCCGGCTCCCTCCACGAACGCGCACACCTCGATGCGGGGCGAGACGTTGCGAAGGCTGCAGAATCTCCGGCGGAGAGCCCGGGCGAGGGGCTCGATTCCGTCCTCCTTCACGACCATCATCGCGCATCCTCCCGCCCCTGTGCCAGAAAGCTGTGCGCTGACGACCGCGGGGACTGACTGCGCAACATCAACCATCCCGTCAATCTCCTTCGCTCCGGGGCCGAATCGGCCAGGCTGAAGCTCCAGCTGCGATCGAAGCACGCGCTCCGGATCCTCGCTCGCCAGATCCTCGACGCACCGCCGGAGATACGCGTTAGACGCCGTCCACCGGAACGCGCCTTCGCGGCCGCCCGCTTCTGTGCGCACTACCCGTTCCGCGTCGTGCGAGGCCCGAGACAGTGCCGTCATCCGAGAGAGCTGACCGGCTTCCAGCACAGAAGCCATCAACCGGCTTCTGGCGCACTCCGCTGCGCCGAAGAGCACGGCGTCGCGAATGCCCAGGCCGGCCGCAGCTTCGCCGGAGAAGATTTCCTCGAGTTCGCGCCGGCCTTCCGCAGAGAGCATACGGCTCACTGTGGCCGCGCTGGATCGGCGAGGGAGGATCTTCAACATGCCGTAAAGCTCCCTGAGCGTCGTGCCGAGACGGCGAGGATTCAGGTCGCGGACGTGCTCCATGAGATGGGCCAATTGCGGGTACCTGTCGCGAAGAATCAGGAGCCCCATCCTCATCGCCGCAAGCGCCCGGTTTCGCACGTCCGACCGGGGAGCGCCCCTTCCCGGGATCTGACAGAGCACGATGCGACAGCCCTCAGGAAATGGAACGAGCTTGTCCAGCTCGAACGGGAAGAACCGAAGATGCGTGACGTGTCCCCGGCGGCCAAGTTTCATGCCAGCGTGGGTGGCCGCCGTGCCCCGAGAGCCTAGAAACCACTCTCCTTCTCCGCACAGGAGGACGAACTGGTGAGGGGTTATCTCCAGACCATTGAGCGCGACGAATGCCTCCGACACCGCCACCAGCATGGCCGAGGAAGCGCCCAGCCCCGCCGCCAGAGGAATGTCGCAGTGCACCAGCGCGTCCATGCCGCGGAGCCGACGCGTCTTGAAATGCTGTTGCAGCCGCACGGCGGCCGCGCGTGCGATGTGGCTCCATTCCCCGCGCGCCTGCGTGATCATCCGGCGCACCCGGTCTGAGCTGATGTACGTCAGCCAGTCATCCCATCCCAGGGAGGCGATCTC
>SDBU01002173.1_pt1 | contig 26700 bp, 39 predicted proteins | sample 2277071 | NCBI WGS metagenome assembly SDBU01 (sample SAMN10397929, study PRJNA504765) | marine sediment metagenome | isolation source: marine sediment core GS08_GC12, 126 cmbsf | place: Arctic Ocean: Gakkel Ridge, Loki's castle | collected 2008 | reverse complement strand
TTCATGTGTGAATTACGCATTAATGATTCCATTGGTGTACGTGTTAGTGTTGATTCCCTCTGCCTTTGCTCAGACCAGTGAACAGATCGAGGATATTGTTGAATCAGGAGTTGATTCCATGCTTGATAAATTAACAGACAATATTGATCTCAATGAAGAAAATTTTCTAAATGCGACTGAAGAGGAAACTGAGGAATTAACAGACTCAGGAAAAAATATGATTTCAGAAATTTTTGATTTATTTTTTGCTTCTCATGAATTCGCAACTTCAACAGTAAACTGGTTATCTCCTTATGAAATTGAAGGCTTTGTTGTTTGGATTATTGCAGGAGCAATTGCAGTTTTCTTTGCACTATCAATAATGAAAAGAATTGCAATACACATTTTCATTTTCATTGTTGTTACATTGGCTATTGTTGCAATCGCAATTTACTTTTACCTATGACTGATAGAGACAACGACCCGTACATGCCTAGACCAAACAGGTCAAGGATCTTAATGTATGTCACGTTGTTGTTAGTTTTTGGTGCAGTGTACTTTGTAGTGTTATCAGATGACTTTAATGAAGAAAAGATTGAGTGTGATCCAGATAAAGACTTTACTTGCAATGATCCAAGTAAAATAATAATTAGGTTCATTGCCAATTACCATTTTATCTTATGACACACATCATAACTTGGATAATCCTAATTTTAGGATTTATACTGGTAGTAGATTCATTCACTGTCATCCAAGCATCGTTTGGAGGAGCATCTGCAACAACAGGGTTCTTCAACTTCTTTGAATTTATCATTGGTGCAATATTCATAGGCATTGGTGTAAAGTCAATGAAAATGATCAAGTAGCTAGATAGGATTCTAGCCACTTCTCTTTTTTCTATTTTAGGATATGGGACATCACAGTACAATACTCATCGTCATTGGTTTCTTACTACTGCTTGATTCATTCGTAACCATCCAAAATATGTTCACTGGTGCAACAGCAACATTCACGAATGGTTTTGAATTACTTCTAGGATTGGCAGTAATAGTCATCGGTTTCAAGATGAGAGAAATGAAAGCTTAGGTGCATACTAAAACAACGCTTTTTTCAAGCATTGATCCTAATTTTTTAAACAGGATTTCTCTTATACGTATGCACTATTTTATAGTGTAAATGGCACAGTCCAATTTAATTAGAAGGGGATCTATAATTTTAGCAAAATTAGCACCTCTTATTCTAGGATTACTTCTAGGTCTGACATTACTTCGTTCTGAGATAGATGTTGGTGTAGATATTACTAGACTTCTAAACTTTCAACAGTTTGTATTTGTTTACCTTATTTTGTACATTGCAATTCTTGGTTTTCTTGAGGCAAGAGGAATGCAAAAAGCAAGAGGTGGAGGTGTTGAGGCAGTTGATCTTGGAGTAGTAATTGCATACGCATTAGGATTCATTGGTCTTGGTTTTACAATATTCATCTTCGTTGCAGATTATCAGTTCAACAATTCTAACGTAGATATTTGGATTGGTGCTTACCTATTAGCAGGAGCAATTTTAATTTTAATAAATTCAAGACAGCAACTATTTACAAAAGAAGGTTAGGATCTCTGATGATAAATGTCCGAATTAGTTTCAGAAACCACTCCACTTTTAGTTGAATTAGTTGGATTATTCTTCATTTCAATTTTAGTCACAGGTCTAATCGTTTACACTGATATTAGATTCCATGATGACTATGTTTTAGATCTAATTTCAAGATGTCATCCAGATAATCAGGAAGCTGTTTGTGTAGAAAAACGTGAAAAGTTTGGTCTTGCTGAAGATGCACAACTAGAACTTGGTAAACCGTATTGGGAATTATTAATGATTCAGTATATTGTAATTCCCATTGGGTTTGCAGGTTTCAGGTTGCTAACAATTTTAATTAGAAAAAGAAAGTTAACAGGACTAAGAATTTTTATTGTATTATTATGGGGAATTGTGCCTCTTATATTGCTGTCAGCAGGGATCATAGATGTTTTCTATTATGTAGGAAGAGGGTTTGAGATACCTGAAACTTTGGAATGGTTAAATTTCGTTGGATTTTTCGAATACTCTAAGGTACTTGGAGATGATCCTGTAAACGTAGAGAGAGGAGATTTGTTATTCACTTTTACGTTAGGAGTCTTATTTATTGTACTTCTATTCTTTTTTGCACTAAAAATGTACCAACATTCTAGATTAAGAGGAATGGTATGAGTCAAGAAGAAATTACTGAAGAACAGGTTTTAATCTGTGAGGAATGTGGATGCGAATTAGGATTTGTCCAGTTTTTTACAAAACAAAAAGATATTTGTCCAGTTTGTAACAGCAAAGGTTCTGCTAATGACTGTAGATTAATCTGTCAAAAATGCAGGAGGTTTATAAAATGAATTTACTCATGCCTGATAATTTTGTTCCTGTTAGTAAATCACAACTAGCAAGAATAGCTAATGTAACTCCTCACACTTTACGAAGGAACATCACTTTTTTGTTGAATTTTCTATTGGAGAACGGATATACTTTGAAAAATGGAGTTGAAATACAACGGTAAAGGGATTCACTAGAAATAAAAAATTCATTCCAATTACATCTAAAAAGAAAGGCAAGACCCGAAAGCAAATTGGAATTGTTACTGGAGGTTTGGCATCAGGAACTAAATCAGCAGTAGGTTCAGCATTCAAGGGTTCAGGGTCTGTAGCAAAAAGAGGATTGATCAGTGCTGGAGCATCTGCAATTGGTACTCCTACACAGGAAGGACTAGGTAAAAGAATACTTGTTGGTACAGGAAAAGGAATTGGTAAGGGAATTTCAATTGGAGCTAAAGGAGCAGGTAGAAGAATAAAAGAATCAGCAATTAATAGTTTAAAGAATTCAATTCGTGGAAAACAGTTAGATGGAAAAGTTATTGAAGAATTAATTAACCAAAGAGTAACTGATCCCGATAGAATTACTAGGAATGTTTTCCCACCACAAAGAAATTTAGTACAATTACAACCAGAACAACAAAGCATAGTATTACAAATATCATCAATAAGTGCTGGTGGATCTTAACGATAAGTAAAACAAACCTTGCACGATTTCAAGGCAAAGTTTTCTTGCTAGGAACGATTGTTATTGCAGTTCTAATACTTTGGAGTTTGTTTGGTGATGCTTCAGGTGCATTTCATTTACAACAACTTTCAACTCTTCCTGATCCACAAGATCCTGTTCTTGAATTTCCAATAGGTGGAAGTGGTTGCATTCAAGGGTTCGTTCAAGTTGGTTTAGAATGTGTTCGTGATTCTAATGTCCCTATATCAGATATTTTTGGACTAATTGCTACAATACTCAACATTCCATTTCAATTACTAATAACTATAGCAGTTTTGTTTATTGCAGTAATTATAGCAATTCCTATAATTCTAATTGCAAGGAGAAAAAGTAATTGACACGTTATGGTGGGCTAGGGTTCTTACAAGATTTTCACTGTGAGAAGATCGCATTTCTTACGTTTGGTGCAATGTTTGGTGTGATCTATTTTCTTTATCTAGCAGTAGCACAAAATGAATTTCCTACTGTAACTTTACCAGTTTTTAATGAAACTGTAACTTGGCTTTGGTTGTTTGCGTTAGTTCTTGGTGGTGCGTATCTTGGGGTTTTTTACTACAGATCGACTCATAACAAGTGCATTTTTTGTAAAGAAACTCTTTTCTTTTGGACGGCTAAGGCATAATGGCAAAAACAATCTACGGTCTGACACAAAATCAATTGATTGGCTTCATAGTAATCGTTGCAGTAGTAATGTTATTGATAATTTTCCACGTTCCAATTAATGCAAGTGGACAAACTCTTCATGAAATACTTTTTGCTCCAGACATTGTAATTCCTCAAGATACCACTCCAGTTGCATGTACCTTAGAGTTTGCACCTGTTTGTGGTGCTGATGGGAAAACTTATTCTAATCAATGCCATGCAGATGTAAATAACGTTGCAGTTCAACATATAGGTGAGTGCACTTTCTCTGAAAAGTTGTATGGGTTCAACTAATGGCTAGAAAAGCTGGAGCATGGGTAGAATCAAGACGTTGCTTTGTATGTAATGACCTTAAAGACGAGGGCAGAAAGGCAGGTTTTATGAAAGATCCAAACAATGAGGGTAAATGGATTCCATGTGTGGGTTGCAATAACAAAGGCTACAACACAAAAACAGGAACAATTGCTAACTAATGACGATGATTTCTATTGAAAAAAACAAACTCATTCCCGTTGTAGTTTTCTCATTTCTTCTTGTATTCGTAATTTTCTTTACGATGACTGATATTGGAACTCTCTTTCTTGCAACTTCTTTAACACTTGATGCAACTAATTCACAAGGAAAAGCCGATGAAAGAGGAGTTGATTCAAGTACGGGATTTTTTAGAGGTAAAGGATTCAAGGGAAATTTACCTCCTAGAGTTTGTGAAGCGAATCCAAGTCTTTGTCCACCATCCTCAACTGATGATATAATTAATGCAAGAAACGGAATTACAATAGGTGGTGGTGCACCTTCATCAACCATTGGCTTATTTGGGTTTCAAGAACTTGTTCGTGATGATGTTTTAGTTTTTGATAGATTTCATACTCCTGCAAAGGGACAAGAAATTACAGGATCAGTTCTATTTGAATGGGGAAACGCAGATCCAATTGAAGTCAGGCAAGTTTTAATTCCTAACGAATTCTTCTCATGGTTCACTTTTGACTTGCCACAAACTATTATTGGTGAGGGAGTTGCCTTTGATGGCAGATCAGATGGAGAATTTTTCTATTCATTCGAAATTCCTGAGAACACATTAGGCACAGAGTTTACAATTCCTGTTAGATTAATTGTAGGAAATGACATTCAGAATTATGATACTAACGCATTAATTGAAATAGAGACCCCAAAGGCAGTCATTGATACATTCAGTTTTGCAGAATTTTTTAGATCATTATTTGCATTCTTTAGGAGTGATTAGTATTGGTTGATGTAAGAAATATCAATCATGCAGAAATTACAATACCTGCTCTGTTCATAGTAGGCTTTGTAATTTTAATCTCACTTGTTGGGGTTAACGAATTTACTCAGGCATTTACGGTAGTCGAATTTTCAAAAACAGTAGATATGTTCATTGAAAATTCATTCGTTAAATTAGGGTTTGTCTCAATTTTTCTTTACGAACTAATTCCTAGTGCGTTCAGACTTTTAGGAACAACAGGATTTTTCATTGGTTTAGTTGAAGAGGGAATTCATCCAATGGCTTTGATCATTCTTGCGTCATTAGGTAGGTTACTTGGTTGGTATGTATTGTATTTGGTTGGTAAATTAGTTTACAGAGTTTTCAAGGGAAAGGAAAGAGACCTTGCAGGTGCAGATCATTTCTTACACAAGTACAGATTAATCGTCTTTTTCCTCGTACCTTTTCTTGGTGCGTTGGGAGATCTTGTAGTTGTAATTGCAGGTCATCAACGTGTTGGTTTTATTAGAATGCTACCGTTCCTCTTGTTTGGAAACATAGTAAGATACACAATTTGGCTTTACATTACTCTTGGACAGATGAATCTATCTGACTCATTTAACTAATGGCATTTCATAAATTTGGAATCTTTGTTTTGGTTTTAGGAATTATCTTTGTATTAACCCCTTACATTTTCGAAATTTCTGAGTTTGTTGAAATACTCTTATGGACAATACTTGGAATTATTCTAATCAAGATTGCAATCTTCAATCGAGATAAATTGAGACTTGACAAATAATAGCCTTACAAAATACCAGTGCAGAAGATTTGTTGCCCAAAAGACCTAGCTAATTCAACTAAATGTAACACAAAACCAATCACTTCCCTAATTTTTATTCACACGATCTTTTTAATTCCCCTAAATTGGAATATCAAATTATGATGATAGAAGGATTTCGAGCTGGAATGGAATTCAAACGAGTTACCGAAAATGGTTCAAACGAAATAATTTATTCTTTCATAGAACCATAATCCAATTTTATGTTGTAGAGATGACTTCAAATCGACATGATAATTGTGCATGTGATGATTATTATCCATCAGACCTGAAAGTATGGGAAATCAGGATGAATGGAGACAATTTCTTTTGTATTAGATGCTGTAAACTTGTTTCTTCTAAGAAATGGAAAGGTGGAGTTGTAAAGTTCAATAATAGACAAAAGTACAAGCCTTACTACTGCTGTCCTTGCTGTGGTTATAGAATGAGAAATTCACGAAGAAACAAGAAACAACAGGTAGAATCTATTGAACATCAGATGAAATATCCAGAGTTGCATGACCAGAGAGCATTGAAAACTCTGCCTAGTAAAATCAAACTCTTAGAAGAAAATGTTTTAGTACCAAGAATTGCTTAACTTTCCATATTGTCTGAAGAAAAACAAGATGATCCAGTCCTAAAGAAGCTGAATATCCTATTCATAGGAATAGTTTCTCCAATAATTATTACAGTTTCAATTCTGTATGGCTTAGGAATTATTTGAGTACCCACTACCTACGTGTGAGGGAAAAACGTTATCTGATACACCTAGCTTGTTGAGTAAAACCCTGCAACACAGGGTACTCTATGAAATCTGATTTTATCAAAATTCAACATTAGATTACAGTACCAATCGTTTACGTGTAAAACAATTTTAAAACCTAGATTTTCTGATCCAGAGTAACATTTAAGCGACAATCATTAGTAATTTAGATATTGGTTGAAACTCAACTTCTAACTCAAGATGATTGGATTATCAAGGACAGGCTTGCAAGAAAAGCAAAATTTCCTATGAGTGAACATCAATGGAGAAAAAAAATTGAAATGATGGGGTTAAAAATAGACCAGTTAATCCCTAATTCCTAGTCCATGTGTATTGAAATAATATTCTGTTTTTAAGATTATGAATGTTAATTAAGAGAATTCTAACTATTACGACTTTGATAGTATTACTAACTGCCATAACAGTTCCTTCTATTGATGTGAGTGCTGATAAAAAGTCAGATAATGATAAAAAGAAAAAGGCAAAGGCATGGTTAGAAGAAAAATTTGGAAATTATAAAGATTATAAAAAAGAACAAAAAGAAAACAAAAAAGATGCTAAAGAAAAACGAGAACAAGACCGTAAAGATGCTAAAGAAAAACGAGATGACTATAAAAAAGAACAAAAAGAAAAAGATGATGATTACAAAAAAGAAAAGAAAGAAAAAGATGATGAAAAAGATGATGATTATGAATTAGGTGAGAAATTCAATTGTAAGTTCAATGGTGGATACTATTCACCAGAAGATCTTCCATCAGGACAATCTATTGTTTCTATTGGAATCGGAGAATGTAATGGAGTATCAAATCCTGCAATAAGTTATGGAAAATTAATTGTTAGTGATACGCTAAATGATAATGATTGTTATGATGTAGTTTCTAAAGAAATGAAGATTTTTAATGGATTTACATCACAATCTACAACAATCTACATAGAGATTACAGGAGAGCAATGTTTCCAAAACAGTAATGGTGATAAAGTAACACCTACTGGAAATTGTGGTCTTAGGAGTTATTATTTACTTACTTCAACTGTTGATGGGACATTTACTATTACGAATGGTGCAACAGGATCAGGAACTTTTACAACTACGGTAACTAATTGGGTAGATCGTTCAGGATTTAGTTATTGTGATTTAGAATATCCATTAGGAAGTTTATTTCAAAGTAAATTTGATGGATCAATAATATTAAATTAATCAAGAATATACTAGTAGTTAATGAATTTCAATTCACAAGAAGGTAATATTTTCACTAATTTGGTAGATGATCTAGTAAAGAATGCAGAATTTGATCAAGAACTTAAAGAAGCGATAGAATTTTTAGACCTAGAAGCACAAAGCAAAGGAATTTCATTCTATGATATTGTTTTTGAAAGATTGTACAAATATGACGCAAAAACAAAGGCAAAAGATTGGTTAAACACTAGAAATTGACTGATTTCTGTGATTCTTGTAACAAACCAGTAATAAAATCACATGGATGCCTTCGTTGTGGCACAAAGTTTTGCGATGATTGTTGGAAATTGCACCAATCAATTCATTAATTAGTGAATTTTTATTCATTCATAAGTTATTTATCCTATCAGAATATGGGCAGGTTATGAGTGAACAGCAAGCAATATCAGCATACTGTGTAAAGTGTCGCACAAAAAGAGACATGAAAGATCCTGAAAGTGTTACATTGAAGAACGGAAAACCTGCAACAAAAGGTATCTGTCCTACATGTGGAACAAAAATGTTTAGGATAGGAAAAGTCAAATAACATCAATTTTTTTTTCACTAAATTTTGACATTTTCTGAAAATCTTTTTTAGACACTTTGACGTAACAGATGTAATGTAGGCAAATAATTAATTTCTATGAGGAGGATTGTTTTGATGATAGCGTTGCCTACGAATTCCTGCTGAAGGTTTACTTCTTAAAATCATTCCACAACAAAAACAATTATTTTCTTCAGTTTTGATAAATCTTTCACAATTTGAGCATCTTTTGTATCCATCGATGTACCTAGCACGTTTAGGAGAGTCATTGCATAATTCAAGACAGAGATTTTTAGCCAAGATTGACAGTCTCTTTCATTTTTTTACATCTGATACAATAGTAACACTCACATTTTTTTTTAGCCAATATTTTCTTTAATTTCACTCTTGAGTTCTTGAGGAAGGGTATGCCAAAGTCCAATCAATTTACTTACTTTCAGGTCTATATATTTAAGAATAATTTTTCCACATACGGAACAACGCACACTTGCATCAACTCCATTGAAAACGATTCCTCTTTCTTTGTCAGTGCATTGACAATCTATTTTTTTCGATGCCATTGATATTTTTCCTTACAAACAGGGCACTCATCTCTTGTTTTGAAAACTCCTTTAAGCATAATAATACTAGCAACAACCAGAAATAATGCAACTCCATAAGCAAAAAATTTAGATTGAATTTCAACTTCAATCGAATTTACAGTTAAAGCCAAAAACATTGCAATGCCAACCATAAAAAAACAGATGAGAAATCCTATAACTAACGAATTATGATTATGTTCCATACTCTACTACCACACTGCTTATAGAATAAATTTCTTAAAACAGTTATGGATTAATAAGTTCAGAAATAGCGATCTATTTGATCGCATTTTTTGATCGCTTAATTCTTTTATACCCAAAAATCAATCACTCATTAATGAGTCAAGAACTTGCTGACCAATCAAAGAAACATCAAGGTGACATTATTATTGAAATGTGGAAAAAACAAAAAAAATCCTACTTTGATGCTAAAACAGATCAAGAAAAACTGAAAATCAAAGGGGAGATCTATACTAACATTCAAACTAAATGGGAAGAGAAATTCGAAAAACCCATTCCTCGATCTACAGTCAGAAGATGCGTTAATCAACATCTAAAGGAAATGTAAGCAACATTTCTCCTATTTTTTATTATGGCACGACACAAAGTAGGCGACAAAGTTTCATTCTACAACGTTGCGACTAAAAAAAAGGAAACTGCTAAAATAACTAGAATTGAGACAAAAAAAGGTAGAAAATTCGCTAAGGCAAAATCAAAAGGTGGAGTAAAACTTAGTAGAATTGTTTAGTAAATGGATTAAAACATTTACTATCAAACATTTTTTACTAAAAAAGAATTCAATTTTATTATGATGGAGAGAGAATCTTACAAGAGTCCTTTGATCATTGGTTTTGTCTTTGCTTCTCTATTGGTTTTCTCTCCTCAAATTGTATTTGCACAAACTACTAGTGCACCATTAATTCTTCCTGATAATGCGTTTTGGGGATTGAAATTATTTATTGAAAATTTACAAGAAAACATCACTTTTAATGAACCACTAAGAGCTGAAATCATTCTAAAACACATTGAAGAAAGAGATCGTGAGGCATTAGAACTAGAAAGACGAGGTTTAATGATTCCTCTAGATAGGCTTGAAATGATAAGACAGGAAAAAATCGCAAAGGCAGAATTCATAATTCAGAAATTAGAACGTGCACTAGATCAGCAGGAAACACTTGAACAGATGTTTGCAGATCGAAGTGAACTAGCTCAAGCAACTCAGTCAGACAGAGTTCAAATTCTAAGAGACCAGCAGTTACAATCTCCAATAGTTGGAGGTGTGCCTATTGATAGACCCATAGGATTTGTGCCTGTTGCAGATATTAATGAATCCGATACTGACAGAGATATTTTAACAAAACTAAAAACAAGATTGGAAAACTCCTTTGACGGATCACAAATTACTGAAATTAGAGCAAAGTTTACTGAATTAAGATTAGAAGAGGACTTTGAAAGAAAACAGTTTCTTGCAGATGAATTAGATGAGGAAGTTAACAATCCACTTGTAAGTATAACATGCTTTGGCAGAGTAGATACATTGTCACTTTCATTAGCAACAGACCCGATAGTGGAACTTCAAGATCAATGTCCAGTTCTTAGAGCTTTTGACACAGAATTAGTTCGGGATATTGCTAACGGGAATTAGTCTTGGCAAAATTAACTGCGTCTAGAGTTTTGTTTGGAATTGCAACATTCTTTTTCTTCTTAGGGTTCGTAGTTTTTGAGGGACTGAAAATACAATTTTTTAACAGTATGGTAAATCCATACGTTGTAGTAGGTTTTGGTTTTGCATTTACAGCTTTTATAGCAGAATTTAATGGGAAAATTGGTAAATTCTTCGGGATAACTAAATGACAAACATAATAGATCGTATCAGGAACAGACCTTCAGTAATTCCATTCCTGTTTTTTGCTGTAGGAATAATATTTTTTGGAATAGGAGTGTACAATCCAGTACCTGAACTCACAGTTGACAAAAATTTTGCTTTAGGCGTTGCATTCTTTGGAGCAGGTATCTTTATAGGAATCCTTCAGGCATTATATCGTAGGCATAAACTATGAAACCATATCCAAGTTTAGTAATTTTAGCAGTAGTCGCTACAGTTGCTTTAGGGTCATTGGTACTTGTTACTAGTACAATTCAAGCCGAATCTCAAACTGATGAAAAAATTTCAGAATTTCGAAGTGATGGTGTAGAAGTTGTTCATCAGAAAGATGGTTCTAAACAGTTTAAAGTAACCATTGAAGATTCTGTTGGATCTTCAGATGATTTGCGTTAATTTTACTATTTTATGTTGTCCTCCACAAGAGGGTATTCGGCAACAAACACTGTGGAGAGATTGCCGTTGAACAGAAAAAGTCTCAGAAAGTCAAGGCTAATCTCTCTGCAATTTTATACTAATGATAACTAGAATTTTACTCCTTATTGTTATCATAGGTCTCACAATATTGTATATTGGATTAGAACAGGAAAATAAAACTATATTACTAGTAGGAATCGGAGCAGTAATTTTTGGAGTAATAGGTGCAGGTTTGAGTATTAGAAATAAAAAAGGAATGGGCACTCTTAGGCGACTTTGATTGTCATTTCATGAACAAATTATACAATTTTTTGATGAATTTACAAAGATGTTAGTTGCCTCAGAACTTTTTCAGGCAATTGGTTTAGTAGTTCTTTTTGCATGGACAATAATTCCATCTGTAAAATCAATATTTCCAGAAGTGTTCTCACTCCCATTGCTTTTAGCAGGAACACATCCAGTAGTATTGATCACTGTTTCAGCTTTAGGTGCAACACTTGGAGATTACATATTGTATGTACTTGGTAGAGGAGCACATAGATTATTCTCTGGAAAGAAAAAAGAATTAGCAGAGGCAGATCATCTCTTACACAAATATAGGCTACCCATATTTTTTGGTACACCATTCATCGGAGTTTTTGGGGACATCATTATGTTTGTTGCAGGAGCTGAAAGGATCGGCTTTATGAGAATTCTTCCATTCCTATTAGCTGGTCAATTTCTACGAATGACTATAGGAATACTAGGTTTATTGGGCTTGGTACAACTACCACAATTTTTTGGCTTTGGTTAAATTTCTTTTTGCATAATCTTGATATTGATGTAAATCAAAGAAGATCGTTGCCAATGGTACTAGAAGCTTCTAAAGTAAATAATGTTAATTGGCATTCATACAAAAAATTATGGATAAAATACAAAATAGATCGTAAGAACGGAAATAAAACTGAAGAGATCAATACTGCAAAAAAACTCGTTGCACTTGCAAAGACGATCACAGATGGAAAAGGAAAACCTATTACCGTCCCTTTCTTTCCTATTCTTGGTAATAACCAATGAATAGATCTCTTGTTGGAGTGATATTATTAGTAATTGTAGGAGTGATGTTGTTCTCTATGATGCAAACTGAATCTTCTATTTCAGCAACTCAGGTAGTAAAAAGCGTAAGAGAGTTTGATCTTGGTGAAAAGATCACAATTTATGAATTACCAGACATGCTAACTGAAGAACAAGAAAAATTTTTGGCAACTTACGCTACTAACGAATTTTTTCAAGATGACCTTCCTGATGGTTACTTAGTCAAAGGTCAAAGAGATCTCATGGCAGAACAAAATGCTACTGTACAACAGACTGGAAACCTCACAGACCTGAAGGTAACTACAACCCAAACAAATCAAACAAACGTGATTGTAGGTGTGTCAGTATCACAGCTAGAGGCTTCAAGAACATCAGCTAGTCTAGTAGAAACAGCAGTAAATGAGAATGTTCATGCTAGAGGAAGTATAGTAAAAATTGCTGGAAAAATTGAAAAAGCAGATCCTCCACCATATTTTTACAATGTTCACGTAACCTGTTGTGAAATGAATACATTTCGGGCTTATTCTGCTGTAGAAACAGATAACTTTGGAAATTTTGTTGTGAAGATCGCTACAGGTGGAGCATTCCCTTTGGGAGACTGGAAAGTAACGATCAGTACAATTGGAAATGATTTGAAAATCATCAAACACTTTTATAATTTCAAATTGATAGATCCAACTTAATTGACGGAATCTGATAAAGAAAAATTTAAGAAAAAAGAGAAACGTGTTCAAATAATCATATTAGCAATCGTATGTCCAATTTTGATAGGAACAGCAGTTTTTCTTGGTTTGTTTTATGAAACTGAAAAGGTTCATCCGTATGAAAGGACAGGAATGATTCCAGATGAAATTTGGTTAATGGATAAAAAACTAAATTCTACAAACTTATTTGGAGAGAGTGGAACTTTTGAATCAGAAATTGCCTATGTAGAAAATATTCTTCAAGGAATTGATTTAGAGTGTTACAACGTCAACTGGTATGGAATTAATGGATTTCAAATTGTTTACAAAACAACTAGGAGTGAAATAGTTTCAAAGATAGGTGAAGATAAATTTGAAAATTTTCTTCATAATTATATTGCAAGTAAGGCTTTTGAACTTTACTGTCCTCATTTAATGAACATACTACAAGCACCAGACAATTTTGATCCTAATTTGGGATCAGGTTCAGTAGAAATGTGTTTAGAAGGAAGTATTTCAAATCCAGAGTATTGTCATTTACTTAAAAGTGTAAGAGAAAAATATAATACCATATAGGGAGACAAGGAGACATCATGAATTTCTGGAATAAAATAAAAAAAATTAAGATTAAAGACAAGCAGTTTCAAAATGTTCAACCACAAACAGCATACACAATGATTCTTCTAGGCATGGTTCACTTTTTGATAATTGGTTCTGCATTCATAGATTTTCGAAACTTAGAGAAGTCTAATTGGGGAATTTTCCAGAATTTAGGTCTAGCAGATACACTACAAATTCCATTTATGGCAGGATTGATGGCTTTTGACGCATTTCTAATGTTTTATGGTGTTTACCTTCTAAAACACCTAGAACCAGAAGATAAAAAAGATCACCAATTTGACCATAAAGACAATAATGATCTAAAATAAATTTCATTAACGTTATTTTTACCATTTTAGATTAATGTCAGATGAAGTGAAAACGCTAGGAAAACGTGCCGTCAATCGACTTATCGTAGGAATTATGTTCCTGATAATCTTCGGATTAGTTGCAGGGTTAGCTTTATTCTTAATTGGACAACCACTACTAACAGATCTTGGTGATTTGGCAATAGGAATCGAAAATATTGCATCACTTGAGGGTCTTGGTCAGATAGCATTGTGGGCAATTTCAGCACTAATTATTGCAGGAATAGCTATCGTACTAGTTGCAAAAGCTAGATTCCTATTTGTGTTTGGAAAAGCAGACAAACCACCAGACATTCCAAAAAAAACATTCATTGTTACATTCCTGATTCTAGGAGCAATAATCATGTTCTTGTTCTTCGTAGCGAACTCATTGCTAGGATTCTTCGGGACTGATCTTTCTGAGGTAGATATTATCAGAATTGTAGAGGCATTAGCTACAGGGGACTTGCAAACATTGTTTGTAGGATTGATCTTTGCTATAATTATTGGTACGATTGTTGTTGCAGTAGCAAATAGAACAGCAACTTTCCAAAAAGCCACAGAGGACGCAGGCTTACCTAAAAAATTACAAAAGTAAGCACTCTCATTCTTTTTCTCTTTGATTTGTGCCTAAATCAAAAACTACTATTTTATGATAAGGATAACAATGATCAGAAAAGAACGAGATAACAGAGCATTAATTGTTGTGACTGTAATTTTTGTAATTGTACTTGTCGGATTGGGTACAGGAATAATTAATCCTCAAGCATTCGATATTAGTCAACAATTAGGAAATGGAATGCAAGTTGCACCAGATATACAACCACCATCAACAGGAGAAGATTTCGTAGGTAATCTCATTGTGGAAATTAGTCACAGATCAGCATTAGATAATGCAGTTTCTTTCGTAGAGGGGATCAATTTAGTAACAACATACTACAGTTCTCTTGATGAAGAAAGGTTTAACACAATAGGAAGTGGAGAAAGTGTTCAAATAAACATTGATTCATCTATGAGTAGTATTCTTTATGCTTCAGTATCTGTCCCGATTGGGCAAAACCTGTACGTAGCTCCCTTGAGTACAGCAGACCAAAACCTAAATCCACGTATCATTAACTTCTTTTTCGATGACGTTGACGGCAGTGGTCGGATGGTCTGGATTTTTAAAATAGATCTCACGAATTTTGAAGCACCAGTAGTTGGACAGGCAGGCAGAACACTACAATTGTTCATTAACAGTTTCATTGTAGGAACGGCTAGTCTCAATAGTCCAGCAGACATCACAGCAGTTGGGCAAGGAGCAAACACAAATAACTTCATTCAATGGGAGGTATCAGTACCACAGGGAACAGCATCAGCACAGTTTGAGTATCAAATAGAGATGAATACTAGTGATCGTTCCAAGTGGAGTCGCAGTTTATCAACCCTTGAAGTACCAAACTTAGGAGTAATGCCACTTACTGAATTTGATGAGAATGTCAGTTCTGGATCTTCAACCTTGTATAGGTGGAAATTAGGCGATACTGCCACGTTAGATAATGCAAATTACGTGACTTCTGCAAAAGACGGGAACAATTCACATCAGACACCATTCAAATTCGTGACTACTTTAGCACCAGTTGATGACATTGATGTTACATTTAGGGTACTTACACTCAATTCTCAGCAAGGTACACTAACAGTTTCAGACACAGTAGCAGTACAAGAATCATAGACCTGAAATCGGATCAAAACAACCTCTTCCTTTTTTATTATTTACTCATGAATTAGTATAATTCGTTTTTTTGCTATTTTATACTAAGGATAAAAATGGTAACACAAACAACTGCAATCGTTCTAGGTATTATAGGAGTAGCAGTAATTGTTGGTATCGGCACTGGAGTAATTCCTTTCAACTTCGGAACTCAAGGTGGAGTAGTAACCCCACCAAGTACAGTTCTTCCTACATCAGGAGCACCATTCACTGGACAGCTCGCAATAGTTGAAGAACATACTAACGGACTCGATAATCAGAATTCGAGAACTGAAGGTGCAGAAATTACAACGACATACTACACATCAACCAATGGAAACACATTCAATACAATTGGTACTGGAGCATCAGCAACAATAACAATAGATGCAACAATGAATGGTATTATGTACGCAAGTTTGGAAACTGACGCAGACACATACATCGACCCAATGGGTACAGCAGATCAAGGTCTGAACCCATTCATAACATTCGTAGAGTACAAAGACGTTTCTGGAGATGGTCAAAAAAGTTGGCTATTTAGATTCGATCTTAGAAATCTTCCAGACCCACAGGCAGGACAAGTTGCAAGTACAATAGCATTCCGAACATTAAGTTGGGATGATGCAACACCACCAACGCTAAACTCACCAGCAGACATAACAGCAATTGGAACAACTTCAGGAACTTCTTCATTTGTAAGATGGGAAATGACAATCACTCAAGCAGAAGCATCAGGACAATTCGAGTATCAACTTGAATTTGACACTGATGACAACAACGCTTGGGATAGAGGTCGATCAAACTTAGACATTCCAAACATTGGAATCATAACACTATCTAGCTTTGACGAACAAATAACCTCTGGAGTTTCAACTTTGTATAGATTCAAAGTTGGAGACACAGCATCTCTCGACTCTGCAAACTACGTGGTTTCCTTGAAAAATGGAAACGAGGTACATACAATTCCAGCACAGATAGTAAGCAACTTCGGAGCTACATCAGCATTCAATGTAACGCTAAGTATTAACACTGTAGATGCAGACCGATCAACTGGTTCAGTATCAGACTCTGTATTGCTAGACTCTTCTTAATCGACCTAGAGAAAAAATCCTTTTCTTTTTTTTTATTTTCAATTACTGGATAGTATTTTCCAATGCCACACAAAATCCGTCTATGAAACATGTAATTTTCAAGAAAATCCATCAATTTTATTATGTGAGTCTAGATGTCCCTTAGTCAACGATCTACAGCAGGCACAGTTACTAGAGTATCTACAGTAATTTGGGTTCTAGCACTTCCAATGATCTTAGGATTCTTTGCACTCTCAAACATACAAAACGAAATTGAGTTTAGGACTTTGCAAACATTCTTCTTTCTTTACTTGGGTTCAGGAATGGGAATATTATTTGCTCAGGCAAACTTGGGAGGAACTGGTGATCGTGCTAAAGACCTGAACATCTTTTGGACTAACGATATAGATCTTAACGGACTGCTTTGGATTGCAGTTGGAATCTTCTTAGTTGTAATTTCCATCTTTGCAATTTTATTCTTCATGGTAGGACAACCACCTGAAGTTGTACGCAATGCACAGTTTGGTGGAATTTTTATTGGTGGTGTGATCATGATGGTTGCGTTCTTACGTACTAACGCTTTGCTTGTGCCTATCATTATTCATGGGACGTACAATAGCCTCGTAGTATTTTTGGATCAAACTCAGTATGCAATTGTTGGAGGCATTGATCAGTTTGCAATAGAAGGTGGTGATAGAGTTTTACTTGGTGTTAATGAAATTGGAATCGGTTTTGCAGGAGCACAAAACTTAATCGTTGAATTCATTTGGCAGTACACACTTGTAGCTACAGCAGAAGAATTTTTAAAATTAGCTATACTAGTTTTCGTTGTAATTTTGATCAACGGCTTCTTTAACTCGAAAGGTATCTCAGTCGCAATTGGAGGAGCTGTAGCGATCTTGTTCTGGAGCAGTTTGCACCTCGTCTCAGCTATTTAGTAACGAAGTTTTACTTGCAAGTTTGAATGATCTGTAAAAATTTCTTTGCCATCTAATTGTGATTCTTTCTTAACACATTTTTTACATTTATTTTTAAATTTTTCAAAAACATATAGATTGTTACTAATTATTCTACCACATAATGTTTTACTACTCCATTTATCAGCATCATCAGTTTTTGAGAATATAATGTGTGCTGGTAATCTCATATAGTGACGATTAGCTTGTGATAAGAATCCAAAAATTACCCACTTGATAATTCTTTCTTCGGTCATAGGAATTTCAAAACTAAAAATGATTATTTAACAATAGTATGAATTGGTGAATATTTTCACGCCTGTAATCAACAGGTGTACGTGTCACATGGGAATCAACAGGCGACCTGCAAGTGTGAAAAAATCAACAAAAATCCATTTTAGATTAGAATTCTGCCATTTTATTTTGTGGTAAGAGGCATCGATAGATTAACACGTACTGGTATTGCTATTCTTTTTGTTAGTATTATTGTAATATTTGGTGTTGGAGTAGGATTTACTCAGTCACCAGAAATTGCAAATCCCTTTGTGGAGACCTTTAACTTCCAAACAGGTGAACAAGTTTTTCCTATGTTAAGATTTGGTGATGACCCAAGAAGAACAAGTAGTACATCAGGAGGATCACCACCTACTGGAGACTTTATTTCATGTCTAGATCAAATTGATGGGCAATTTTGTACCGATATTTTAGAAGATGTCAACAAAATATGCACTCTAAAACTAATAGCAGTATATAGATTCGATGACGGAAGTTCAAGAACATTAACAAGCTCAGACATGGATAATTTCCCAATCCTAATTCCACCTTTAGCAATAACAGATCCTGAAACGCAAAAAACAGTTGAAAGATTGAGTATCATACCAAGAATGAGTTGTGAAGCACCTGTTTTTAAAGATGGAGAGAGAATTGATTTCGCTGTAACTGCCGAAAATGGAAGATTAGCCATCAGTGTTGATTCTTATGATGAGTTCGGAAACTTAGTACCAGTTCTTGTTACTAGAGCTATCACAGTTGAAAGAATAATATTTACTGATGAAGGTTTCCTTAGAATAGAAAGTGAGAGATCATTAGGAAGTGTAGATGTAACTGCTAGTGAAATTGAGAACGACCTAAACCCATCTAGAGACTTTAACACAAGAACCATTGTTGAATTAACGGGTAAGCTATTCATAGAAATTGAAGATTTGAATTCACTGACTAATAATTTTGTAGTAACTCACGATGTTGGAGCAAGAGATGGTTTCCCTAATCCAACTAATTTACAGTTAGACCTCTTTATTGATATACCAGAATCGACAACTCCAGTGTTTAAAACAACAGTATCTACAATTCAACCAGACACATTAGTTGTTGATAATGATGCAGGTTCAACATTCAAGGTAAATGTATTTTTCACAATGACTGCATATACTGATAGTGAAGGCGTACCTGAATGTGATGTAAAAGAAAAAGGAATTTTCGGTGCAACACTTGGATCAACAATTAAAGCTGTTAAAGTAAGTTCAGGTGTGGATGCACAATTTTCGTGTTCTATTCCAATAAAAGGAAACCAAAAAACAGGAATATACGAGGTCAAAATAACTACTCCATCAAATACATCTGCTGGAAGTTCCAGACCACAAACAACAACCACATTTACTATAACGTTAGAAGCTGATGATACCCCAATTGGAAATGGTGATGATCCAGTAACATGTCCAAGTGTAGATGTATTAAAACAGCAAGTTAAAGATCTCACTGATGAATCTCTCTTAAAACAAAAAGCAAACTTATTGGATAGTCAGAAAAGAGGAACATTATCTCTTTGTGAGGCAATTACATTACCACTTGTAATAGCTGAAGTCGCAAGTAGAGGTCTTACAAACACACCAACTCCAGATCCAGATGATCCTGACGACAAAGGTGGTCTTACATGTGACCCAAATACTCAAATTCTAACAAAAATTAGTGCTACTCAATTTACATGTGTAACTAAAGATCCTAGTGGAGGTGGCATTGGATTACCAAAATTCATTGCATGTGCTCAAGGTGTAAGTGCTGACACATCAAAAGGAGAAATTTGTTTGCCACCATCACTCTTTGAAATTTATAATTTCGTAGCTAATAACTTGTTGTTAGTAGGAATAGGATTTATTGTCTTTTTAATTGTTATAAAAATAATTATGGTTGCAATTGGTAGAGCAGGTAAAGGAGTAGTTTTAAAACCTTGATGGATCATGGTAGGGAGAAGAAAACGAGGAAGCAACTCACTTAAACTAATTGCAATTTTATTTGTTGTAATTGGAATAGGTTCAGTTGTTGCAATATTAACAACTCCTGTAGGTGATTTACTAGTTGAAGCTAGTGATGAAGTAAAAGAACTTGTAAATGGTTGGGTAATAGATGGTGCATTTACTTTTGCTACAGCTCCTAATGGTGGAGTTAGTTGTACTCTTAAACAAGATTTAGAATTTGTTTATGCTTTAGGAAATAGAGTTATTGTAGATTCAAAAACAGTTTCTGTTCCAGTGGTAACAGTGTTTAGAGTAACTTCACCAACAGATGATTTGGCAGAAATAAAAAATATAGATATAAAGGCAGAAGTAACTTGTGTAACTATAGGTGCAACTTTTCCAGTTGACGTAGTTGGAGGTTCTGTTGAGTACAAGTGGATAACAAGAAACGAGGCAGGAGCATTAGTTACAGTAAAACAAGAAGCAAAATTAATTCCATCAATTGCAAGGAACGCACTAAATGGTGTTGGACTGCCAGTTGGAAGAGTGTTTGCAACTGAAATTGAAAATTCTGTTAATCTTCAAAACACACAGGAAAGGACTGTTCCTATAACTGTTGAAACTTCTTACAACATTCTCTTTAAGACTGGAGCAACTGGTGATTTGTGGAATTCAGGTCAACAGATGTCATCGGCAGGAGGTACAGTAAAAATAATTGATGATTCAGTACCTCCACCACCACCAATGGCAGGAAGAAATGTTGACATAACAGCAGTTATTCCATCTCAAATTAATTATGTCAATGATCCTTCTGGTTCAAACGAAATTGGTGATGGGGATGTAATGACACTTCGAGTTACAGGAGAACTTGATGACTGGACAGTATCAGAAGGAAATCCTTTCATAAATATTAGAACTCCTACAGGTCAAGGTCTTTTATTAAATCGAGGAATGAGTGCAATTTTTGTTTCGGGTAGTATCACACAATTTTCAACAGGAAACTTCCAAGTAAATAATTTAGTTTTTAGAGATTCAAACATTGCAAATTTCGATGGGCAATGGATTGCTGAAATGCACTCTGCTAATGACAACAGAGCAGTTGCTGACTCTATGACCTTTGCAGTTGTTGATGCAAGAGGTATTGCACCACCTTTACCACCATCAACATGTGATCTACCTCTTGTTCCTGATGGAATGGGAGGTTGTAAGTTGGGAGAAGAACCAATAATAATTCCCACAATTACATGTCCAAGTATTTCAGACATGGGAATATTCATTACTTCAGCTACTAATGCAGAGTTACTTGCTAAAAAAGCAGAACTTGATGAACTAAAAGCACAAGGAAACACACAGACATGTGTTACAAATTTCTTAAACTTTGTTAACCAAGAAATTGCAGTAAGAGGAGTTACAGTAACTCCACCACCAACAACAGGAACATCATCAGTTAACGCATTCATTGAATATCTTTCAGCACATGCACCAAAAGGATCTGAACAGTCTGGTTGTACAATTCCATCTTCAGGAACTGTAGGAAGATTACCTACATCAGGAATTTCAATAACAGGATTTCAGTTATTAGGATTTGGAACGTGTGATGGAAATATTTGGCAAAATACACAGATAGATGTAGTTCTAGACTTTGGAGATGACGTAAAAGAATTTGTACAAGATACTTCAGTTGCCGACTTGGAACACAGATTGATTATTTCAGTTAACAATCCATTTCCAACTAATCCAACCTTCATCTGCATACAAGGATCTAATCCATCAATATTACCTATTTGTTCTCTAGAAGGTCATAACTTCCTTAACGATAAAGTTGGAAGTGTAGGTCTAAGATTTGACGAAGTTGCAGAACCAAACGTATTCGTTGACCAACAAGGAGGAGACCCTAGACTGCGACTTGCCGATGTAAATTTACAAAATAATGCAATTAAAGACAAAATACAAAAGGATCACATTTTGCTTCAAGGCGATAAGGTAGAAGTTCTTTACTATACTTGGGGTAAGTTTGGAGGAACTTTCAAAGGAACAGATGTAGTTGGAGCATTTACACCATTACACTTTATTCAGAAATTTACATGGGATGATACTGGAGTTCAAACAAAATGTCCCGATGGTGAAACATTACGGGCAGATAGAACATGCAAACCAGAAAGTGAGGACATCTGTGAATTACCAAACAAACGAGACGTAAATGGAGTTTGCAGAGCACCAACTAAAACAACTACAACTAATGGTCAAACTACTATGGAAGAGGGATTAATTTGTGAAGCTTCTCTTGAAGTAAACCAACCTGTATGTACTGCTGAACAAAATCCAGTACCAACAGGAGAAACAGACGCATGTGATCTTCCATTCTTTGAATGTAAAGCAAAAGATGATCCAAACGTTGTAGATAAACCAGACGTTGACAACGGAATGCCAAGAGAAGTCGATCCTAATGCTGATGGTGGATGTCCAGCAATGTACACAATTAACACTGCAACTGGAAAGTGTCAGATAATTGGTGGTGGAGACTTGGATGGAGATGGTGATCCTGATGGTGGTGGTGGTTCTGGTGGAGTTTGTGACCTTGCAACTTTTAATTTTGGTTCATGTTTCGCTAAAATTATTCAAGATGCTCAAGCAGGACTTCCTTCATTTAACATTCCATCTGGTATAGAACCGATAATATTTCTTGGAATTGCAGTAGGAGTAATTATATTAATTGCAGTTGGAATTATTATAAGACGTAGAAAATCAAGTTTTGGTGGAGGTTTTTAATTGACTTTGAAAGATAGACTTAGACTTCGAAGATCAAGAGCAGTAGGCTTGACATTAATTTTCATAATAATGTTCATGATAGGTGGATTCTTTTTCGGGTCTCCATTCGTTGAATCATTCGACAATCTAGCACCACCACAAACAATTCCATTTCCAATAGGTGGGGATTCAGCAGGCACAGACCCGTCAGTAAATATTCCAGTAGGTCAGCAACCAGATCAAGATGCAAACGAAAATCCAAACGAGCAAGTAACATCCAACAGTGATCTTTGTACACAAATTGGTGATGAATCTGGTTCACCACTTTATTGCAGTTCAAATCCATTAGTATTACAGTCAACAGTCGTTAAGGTTGATTCAAACGGAGTTGAAACAACTTCAGTCTCAAGAACAGAAGTTCCCACACTATCATTTTTTGTCGAAGATGTTTCAAACATAGATTACAGTACAGGCAGACTAGAAATTTCAACTTTATTAGAGAATCCAGAACAAGCAAATCTTTTTGGTTCAGCAAACTTTGACATTTTAATTGACAACCAAACAATTTTCATTTCACCAGTAAGCGTTGAATGGGCAACAACACCTACAATAATCTCTCCTGTAAAAGGTGAGTTCATAACATCGACAGGCAGATCATCAGAATTTATTTTCCAATTTGCAGATCACTTAGATAAATTTCCTCAACTTGGAATTACACCACTTGAAATTAAACTCAGTAATGTTGACATTACAGTTGACAGTAGAGACAAGTTTGGTACTGATTCACTTGACTTGTTTAGAATGAACATAGCAACAGATCCTAACAGAATAATAATTGTTTCAGAGGAGGGAGAACCCCAAGTAATTTTTGCAATTGATGACCAGTTGTTTTTCCAGTCAAAACAAGTTGTAAAGTTAGCATCTAACTCTACAAATCTCAATAGAGGATTCCCTTGTCCAGAAATGGGAGCAATATTTGTAAATGATTTCAATAACATGCAATTAGTCTCAACTCCACCATTATCTGCATGTCAAGAGGTATCAGTAACTACTACAGATCCATCAGTAACTGCCGAAGTTTATCTTTCAGGTAGCGTACCACTCATTGAAGAATTAATTCAAAGAAACTCAACATACAACATAATTATAACAGCACCAACTCAAGCAACCTTCCAAGTACAAACACCACTTTCACAAAAAAATTATAGTTTCTATTGTATTCTAGAGGAAGAATCAAAACTTCCTGCACTGACAGCACCACTTGATAATGTCTATGGACAATCAGTTGCAACATCAACATTGACTACAGAAAACTTGTTCATTGTTTGTAACTTCCCAATATCTGGAATTGTTTCTTAATGACTAACAAAGGAAAAAACGTTGGAATATTTTTTGTTATAGTAGTAATAGTTGGCATTGGTGTAGTTGCAATTGGGTTTTCACAACAAAGTACACTCCCATTACCGTTTCCAAACTTGCAATCTCTATCTGTTTTACTAGAACGAGAGTGTAGTCCTAACGTAATTGGTTTTGGTCAAGTTAGTTTTGGTGATTTAGAATGTACTTTAAGAATAACTTCTCTTAGAGATCAAGACCTTCCTTTAACAAGACCATTAACATTAAATGGTGTTGATACAGATTCTCCCATGACATTAGAATGGAATTATGCTTTTTCAAGTCGAGGCAATCTAGCTTGTGATGCAACTGTTACAGATCCAACAGTAACATTAACTGATGAAACTGGAAGTATATTAGCCACACCACCAAAAGGAATTACAGAAATTCAACCACTATTATTACCAGATCAACAAACTTTGTTTATAATAGTTGAAGGAAATTTTGATCCAGTAATTTGCCAAGAGGGAGATATAAGATATAATGGAGAAGTAACAATTGATTTCTTACAAGACCCACCTGAAATACAAGAATTTACAAATCCTTTACTTGAACAATGGTTATATCTTGCAAATTTTCGTGATCAAGCTCGTGTAGAAACAGACCTAAGATTCGCAGTAGCAGAATCATTTCAGTTAGTTGACCCAACTGTAATTACTGGTCTTAGAGTAAGAGTTGGTTCAGATCTTGCCTTTTCTCTACAAGATTTTGGTACATCAATTACAGCATTCGTTTGGGATTTGAATGAATCTCCACCAAAACGTATTGTACAGTCAGCAGAAACATTTACTGGATTTCAGTCATCCAGACCCGAAATAGATATTGATTTCACATTTCCTAATGCAGTAGCATTACTAGCAGTAGATAATAATCAACAAATTACCTATGCAGTAGGAATAAGAGTTGAACAAAGTATTGGGCAGGAATTTGTATATACACAATCTAATCAAACTGCTGATACACATGAATGTGTAATAGCTAGAAACTCACCATCTGACTCTGAATCAACTTTTGTTTCTAACGGACTTTGTGGTTTTGACATTTTCCATAGTCCGTTTAAGGCATCTCAAATACTTCAGGCACTACCAGATGTTAATGACCCAAATACATTTACTAGATCTGAACTAATTGCCTTGCTTTGTGAGGGAGTTTCACCAACACCAGTAACTTGTCAAGGATTTGATACTGCTCAACCCACTCCTAGTTCATGTGGAGCAACAGAAATTTTCTTTAATGGACAATGCCTTTGTGCTCCAACTTATGACAGACAGGCAAACGGACAGTGTGTAATTACTGACAAGTCTAACTTACCAGATTTATTGCAGATAGGTCAGTTTTCGTTACAATTGTTAGTTATCATTGGTGCAATAATCATTGTACTTGGAATAATCGGAATAATACTAAGGAGTAGAAGATGAGTGTGATTGATAATGGGTAAGAAAGGAATAGGAAAAGCTTTCCTAGTTGTAATTGCAGTTGGTTTTGGTTTAATTGGTCTTTCATTTCTAGAAACACCATTTCCAGACATAATTCCTCTAACTGTTCTTGATACAAGTAGAAACATAAATTGTGATGGTGCAGAATGTAGATTAGCTTTTGATTTTGGGAAGTCAAACTTTCTTGGTGATCCATTACGTGATGTACTTCCTTTAAGCGAAATTGATCTTAATGCACCAATACTTGTAGATTTTAGGATAGAACCTATTTTTTTAGAACATGGTGGATTTAATTCTAATCCATCTGCTGACCCTGCATGTGCTCTTGTTGTTAGCAATGCTAATGAAAAAATGAACTTAGTTGCTTTCAGTGTTCAAGCAGGATCAACAGTACCAACATTAACAACTTCAATAACTGAAGGTGGATTCGGAATGGATTCAAGTGGTCGTAATATAGTATTACAACAAGATATTCAACCACTTCTTACTGAAGGGCAAGATGTTCTCAACATGGAATTAGTTGCTCCAACTTGTCCTACATTAATCTATTCCATATTTCATGGCAGATGTGATACACCTACTGCTACTGCTACATGTGCTAGAGGAAGTTCAGGTGCTAGAATAGATTTCTTAAAGAAACCAGCAGATATTGAATTGAGTCAAAATCCATTACTTGAACAAAATAGAAAGTTACAAGGAAACGAAGTAACGGAAAACCGAACAAGGTTTGCAATAGCAGAAACATTCCAATTGATAGACCCAACAGTGATTACAAGCATTGTAATGGAAATTGGAGCAAGGGATGGTCAAACAGGACAACCAGTAACTGATACTAGAGTAACAGCAGTAGTTTGGAATATGGATAAAACACCACCTGAACGTATAATTGAATCAGATACTCTAGGTGGGTTTGGTATTCTTCAAAACAATGTAGAATTCAAATTTCCTAATGCAGTTGCATTAAAGGCTACTGAAAATAATCAACAAATTACCTATGGAGTTGGAATTCGAGTAGATCAAAGTATTGGGGATGAATTTATTTATCTACAATTTGATCAGACTTCTAAAACTCATCAATGCCTAATCGATACAAACCCAACAACTACTGGAGAAACAGCATTTTCACCTAACGGACTTTGTGGAATGGATATATTTCACAATCCTACTCAGGCACTTGCTATTCTAAATATAGTAGAAAATGAACCAGAGACCCTAACAAGAGATGAACTAATTGCCTTGCTTTGTGAGGGA
>SDBU01002172.1_pt1 | contig 26703 bp, 20 predicted proteins | sample 2277071 | NCBI WGS metagenome assembly SDBU01 (sample SAMN10397929, study PRJNA504765) | marine sediment metagenome | isolation source: marine sediment core GS08_GC12, 126 cmbsf | place: Arctic Ocean: Gakkel Ridge, Loki's castle | collected 2008 | reverse complement strand
CCATTAGATATTGTATCATTTAAAAAAATGGTATTGTTAATATGATAATCAAGATAACTGAAATTACCTGTAATAATATTAGAAAACTGAATAATTTTAGCATCTATAAAATTTTCTTGACTCTCAGAAGAATTTTTAGAAATAATTAATCCTACAAATTCATTAACACTATGATCATCATGTACTATATCAAATTGAACTGCTACGTAAAGTTCCAAATTAGTTTGCATTACCCATAATTTGATAGGTAAGTCATTTAAATTGATTTGAATCTTCGTAGCTTTTTTCCATTCACCTGTAGAATCATCAATATTTCCATCAATCACGGGAGCATCCCCAAATAGAGGATTAATTTCCGTAGCTGCCCCATAACTATTTAAGATAGGGATAATTGAAAATAATGAAATATTTACAAGAAGGATCCAAGCAAATATTTTTACTGCTAATTTTTTCAAGGGAACTTTGCCAATTATTTATATATTGTTCTATTTTCTGATTCTTTGAATATTAAAATTGATAATTAAAATTTGTTTTTTAAATTTCCTATGGATTAGTTAAAATATTAAAGTATCTTTAAACATTCTAAAAAAAGTATAGAAAATATCTAATAAGGTTGGCAAAGAAAAAAAATCCTTTCTAATTACTTATAATTTTATGTGTCAAAAGAGTATCTCCTTTTAATTTTTATAGTATAATCTCTACCCTAATAAAATTAAAACAACGCGCATTTCGCTGAAATCCCTAACAAATAATTTCGGATTTTAAATTTATAATCTATCATATAACTTCACCTAAAAATTAATAAACTAAAATTATGGTTTTTAGTAGAATTAGAATCTATTTTGGATTTTTCTTGATTTATTCTATTATTGGAATTTTTGATGCATTTTTAGTCATTTATATCCCATTATTCTATTTAAACATATTAAACGTTAATCGATCGGAATTAGCTTTCATCCAAGCTTTAACTTACACTACACTTTTTGCTTCACCCTTGTTAGGCTTTTTATATGATAAATATGTTAATAAAGAAATTCAAGGTAAGATTCTTTTAAACGCTTCAAGCATAATTTTGTGTGGAAGTTTTCTGATTTTTATTTTGCTTAAAGAATTTTTGATTATGTATGGCGTTTTTGTAGTCATCTACTTTTTTTCTAAAACATTGATTAAAACAGGAATGAGTTCATTATTTTTAACTGTGGTAAAAGAATCTAAAAGTACCAAGTTAACAATTATTCTGCTGGTTAATACAGCTACTATTGTCAGTTATTTTGGAATATCTCTTTTATTTAATTTTAATTTATTAAACATAACTTCTCAAAACTATTGGAATATATTTTTCACAATAGGATGGATTTCTTCTCTACCGATAATTATAGTATTTCTTATCTTTAACAATAAAATCGATCTTCTTAATTTAGGCAAGAATAATAAAAATACGATTATTAGTAATTCTAAATTTGATACGAGAAATTATGAAACGCTCATTATAATCATTATGTATTTTTCTTATGTGCTTGCGGCTTCTGATTTAATTATATCATTCCCACTAAGCTCTTGGATTTATGAAAAGTTTAATGAAACGGGATTCCGGATTTATAGTTCTATGTATATTATTTTTAATTTATGTTCAATATTAGGGCTCTATTTTTCAAATCTATTATGTAAAAAATTCAATGAAAAGAAGATAATGTTTGTACTTATCAACTTATATATGGTTGTGTTGTTCTTAATTACAATTTCAAACTTTCCAATATTTATTATATTAAATAGCTGCTTATCTTTTATTGGATATGCTATTACGGTTGCTTACTCCTCTTTTATTACAGATTTTTCAAATAAAGGTAAATATAATAATTTTAAATATCAATTCCTTCAGACTTATCATTCTTTAGCGGCTATTATTTTTGTTCCAATTGGAACTTTATCAACAAATTTCTTGAGAGTTGAAACTCTTATGTCAATCTCATGCATTTTAAATGGAATCTCAGGGTTATTTATTTTGTCTACGAACCTGTTAGAAAAAAAATTTTCATCTAAAAAGTATTTTGAGAGAGTTTAACCGATTATATTTTTGTTCTAACCCTCATTACCTCACATAAAATTTCTAACTTAAAAATAAAATTGGAAAAAATAACAAAATAAGCAAAATAATTCCTTTTAGTATAATTTAATCAAATTTTCTAATAAATAAACCATTTAGAAATATTTCTTCTATTTAAACCATATCAAAGATATGATTTCATACTTTGGGCATTCATTAAGGTTTAAATTCTAAAAATGTATTAATTGAGGTTATTTCTCCTTATTTTAAACATTGTTATCAATTAATCTCACCAAGTACAATTTCCGTCCATCATCCTCCTCCTCATCCAAAACCTCTAATTTTAATTGATATTTACGACAAAATTTCGGTAAATAATTAATATTAAAGTAGAGCCAACGGAATTTTTTACCATATTTTCCTTTCCATAACGGAAAATATTTCGAACTGTAATATTTTTTTCGATAATCGGTATGACGGATTATGGCAATTATTTTTCCATTTTTTTTTAAAAATTTAGTTAATATTTTAAATAGTTTTTGAGTTTTTGAAAATGTTCCTCCTAAACCAATATTATTTTCAAATAAGGTGATTGTGTCGTATTTTTTAGGTGGATTATATTTAAAAACATCAGCTACATGACACTCTTCAATACCCCTTGCTTTAGCAATTTGTATTGCTTGTTCTGAAATGTCTATAGCATCCACATTCCCATTCATCTTTAATATAGGGATATAATATCCTGTTGCACACCCTACATCTAAAATTTCACCCTTAGCAAGAGAAAGAGCTTTTTTCTCTAAATTAGAAAAATCTAAATATTGCCGAAAGTAAAAGCTTAGATCAAGCACAAATTTAGTTTTATCTTTTTTAATTAGGATTAACTTGGTAGAAGGATTCTTAGTATATTCAAGAATAGCTTTTCCAAAAAGTTCAAAGGTCTTCATCATTCATATCAGTACGGGTTAATTTTGATTAATTTTAAAGAATACAAAAAAAAATAAAATTGCGTCATATTTTTGTAAGAATATACAATCTACGGATTGTGCTTGAATCTCCACAAACTCCATTTTATTTCACTTTTTTTGATTTTAAATAAATTTATTAATCCTGCTTGAATCTTTAAACCCTTCATAATCGCTAAGACTCATGTTATCTCATCTTAATATAATCTGGTAATAAATTCTTTTCAAATTGTAAGATTAACAGGAATAAATCTGTAGAAATATATTTAAACTCCCAATAAAATGAAAAAGGTCCTTTTTTGGCGTATTTAAACGAATATGAGACTGATGACTTTCTAAATTTTTAACATAAATTTCAATCTAAAAACATTTCACAAAATATTAGTTTTGATAAGGAAAAATTAGGAGATAATTAAAAATTGAAACCAATTTTATATGTCTAAATAACCCTCGTCTATAGTATAAAATTCGGAAGTAAAACAATACAATCAAATTTGTTCACATAAACAGTGATATAATTTATTAGGCGTTTAATTTCTCTATTTGACTCTGTAGACTTGATATTATTATATTCTACAAATGATTTTGGTCCGATTGCCACAAGAGTGCCAGATAAATCTTTTTCTCTTTTTATTAAAAACCAAAAAGGCATTTTCTTTTCATTATCTTTAACAATTATTAACATCCACGGATTTAGCGACCAATCTTCATCATCCGGCGCCAAAACGTTATATATTGCTTTCTTTGCAAAATACTTTTTCGTCATCTTAATAGACTTAACAAGGGAATCAAAATAACTTCTTTTTATCTTTAAATATCCTCCAAAATATGTTTGTATGTCAAACATTTCGAGTTCCTTGTTTGTTCCATCTGAAAACTTTAAAGTAATTTTCCAAGGATTCATTATTCAAGACCTTTGTGATTATTTAGCTTAATTTCTTCTATATTTATTTCCTTAAAAATGCTGTTAATCTTGTCCAATGAGGTTCTTAAGCTCCCGCTTTTTTTATCAGATAAGCTTAAGTCTAAGTAACACTCATAATAAATATGTCCCTTTATTTTTAAAAATCCTGATGTATGAATAACTTGAAATTTTTGAAGTAATTTTGTAATCTCTTTTAAAATCTTTTTTGATAGTTTTAACCCAAATAAACTAACTTTAATTATATTTTTTTTATTTATTGGGTAAATTGTTAACTTTATTGAATTTTCTATAACTGTTTGAATAATAAGTAAATTATCATATTTATTTAAATTTTTAAATTTTGATAGCGGAATTCTTAAATTAGTATTTGAAAAATCATCCAATTGCAGAATATATGCACTTGTTATGTTTGAACTATCCATTTTGCTTTAAATTGATATTTTTGTTTCATTCTATTTTTTTTTAAAATCATTTAAGACCATATTTTTCTTAATAGATTTTATTGTACCGGAAGTTTTTATTGGCGATAATACTATTCTTCTTCCATTAATCTCTTTAATAAGAGTTAACGCTGCTATCATTATTTCTTTAGTCTCATGAGAAAATCTAATAATTCCATAGTCCTCTACTAAATTTAACTCTACTAACCATAATCCAATCTTATTTGCTTCCTTCATTCCAAAATATCGCCATATTGATTGCCAAATAGCGTTCAAAACTAAATTTTGATCAAGTAATAAATCTGAATCCCTAATAATTTTGAAAATAATATATCTTTGCCTTTCTTTTGTCCCCATCTAGATTATCACATTATATTAATTTAACTCCTTGTTTAAATTTAGTCTCAAAAATTTTTTGAGTTTTTTCCACTAACTTTTTTGGATTTTGAATGAAGGCTTTTTTGGCGAAATTCATTGGAATTCCTAATAGAGAATGACAAACAGCTATAAGTGCCCTAGGGTGTCTGTAGTCAAATAAATGAATAAAATTTCCACTGATTATAAAATTTGCTTTCAATTTTAGGGCTAATTGAGTGAATTTATACAAATTTCTAAAATTTTTTGATTGAATTCCTTTATTTCTTACCATTATTGATGCTAATGAAAACTCTATGAAAGTATTATTTTGTTTTGTTAGAGAGATAACCCCCGGCGTGAGAGTTTTTATAATTTCCGGATCAGAAAAAGAAACAATGTCAACTCTGGAATCTCTTGCAGATTGGAGTTGAACTTCTCTATTCAAAGACTCTACTGATATAATATCTGAAAAATTACTATATTTTTTAATTCTTCTCTTAAATTCTTCAATATTGTTTAATTTTAGGTTATTTCGAAAAAAAATATTAATTCTAGATTCTTCTTTAATAATTTTTCTTAAACTTGAAGAAATTCTCTCAATATTGTTCTTTGGTTCTAAAATTATATTATTTATCCCTAATTTTTCATAAAATTTTATTCTAACTATAATATCGTCAAAATCGTTGATGTTTACCTTTATTCTTGATTCAAAATATGACAAGTTGCGATTGCCTCATAAAAATAGCTTTATTTTCTATAATTATTAAAGGGATTTTAAAAGTAAAAAAATTTTATTATAAATAATAATTGGAAATGGTATAAATGAAAGAATTCAAGTTAACGAAATTCGATCAAATTGGAATAGTTGTAAAGGATATTGAGAAAGTAAGAAAACTATTCGGCTATTTATTTGACTTTAAAGTTAAAATTAATGTAGTTGAACAAAAAGCAACAGCAATATACAAAGGAGAGGAGGTTACTTTCACGATGAGAAAAATCATGCAGAATTTTGATGGTAAGCAGCTTGAAGTTGTTGAGTTACTAGAATCTACGGGAAGACATCTTTATCATGAATTTATTCAAGCTGGAAAGACAGGATTGCATCATTTAGGTGTTTATGTTAAAGAAGCTAAAAAAATAATTAATCATTTTAAAAATGAATTTGATATAGACGTAATTCAAACAGGAAAAGCTGGAAGAGTTAAGTTTTATTATTTAGATACACAAGAAATATTGGGTTTTTACATTGAATTAATAGCTTTTTAAAAAGCCAATTTAATTTTTCACTTTATAACTAAATTTATCTTAAATATTTAAAAAGAATTAATATGTCGAAACAAATACTAGATGGTGGCGATTTACTTGTTAAATGTCTCCTAAAAGAAGACATTTCTAAAATATTTGGAATAGTGGGCGGAGAATTATTAAGAATCTATGATGCTATTGAACGATGGGGTCGAGAAAAAGGTATTAATACCGTGATGGTAAGACACGAACAAGCTGGAGGTCACATGGCGGATGCTTGGGCTCGAGCAACCGGGGGGATTGGAGTATGTATGGGAACTGTTGGACCAGGAGTCACTCATTTAATTCCTGCCGTTGCCGTTGCTAAGGCTGATTCAATCCCAATGTTGGTAATTGGTGCCCAAATAGGAAAAATGTTCGATAATACAGGAATGTTACAAGGAGATTTAGATCAAATAAGTTTAATGAAACCTCTTACAAAATTACAAATTTCGGTTGAAGAACCATCTGAAATACCACAAGCTATACAACGGTGTATAAAAGTCGCTATGACTGGAAGACGAGGGCCCGTATTTTTAGAGTTAAGAGAAACGGCTCTAGTTAAAAAAGCTAATAACGAAGATTTGAATAAAATAGTAGATCCTGTCAAATATAGATCACTTTACTATCCAAGTGGAAATCCTGAATTAATTGATAAATCAATAAATATCTTAAAAGTTGCTAAAAAACCACTAATTATTGCTGGAGGTGGAACTATTTCATCAGAAGCTTCTGAGGAATTAATAAAATTATCAGAAACTTATATGATTCCCTCTTTAACTACAATTATGGGAATAGGTTCTATTAGTACTAGACAAAAAACATATGCTGGTTCATATCCCTTGTCAAATACATATAGGAGGGCAGCTTCAGAAGCGGATGTTATTTTATCATTGGGATGTAGATGGGATTATACGACTCTATACGGAACATCCCCACTTTGGAACCAAAACCAAATAATTATTCAAGTAGATATTGATCCAAAAGAAATTGGGAAAAATAGGCAAGTTGATGTTGCTATAATTAGTGATGTAAAAGCAGTCTTGAAACAATTCTTATCAAAGATGGAGGAAAAACTTCCAAAGGAAAAAGTTTCTGAATGGTCAGAGTGGAATGATTACATTCAAGAAATTCAGAAAGTTGACCTTTCTAGGATACAAACTATTTTAAAATCCAAAAAAAAACCTATGAAGCCAGAAAAACTTGTTCTAGAAGTATTAAATTTTATTACACCTGATACTCAGTTAATAATAGATGGTGGAGACATTGCTATTTTTACATACAGTCTTATTTCCAATTATCTTAGACTTCCTAGAAGTACATTTACGTCAATAGGAATGGGTCATCTAGGTGTTGGGGTGTGTTCTGCTATTGCAGTTAAATTAGCAAAACCAAACAAACCAGTTGTTTGTATAACCGGTGATGGTAGTTTTCTATTTAACGTTCAAGAATTAGAAACTGCTGTAAGATTAAATTTACCAATAATTATTGTTATTGGAAATAACTGTGCCTGGGGTATGATTAAAACTAACCAAAAAAATAATTTTAATAAGCGCTATTGTGATGTTGACTTCCCTTCCATTAATTATGCTGAAATTGCCAAAGGATTTGGTTGTTATGGAGAAAAAGTAGAAGATCCTGATGAAATCCAACCCGCTTTAGCACGAGCGAGAGGTGCTAAGAAACCCGCTGTGCTTGATATATCCATTTCTTTTGAAACACCCTCAGCGGCTAAATTTCTTGGGTTATATAAAAAAAGTAAGGGATTATTTGGTAAATAAAAAGTTTAAGCAAAATTCATAAAAAAGTGGGGAATTAAATGAATAAAAATTTTTTAGAAGGAAAAACAGCCTTAATTACAGGAGCAGGTAGTGGATTTGGACGTGAAATGGCAATTTCTTTTGCAAGGAGAGGTGCAAGTTTAGTATTAAATGATATTAATATTGAGAGCATCAATAAAACTCGCGAAATGATATTGGAATCTTATAGCGTTGACATACTTTTAGTAAAAGCCGATATTTCTGATGAGAAACAAGTTATCAAAATGAAACAAGATGTGTTTAAAAAATTTGATAATGTATTTCTATTGGTAAATAATGCGGGAATAAGAGGTGGTTCTTCTTCCTTAAAGACTAAAAATTACGATTATAATAGAGTAATGGATGTAAATGTGAAAGGAGCATGGAATGTAACAAAAATTTTTTATAGGAAAATGAGAAAACAAACATTTCTGCCAATAGCAGGAAAAATAATTAATATAACATCATGCGCAGGAACAGAATCCGGCTTAAATCCTTTCATTGGAATATATAGTGTTAGTAAAGCTGCTCTTATTGCTTTTACAAAACTCTGGGCGCTTGAATTAGGATCAGATAATATAACAGTCAATGCAATTTGCCCTGGAATCTTCCTTACACCAATTTACAATAACGATCTTAATTTCATTAGGGAATGGATTAAATTAAGAAATATTAAATTACCTTTAAATCAAATAGGTGATGTTAAACAAATTGCTGAGGTTGCATTATTCTTAGCTTCTCCGGCTTCAAATTATATTACGGGTCAAAATATTATAATTGATGGTGGAATAACCCTTAGCATAAATAAGATATAGAATCCTTAGTAAATTTATTTTCCACGACCCTTATTTGCTCTAATACTAGGTCTTGTTTTTTCAGATCCCCATCCTTTCTTGTGTAAACCTCTCGCTCTCTTTCCAGCAGATGTTAGCCCGCGAGTTACTCTTTTATTATGTTGAGGTTCAGCGATCCAATTTATCTTTGGATCTGACTTGATCACAGGGTGATGTGGATCAACCAAAATTACTTCATAATACCAAGATTTACCATCTGAATATATTTTGTAACTATTTAAAGCTTGCATATTTGGATACTTCCTCTGAACCCTTTCTTCAGCAATCCATTGAAGATTCTTTCCTGTGGTATATTTTGAAACACCCATCGCTCTAGGTTTTCGCCCTCGTTTTGGTCGAACTTTATGCATTCCTCCTTTTCTAATCCTAGCTCTTACCACAATGTATCCTTGTTTAGCTTTATATCCCAGTTCTCTTGCACGATGAATCTTGGTTGGTCTTTCAACCCTTTGAATAGATCTACCTTTTCGGTATTCAATACCACGATGCCAATGTGGTGTATCGTATCCTTTCTCGTGTTTTTCAAAAGTTTCCTTAACATAGCTATATCCAGACTTCAACTTATTAATACACTCTTGTTTAATTATATCTTGTAAAATTCATAGAAATTAATTAATTTTATTATTCTATCTATTCTAGACTTTTTAAAAATCCTGATATTTTTTTTGCTACATCAATACTCGCTTGAATTTGGGCTTCCTTTGTTTGACTACCTATATGTGGTGTAAGGACTAAATTATCTTCACAGCTAAATACGTCGCTATCCTTTAACGGCTCTTCTCTATAAACATCTAAAGCAGCTCCTCCTATTTCTCTATTTTTTAATGCTTTTATTAAAGCTTTTTCATCTACAAGGATACCTCTCGCTGTGTTAATAATAATTGAATTTTTATTTAATAATTTTAGTCTCCTTTCATCTATTGTATTTTCAGTGTCAATCGTTGCTGGAATATGTAATGAAGTAATTTGAACATCTTGAAGTAGATTATCTATTGTGTTGTACACTTTATATCCTAATTGTTTAGCAATTTCCTTTACACTTGGATCAAGATCATAAATTCCTATTTCCATATCAAATGCAATTGCTCGTTTTGCGACTTCTTGACCAATAGTTCCAAATCCAATTAACCCAAGTTTTTTTCCTTTTAATAAGGAACCCAAGTAGTCACTTTTTCTCCATTGACCATAATGCATAGTCTGATTTGCTTTAGGTATATGTCTTACCAAGCTTATCATTAAACCTATCGTTAGTTCTGCGACAGAAACTGCTGGAGCTTTAGGCGTATTGAATATTTTGACATTTAATTCCTTTGCTTTATTTAAATCGATATTATCCAAACCAGTACCAGCTCTACCAATAGCTTTTAATATTCTAGCATTTTCCAAAATATCTGATGTAATTTTTGTTCTTGAACGAACAATAATAGCTTCGTAGTTTTCTATCTCTTTTTTTAATTCGTTTGGTTTTAAATCGTATCGCTCATAATATTCAAGGTTATTTTCTTCAAAGATTTCAAATGCTTCCTTTTGAATTTTATCTAATATTAAAATCTTCATCTAAATCTAACAAAAATATTTTTATTACCTAGAATAAATTATCTTAATTAACAATTGCTAAACAATTTATTTAATTTATTAAATCTATTAATCTATGAAGAAAAAGAAAGGAGAAAAGGAACCTATTAAGAAGATTAAAATTGAAAATAAAAACGGATTAACATTTTCCTATGATAAAGATAATTTCAATGAACGTTTTCCCCATTTAATAACAGAAATTGCTGGAAAGAAAAAATCTGTTAAAATAGAATCTATTGAAAAAATTAACAATCCAAAACGGTCCCCTTACAACGAGGGTTTACCAAAAGAGTTGTTAAAACCTGGTGCAATTGATTTCATCAGAAGATGTTCTACTAATGAAGAAGCCCTAAACATACTAGGTTACTTATTAAAAAGAAATGAAATAACGGAAAAAGATTACAATAATTTGAAATTTGAAATTTTAAAAGAGAATGGTTTACAAAAAGTGATCAATGAACATGGGGGATTTAAAAAACCAGGACATTATGAAAATAAATTTCGTGTCAATCGTCAATTAAAAGGAGAGTTAAAAAAGGCTTCAAATCATGATATAGATTTTGAATAAGGATTAGAAGTAGTTAATTTAATTTAAGAGAAGAAATATGATGAACTTATGACAATAAGAGCTATTGCTCATAGTAATGATCCTTGTCGCCCCAATCTGATTTTTTCTCTGATAATTTGCTATTTAAATGTTTGATCTGTGTTAATTAGCAGCCTCTAGCTGGTTTTTTAGGTTTATCCCTTTTTCTGTTAAAAAATATTCTTTTTTTTTAAAAAATATTAAATCCAGTTCTAGTAAAATAGGAATCCTTCCTTTAACACATGAGATTGGTAAACCTGAGAAAAGTTTAATAGTTTCATCATATCTTGCCCCCTTATCAATAGCATATAAAATTTCAATTCCCATGAATCCTAGGAGATTTTTTAAATCTTCCATAGATTCTTCTTTGTTGAGCGTCATAAGGTTTATTATTTATTTTTTTACATCATTGTCGTAAGTTTCCTTTAATTTAGGACTATACATATTAGCAATTACAGGTTCGGCTTCTTTAGGTAATAATTTTCTCATCCATTTTGGAAAAGCTGTAGTTATCTGTAAATTTGTCTTCAAAACAATATATGTTTCATCATTATAATTTAATTCTTCTATTACATCAGATTTCTTGAGAAATTCTATGTTTTCCATAAGTGAGTCCAGTGATTTTTTTGATACTAATTTTGGTAGCTTGTCTTTTGATATTAGACCATTTCTTAATTCAGAAAGTACATTATACTTTTTTGGGTCAGCCATAATTTTAAACAAGGTGGAGGTATCTTTTTTTAATTCCTCATCAGATTTTTTTTCATATTCACTGAAATATTCTTGAACTTTCGGAAGGAGTAAATCAATTAATTCTGGTTTATCGTCAATATATTCTATTACACTATCCGGTGGAATTCTCTCAGCATTTACTTCCTTTACAAGTAAAACATATTTTTCAACTAACCCAATTTGATTTATAAAAATGAATTTTTTCTCATCTAATATCTCTATAATTTCTTCAAAATCCTTATTTGGGAATTTTTCATTAAACCACTCCCTTAGCCATTCTAAAGGTACAGGTCCTTTTGAGAGTCTTTCTAGAGTTTTAAAAATATGATTATCATTTAATAATATAGCTATTTTCTCTTCTTCAGTTTTTTCCCTTGTATCTTCAATAATATGCCAGTATAAGTTATCTACCCATGCTTTTATTAACGCATAGTTTTTTAAAATAAGCTCTTTATCATTCTCATGATAATTTATATCATTTATATAAAAAGCCGTAAATATTTCTTCATTTGATTGTAATTGTTCTGAAAACTCTGAACACGATGTTGAAATTTTATCTTCAATCTTAGGAGATATCTGTTGGTCCAAGATTGTGGAAACCATTAACATTTCTTTATTTCCTCGTGCCCAATCAGAATGAATTTCAAAATAATAATTTAATGATTTCAATTTTTCAAAAGAGTGTGTGAAAAAACCTTCATTGAACTGTTGATCCATAATATTCGCAATTTTAACAGATATGGTCTTATCTAAAGAGCTCTTCGGGTAGGAATAAAATACTAATGGTCCAATTTTACGATGAAAATATGATAAAGCTACAACAGTTTTCAACTAATGGAACACCCTTACGTTTTTTTAAAATTATAAGCTGTACAGTAAATTCTATAATGTTAAACCTTAAACAAATTAATATTAAAGATTATATATTATTAAAGATAAATAAATTTATCTTAACCTAATCCCTAATATCTTTAGATAAACAAAATGAATACTCAATTCAATATATTTTAATAAATTAGAGAGAGGAGTTGGTGATAATAATGTGCCCCATAAGACTTGTAGGATTTGACCTTGATGATTGTCTTTTCGATTCTACGGGTTTATCAAATAGAGCTCGAATCAGAGGAATTGATGCCATGATTAACCTTGGATTAAAAATTAAGAGGGAAAAAGCAGTTAAAATATTGAATGAGGTTGTAAAAGAATATGGTTCAAACTCCTCAAATCATTATAATTATTTTATTCGAAGATTGAATCTAATTGAAGAAGATATGGACAACATACCCCTAAGTAACCAATATAAATATATTGCAGCGGCAGTCATGGCTTATCATAAAGAAAAAGTAAATTCCATAAGACTATACGATGATGTTCAGAATTGTCTAGAAAAATTGAATAATAACAAAATTAAAACAGCAATAATATCAGATGGGATCCCAATAAAACAATATGAGAAGATTTTAAGATTAAATATCGATAAATTAATTGATTTTATCGTTATTTCAGATGAAATAGGAATTAAAAAACCTAATCCCGAATTGTTTAAATACAGTTTAAGTAAATTTGATGTTAAAAATAAGGAAATGATATATATTGGAGATAGATTGGATAAGGACATACTTCCGGCAAATTTAACCAATATATATAGTATTTATCTCCACAGAGGAGGAAAATATGACACAAACAAAGTGAACATGAAGATTCAAAAGGAGTTTAAACCAGATTATGAAATTTTCCATTTGGATAAATTATTTGATATAATAGATGAATTAAACAATAAAGAAAGATAGGCTGTTTTTAGGAAATGAGAGTAGCATGTCTTCAACCCCAGATCTTTCAGGACAGAAATGAATGTTATAGAGAAACGGAATATTTATTAAAAAATTTATTAGAAAGTAACCACAATTGTGAGATTGTATGTTTACCTGAAAGATGGGTCCCATATTTTAAGGATCCAGAAAAAGATTTTCAGAAAGAAAGAGGAAATGATTATCATTTCGTTAGGAATTTAGCTAAAAAATATAAAATGAAAATCTTGTCCGGAGCAATTTGGGAAAAAAGAACTAATTTGAAAAAACCCACAATTACATGTTATTATTTTGATGAAAAAGGTGATGAAATTGGAAGACAAGAGAAAATCCATCTTTACTCTTATGAACAAGAACAATTTGAACCAGGTAAAGTATTGAGGATATTTGAATTAACTAAGTCAACTTATTTTGCTATTCTTATATGTTTTGATATGGCTTTTTTTGAAACACCTCGCTTAGCTGTAGAAAGTGGGGCGGATATTTTATTTTCACCTACTCAAATTATAGCAGATGGAATGTCAAACTGGAGCATTTACCTAAAAGCACGTGCTCTAGAAAATCGAGTGCCAGTTGTAGCGTGTAATACTTTTGGTAATTATCTAGGTAGAAAATTTATTGGAAATAGTAAAATAATTTCCTTTTATAAAGGGAGTGTTTCTCCTTCTAAACTGAAAATTGTAGAAGGACCAGAAGGTTCTAGTGGATATATCTTTGACGATATCGATTTAAAATATCCTAAAAAGTTAAGAAGGATTCGCTTTAGGGAAAAAATTGAAAAAAACAGAATAAAAGTCAAAAAAGTTAGTTTAAAATAGTATTAATAATATCAGCCACCAAATAAACACATTAATTCTAAAAGCGTACTATTTTCCGAAACTTAAAATTCATTTTTATTTTTAGTGACCCCACTCTGTGTGGGGTTTAAATACTCGAACAAAAATAAATTTTTAAAAGAGAAAAAAAAAACATGTTTAAACTTGATAATTATAATAAATATATTGGGCCTAAAGCTTTATTTGATCCAGCATTCATTCCCCCTCATCTATTATTCAGGAAGAAAGAACAAAGCTCATTAAATTCGATTTTAACCGACTCTCTATCTGATGAATTTTGTCTTAATATCCTATATCAAGGTATAAATGGTATCGGGAAAAATGCTATTGTTAATATAGTTATAAATGATATTACTTTTCAAAACAAAGATTTGAATGATATTAATAAGGTTTGTATTAACTGCAATGAAAAGACCTTTGAAGAATTAATCTTTTCTATAATTTCCAGTTTAACAGGTATTCTTAAGCTCAAATTCAATCTAGAATCGCTCCTAAATTCAAACATTTCGCATTTATGGAATATTTTTAAACTATTGTGCAAAAAAATTAATAATAAAATCTTTTTTGTTTTTTCTAATGTAGAACATTTGAAGCCTAAAATAATTAAAAAATTGATGATTGTTGGAAAAGAATCAAATATTACTTCGATTTATACTATTAATAAAATTCTACGGGGAAATCTTGTAGATCTCTTATCTGAATTCGATTTAAAAAAGAAATTGAGTTATTTTTCATATAATGAGCTCTATTCCATTCTGAAACAAAGAATCTGTTTGTCAATTTCACATCCCGTTGATAGAGAGCTAATAAAATATATAACAGATTTAATCTGTGAACAATATGTCCCTGTTCCTGGAAAAGGAATTGAAATTCTTAGAGATCTATATCCAATATTCCGAGATAAACATATTATTAGAAATCGAGAACTTATAGAACTTTGTCAGAATCATTTTGATCAAATGCAAATTAACGATGAATTTAGTATGTTAAATTATATTTCTGAGGAAGAATTTTTGAATATAATCTTTTTAGATAACTTATCAAATAACTTTATTAGTCAAATGAAATATTATATCTCTTTGGATGAATTAAAAGAAATCTACCACATTTCATGCGAATCACTAGAATATAATAAAAATTTTAATGAATTTCAGAATCTGATAAGAAAATTACTAAATATAGGAATAATTAGACGATCTAAGAGGAATAAGCACTATTCCAAGCAATATTTCGTGAAAAAGGATTTAAAAGATGATATTTATTTTATGATAATAAGCCCTAATCAACTAAAAACTATTATCGATACAATCTTTGAAAATTTTCAGTCGATATAATATGATCATATCCAAGTTTTTGGTCAGATTAAGACAAATTCAACATTCTAATAAAGTCTGATAGTTTTTTTTATATATTTCACAAGCTTATTATATATATAGAGGTAATTTCTCTATTTTTTTTAGGTTAAAGAAATACACGTTTATCAATTAAATGGGGAACAATTTTGACTTATATAAAGAAAATTTCTATGTCTGGTTTCAAATCTTTTGGAGATCGTACTGTTACGGTTAAACTTTCAAGTGGGTTTACATGCATAGTAGGTCCCAATGGTGCCGGTAAATCTAATATAATTGATGCTTTGTGCTTCTCTTTAGGTAGGCTGAGCAAAAAGACAATGAGGGCTAAGAGTTTAGAAGATCTTATTTTTGCAGGCTCAAGAGGAAAGAATCCGGCCCTAAAAGCTTCTGTTACTCTATATTTTGATAATTCTGAAAATATATTCCCTGGTGGTACAGACGATTTTGAAATCACTCGTATCATAAAGAAAGGGGGTGGCGGTGGCTATAAAATGAACGGAAAGAAAGCTACTCGCCATCAAATACTTAATGCTCTAGCAGCTGCAAATATTGATCCTGACGGAAGTAATCAATTTGTTCTCCAAGGTAAAATTGTTGAACTTACTCATATGAACGCTGAGGACAGAAGAAAATTTATTGAAGAATTGATAGGTCTTCAAAAATATGATGAAATGAAAGATGTTACTTTGAAGGAGTTGGAAAAAGCAGAGAGAGATTTAGGACAATTTGAAGCAATTTTCAAAGAAGTGTCATCTCAACTTAGGAAAGTTGAAAGAGAAAAGAATGATGCACTAGCTTGGAAAGAATTAGACGAGAAAATAAATTATTATAACGCTCAATTAATAGCTTTAAAAATAGCAAAACTACAAGAAGAAGAAGCTGATCTAGAGATAAAAATTGAAGAATCCCAAAAAATTATAGAAGAGTTAGATGAAAAAATTACTCGTCAAGAAGATCTTTTAAATCAAGAATCACTCGTTATGGAGAATATACAAAATTCTATAAATGAGAAAGAAAACGAGAGAGAACAAATTGTAGAGAATATTACTCAATTAAAGACACAATTATCTTCAAATCAAACTTCCCTTAATTTAGCTAAAAAGTCAATTGAAAAACTTAATAATGATATAAAGAATTTAGAAAATTTCCAAATGGAACTCGAACAAGACCAGACATTTGATTCTTTAATTGATGATATTTCTCAAGATATTATTGGAATAGAATTCAAAATACAAGATTCTAAAAATGAAATTGATATAAAACAACAGAACCAAGCTGTACTTGAGAGTAAAATTAAAGAGAATGAAGCTGAAAAATCTAAATTCAAAGCTGAGATTTCAAAAGCCAGACAAAAAATTTCATCTAACGAAGCACGTATAAAGGTACTTACACAAAATATTAAAAAAAACGAGGATAAGAAGAAGAAATTAGATATTGAATTACATAAATTAAAAGGAGAAGCTGAAAGCATAGATGAAGCAATAGAAGAAACTAAAAAAATAGAGAGTCAAGCTCGGAAGATAATTGATGATTTAAATAGTAATATCCAAGAGGAAAATCAAAAACAAAAAGATTTGGAAAATAAAATAACAGCCATTCAAGCAGAAAAAAGTGAATTGAATGTAAAATTAACAAATATTCAATCTTCCCTTTCCTCGTTGAATACTGAAATAAAAATGAATAAGGATAATATTAACAATTTATATCTAAAGAAAAGCTCTTTAGAAGATAAAATTAACAAATTAAGTAAAGGTAAAGACACAGAAGAAGTAATTAAAAATTTAATTGATCAAAAACAGAATATTACAAAAAAACTTAGTGAATTAAGAAAGAAATCAAAAGAAGAAGACACCATTTTTAGAAAGGATGAAAAAGATCTTGAGCTATTAAAAATGAAAAAGGATTCTTTTGAATCTGAAATCAATGATAACAATAACAAAATTACTAATTTAAACACAGAATTTAAAATTTATAGGAAAGAGTTAACAAATTTAGAGCGTGAAAATAAGAATCTCGACATAAAAACAACTGCTTTAAAACAAAATATTTCAAATCTGAATAAAGATATCGAGGTATCCAATATTAAGAAAGAAAATATTCAAGGAAGGTTAGATGAACTATTAAAGGAAAAAGAGAACGCGTTAAAAAGAATTCAGAGGTCTGAAGAAGAATATGATAAAAATACAGATGATATAACAGGAATTCTTTCAATTTTAAATATGCTTACTCAAAATATAAATATATCAGTGGAATCTATAAAAGGAAATATTCAACAATCAAACTCTGAAGCTATTGAGACATCAGGGGAAGATTTTCGCAAATTCGTGTTAGATATTATTGATATGATGAAAATACTTGAGACCCTCGAATTCGATACCCAAAAAATTGACAAAATGACAGGTAATCTAAATTCTATGCTACAAACAATAAATTTATTTACAAACAATGCAGATTCTACAATTTTTCAACTAATTAATAAAGTACAAGAATCAGTAGATATAGCAGTACAAGAATCAACTTCTGAATTTGATAGTTTTGTACAAGATTTAATGGAAATATTGGAAAATATTCATCTTTCTTTAAGACAACTAACAATGTCAAAAAGTCAAGAACTCTATAAACAATTAGATGAAATTTCGAGCACTATTAAATCCCAAGAAGATGATTTTAACGGAATTGAGAAAAAATTGACAGAACTAAATTCTCAAGAAAGATATGACTCTGAAAACATAAAAACGTATAATTTAAGATTGGATGAGATAGAAAAGAGAGATAATGAGCTACATGAAAAAATTGAAACGTCCGAAAAAGAAATAGAAGAGAGGGTTAGATTTATTGAAGAAGAATCAAAAGGAATTGAGAAATTAGAATCAGATATTCAAAAATCTAAAAATTCTAAAAATGAATATTGGAACAGAATTTCTAAATTTCAGGAAGAAATTGAGATTTCTCAAAAAGAATTTGAAATTTGTCAAGAACATCTTCAAGAAGTGCAAGGGCTTCAAACATTATATGAAAACATTCAAGATATAGATAATAACATACTAGACTTAAATAAGCTTATTGAAGAAAAGAAAGAATTAATAATCAATACTCAAAAAGGTATAGCTAAGATAAAATCCGAAGAAAGTGATTTAGATGACAAAATTAAGAGTTTGAATAAACAAAAAGAAAATTTTTGGGAAATTACTGGAAGTTTAAGAAAACAGATTGAAGAAGAAAATAAGAACGTAGAAGAAATTATGGATCGATTAAGGGCCTTAGACAATATTATGAGAATAATCAACTCAATTGAAGAGTTATCTAAGGAAAATGAGGAAGCTAATATAAATATTGAAAGCAGCAATAAAGAAATTGAAGACTTTGATCAGCAGGTTGAAAAAGTTCAAAAAACTGTGGATGAAATTCAACAATTAATAGACTCTCTGGGAGAGGAGAAACAAAAAGAGTTAGAAAACCAAAAAGTAGCACAAAAAAACTTAAATAATTCCAATAAAATACTTCAGAAAACTCAAAGTAAATTAAATGAATTAAATAAAAATAAGGAGAGGGAGATCCAAATCTTCAATATTGGTGAGGAAATTAAGGATACAGAGAAACAAGTCGAATTAGTCATCGAAAAACTAGAAAAAATTCAAGTAGATTTGAAGATAGAAACTGATAATAAAGATGAAAAACAAAATGAATTAGACAAATTTTCCTCTGAAAAAGATGAATCTTGGAAGAAACAGAAAGAATATCAGAAAGTACTTACAGATTTAAAATCTGATGCTTCAATGGAAAATTCCAAGGTTATTAATTTCGACTCTAAAAGATTAATTTGTACTGATCAAATTGAAGCATTTTACCAAAGATCAAAGGATTATGGCAATTTACCTATAGTTACTGATGAATTGTCAGAAGAAGGTTTACAATCAGATATCGCTTTAACTACAAAACAGAAAAAAGTACTTGAACCCGTTAACCTAAAAGCAATTACGGAATTTGATGTTGTCAAAGAGCGATTCGATGAGATTGATATGAGAAGACAGACAATTCAAAGAGAGAGAAAAGCCATTTTAGATGCGATAGAAAAGATCGACCTTGAGAAAACCCGTACATTCATGAAATCGTATCATGAAATCAACCGCGAATTCTCGCGTATATTTCAAAAACTTTCTCCGGGGGGATCTGCTAAAATGATCCTAAATAGACCTGATAAGCCTTTTGAAGGGGGAATTAGTATTGAAGCCAGACCTCGAGGAAAAAAAATATCAAGTCTTGAGATTTTAAGTGGGGGAGAGAAGACGCTTGTAGCGCTCTCCTTCATCTTCGCTGTTCAAGAATTTTATCCCGCTCCTTTTTACGTTCTCGATGAAATTGACGCGAGTTTGGATGGTCCCAATGTGCACAGAGTCTCTATGCTGTTGCGTGAATTTTCAGCCCAAGCACAATTCCTCGTGATAAGTCATAGGGAGGAAAATATTGTGAATGCAGACCGCATATATGGAGTTGCTATGCAGCAGTCAGGAATTACTGATATTTTCAGCGTTGATTTAGAAGACGAAGCCAAACGTTTACTAGACTTAGAAGACGCCCCAATCGAACAAAATTAGTATTTTCCAGATTAGACTTAAACTATTTTTTACAAGCTTGACACGAGCTTCCTTGGTACACAGCTGCGGGGGTTGTTTCCCGCACATGATTATTTTTACATTTTATTTTAATAGGTTTAGCCCGTCCTTTGTAGGGTGTTAATAGATGACCTCCTTTATTTCTGACAAAATCATGGAATCGTTTTGCATATGCATCCATTTTACAATCCGGGCAGAGAATTTTGATGCTCTTATTTGACTTTTTGAGCCAATATGGGGTTTTTTTAAACTTATGCCCTTTTGGACATCTGTACCATAACGATTTTTTAGCATTAATATACTCACTAATTAGTTCACAATTAAACTCTCTTCCTATTTTTTGAAAATATTCCGTTGTACCTTTCATATTTCCAGCACATCCAGGACACCAATTGTCTCTATTAATGGAATCTGGGGTGGTTGTCCACTGGTGTCCCTTTTTACACTTAATTGTTAATTTTTTTTTCGCTGAGAAGTAGGGTGTCATTATTGTTCCTCCCTTCATTTCGACATATACTCTAAATTTTTGGGCATGCTCATTTTCGTATATAGTAAATTCTTGATAATCATATCTAGGGATATTTTTAAGAGTTTTTCCAGTTCTTCTTTTATATTCCTTTTCGATAAATTCTTGCATTTTATTATAGGGAATAATTTCATCATCGGGAATTTGAAGGAGAATCACTCCATTTTCATTGCATAATTTTAATTTAAGAGCATCATCTTTCTGCATGTTTTTTAAAGCATCATCAGTCATGTTAAAAGCTTTTTTCCGATGTTGAATACCTTGATATTCAAATGCTAATCTTAAATCTTTATTATATCCATCGAGTTCCATTTGATTTCCGTTTTCATTGATTAACCACTCAGGATAACTTTTTAGAAAAGGTTTTTTAAAAATCTTTTCGAAAAATTTTCTACAAATTTTCTCGCTAACATACGTATTACAATCTGGACACCAAGTTTTTTGATACACTACACTCTCATATGTTGGAAAAAAGTGATGTCCTTCTGCACATTCAAGGTGAAGTCTTGATTTAGCGTTTTTTATGTTCTTCGTGTGGCATTTTCCGTCTTTTTTTTTGGCAATTTCTTTTATAGTGTCAATAGTGACATGTTTTTGCGTTCGGATATATTTTTGATATTCATCTTCTGTAAATATTCTCTTTAATCGATTACGAACAGAAGTGTCAGTTAATAAGAGCCATTTTTCTATGTCGTATGCGTTATACTTTCCGGGATTTTCTAAAATTAAAGTCTTAATGACGTTGTTTATGATATTATTATCTCTAATTTTTGTTATTAGAGAGGAAAATTTTTGGATTTTTTTTATATGATCATTAACAGTGTTAGTTCCATTCTCTTTAGAGAAGATTTCCAATTTCTCCTTTAAAAAACTTAAGAAAGTCTTGGTTGGGCGGAAACTCTTCATCCAATTTCCTGATTTATTGAATTCTCTAATTAATTTTTTAATTAATTGATTTTTATGTATATAATATAGGAATTCTTTAAATAGACCATAATCATAATCCCATCTTATATTATTTTCCTTATGCTTTTTAAAATCATCTCCTAATAAAAAAATTAAATCTTTTGTTGGAAGTTTGCTTAAAACAGAAATAAGTGTGGTTTTATCTTCTTCACTAAGCGTTTCATTTCGAATGATTTTTATTATTGTTGATTTTTTTTTTAAGTCCAAAATTGTATTATTATATAAATTTAGTTTTAAATTCTCCTTGAAATTTTGAACTGAATATCTTTTCTCATTTAAAATTTGATATATTGCATTCTCTTTTTTGATATTCTCTAATTTTTGAGATAATTGCCCGACGGTCTTTTTTCCTGCAACAATCAAGCTTTGTTCCATCCAATTTCTACTATAATATCCATAAATTCCAAGAAATCTTCTTAAGATTTCAAACAGTTCAAAAAATCTCGGTATATATTTCTCAATACGTCGTTGGATGAGTTTTTCTTTATCTTCTCTTAAAATGTTTTTGTTAGATAGAATGGTTTTAATTTCACAATACCATTTTATTACAGCTTTTAATTCCCTTTTAGTTTCCTTAGTAATCTCCTTGTTGGGAACCTCATGAATAAGACGAGTTAGCAAAAGTGCCCATTTCTCTCTTATTTGAAAAGATTTGTCCAAGTATTCTTCAAATTTTTCTGCAGTCTCATCGAGACTTCTTAGATTTTCTAGCTGTTCTATTCTTCCAGAAATATAGGATAAAAATTCTCTGGTTTTTTTTGAAATATAGAGATTAGCTACTTTTTTCCCTGCTTTTCTGATAATACCATTATAGTACCTGCGAAACCAATCAAAATTCATAAATAATGGGTTGGCAATATTTCTTTTCTCAATTAATATATCCTCAAATTTTTTTAGTTCTTGTTTAAATTCCTCTTCTGAAATTTCTTTAGCTTTTATTTTTTCAATTAATTCTTTAAGGACTCCATAATTCTCAAGAAAATCAGTAAGGTTTTCCTTAACATCATCGGAAATACTTGATTCTTCTATACTGATTGCTAAATATTGAGCCCACTCTTCTTTAAATTCTCGAATTTCCTTTACCGGTTCTGTGGTTTCTTTTTCTTTTTCAGTTAGAAGTTTATTTTTTTCCCTCCACTCAATAAATCCTTTAGTTTTTTTTCCCGCATAAATAGGTCTTCTTCCTGTTTCTTGGTGGTATATTTCCTTTAAATCTAGTTCTTGCTCTGGGATCAATTCAAGTTTTTGTTCAGATATTAAATCTAGTTCTTTCTCTTGGATCACTTCAGGCTTTTTCTCAGATATTAAATCTAGTTCTTTCTCTTGGATCATTTCAGGTTTTTTCTCAGATATTAAATCTGGTTCATGCTCTGATTTTTTCTCAAGCTTGATTTCAGATTCACTTTCAAGTTCTGGATTATGCTCTGACTTCTGCTCGAGTTCAGATTCATTTCCTAGCTCACCTTCATCCTTTTTTTCCTCTTCTTCAGTTTCGTAGTTCAAGTCATTTTCATACTCCATTTCATCATTTAGATGATCCTCTATAGGAATACCCATTTCTTGAAGTTCTCTCATAATATCAAACGCTTCAGGGGGGATTTCTGGTTTTTCAAATTGTCCTATCTCAAACTCGATTTCAACTTTAGATTTGAGTTCTATTTCTGAGTCTTGTTCTTGTTCCGAATGTAACTCTGGTCTCTCTGATATTAAAATAGTCACAGTACTTTGATTATTAGGGTTATCAATTTCATCCAAATTGCCTTCATTTGGATCCAATTGTTCTTCCTCTTGTTCTTCCTTTATCAGATTTGGTTCCTGTTGTTTTGTTTCTGGTTCTGAATACTCTTCCATATTTTCCTCTATATTTTCCTCTTCTCCTCTTAATTCCTCATGAACGTCATTTACTATCTCATTTGCATCATTGTCAAGGGAAGGATCAAATTCTAGATTATCATCTGTTTTTGATGGATTAATACCTCCTTCATTATCGTGATCAGGTTCATTATATGGTTGTTCATCAAGATTCTCATCTAAATATTCATCAAAGGGATCACTATTTGGCTGTGCGTTAGGATCCACCTCGGGATATTCATCGAAGGGATCGTCATTTGGTTGTTCGTTAGGATCCACCTCAGGATATTCATCGAAGGGATCGTCATTTGGTTGTTCGTTAGGATCCACCTCAGGATATTCATCAAAAGGATCATCATTTGACAGTTCGCTTGAATCTTCATCTGGATTTTCATTAAATGGATCATCTGGTTGTTCATTTGAAATTTCATCTAGCACATCGTTTGGATCACCCTCAGGAATTTCATCCTCATATTCACCACCCCCCTCAGTTATAAGTATCTCATCTCTATTTAGAAATTACTTTTAATACGTTTAAAATCTTTATCTTCAGATTGTTTATAGAGATATTCATTAGTATGAAATGAGAATTTACGAGCATTTACTCCATCAATGACAAGGGCACGCCTCCTTTTTTGATTAAAAACAGCCTCCTGTTCTTCTGAATTAAGTCCAAATAGTTGCAGACAACCCATGTCTGTCCTAAACAATATTTTAATATTTGGGAGTTTATAGACTGCTTCAAATAATTTTGAGGGGAGATGATCAGTGAGCATTAGAGAAACACCTCTACTCCTAAATGCCCTTAAAAATGCAGTGAATACAATCTCTAAATGATATTTAGTTATTGTTTTATCATCATCAGAATTTTTGGACTGTGATTTCTCTAAAATTTCACTAATCTCATCTATCATGATCACATTTCTAAGGATATTTGTTCTCATTTCAGGCATGATTGTTCTTATCATTTGAAATATTGCATGAGTTACCAGTCTTTTCTCGCTTTTCTTAAATCTTGATAAATCTATAAAAACATTTCGACCCCGTTTCCATTCTTCAAACCATTGTGGAATAGGACCTAGTTCTAGTATTTTGTCAATTATAGGGGAGGAAACAAGTTTAATAACACGATTTTTGATAGCCCTAGTGATATTCGTTTGATATTTGATGTGGTATCGACGTTTGTCAAACCAATCCAAAAGTTCTTTGAAAAGATCCATTATTTTTCGAGGAGGTGCTCCTTTATTAGAAATTTCATGAGATAATACATTTTCCATAACCGTCACAACTACGTTTTTTAAGCCTAGCGATGCAATTAGATATTCAGCCACTTGTTCACAGATCTCTTCTATATCTTCACCCTCAATGAAATACGGAACTCGAAATTTAGAATCCTCTTTCTTTATAACGATATCAACATTAAATAACTCGTCTTCTTTTTTCTTCACAAGGTTAATTGTAAGAATTCCTACTTCAGGAGCCTTGATTTTAAATTCTTCAAGAATATGAGCTAAAAATCTTGACTTCCCCATTCCAGATAACCCTGAGATAAATAAATGATGCACAAAATCTTCTAATCCAAGATATGCCTTTCTAAAGGTCTTAATACCGTTATGATATATATTTCCAAGTAAAATTTGTCTTTTTTTTTCCCCGATTGGAATTGAAAAGCTAATATTTACTTTGGGAATAATATTTGCCTTTTCTATTGGCATATTACTAGGAATATTAAAATCAACTATATCAGCATTTATAAAACAAGGTCTATCTTCCTCGGGTATATCTTCTATGATTCTTCTATAAAATCTACCAGTGTTTTTATTTAAAAGATTTTTATAAAAAGGTCTAGCTTTTAATATCTTACTCCACGTATCAGATGGTAATTGTTTAAGATAAGCTCGTTCCCCATACGCATTTTTTATGTTAGTAGTTAGATATTTTAAATAATAATTTAACACTACGCCTTTCATAGTACTCTCAGAGGAAAGTTTGTTGTGCGATTTTGCATTTATAAAGATCTTTATCTTATATATCGCATCTGCTTCTAACTCACTTTCCAACTCTGTCCCTTGAATTGATTTTATCAATGAATCATCCTTTTGCCATAGAATGTACACTTGAATTATGCTTTCTTTATTGATATTGAATAGATTAATAATTTTCTTCAACAGAAATATTTTTTCTTCAAATCGTGGTGGGGGGATCACAATTTCATAAATTGGATCTCCCTTGTTTAATTCCTCGATTGTGATTGGTTTTGTGCTAACTACTCCATACAAACCTGGATAAATTTCCATTAGATATGCCAACAGACAATTACCATCTATAATTGCTTCTTCCTCAGTTTCTGCCTTTAAAAAAAATTCCCAACTGAAGATTTCATCACGAATTAAAAATTTTACACCATATACACGTTTATCACCAAAAGGATTGCATAACCATGAATCGTTTGGAATATCTTCATTAAGGTTTCTTTCTACTTTTGGAATTTGTGTTATATTAATAATAGCATGCCAAAACATTGGTTCTAAAATATTCATCACTTCTCCATAAATTTAAACTTAGAAGATTTTTGAAATAGAAGTATTTAAAAGAAAAAGTGCGACAAGAAAGTCTTATGTCCGAATACAGGACTTGGAAATTGAATTATATAAAGGTGGTTTTCAAAAACTGGTATTGAGATGATCAATAATGGCTACCCGAGCATGCATCGTTAGTAATGACTTTGTGTGAAGCCTCGAGAACAATGTACCGTCAGCGCTTAGCTATAAAGCGGACTGTGGGCTAGCCAAAGAACCTATGGGAAACGACAGTGAAGGTATGATAAACCTCGTTATTAAAAATCGGCGAAACATAGCTGATACGCCGAGACCAAAATGGTGGGTTGCCAGGTAGGAATGGTTTTTTTTCATTCTTTTATCATCCGTTGCGCAATCGGGGGAAGGTACCTCCCTAAGGGTTCTATTGAACGTCGGGCATTTGGAACTTGGTAAACCCAATAAGCCCCATACACGTATGTGGAGTGGTATCCCTACCGTGAGGGTGGGGGAAGGTTTAGTGGGTAGAGGATGCTGGAAAAAGCGAATGTCATGCTGTAATGGTGTGGATAGGGCTATAGTAGCATATGAACTATAGAGATACCCGATCCAAAAGGATGCTGACTTCCTAAGCAGGTCTCAACGAAAGA